>SDBT01000252.1_pt1 | contig 79749 bp, 70 predicted proteins | sample 2277101 | NCBI WGS metagenome assembly SDBT01 (sample SAMN10404973, study PRJNA504765) | marine sediment metagenome | isolation source: marine sediment core GS10_PC15, 103 cmbsf | place: Arctic Ocean: Southern Knipovich Ridge | collected 2010
CTCATCTTCGACCACCAGACCCTCTGGCAACTCGACCTGGTCGGCCTGTTCGCCCAGCGCCAGCAACTCTTCCACTTCCCGGCGCAACTGGGTCTCTAACTCCAGCAGGCGCTTATAGCTCACGGCTTTGCTCTTGGAGGCATCAGCATGAATCTTGCTCCCATCCAGGCTGATGTTGCCCAGGTTTAGCAGGCCCATCTCACGAGCCACCACCAGCACTTGAACAAACAGGCCGGCGATTTGCGGCAGAAAGGTCTTCCGAAAGTTGGCGATGGTGTCATGGTCAGGGTGCAATCCTCCCGCAATGAAGCGGAAAGGGATCGATTCGTACGTCGCCCTCTCTATCTTGCGCGAACTGAACACCCCGGTGGCATAGCCGTAGAACAACAAGCCCAACAGAATCTCCGGCGCGTAGGCCTCGCCACCCACCGCCGCATAACAGGCATAAATGGCGCTCAAGTCCAGCAGCGCAATAATAGCAACGATGAAACGCGCCAGGTGGTCAGGCGGTAGACATTCCCTTATCGTCACGGTTTGATCGAGAGCTTTTTCGTAGTCAACCTTTTTGAATCTGCGGGCCATGAGCATCACTCCTTGTTATCAGTGCCTTGGAATCATCCGAGTTGACTCATAGTTTACCACAAATCGGAGTTACAGGGAAAGAAGTCTCTCCGACAGACTGCTAGGTACGGTCGTGTCCTATCAACCCCCGTCACCTGGAACCCACGGCGGGCCAACTCCAGAGAGTGTCTCCCCATTCCACAACAGAGGTCGAGAACGTGCGCGCCCGATCCAAGTCCAAGGAGGTAAGCCACTTGCTCCACCTCTGCCGGGGCATCTGACCAGCGCCGCTCAGTAAACAGCACAGGGGCTACTGTGTCCCAAAAGGTATCTTGCTCGTGCCAGGGGCCTGGTTCTTTCATGTCAGCACCTCCAAGATTGGCTGGTCATTGAAGTCTCTTCAATTTGACTGCCAATAGTTGTGAACCTTGGTTAGCTCATGAACCCAGAAGACCACATCACTTGTCCCTCGGTATGTACCTAGCTGTCGTGCACAGTCAAAGAATCCTTGCCCAGGTATATTGATATCCGGCCGAATTACAACTGATGAGAGCATCGGACGCCTGCCTTGATGTTCGTAGAGGTTAATCTCATCAAGTATCTCGGCTATTGTGTTCCGGTCTGCTGGGTTTCCCATGTCTAGACCAATCATCCGACCTATGTCGGTGTAGCTGGCAACATCTTGTGATCGTGCTATCCTTTTGAGTTCTTCATAAACATTTTGGTGCATCAGATTCCCCCTAAATAGGTATGACAGCGAAGCTCAATGAATTATGGAGCTTCAGATTTCGGATACTTCTACGTAACGTACCTTGTTACCGTCCAACAAGGCGGGAAGTTTACCTGATCCCTTCCCTATCTCCAAACCACCGATAGTCAATATTGGGGAACAGCTTGTCTCGTTCGTAGAGTTCTGCAACCAGGGTCGGGTCCGACTGCCCCGCCTCGGCGATTTCGGCCAGGCGGTTGAAGCGCTCCAGGTGCTCGTTGAAGCGCACGATGGCGTACTCGCGGGCCTGGCCTGTTGTTACCAGGAAGGGCCAATCGCTGGACTGCATCAGCAGGAGCTCCCGCGCGGCCTGGTTCAGGACGTCGGCCAGATCGCCCTGGGCGGCGGGATGCTGGGCCACGAGTTTTTCCATGCGGAGCTCGGCCTGGTAAATGAGCTCCCACATCCAGCGGGTCTTGTGGTTGTCCCAGGTCCAGTGCCCTCCCCCCGTGCCCCAGGAGCCCTCCGGCAAGGCCAGCACGTCCTCAGGCGGGTGCTGCTCCAGATAATCGCTGGCTGTGGTCAGCTCCACCGTCTCGCTTTGGCTCAGGATCCTCAGCACCTCGCGCATCCACTCGATGCCCTCGAACCACCAGTGGCCGAAGAGTTCGGTGTCGTAGTTGGAGGCGATGAGGCCGAATGTGCTATTCTCCTCGTGGTGCCTGGACAACAGGTCGTCAACCAGCCAGGCGAAGTGGCGGGAGTGCTCCCCCACTTTGTACTGAGCCCAGTCCGGATGGTAGTAGTCCTTCTGCCCCAGATCAACCCGCGCTCCTGTCACTCGCCAGTACCTCATGCCTGAGGTGCCGTCTTTTTTGTGGAACTCCAGGTAGTCGTAGTCGCCGGGATACCCCCAGTCGGCCGACCAAACCTGCATCCCTGTGCGGTTGTTGCGCCCCATGACGGCCACGGGCGAGTAGGCGCCCTCGCCTTTGCCCTCGGCTACGTAGTAAGGTTGGTAGGTGGACTTCTCCGTAGGCTCTACGTAGTCGGGCAGGGGCACCGCGATGCGCTGGGGCACGTCCCCGTAGCCCACGGCGTCGCCAGCGGCCTTGCCCACCGGCAACCCGCCCTCAATGGTGTGGGTCTCGCTGAAGAAGCACCCGATGTCCAGCTCAGCCAGGAATTCCTCCAAACCAGGTTTGTAGTAGCGCTTCCCATCCGCCTCGGAGTAAGCGCCAGCGTCGGCCTCGGCGTAGAAGGCGGGACGGTAGGCGCACTCCGGCAGCCAGATGGCCCGCGGCGTCCGCCCGAAGAGCCGACGATAGCTCTCCACGCCGGCCTTCAGTTGGCCGTAGATCGAGGAATCGCGGGAGAGCAGGGGAAGGTAGCCGTGGGTGGCGGCGGAGGTGATGATCTCCAGATAGCCCTCGTCCTGGAGCTTCTTGAAGGCGCCCACGATGTCCCTTCCAAAGCGATCTCTGAAGGTGTCCAGGATGTTTCCGTACCAGTCGCGGTAGAAAGTGGCCAGGTGCTCCAGGTGGGACTCGTCAGCCTTCCGGAAGCGCTTGATGTCGTTCTGGGCAGCCTCGATGTGCTGTTCCAGATAGATCTCGAAGTGGTCCAGCACCAGGGGATCGGCCAATTGCTCGGCCAGGACGGGCGTCAGGCCGATGGTCAACTTGATGGGATAGCCGCTCTCCTTCAGGTCGTAGAGGGCGTTGAGGAGGGGGAGGTAGGTCTCCGAGGCGGCCTCGTGCAGCCACTCCTCGCCGTGCGGCCAGCGCCCCGCCATGCGGCAATAGGGTAGATGGCTGTGTAGAACAAAAGTGAAAGCTCCTTTTTTCATTGGGTTCTCCTTTTCAGAAAGTCGGTGGATACAGATTAAGTATACACTCAAAGATGGTAGTTAGCAAAACTGGGCGCAGGTGCAACGCACTTTTGCCGAAGTGCGTTGCACCTTAACTCAAAATATAACAGCGAATTCAGCAACACTCAACGGGGAGACTATCTCCAAGTCACTCGATCCGTTAATCCTACTGATCCGCTCTCCTTATCGTCGCCCAAAGCGACTCGATAAAGTAGGGCAGAATGTGGCGGCTGAGGTCAAAATGAGTGGCCTGATCATTGAGTATCTCGACCAGTAATCGCGTGACCTTGGGGTTATGGGCGCCAAGGCGGAAGCAGAGGCGCGGCAGCCCATAGAAGAGAGCTGCTACCCAGCGGGCGCGGCTCAAGTTGGCGCCGATCTCCCTCTGTACCCACGCCGTGTATTTGTCCAGTTCCCCCCGGATAATGACCTCGGCGGCCAGGTGGGCACTTTTGACGGCGTGGCGGATGCCTTCGCCTGATAGGGGATCTATGAGGCCGGCTGCATCGCCTACCAAAAGGGAGCGGGTTGTGTTCAGCTTCTCGGAGCGGAGGTAAATAGGCTGGGAGTGACCATGTAGAGTAACCCCGTCCAGGCTGATGCCAAACTTAGCCATCTCCTGCCTCAGTACATCTCTCAGCTTTGCTTTGCTCTTCCTAAAAGTGCCGATACCGACCGAGAGGTGCTCTCTCTTGGGAAAGATCCAGAGGTAGCTGCTCTTAAGAGCGCCAAACTCAAAGAGGGCCGTTTGCGCCCAGTCTGCCATGGCTCTTGGGGCGAGGGGCACCTCGGCTTCGATGGCTGCTCCCACGACCTTGCCCCGCCGCAGGCCCAGTTCCCTGGCTGTAATCGAATTAGCGCCATCAGCGCCTACGAGGTATCGCCCCCTGAACTCCTGGCCATCCGTGGTGGAGACGACCACGCTGTCCTCGCCTTCCACAACCCCCGTCACTGACGTGGCTTCTCGCACCTCGCATCTAGCCTGCTTCAGGACCAAAGCATCGAACTTATCGCGCATGACCATAGCTATGGGCTCGCCAGGCAGTGGAATAGTGACTTCCTCTTGACCTCGATAGGAGTAGCGGATCCTGACTACCCTGGCCTCGATCGCTTCGTCGAGAGAGAAGGGGAAATAGCGAAAGACCGAGCCAGGTACGCCGCCACCACAGGGCTTGTATCTGGGCAGCCGTTCTTTCTCCAATACGAGCACTCTGTAGCCCGCTTCCCCCAGGTAGTAGGCCGCCGCAGATCCGCCGATACCCGCCCCAACCACGATGACATCATAGTCCATTGTCTACCTCCGTGGGTGCAATTCTAGCACTGCCAGAGCGATTTGTCAAAGTGGTCATGTGGTCGGATGGTCGAAAGAGACACCTGACCACCCGACCCCATGACTTTCGTCATGCCCCCCGAACTGACCAATGGCACTTTCGCAAACAGCCGTTTTCTGGTACAATAAGGACACAACGAATGGAGGAATATAAGTGGAACCTAAAAAGAAAAGCAAGCGTACCCGACGGATTATCTTAGCAGTGGTGGCGGTGGTGGTTGTAGCAGCCGTCTTCTGGTTTGCCAATGAACGCCCCCTGGCGCGTCTCCGCCAAAGCCGCGCCCAGGCCGCTAACCCGGAATCGGATCAGATCGTCACTGTCTTCATCGGCGACCTCTCCGCCGGGGCGACGGCCAGCGGTCGAGTGCTCTCTCAGCGGGAAGCTCATCTGGCGCTGGGAATCGCCGGCCAGGTGGAAGAGGTCTACGTCGAGGTCGGCGACGAGATGCAGGCCGGCGATGTCCTGATCCGCTTAGAGGCCGGCAGCCTGGAGCGGGCGGTCCGCTCGGCGGAGCAGAGCCTGGCGATCCAGGAGGCAAGCCTGGCGGAACTACGACAGGGGGCCTCTGATGAAGAGACCTCGGCTGCCGAAGCGTCGGTGACGCAGGCCGAGGCGGGCGTGCTGCAAGCAGATGCCTCCGTGTCCCAGGCGAAGGCCAACCTGGCCGAGCTGCGACAAGGAGCTTCCGAGGAAGAGACCACGGCCGCCGAAGCGTCGCTCGACAGCGCGGAAGCGAGTCTGGCCAACACCCAGGCCGGGCTGATCAGCGCCGGCAGCGCACTGACCAAGGCCAGGCTCTCTCGTGACGCACTGGCCGACGCCGACGTGACCGGCGAGGCGAACCTCAAGAGCGCGCAGGCCGGGTTGAGCAGTGCCCAGGCCCAGTTGACCGCGTTGCTGGAGGGCGCGGACGCCGAGACAATAGAGCAGGCGCGCTTGAATTGGGAACAGGCCAAGAACGGCCTGTGGAACGCCCAGTTGGAACGAGATGCAGTGCGGAGCCGGCCAGGGACTCCCGGCTACCTTATCACCCAAATGGACATCGCGGTGTCCAACGCCGAGATCGCCGTCCGCGTGGCCGAGATCAACTATTTGCAGGCTCAGGAGGGCGCGACAGATGAAGTCATCGCCGCAGCCAGGGCATCGGTGGCGGCGGCGGAAGCCCAGGTGGTCAATGCCCAGGCGCAGTTGGACGACATTGACGACCAGATCGCCCAGGCCAAGGCAACAATTGTCCAGGCCGAAGCCGCGGTGACGCAGGCCGAAGCGGGCGTGTTGCAGGCCGAGGCTGCCGTGACCCAAGCAGAGGCCAGCCTGGCAACGCTGCTGGCGGGCGCATCGGAAGAAAAGATAGTCGCAGCCGAGGCCCAGGTGACGCAAGCCGAAGCAGGTGTGCTGCAAGCCGAGGCTCAGGTGGCCCAGGCGGAGGCTAACCTGGCATCGCTGCTGGCGGGCGCGTCGGAGGAAAGGCTGGCCATCGCCGAGGCACAGGTGGCGCAGGCGCAAATCTCCCTGGAAGAAGCCCAGGACAACCTGGCCAAAGCCGCTGTGAAAGCTCCCTTTGACGGCGTGGTGACAGAAGTGTACGTCGCGGTCGGCGAGTGGGCCAGCGGGCTGGCGGTGGATCTGATGGACGCGGGTAGCCTGGAAGTGGTGTTGGACGTGGACGAGATAGACATCGGCGGGCTGGCGGTCGGACAGCAGGCCGTCGTCACCCTGGAAACCTGGCCGGATGAGGAACTGACCGGAGAATTGGTCTCTATTGCTCCCAAAGCTAATAGCGGAGCCGAAATCGTAACTTACCAGGTGCGTCTGAGCTTGAACGCCGGTGAGCTACCCATTCGCTCCGGCATGACGGCCAACGCCGAGTTGGTCACCGCCAGTCGCGAAAGCGTTCTCCTGGTGCCCAATCGAGCCATCACCGCTGACCGCCAGGCGAACAAGTACTACGTCAACCTGGTTCAAGGCGACACAACTACCAAGACAGAGGTCACGATAGGCCTGCGCGACAACAAGTATACCGAGATCACCAGCGGCCTGAAAGACGATGATGAGCTGTTCATTGGCGAGGTTAAGGAAGTGCTGGACTTTACACAGGGGCCGCCAGAAGAAATAAGGAGACTACGCCCATGATCGAACTGGCCAATATTACCAAAGAGTACCACATGGGAACGCAGACGGTTCACGCCCTGCGCGGGCTGAGCCTGACTATCCAGGAAGGCGAGTTTGTAGCCATCATGGGGCCGTCTGGCTCTGGCAAGAGCACGCTGATGAACATGATCGGCTGCCTGGATCAGCCCACCAGCGGCACGTACAGGCTGGACAGCATAGACGTGAGCCAGATGAGCGACGACCAACTGGCCCGCATACGCAACAAACGAATTGGGTTCGTCTTTCAGATCTACAACTTGTTGCCCCGTACGCAGGCCGTCAAGCAGGTGGAGTTGCCACTGATGTACGCCGGTTATGGTCGGCGGGAACGGCGTCAACGAGCGGAGGAGGCCCTGCGCGCGGTGGGGCTGGGTGACCGCATGGGTCACCGCCCCGACGAGCTCTCCGGCGGGCAGCAGCAGCGAGTGGCCATCGCCCGCGCCCTGGCCACCGAGCCCAGTATCATCCTGGCCGACGAGCCGACCGGTAACCTGGACACCGCCTCAGGAGAAGAGATCCTGGACATCTTTGACGATCTGAACGCCCGCGGCATCACCGTCATCTTCGTCACCCACGACCCTGAAGTGGCCCAACGCGCCCGGCGGACGGTGTATCTCAGAGACGGGCTGATCAAGAGTGATAGAATTGGGAAACTCGTAGATCCGTAAACTCGTACATTCGTTAACTGATCCACGAATCTACGAATTTACGACTCTACCAACTTACCGGGAGGATACCATGAACCTGACCGAAAGTCTTTTAACCGCCCTTGACAGCTTGGTGACCAACAAAATGCGTGCCGTGCTGACCATGCTGGGCGTCATCATCGGCGTGGCCGCCGTGATCGCCCTGCTCTCCATCGGCAACGGCGTCAGCGCCTCCATCGAAAGCGAGATTCAAGCCATTGGCTCAAACCTGATCACCGTCATGACGGATCAGGACAACAGCGGCGGCTATCAGGCCTTGAGCATGGAGGATACGGAGATGCTGGCGGACCCATTCTACGCTCCGGCGGTGAAAGAAGTGGGCGCTCAGATACAGGGCAATCAGCAGGTACTCTATGGCGGCCGGGATACTCGCATCACCGTTGCTGGCGTCACGGCCAACTATTTGGATATCCGCAGCCTGACGCTGGAATTGGGAAGTGGGTTGATGGAAAACGACCTGGACACCAAAGCCAGGGTAGCCGTCCTGGGGGCCGACGTCGCCGACGATTTGTTCCCCGACGAAGAATTCCCCATCGGCAAGACTGTGAAAATCAGGGGGGTTCAGTATGAAGTGATTGGTGTACTGAAGGCCAGGGGGGGGATGGGGTTTGTGAGTGATGACGATCAGGTCTTTATCCCCCTCACCACGGCACAGAGCCGACTCTATACCCGCCGCACCCGTAGCGGTAAGCGAGCGGTGGATGTCATCATTGTCCAGGCACAAAGCGAAGAACTAATGGACGAAGCAACCGCGCAGATCAAAGAAACGCTGCGCGAAAGCCACGGCATCGCTTACCAGGCCGACGATGATTTTATCATCCTCAGCCAAACCGATATTCTAGCTGCGTTCGACGTCATCACCGGCGCCATCACCCTGTTCCTGGGAGCCATTGCCGGTATCTCGCTGGTGGTGGGCGGGATCGGGATCATGAACATCATGTTGGTCAGCGTCACCGAGCGGACACGGGAGATCGGTATCCGCAAGGCCGTGGGTGCACTCAAGCGGGATATTCTGGCCCAGTTCTTGATCGAGTCGCTGGTGATGAGCCTGATAGGCGGCGTGCTGGGGATCGCCATCGGGGTGGCAACTTCTACCCTGATCGGCAATCTGTCCGCCGACCTGACCCCCGTGGTGGACATTGGCACGGTGCTGATGGCCTCCGTCTTTGCCGGCACCGTCGGGCTTGTCTTTGGCATCTACCCCGCCTGGCGAGCCGCCAACCTGCGGCCCATCGAGGCCCTGCGCTACGAATAGCAAAACCACTGGCCCAGAGTTGTATCAAAGGGTCCGTGAATCAACAAACCCAAAAACCTGAAAGGGGACACTATGCTAGAAAGCTTCTTCGACAAGATCACACGTGTTTCGCTTCGCTTTCGCTGGGTGACCATTGCGCTCTCCGTGCTACTCCTGGTAGCCGGAGTTTTTGCGCTCACCCAGCTCAACCAGGAGCTCCTCCCACCGGTCGAGTTCCCGCAAAGCGTTGTGCTGGCCATGTACCAGGGCGCGACGCCAGACGAGGTGTTGGAGCAGATGACCATCCCTATTGAAAACGCAGTGCGTAGCGTTGACGGGGTGGTCTACGTAGAATCGAATACCGGCTCTGGTTTCGTAGCCGTGATCATTAGCAACGAGTACGGCCTGGACCAGGACGCCCTGCGCGAGGAGATCCAGGCGGCAGTGAGCGACCTGGATTACCCGGCAGGGGTGGAAACGCCAGAGTTGCTCTCCTTTAGCCTGAATGACCTGCCGTTGACCACCGTTAGCATTTCCTCCGGTGAGTTGACACTGGCCGAACTCAAGGAATTGGTGGAGAGCGAGGTGGCGCCGCAACTAGAGGCAGTTGATGGCGTGGCGCGGGTGGAAGTGGGCGGCGGCCAGGAGTTGCCGACCGATGTTCCGGCTGTTGCCCAGGTGGAGGAACCGGCAGCGACAGCAACCCCCGTAAGCGAAGCGACGCCGACGGCTACTCCCACTGAAGAGCCAACAGTTGCCCCAACAGAGGAACCGACCCCGGCCGGCGGTGAGGCGGCCACAGCGGAACCAGAGCCGATCCCGTTGCCAGCAAGCTGGGTGCAGGCTGCGGCTGCCCAGGGCGCTACGCTGGAAACCACCGCCGACCTGACGGCGGAAGCTGTGGGCGGCATTGCGTCCTTCGCGCCCCAAATGCTGGACGAGCTAACTCCGGAGATGCTGCTGGCGATGCCGCTGGACGCGCTGGCGGCTCTGCCGTTAGACTATCTGGCCGGACTGGATGCGGGCACGCAAGCTGCTCTGGCCCAGCGGGCGGTGGAAGCCCCGGTCGCAGCAGTAGCAGAACCCGAGCCGATTCCGCTGCCGGAAAGCTGGATACAAGCTGCGGCTGCCCAGGGTGCGACGCTGGAAACCACCGCCGACCTGACGGCGGAAGCCGTGGGCGGCATCGTGTCCTTCGCGCCTCAGATGCTGGATGAGCTAACTTCGGAGATGCTGCTGGCGATGCCGCTGGATGCGCTGGCGGCCCTGCCGCTAGACTACCTGGCCGGGCTGGATGCGGAGACCCAAGCGGCTCTGGCCCAGCGGGCGGTGGAAGCCGCGACCGAGGCTGAACCCGAAGCAACAGACGACGAATCTCCCGCGCTGCCCGAATCCTGGCTGGCGCTGGGTGAAGAGGGCGAAAGCCCGGTGCCGATCAAGTTCGAGACCGCCGCCGATCTGCTAAACAATCCCTTTGGCATGAGCGTGGCTGACCTGCTCAACATAGTGGTCGCCAGCGCGCCTGACGGGGCTCCGACGCTGATGGGCGACCTGACACCAGAGATCGTCCTTTGGTGGGCGGAGCAAGACGCTGGCTTCTACGAGGGACTGACGCCTGAGATAGTGGCGCTGCTCTCCGAGGACGTGCTGGCCTTGCTCCCGGAAGAAGTGCTGATCAAAGAGGCGGAGGTCGAAGAAGAGACGGTCGAGTCACCCGTGATGCCGGAGACCTGGCAGGCGCTGGCGGAGGAGGCCGAAAGCCCGGTGCCGTTGGCGTTCGAGACGGCGGCCGATCTGCGAGACAACCCCTTCGGCATGAGCGTGGCCGAACTACTCAACCTGATGGTGAGCGGCGGCGTGCTGCCCGATCCGGTCCCGCTGATGGGCGACCTGACGCCGGAAGTCTTTCTCTGGTGGGTGGAGCAGGACGCAGAATTCCTGCCCACGTTGGAAGCATCAACCTTGCGTATCTTGTCCGCTGACGTTCTGGCCGCGCTGCCGCAAGACTTCATGGACACGCTGGAGCCGGGCTTGAAGGCCGAGTTGGAAGGCATCGCGTCCGGCGAAATCGAGGCTTTCATCCCCACCGACAGCATCAACCGCACTAACGGCCAGCCCAGCCTGGCGCTGACCATCTACAAGAACACCGAGGCCAACACCGTCTCCGTCACTCACGCCGTTTTCGACCGGCTGGAAGAACTGGTGTCCGAGAACGGAAAGCTGCGCACTGATACGGTCTTTGACCAGGCTGGCTTCATCGAGGAATCCATCACCGGTGTGGCTCGTGAGGGAGGACTGGGCGCGCTCTTCGCCGTGCTGGTTATCCTGCTCTTCCTGAGTGGCTTTGTCAACGGTCGTTACAAGCTCAGTTGGCGCAGCACGCTGGTCACAGCCGTCAGCATCCCACTTTCGGTGATGATGGGCTTCGCCCTGCTAAGATGGCTACCTCCGGCCGCTAACTCCATTCTGTCCTCCCTGGCCGAATCAGCCAAAGACGTGGCCGTCATCGGCACTCTCGTTTCCTTCCTGCTCAAGATCTTTCCCACTGGCGTCACCCTCAACATCATGACCCTCTCCGGCATGACCGTCGCCGTCGGCAGAGTGGTGGACGATAGCATTCGTGGTGCTGGAAAACATCTACCGCTACATCCAGCGGGGCGACGACCCGCGACGGGCGGTGATTGACGGCACCCGTGACGTGGCAATCCCGATTTTCGCTTCCACCGTCACCACCGTGGTCGTCTTTCTCCCCATCGGCCTGATGGGCGGGATGATCGGCAACTTCTTCCTGCCCTTTGGGATGACCGTGACCTACGCGCTGCTTTCCTCCTTCGTGGTCGCCATCACCATCGTGCCGCTACTGGCCTACCTGTTCATCCGCAAAGAGCACTTGCCGCCGGCCGGGGAGGAGACCGTGCTGCAAAAGGCGTATACTCCGGTGCTAAAGTGGGCGCTCGGTCACCGGCTCTGGACGCTGGTTGTCGCCATCGCCATCTTCATGGGAAGCATGTGGCTGCTAGGCCAGCGGCCGCAGACCTTTATCCCCGACCTGGGAGAGCCAACCATCAACGTCAGCGTGGGCCTGCCCAATGGCACCACCATGGCCGAGACCGATGGGCTGGTGCATGAGATGGAAGCATCGCTGGCCGAGATGGACGGCATTCACGTCTACCAGAGCCAGGTAGGTATCAGCGGTGGGATGCAGGCGTTCTTCATGGGGAGCTCGATTGACCAAGGTGTGGCCGAGATTGGTGTCTACGCGGAATCCCAGGGAGATATGGAGCGACTGACCGGCGTGGTTCGCCAGCAGGCCGAGGCGGTCTTTGGCGCGGAAAACGTCATCGTTTCGATAGCCGCTGGGATGACCGGCGGCGCTACCAGCGGCTTTGACCTGGTGGTGGCTGGGCCGCCTGAAGCCCTGGCGGAGATTGACGATCAGGTACTGGCTGCACTGCAAGGGGTGGATGGCCTGGTCAACGTCAGCAGCAACCTGGCGTCTGGCGACCGGAGCAGTTCCCGCGTCATCATCCGCGTGAACGGGCAGCCAGCCGTGCGATACAGTGGCGAGATCGAGAGCGAAGATACGTTGGGCGTGCTGGCGGACGGCAAGTCGGCGGTGGAGGACATGGAAGGCTTGCCGAGCGGCGTCAGCGTGTCAGAAGGCTTTGTGGCCCAGATGCAGACCGAGGGCTTTGCTCAGTCGGGCCAGGCGCTCCTCATCTCCATCGCCGTCGTCTACCTGGTGATGGTGGCTACCTTTGGCTCCCTTGCTCATCCCTTCGTCATCCTCTTCAGCCTGCCGCTGGCAGTGGTCGGCGCGGCGCTGGGGCTATGGATCACCGACAAAGTGGTGGGCATCTCAGCCATGGTCGGCCTGATGATGCTCGTTGGCATCGTCGTCACCAACGCCATCGTCCTCATTGACCGGGTGCGGGTGAACCGCCGCAAGCGGGGCATGGGGATTTACGATGCGTTGGTGGAGGCGGGCCGCACCCGGCTGCGCCCCATCCTGATGACGGCCATCGCCGCCATCCTGGCCCTGGTTCCGTTGGGGATGGGGTTGACGGAAGGCGCGCTCATCGCCTCCGACCTGGCAGTGGTAGTAATCGGCGGGCTGCTCACCAGCACCCTGCTCACCCTGCTGGTCGTCCCAGTGGGCTACAGCCTGGTGGAGAGTGCACTGGGCCGTTTGCCGGGCCGCAAGTAATCTTCGGAGAAATCGCCGATTGAAATCGGTGTTGGGGGGCGCTGAAGCGCCGGGCGACCGTCTACGCGGTCGCAAAACCCCCGTCCACGCAGGCTTCGGCGCGAGCTCAGCCGAGCGGTGGACGGCCGGCGCAAAGCGCCCCCCAGCCGCAGGTTTGAACCTGTCGGCTGAAACAATCCACAGGAGCAAAAATCATGACCAAACCAAATCAGAGTCTTCAGAGTTCAAGAGCCTGGCATAAGCGCTACGATCCTCTCGCGCCAAAAGCGGGAGATATGGCGCCCGGTTTCGAACTGAGTGACGTTAACGGCGAGAATCCAGTGCGCCTCTCGGACTTCAGGGGCAAGAAACCGGTGGCCCTCGTCTTCGGGAGCTTCACCTGACCGCCTTTCGTCAAGGGGGCCGTGAGCCTCCGTGACTTGTACGCCCAGTACAACGACCGCGTGCAGTTCCTGGTCATCTACATTCGTGAGGCGCACCCAGAGGATGGATGGTCACTGAGCAAGCTCGGCGGCATTAGCAAGTTTCTGGGCAAGCTTGCTGGACCTGCTAAGCACGTCCAGCAAGGAATCTACGATCCCCAGACTATTGAAGAGCGTAGGAAGGTCGCGGGGATGTGCGAAGTTGCGTTGCAATATGGCATCCAGACTTACGTGGACGAGATGGACGACGCGGTCATGATGGCCTACGCTGCTATGCCCGACCGGCTGTACCTCATCGGGCTGGATGGGCGGGTGGTCTACGCCGGTGGCCTGGGGCCATTTGGGTTCAAGCCCGGGGAGCTAAAAGAAGCCATTGATGTTTATCTGAGCCAGCAAGAGGGGTAGGGGTTCTCTCGCTATGGAACAGCCATTGGGTATGCGCGATGCGCTGCGCATCTTTCGCCTCACACTGATCGTCAAGATAGCCTTCTTCTGCCTGGGCTTACTGGTGGCACTGGGGTTGGGACCCTCAGCCCAGTGGGCGCTCCTGCTGCGCGCGGCCCCCACGCTGCTGCTGGCCTTGCTAGTGCTGCCTCCCTGGCTGGAGCGGGCTCTAGGCCGGCGATTCCTGGCCCTGGGCCTGGCCCTGGATGTGCTCACCGAAAGCTTGTTCGCGGCCCCCTTCTTCTTCGAGCAGCGGTTCTTCTGGGTCCAAAACTTGGATCTCTCAGAGCCGCTTAGTCGCCACCTGATGGAAGCCCCGCTGACGGAGCCCTTCTTCTTCCTGCTCATCCCCCTGGTGCTGCTGGCCTGGGGCTACGGCCGGCGAGGCGCGGTGTGGGGGAGCACCTGGGCCGCGATTCTGCACCTGGGCACTGGCTGTTGGGCGTTGCAGCAGGATATTCTCACCCGGAGCTTTTTCTCAGGGGTACTGATGCGCATCGCTCTGCTGTATCTGGTGCCCCTCATGGTCAGCATCCTGGCCCAACGAGGGCGAAAGCAGCACTCCGAACTGGAGGCCGCCCACCAACGCCTGCGCCGCCACGCTGCCACCGTCGAGCAACTAGCGGTCAGCCGCGAGCGGAACCGCCTGGCCCGCGAGTTGCACGACACGCTGGCCCACTCGCTGGCCGCGCTCTCGGTGCAACTGGAGGCCCTCCGCACCCTGGTGGTCCACGAGCCTGCTGCGGTGCAGGACGCCCTGAACGAAGTCACGACCCTGGCCCGAAACGGGCTGGAAGAGTCGCGGCAGGCGATCCAGGCCCTGCGCACTGATCCCTTGAAGACGCTGGGCCTGGTCGGCGCGCTGCGGGGCATGCTCCAGAATTTTCAGGCGCGAACCGGCGTGCAGGCCGACCTGAGCGTAGCTGGCCAGGAGCCCGACCTGACGGACGAAGAAGCCCAGGCCCTGTTCCGCATCGCCGAGGAGGCGCTGACCAACGTGGAGCGCCACGCCGCTGCCCAACAGGTGACCGTGCGCCTGGCCTTTGGCAGCGACCGGATTGATCTGGTGGTCCGGGACGATGGCGTGGGCTTTGATCCCGCCGCCGTGGACCCCGACCACTACGGCCTGACCGGGATACGAGAGCGGGCGGCGATGATCGGGGCAACGTTTAAGGTGCACAGCCGTCCCGGGGGCGGGACCAGGATTTGGTGTTCGTTGTTGAGGTGATGCGAAATGGGCCAAGCGGGAGGTGTACAGCGCCTCCCGCTTTTGCTTTTTGGGCTGGGCATCGTGCTGGTGGTTGACTTGCAGGGGTTTCTGCTGTATAATATTGAGCAACAAGGGATGTCCCGCTTCTGTTCCGTTGTGGCAAGTTTGCTAGACGGACGAGGTTTCTGCATAGTACACCCTAGAGGGGCAGCTATGAACAACGTCTGCCTAGTATCCTAAATCGGGTGACTGGGTGGACAGGTGTCCAGATAATAACAAGTTGTTAGTTTTCAGCGTATAAACAATCTATTGTTGATCAAATAAGGGGAGCTAATTATGATTAAGGAGATAGGACTTCAAAACATAAGAATCTTCGAAGAAGAATTAGATGCTAAATTCCCTTTACCTACTTTGAGTGTTTTCTGTGGAACAAACAGTTGCGGCAAATCAACTATCCTAAAAACACTGCTTTTATTACGGCAGAGTCAAGGTATTCGAGAAAGTTCTGGAGCACTCTTGGGAAGATTACGTTTCGTGGGATCTCAGGTTGATTTAGGGAATTATTCTTCATTCGTATCCTATAGGGATACTCAACGAGACATCTCAATTACTCTAATTGTAGAGAATGAATTCCCCTACAGCTGGGTTCAATTCCTCAGGACTTTGAAAAAATCAAAAGACAGTGGAAGTGATTCCGAAAATCTTCAGGAGGATGATCCCGTCAAATATCTATTAAAATGTTGCTTTACATTTACGGAAAGAAGAAATCTAAACGAAGAGTATTCTAATGAAGTTGAAGAAATTGATCCCTATGCAACTCAAGGGATTCTAAGATCGGCAGATTATGAACTGTCCGTTGAAGGAGAAAATTTATTATCATGGAAAGTGAGGCTTGTAGGAGAAAAAGAAGGGGAGGAGGAGGAGGAATCTACTCCTGACTATGAAATTTTGATTCCACGAGATTATTTTGAAGAAGTAGGTGGAGCAAGAATGATGGATCTTGATCTGGCAGAAGATGGGCATTACGTCAGAGCCTCAACTGTTATTAGAGGGATATTGCCAGTTCAATTAGTTTCAAAAATCCATGTCGATAAAATCGATGATGAACCTGATGAAAACTCAAAACAACCCTTATGGAGTTTTTTCTCTTTGCCTCCTCATATTGAAAATGCATTAAGAGGCTTCCATAATACTTTAGCAAAAATTCATTACCTTGGACCATTAAGGTCTCCTGCGAAGCGTTACTATGTGACTAATTTGGATATTATTCCTGGATTAGATCCAGCGGGGGAGTTCCTCCCCTATATCTTGCGAAATAAAGAGAATGAACCTGAAGTATGGAACATACAGCCAGGAAGGCAAGAAATAGTCAAAGAAAAACTGTCTCTATCTCTCAATACATGGTTATACTATCTGAGAGTGGGAGAAGTATTGCCACAGGATTCTTGTTGTAGTGAAATTGAAGTATCTACTCTCAAAGGAGTACTTGTAGAATTTGCGATTAAAACAACTGATGGTACAGGTTTATATGCTTTAGCAGATTCGGGATTTGGGTATTCCCAAGTCTTACCTATACTAGTGAGAGGCTTATTAGCTGCCCCTGGCAATATATTAATTGTTGAACAACCAGAATTACATCTTAATCCAGCCATTCAAGTGAGGTTGGCTGAATTTTTCGTCGCAATGGCTCGTGCTGGAAAACAGATCCTTATAGAGACTCACAGTGAACATATTGTTAATGCTGTTCGAGTATTTTCGGCAGAAGATGAATCGGGAGAGTTATCTGCAAACTCTGCTATTTTCTTTATTGATGCTGAAGCAGAAATCCTAACCATTCATGAATTGTCTATAAAGCCAGATGGAACTGTTCCAAAATGGCCTCGCAATTTTTTTGGCGAGGCAGCTTCCCTCTCAGCAAGGATATTAAGAGCACAAAAACACCATAGAGAAAAAGCAAAATCACAAAGAACGGAGCAATAACTATATGCCACCATTACTTTGTGCTTCTCCAACAATTTTAGATCAAAGTTTTCCCAGAGATAACTATGTACTCTATCTTGTTGCTGATGTTCTTGGGAGAATTGAAGAACTTATTCAAAACGACAGAATACACTTAATATTAACAAATGTTCTCCAAGATTTATTTATAGAATTTGATTGGGATAGTCGTCGAGACCAATATGCAGTGCTTCTTGATATTCACAGGCTCCTCACTCAATGGTTTCTGCAACCTCATGAACGCTTAATCCAGCTCGATATCTCTGATGTCAATAATTATATACCTCATCCTTTGCCTGAACAAACTGAAAAACAAAAAGGGCTTGTAGAGTTGTGGTCTGATGAGATTGGAAGGCTATTAGTGCGACATGATCAATGTTGCCCCCATAATCAATTCTTTATCGGTGTAGCTTGTGAATCAGCTTTTTCAGGCAATGAGCTTGGGAAATATGACAATCCAGATAATCAAAGAACTTTCCCCTTAGTTGGTCCTGAAGAAATTGATAGCCTCACAGATGCTTATGAACGAATTCTTCCCTGCAAAGGTAGTCCAGGGAGTGTTAGCCACAAAAACGCAAAACGAAATATCCTATGTCTTGGGGGAAACTTAGACCGGATACGTGGAGATCATTTTGTATATGTGTTCGAAGGAGGAAGATCGTGGCCTCTTACATTGCGTGATCCTGTTCCTGAAGATCACTTACAGCAATTAGTTTCAATTACTGGACTCTCTTTGCAGGTTGTAAAATATACTTTGATAAATGGAGTATTGCCCGAACCTACCTTACGCTTTGATCGACTAACAAGATAGCGAATAGAATTACCATATGATTGATCATAGCTGTCACGTCGAAAACTAACATCCGCGTGGTGTGTCCTGAAGCTGTCGTCTGCTAACCGGGGAAAGTCCGGTCGTGGTAACTGCCAGGAGGCCACGTAGCAGGCAACCAGCCTGTCCCCTGGCCCGCCTGGAAAGTCCTGAGGGGGTAGACGCGGCGGCAAGCACTAGGTCGCCAACCGAATGCTCGATTGAATCCTGCCAACACACCGGCGCGGATTGCCCCGCACGCCATCATCGAAGCCTATCGCGGCACGATCTCGCTGCCCTTTGAGTCGGGCGAACATCGGCGCATCGCCGTCAAGAGCGTGGACGACCGGGGGGGCGTCGAGAGTTTGAAAGTGGTGGAGGTGGAATAATGATTGATGAGCAAGTGCTACAACAAGCCGTGCAGCGGATCGTCGCCGTGGCGCAGCCGAGCCGGGTGATCCTGTTCGGCTCCTACGGGCGCGGCGACGCCGACCAAGATTCCGACCTGGACATCGTGGTGATCGAACAGCGAGTGGATAACCGGGGCGAGGAGATGATCCGCCTGCGCAAGGCAGTGGGCAGCATCGATGTGGGGGTGGACGTGCTGGTCTATTCGGAAGCCGAGATTGAGGAACGTCGAGACTGGTGCACCTGTCCCATTTATTGGGCCTTGCGGGAAGGGAGGACACTCTATGTCGCCCCATGAACCTAAACCCGCCACGCCCGAAGCGCAGGCGTTGCTGCGTGCGGCGGGCAGGGACCGGAAAACGGTCGAACTGTTATTACAACATCACGACGCCCCGGTTTCCAGCGTAGGCTTCCACGCCCAGCAATACCTGGAAAAAGTCATCAAGGCGGTGCTGGTTTCAAATGCTGTGATTTTCCGTCTCACCCACGATCTGGAAGAGTTGGCGGATTTGCTCGAGCGGCGGGGCATTGAGCTGCCGCTGCCCAAAGACCAGTTGAGGCGCCTGAACCCATTTGCCGTGATGGTCCGTTACCAGGATATGGAGATCACTCTCACTGACATCAACACTGTCGCGGAAATGATGGAGCACGTCCATGCCTGGGTTGAGAGACAAATCTATGAGTAGCGCCACGATTGACCGGCTGATCATCAACTCGCCCTACCAAGAACCCTCCCGCCACTGGCGTTACGAGCGCGAGACGCGCCCTGTTCTCGCTGGAAGAAGGCCGCCGATTGTCAAGAAGAGGCTACGCGGACTTTGCCAACCGCGCTAGCGCAAAAGCGGTCGCCTGACAACGGCCTAGTGTGTCCTGAAAGCTGTCAACTGCTAACCGGTGAAAGTCCGGTCGTGGTAACTGCCAGGCTGCCACGTAGCGGGCATCCAGTGCTTCCGACTGAAGAGCCCGGTGCGGGAAAAGCGCACGCCGGGATCTATGCGGGGGCGGTTGGGTAACTGGTCGTCCTACCGCGATGGCCGCTCATCCGGCTGATCTTCGATCCCCCCCAGGCATCGTTTTGGGATGAGAACCTTGATAACTTACCAAACCCCACCTTCTGGGACGAACCCTCTCCATCTGCCCCACGTATGCCCGGTTCCCTGCATAGCATTTTGCCTTAAATTCCAAATACAAGTACAATATATAGCACCCGGCTTAGTTCAACACGGATTATGTGGCCGCTTCGCGCCACATGAACCCTTATACCTTAGTCGCCCTCATGAAAGTCAAGGTGATGCTTCATGCGAATTGATCTCACAAAAACTGTTTTCACACCCAGGGAGACTGACTTCATCGTAGGCAAGCTCAAGCAGGCTTCAGAGAGAGGGTTTGTAACGAGCAAGTCTGAAAACAATCCGTACCTGTTGGCATCATTTATGGGAGTGGAAGAAAAGGGCATTACGCCAAAATGGAACGTGAAGATATACACCTACAGCAGGAAAAAGAAGGGGCATAGCCTGGTATGTGTTGATAAGCACGTTTTGGGTAGGTTGCTAGAAGAAGACTACGACAGTTTCATACCGCCCGACCTTCAAGTACTGCGAATTGATGATGCTGGCTGGGGGTTTCCCTTGTGCGGTGTGATGGTTGGCCTATCAGATGAACACAAGGTACAGACTGCCACAGTGCCTGTTGAATACTTCAGAGATGAGAGAGAGAACGGTTTTCACACGAAGGGTTATCTGAAGGAGTACGCAGATTTGGCCATCCAACTTCTCGACCAGTTTGGCGCAACGCCAGACACCCATCGCGTTGAGATATGCACGGGATACGTGAATCAACCGCTTCGAGAGGAACTGAGGAAGCTCGGATATGATGTCCGAGTGGTGGAGATCAGGGGGAAGTTACAGGAAGAACTTGAAGGACTGTACCGAGCGCATGTACTTGAGGAGGTTGGCTCAGACATCTACTACGACCCGAAAGACATGAAGAAGTCAGAGATTCCCCAAAGATACAGAGAATGTCTTGAGTATGGAAAAAGGCACTGTCCTCACCAAATCAAGACAGGATGGGTAGCAATAAGTAGGGTAAAAGAGGAGCTTCTGCATGGGTGAGGAGGGCGGCTAACAAGTCGCTCTGCGATCCGTTCGCTCACAACCACGCGCTGCGATTCGTTCGCCCAAAGTGTGGGGGGATGAGTGGAAAAGCTCGCAGGTTAATTTGTTCGAAGTTTTACAACTGTGTGTCCATGTAGGTGCGATAGGTCGCTGGGCGACTTGTCAATTCCTACCCTCCAGGTGGAGGAGTGACAGCACTACCCTACTGCAGGAGACTGGCCACGGGCCCTTCGACGGGCTCAGGACAAGCGTGGGAGTGCAAGGGAAGAAAGGGTTGCTGAGGATAAGGCATGATTAGATACAAGAAGGTCACAAGAACTACCGAAGAGATCTCCTCTGTCAAATGCGACAAATGTGGAAAAGAGTATGATGCAGGCGATTTCGAAGTGCAGGAGTTTCACCATATCAGCTTTTGCGGCGGTTATGCTTCTGCGTTTGGGGATGGAACTCAGGTTGAGTGTGACATCTGCCAACATTGCCTGTATGGGATGATAGGTGAATTTTGCAGATGCAAGGAAGCAACATAACAACTCGCTGGTGTGTCCTGAAAGCTGTCGCCAGCTAGCCGGTGGAAGTCCGGTCGTGACTTCGACAGGCTCAATCCAGGGGTAACTGCCAGGCTGCCACGTAGCGGGCATCCAGTGCTTCCGACTGAAGAGCCCGGTGCGGGAAAAGCGCACGCCGGGGGCTGTCGGGTGACTGGCAGTCCTACCGCGATGACGACGAAGTGGTGCGAGCGATGTGATCAAACAACCCAAATGAGGAACCCTTTTTATCCCTGAAGTAACAATTCGTCAATTCGTTCAACGAGGTAACTGAACGCCCTATTGTTAGGAATGCAAATGGAGAAGATTCAGTTCCTGTAGTGACCCCCTAGAATTGGACAACTACGATAGTTCAAGTAGAATTGGTCCAAGAAAGGGGAAACACTATGTCAAAGCGTCGAGCATTTACACCAGAGTTCAAAGCCCAGGTAGTCCTGGAAGAGCTGACCGGTGTCAAAGACCAGGCCGAAATCTGCCGGAAGCACCGGCTGAGGTCACAGGTTTTCTCCCGTTGGCGAAAGGAATTCCTGGAACGGGCTCCCGAGATCTTTGCCACAGAGCCCAGTAGAGGCGACGAGCAAGAACGGATCGCCGAACTGGAGCGGATGATCGGGCGGCTGACGATGGAGTTGGAGGGGGCAAAAAAAGCCTCGAACATCTTAACCTCACTCTCGACCAGAAACGGGAGGTGATCGAGATGCTCGATCAGGATTATCCCGTCACTCTGGCTTGTGATGTTCTCGGCTGTGCCAGGAGCAGCTATTACCACCAGCCCACCGAGCGAGCGGATGAGGCGGAGCTCAGGGCAGCCATCAAGGCTGTGGCTGCGGAGTGGCCCACCTATGGCTACCGACGCGTCACAGCGCAGTTGCAACGGCAGGATTGGGCTGTCAACCGCAAACGCGTGCAACGTTTGATGCGGTTGATGGACATCCAGGCCAAAACCAAACGCAAGAAACGCCGTACCACCAACAGCGAGCATGATTTCCCCCGCTATCCGAACTTAGTTCAGGACTTGGAGATCGTGCGACCCGAGCAGGTCTGGGTGTCGGACATCACCTACGTTTGCCTACGCTACGACTTCGTTTACCTGGCCGTGATTATGGACGTGTTCACCCGTGGCATTCGTGGATGGCATCTAGGACGTAGCCTGGATCACACGTTAACCTTAACTGCTCTACAACGAGCATTGGCTAAGCACCCTGCACCAGGGATCCATCACTCTGACCAGGGTGTCCAATACGCGGCTATTGCCTACACCCAGGCACTCCAGGATGTTAATGTCCAGATTAGTATGGCTGATGTGGGCCAAGCCTGGCAGAATGGTTATGCTGAGCGTCTCATACGGACGATCAAGGAAGAAGAAGTTGACTTGTCGGAGTACTTGAACTACAATGATGCCTACCGTCAGATGGGTCGCTTTCTCGATGAGGTGTACATGTACAAGCGCATCCATTCCTCGCTGGGCTATCTCACTCCGACTGAGTTCGAGGCGCAGTGGCGAAGGTAGCAAGCCCTGGCCCTCGATTTGAACTAAAAATCGCCAAAAAAGTGTCCAATCTCAAGGGTTCAGTACATCCCTCTCAAATATCAGTGTGTCACTGAACGGTATCTTCATCCATACATACATATACAAGGAGGCAACGCATGGAATTATCACCCCGGAGCAGGACAGGTGAAATTAGCAGTCACATCTCTATGATCACCGTGACTGTAGTTCAGCTCATCTTCTTTACCTTCTTCCATAAGTACATTGCATGGTACACCACCGAACCAGATGGAAGTCTTACCCGACTATCGCTGCTAACTAGTGACTATTTCATTTGGCTTCCTATTCCGATCATAGCATCGATTATAGCCATAGTAGCTTTTACTGTCATGATTTTTTACGATAATTACCGGTTTCGTATGACCGCTCATATAATAATCTTCATCGTTGGTATCGTTGTGACTGTATCATTAGTAGCCATATTCCCCTTTGATTTCAGTGTAATACCGAATGCTACTGCTGTCGATGTTGTGCCAATAGTGGTAACCGTTTTTTTTATCCTCCTGGCGGTTTTCTATGGGGTAGCTGCACTAGTTCAGTTCGTACAATTAAGAGGTTATGCCGCTAAGCAAGAAACCAAATAGAAGCCGCAGATTCGCGACGTGGTGCTCTCCCCTATTCGTTTGGTGCGTGGCTATCTCCCGCGAGGCGTAATGGCTTAGCTGGCTAGTTTTTCGTCGCGGATTAGTGACGTGGAGCGCCGTGCCATCGCCCAACAGGTGGCCGTGCGCCTGGCTTTTGGCAGCGATCGGATTGATCTGGTGATCCGGGACGACGGCGTAGGCTTCGATCCCGCCGCCGTGGACCCCGACCACTACGGCCTGACCGGGATACAAGAGCGGGCGGCGATGATCGGGGCGGCGTTCAAGGTGCACAGCCGTCCTGGGGGCGGGACCAGGATTTCGTGTTCGCTGGAGAGGTGACACAAAATGGGCCGAGCGGGAGGTGTAAGATGCCTCCCGCTCTTTCTTTTCGGACTGGGCATCGTGCTGGTGGTTGACTTGCAAGGGCTTCTGCTGTATAATTCAAGCAACAATGGGGAGGTTGGTTTTGTCGTATCATTTGGCAGACCTCCTGTTGAATTTGGGATCTCACTCCTCGATTCTACAGGTACCTGCCATATGGCACAACTATAGATAGCCTCCCAAAAGTTAAACGGAGCTTTCTAAATTATGGAACCGCAAAGTGATAATTTAACCAAGAATGACTTCGAGCAATGTGGCTGGCAGGAGATTGTAGAGAATAGCCCTCAAAGAGAATGTCAAGTTTACTCATCCCTTTTTGGCGCAAAAGCAAAGGAAGCCCAGGACGCTGATGACTTAAAAGGCCATCAGGTTTTAGCTCTCCTTAGAGATGTAACTTCGCTTAGGTTTGACCTTGACTCATCGGAAGGCCCTTTTCAACCGATGGCAGTGCTCTCAAATCGCCGAAGTGCAATAATAGATGACTTTGAGAATAGCCACCTTGATTTCTTAGCTAACATTGTGAATGAAATTACAGATGCTGAACTTCGTGCGAGAGTTGCTGATATTCTTTGGCTCCGAAAACGAGATTTCCGCATGGGGCATCACGCTGTTACAGCATATCTCGAATCAGCAAAATTATTAGAACATCCAGAACATTGGGTTCCAACTACTGAACGGATTGAGCGTGCTTTACAATTAGGAGCAACACTAGGAAAGAATGGACAACCGTTCGCAGATGTGATTACCCATATCGAGAACGTTTTGGATATACATGATGGTGATGATTCATTGTTCTTGTCGGCTAAACTGATGGAATTATTGCAAGCGCACAGAGTGGGTGATCCTACAAAGAATGCTAAACATGCAGAAAAACTGGCGCGTAAAGGTGAGGCTAACCATAATTGGCATTTAGCTAGAGAATATTGGAGAGTCAAAACTAAATGGCATCATATAGAAGGTAATGAGGAAGAAGCCCGGAAAGCTAGAATATTGGAAGCTGAAACGTACGTACACGAGGCTGAAGATGCTTTGCAGCGTAAATCACCGAGCTACATGACTGCTTCAGTCTCCATCCAATCGGCAATCCAGGCATTGAGGCAAGTTGGAAATATGCGAAAGCGTATAAACCAGTTACATGAACTGCTACTTGAATATCAAGAGAAGTCCATGTCGGAGATGATTCCTATATCTTCGAGCATAAATATCAGTGATGTGACAGAAAATACCATAAATGAGGTGAAAGGGAAAGCATTATTTGATGCACTAACTAGCCTTGCTTGGTTATGCAGTCCACCTGAAGTTGCGCATTTAAAGGCACGTGTGGAGGAAAGCCGGAAAAAATATATATTTCATCGCCTATTTCCACGGACCTATTTAAACGCAATGGGGAAAGTTATAGCTCAACAACCCGAATCCGAAGAAGAAGCTATCCAAGCAGATATGTTCAATCATGCTTCTTATCATCGAGCTATTGTTGTACAAGCTATTGTTGAACCTGCAAGACAACAAATTCACCTAGAACACTATGCCCGAATTGGTGATTTCCTACCTTATCTTTTCAATCATCCGTTTGTAATTCCAGGGCGTGAACCAATAATTGCTCGCGGACTACAGGCAGGACTAAATGGTGATTTTTTAACAGCAGTTCATTTCCTAATCCCCCAACTTGAGGCATCTGTTCGTTATATACTCTCGCAGATAGGTATAATTACTTCAGGTTTGAATGACGATTGGATTCAAGATGAATACAATCTAAACGGGATGCTTTCCGCATCAGAATATAGTGAGCCACTAATAGAGATTCTTGGTACGGATTTTGTATTTGATTTGAGAGGATTGTTGGTCGAGAGATTCGGAGCGAATCTGAGAAACGATATGGCGCACGGACTAATTGATCATAATGCTTTCTATTCAGAGTCAGCCTGCTATTTGTGGTGGTTAACGTTAAAGTTTTATTCCCCACAATTAGTTGCGGCGTTTCAAAAAGAAAATCGTGACGGCACAGAGTCTGTAGAAGTTGTTTCTGAGTAATATTGAGGATGGAGGCTAACAATCATTTTGCACCGGACTGCCCAAGCTCGATTTTCATTGTGGTGGTGTTTTGTTCAAGCAGGTTGTGCCAGCAGGGAGGGGCGGGTGGGCGCGGCTCATACTGACCGTCAGGCCACTCATCCGGCTGATCTTCGATCCCCCCAGGCATCGGTTTGGGATGAGGACCTTGATAACTTGCCAAACCCCACCTGTCTGGGACAAACTCTCTCCATCTACCCCACGTATGCCCGGTTCCCTGCATAGGCTTTTTGCCTTAAATTCCAAATACAAGTACAATATAGGGTCTCTGGGATTTCGCAGGGCGAACACTTGTTCTGCGCCACATTTGGGTATTTCATAGAGTTAGAACCCAGATGTGGGGGTATCACTCGCTGAAATTTGTGATTACCCTGCGAAGTCCCAAAGAGCCACAATATATAGCACCCGGCTTAGTTCAACACGGATTATGTGGCGGCTTTGCGCCACGTGAATCCTTATACGTTAAGCGCTACGTGCTAATAAGGAAGTAATAGTATGGATTTTAGCCTTTTTTCAGACGAAGCTATTATCAGCGCCATAATTGGTGCGCTAATTGGTTCAGCACTAAGTTATTTGCTTACTGTATTTTCAGATCGCCGGAAACAAAGACGAGAAATGCGGCTTTCTATTGGTGTAGAGCTTACCACTATAGGCCATAATTATCTTGCTACTCTGCACGAATTGCAGTCGGCTAGAAATTCAAAAGACCAGAGTGCTGCCAGGTCTTATATCGCACAGCTTCTTAGGCTTGATGGTGATCTGTCTGCTATTCAAACGCGGTTATGGTATTTTTTTTCCGAGAGGCGCGTGCGTGCTGCTCTTTCGAGGTTTCGCCATCGTTGTAATACTATAACTGATTATCTTTACACTAAAACCAGAAACGAGATGGAAGCTGATATTGCTATTGACTGGCTTGCTGAAGGAATCGAGGAGTTATGTCGCCAAACATTCGAAGCAGCCGGTTTGCCATATCGGGATCCAGGAGGATATGTTTTCATGGGGTTCAAAAAGATTTCTTATGAGGACAAAAGGCTTTTATCATTTGATGATGGACCGCCACCATGGGATTTTGCAGTTACTTTTGATTTCACCAAGAAAGTTGATGAGAATGGACTTGAAAAGGCGAGAAATAATCTTCATAAGAAAGCAGGTCACTTACGATGCAAGAATCACCATAGAGCAACTCATATAATCTTGCATGGTGTGGATACCAGAAAGTTCGATATTCTAATCGATGTTTGTTGCCGTGAATTTGGTGATAAAGTTGGCAAAGCGATAGATTTAGATATAGCAAAGGCATCATTTCATGAAGCTAGCGCCTAACCCCGCTTGGTGTGTCCTGAAGCTGTCAACCGCTAGCCGGTGGAAGTTCGGTCGTGGTAGCTGCCAGGGGGCCACGTAGCAGGCAGCCAGTGCAGCCGGCTGAAGAGCCCGGTGCGGGAAAACCGTACGCCGGGATCTGTGCGGGGGCTGTCGGGTGACTGGCAGTCCTACTGCGATGGCCGCCCGAAACACACTGAGCAAATCGTTCGAGGCCGTGTTATGAAGAATGTAGTGAGCGATCTCCTGCTCTACGTAAGACTCATTGCCCGCAAGTGGGTGTTTTTGCTCTTCGCTGCTCTAGATCTAGCCGCTTTCATTGCCCAACTCCTCTACCCTGGCTTCCGCTTGCCGCAACTGGCATTCCTCCTGATCATACTTGTCGGTCTCTTCTGGGCGGGCTACCAGGTCTATCGCGACATAGCGGCCCATCTTCCGTCCCAACCGATCAAGCCTTTTCCCTACGAGTTGCTCCCTCTTTCCTTTAACATTGCGCTTCGCCAAGAGATTCCGCGGATCGAGGTATGGCTCTACGCTGTCAACCATCAATCAAAGGAGCTTGTTCTCCAGTCCCTTGATGTCATGGGCTTTCGCCTTTCTGGCAGCCCAAGCCTGGATGACATTTCCCTTTCACGCAAAACACGCATCCCACCTAGGCAATCCCGACAGGTCTTATGCCGTCGCCACCTTATAGAAGCGGAAGTGCACGCGATAGAGAGGACTCAGCAGAGAAACCCAGCCAACGCAACCTTCTTGGCTACTACTCGCGCACTTGTAGGCCGCAAGCATGTGCATTATGAGACTCCCTCGCTCTCAGTCAACGGCTGGGTTTCAGGAATCCCGAACTCGTCGTAGGATTGCGCAGGTCGGCGGCCTAACATCGGCGTGGTGTGTCCTGAAGCTGTCGTCTGCTAACCGGTGCAAGTCCGGTCGTGACTCCGACAGGCTCAGTCCAGGGGTAACTGCCAGGGGGCTACGTAGCAGGCATCCAGTGCAGCCGGCTGAAGATCCCGGTGCGGGAAAACCGCACGCCGGGATCTATGCGGGGGCGGTTGGGTAACTGGCCGTCCTACCGCGATGGCCGCTCATCCGGCTGATCTTCGATCCCCCCAGGCATCGTTTTGGGATGAGGACCTTGATAACTTGCCAACCCCCACCTGTCTGGGACGAACCCTCTCCACCTGTCCCACGTATGCCCGGTTCCCTGCATAGGCTTCTTGCCTTAAATTCCAAATACAAGTACAATATATAGCACCCGGCTTAGTTCAACACGGATTATGTGGCGGCTTCGCGCCACATGAATCCTTATGCGTTATGCGGCTTGGGATGAAGTGATAGTAATTCCCCAAGCTAGATTATTGATGATATCGATATGAGCACGTGGTATTTTCAGTTGACCGGATATAATTCTGTGACGGACAGCTTGACCAAATAGGCGAGGATCGTTATGCACAAGATTCCCATTCCGGGCAAAGATGAATACTTCGTCTTGGCCAAGGATGAACTCGATATTGACTTCAGATCAGAGGAATGCGAAGAAACCTATAGGTGGAATGTGACAAATGTTCACGCTGCGACGAAAACTGTATTCGGTGGAAAGCTTGGTGAGCTTCTTGAGAAGTGTGAGAAGCAATACTCCAAGCGATACTCTAAGGAAGATGAGGAAAAAGAGACTGTTCTCCTTATGGCCCCATCGGAACTAAACATAACATGGGATGAGAAGAAATACGCATCTGTACTTGATAAAGTGTATCGGTACAATGTGGTTGAGAACCTTGCATGGCCCTCTGAACCTTCTGATGGTTGGATGAAACCTGAAAACTGGTTCTCAAGATTGTATGATACCGTGCGTACAAGGATAGTTTGTAAGTACATTGATGGGCCAAAGTTTCTGGCTGAACAACTATACGCTCTTGCGAAAGACTTGAAACTCGAATCTGAGTTCAGTAGCCGACAGAAAGATGATGGCTACTATGCGTACCACTTTTATTCAAAAATCCCCGCAAGAATCTTGATAGGAGCCAAACTTGAGAGGGTGAAGGTTGCTGTCGAGATTCAGATAACGACACAACTACAGGATGTGTTGAATCAAATAACACACCTTTACTACGAAGAGAAACGTATTCGAAGAGAGAGCGATCCTTCTTCATGGAAATGGGACTTTGATGATAATAGATTCCGAGTAGGTTATCTGAGCCATACACTCCACTTGCTAGAAGCCATAATACTTGAAGCACGTACCAGAAGCCTCAAATCAGCCAAGAGATAAGCTTTGGAGACAACTATGTATCAAACTGACTCGCCTGCAACTCGGACTGAACTTCAACTCCTTCCCTATATCCTTCAGAGAATCGAACATGGGGAGATCAGGGTTCCGGCCTTTCAACGTGAATTCGTATGGAAAAGGCCAAGGGTTAGAGAGCTTTTCCAGAGTATTTATGTTGGGTATCCTATAGGAAGCATTCTGCTATTGCGAACAAGCAACAAATCATTGAAGGCGAATCTAGATAGTACACCGTTTCCGTCATCGAAGGTATATTACCCAACAATGTTTGTTATTGATGGTATGCAACGCCTTTCTACGCTCTACGGCGCATTTTTCCATCAGCAAGTTCGACAACCCGGTACTATTTTCGATGTAGTATTCGATCTTAAGGAGCAAAGATTCCAGCATACTCGTAGAAAGAACCTAGAGCCTTGGGTCATCAGCTTGTCAAGCCTATTCTCCTATGATGATTTTGTGAACGTCCAACAGTCCTTAATTGAACAGAGCGCAAAAGAGCTACATAGACGATTTATGCACCTCTACAATGTCTTTCACCAGTACCCGATCCCTGTAGTAATAATCGAAGACCGTAGTTTGGCTGAGGTGGCCGACATTTTCGTAAGAATAAACAGGCAAGGGCAAAGACTATCGCCTTCGGATTTGGAAAGAGCGTTGAGTTGGATTGCCGATCACCAAACGGACTAGCCGAGATTTACAGGATTTCTTTCAGGTTTCAGCAATACAGCAATTCACCAAATGAATGAGGGGTATCCTTCTCGTCAAGGGTGCTATACTACAAGCTAGGCCGCATAACCACTCGCTGGTCGTGCCAAGCTAGATCCGAAGCATTGGGAAAGGGGTGAGAACCTCTGAAATTCGCTAATGTTGCCCAGTGGGTGCGCGTCGTTAGGCGCAAGTCCCACCTGGCCAAAGTCTAGCCAACAGGCCAGAAGTGAACGCCACGTGCAAACCTGGTAACAGGAGTAGGAAGCTGGTGGGAGCGAGGGTGCAGGCCGTAGCATGAACGGAATGTTGGGACAGTTGAGGAGAGGCGTGCGATTGATGTAGAGAGAGATATCGTACATTAGACGAGCAGTGGAAAAGGGAGCGCGGCTCAAGTCCGTGCTCCTTTTTGACGTGTTCCGTCATAGGTGGTATAATCTGCGTCTGAACCTCGCTGTGAAAAGGATGTGTTAGTGCGATCGCGGGATATACCGGTTTGGCGTTCGTTGAAAAGGTGACCAAATCCTTATAACTGAAAACTAAATACTGAGATAGAAGGAGAACAATCTACCATGATTCGATTGAAAGGATACCTGAAACCTTATCTGACCATGATCCTACTCGCCATTGCCTTGTTGTTTGCGCAAGCAAACTTTGATCTGGCGCTACCTGATTATCTCTCTCGGATCGTCAACGTCGGCATCCAGCAGGGCGGCGTGGAGAATGCTGTACCGGTTGCGATCCGCCAGAGTGAGATGGACAAGCTCGTGATCTTTATGAGTGCTGAGGATAAAACGGCCGTGCTCGGTGCTTACACCCTGGTGGATCAGGATTCGCCTGACTACGACGTCGCTTCGCTTACACAAGACTATCCCATTCTGAAAGAAGAACCGATCTATGTCCTGAATGAGGTTGACGGGTCAGAGGCCGCTTCGCTTACAGATCATTTGAATCCCGTGATGGGCAAAGCGATCCTGGCCGTGTCCAGCATCAAGCAGATGATGGCTGATCCATCCAAGGCCGCAGAAATGGGTGGGGACATCGGGTTCGACCCAAGTAGGATCCCACCAGGCATGGATGTTTTCACCGTTTTGGGACAACTGCCTGCTGCCCAGTTGGAGCAAATGACCGACGCTGTCAACCAGCAATTTGGAACGCTTGGGGACAGCGCCGCTTCGCTTACAAAGATGATCATTCAGGCGGCGGTGGGCCCCGTCAAGGCAGAGTACGAGGCTCTCGGCATGGATACGGACAAGCTACAAACCAACTATATCCTGCGCGTCGGTGGTCTGATGCTTCTACTGGCCTTGCTTTCCGGTGTCTGTACCATCGCCGTTGGCTATCTGTCGGCCAAGACGGCGGCCGGGACGGCACGCGAAATACGCCGGGATGTATTCCGCAAAATCGAAAGCTTTTCCAACACCGAGTTTAACACCTTTTCCACTGCGTCGCTGATCACTCGCTCAACCAATGACGTCACCCAGGTACAGATGGTGGTTATGCTGATAGTGCGCATGGTCTTCTACGCGCCCATCATGGGCGTAGGCGGAGTCATACGGGCGGTCGGCAAGGGTGGGTCAATGTGGTGGATCATCGCCGTGGCGGTGATGGTGCTGATTGGCCTGGTGGTGATCGTCATTTCGATCGCCCTGCCCAAGTTTAAGATGATGCAAAAACTGATTGATCGGATAAACCTGGTGGCCCGTGAGAACCTGTCGGGCATGATGGTCATCCGGGCGTTCAACATGCAGGCCTTCGAGGAGGACCGCTTTGACAAGGCCAACCTCGAACTGACCTCGGTCAGTCTATTCATCAACCGCTTGATGGTGATCATGATGCCGCTGATGATGCTCATCATGAACGGGCTATCTATGGCCATAATCTGGGTCGGCGCTCACCAGGTGGCCGAGGCGAACATGCAGGTTGGCGATATGATGGCCTTCATTCAGTACGCCATGCAGATCGTGATGTCATTCCTGATGCTGACCATGCTGTTCATCTTTCTGCCGCGCGCTTCGGTGTCGGCTGACCGCATTGCTGACGTGTTAGAGACTGATCCTGTGATCCGCGATCCCGATCAACCGCTACAGTTTTCCGTTAGCGAAGCGGCCTCTGTTAGCGGAGCGGCCTCTGTTAGCGGAGCGGCATCATCCCGCGGGCTGATCGAGTTTCGTGACGTCTCTTTCCGCTATCCCGGTGCGCTCGCCGACGTGCTGCACGGCATCACCTTTACGGCCGAGCCTGGTCAGACCACCGCCTTCATCGGCTCCACTGGCTGCGGAAAATCAACCCTCGTCAACCTGATCCCCCGTTTCTACGACGTGACCGAGGGCGCCGTCTACGTGGATGGCATAGATATCCGCCAGGTCACCCAGCACGACTTGCGCGATAGGATCGGCTACATTCCGCAAACCGGCACCCTGTTCTCTGGCACCATCGAAAGCAACCTGCTGTATGCGGACGAGAACGCCAGCGCCGAAACCTTGCGGGAAGCGATTGACATTGCCCAGGCGAGCGAATTCATCTTTGCCGAGCCGGAGGGTTTGAGCGCCGAGATATCTCAAGGCGGTACGAATGTGTCGGGAGGGCAGAAACAGCGGCTGTCCATCGCCCGCGCCCTGGTCAAGAAACCCCCCATCTACATCTTTGACGACAGCTTTTCGGCCCTGGATTTCAGGACCGACTATGCCCTGCGGGCGGCGCTCAAGGAGGCCACTTCATCACAGGTACGTAGTGGCGCCGGTCCAAGCACTGTGCTGATCGTGACTCAGCGCGTGCCCACGGTCAAAAATGCGGATCAGATCATTGTGCTCGAGAAAGGCCGGATCGTTGGCAAGGGCACTCACCAACAACTTATGGATACCTGCGAAACCTACCGGGAAATCGCATTATCGCAGTTAAGCTTGGAGGAACTGGCATGAGCATGAATAATAACAGATCGAGTAATCGAAGGGCTCGTCGCGGCCCTGGCGGCGGGCATGGCCCGCTGGGGCGCGGCGGCCCTATGGCAATGATGAAAGGTGACAAGGCACGCGATTTCAGGGGCACGATGGCCAAGCTGGTCGAATACCTGGGCAAGTACAAAGTGGCCGTGTTGATCGTACTGGTGTTTGCGGTTGCCTCCACGGCCTCCAGTATCGCCGGCCCCAGGCTCCTGGGCAGGGCCACCACCAGACTGTTTGAGGGTGTGCTTGCTCAACTGAGTGGAAGCCGTGTTCACTTCCAAACCGGTGAGATTGACTTTGACTATATCGGCCGAATACTGTTGCTTACGCTTGGCCTGTACCTGGTGTCAACCCTCTTTAGCTACGTCCAGGGTTGGATCATGGCCAATGTTTCCACCAACATCGCCTACCGACTCCGCCGGGATATCTCCGAAAAGATCAACCGCATGCCGCTCAAATACTTTGACGGCACCACCCAGGGCGAGGTGCTATCGCGCATCACCAACGATGTGGATACCGTCAACCAGACGCTGAGCCAGAGCCTCACCCAGATCATCACGTCGGTGGTAACGGTGATCGGCGTATTGATCATGATGCTCTCCATCAATTGGGCAATGACCCTGGTGGCGCTCCTGGTCATCCCGCTTTCGATGGTGATCGTGGCTCTGATCGTCAAACAGTCGCAAAAACATTTCAGGCGGCAGCAGGACTACCTGGGGCACATCAATGGGCATGTGGAAGAAATGTATGGTGGCCACATCGTGATGAAAGCCTTTAATGGCGAAGAGAAGAGCATCCAACAATTCGACCATCTCAATGAGACTCTCTACGATTCGGCCTGGAAATCCCAGTTCCTGACGGGCCTGATGATGCCGATCATGATGTTCATTGGTAACCTGGGCTACGTGGCGGTGACTGTTCTGGGTGGCTGGCTGGCGATCAGAAACGCTATCACCGTTGGCGATATCCAGGCATTTATCCAGTATGTCCGCTCGTTTACGCGACCGATCACGCAGCTCGCCAACATCTCTAACGTGCTTCAGCAAACCGCCGCGGCCGCTGAAAGGGTGTTTGAATTCCTCGATGAAGACGAGGAGGTCGCTGAAACGGCCGATCCGGTTAGACTGGACCAGGTAGCGGGTCAGGTTGAGTTCCGAGACGTGCAGTTTGGATACGACCCGAAGAAGATAGTCATCAACAAGTTTAGCGCGGTCGCCCACCCGGGCCAGAAGGTCGCCATCGTGGGACCGACCGGCGCTGGCAAGACGACGATGGTCAAACTGCTCATGCGTTTTTACGACGTGAACAGCGGGGCGATCCTGGTGGACGGTCACGACATCCGCGATCTCACCCGCCACGACCTGCGCGAGATGTTTGGCATGGTGTTGCAGGATACCTGGCTCTACAATGACAGCATCATGGAGAATATCCGTTACGGCCGGCCGGGGGCAACCGACGAGGAGGTGATCGAGGCGGCTAAAACGGCGCACGTAGACCATTTCGTGCGCACCCTGCCCGAAGGCTACAATATGGAGCTCAACGAGGAAGCCTCGAACGTTTCGCAGGGTCAGAAGCAGCTTCTGACCATCGCCCGCGCCGTTCTCGCTGATCCCAGGATGCTGATTCTGGATGAAGCCACCAGCTCGGTTGATACCCGCACCGAAGTGCTGATCCAGAAAGCGATGGACAACCTGATGGCGGGCCGCACCAGTTTTATCATCGCCCATCGCCTGTCCACCATCCGCAACGCTGATGTGATCCTGGTGATGGATGAAGGTGATATTGTAGAGAGCGGCAAGCATGAGGAACTGCTGAAGCGAGGTGGCTTTTATGCCGAACTGTACAATAGTCAGTTTGAAAATGCCCAAGGGTGATGCGATATGAGCAACCCTTGCGAAAGCTATTGCGCAGCCTTCGCAGGGATTCTCGTTGGAAAGGTGACGTGTGGTGAGTTCGATCCGGGTTCTACATCGGAGACCCTGCGCGCCCTGCGGCAAGCTTGATGTGCGTGCGGGCCAAGCACCACTGATCCTGCGAAGACGAGTGTCCGGTTAAGAGGCAGACATTGAATTATGTTTGCCTCTTTTGACGTTTTGGTGTATACTAAATCAAGCTGACACGCACGTTCTGCATGCTCTGTCCGCTCCGTCCAGTCAAAGATACAAGACACAGCAATCAATACAATGCCAACAGTCAAAAACATTCCTGGTCCCTATCGCTTCTTCTTCTACAGCTTCGACTGCAATGAGCCTATGCACATACACGTCCAACGAGGCAGAATGACCTGCAAGTTTTGGCTTGACCCCATTGCCTTGAGCAGAAACCGCCGCTTTTCTCCCCAAGAGTTGAACAGGATTCGCAGAATCATCCAGAAGAACCAAGAGAAAATTATTGGAGCGTGGCATGAACACTGTGGTTAGGACAGAAATCCTGATAAAAGACATTCGCGTTACTGAGGATACCATTACAGCCTATCTGACCGATGGGCGTGCCATTAGCGTACCTCTGGCATGGTCATGGCGCTTGGCGGAGGCAACCCCTGAACAGCGTGCGAATTACGAGATTATTGGAGATGGTGAAGGGGTGCATTGGCCCGACATTGATGAAGATATTAGCGCTGAAGGTATGCTATATGGTGTTCCCGCGCCACGGCCCGTACCGGCGCGTGAATTTCAACCCGCGCTTGCTTTGGCCTAAAGCCGGCAAAAGGGCGCGGCCCAAATCATCAGAATGTGGCCCACCCAACCTCCGCTACAGATGGCGGGGCAGCATGGGGCTTCTCATGTGCGCCCTGCGACAAGCGTGATGCGCGTTCGGGCCAGGCATCACTGATCCTGCAAAGACGAGTGTGAGATTAAGAGGCAGACATTGAATTGTGTTTGCCTCTTTCAGTTTATTGGTGTATACTAAATCAAAGGGGCTTGATCGTTCTTCAAATCAGGTCTCACCACGGGAAATCCCAAAGAGCCATCACGTAGACCGCTAGACAGCGCAAACACAGAAAGGAGGGATCGACATGGCTACGTATCTCATGTTTGGCAAGTATTCGACTGATGCAATGGGAGAGATCAGCGCCGAACGGACAAAGAACGCCACTGCTGTAATTGGGGACTGTGGTGGGGAGGTCAAAGCTGGCTACGCTCTGCTCGGGGAAAAGGATATGGTCCTCATCGTGGAGTTCCCAGGCACAGCGGAGGTGATGAAAGCCACCATTGCTCTGTCCAAACTGCTGGGGATCTCGTTCTCGACATCGCCAGCCGTGAGCGTGGAAGAGTTCGACAAGCTGGTCGAAGGGGGATAGACGCGCTCAGCCATCAAACGATGTCTTCAGGGCTAATGGAGGAGACATCCAGGCATTAGGTAGCAGCGCGTAGGACAGAAAGGCTCTTTGGGGTTTCCCAATGTAATTGAGTGACACCAACGCTGACGGGGACAAGGTCTTCCGCATGGGGCTTCTCACGTACGGTAAGCGGCCGTCGGCATCGGAGATCATGCCAGGGAGAGAAAGCAATATGAAGCAGGAAGTTGGAATGGACGATGATCTCCGCCCAGAATATGACTTGTCACAGTTACTTGAAGGCGGAGTGAGAGGCAAGTATGCTGACCGATACAAGGAAGGCACAAATCTGGTGCTGCTGGCACCCGATGTAGCGGCAGTCTTCCCTGATGAGGAAGCTGTGAACGAAGCTTTGCGGCTAGTAATGCAGCTTGCCAAAATCCCGAGCCTAACACCTGCTACAGCCGACCCCATCTAGCAGCGGCACCAACGCTGACGGGGACAAGGTCTTCCGCAGAGGCTTCTCATGTACGGCAAGCGGCTGTCGGCGTGCCTTCGGCGTTGGAGATCGTGCGCGCCCTGCGACAAGCTTGATGCGCGTTCGGGCTGAGCATCACTGATCCTGCAAAGACGAGTGTCAGGTCAAGGGGCAGACTCCGACAAAGAGTTGTGCATAATGGAAGCAACTTCAGAGGAATTCCAAAGCGATGTCAGGGTATCCCAAGATACTTGAAGCTATCAAGGCAGTGCGAGCACAAATGCGCTGGAAACCTAACAGCGCGGTACGTCATCTGCGAAAGCGTAAGCGACGAGGACATTTGCCATCAACAGCCACCCTTGAAGACTACGAGCGTATAATCTTAACCGTGTTGCAAGATAAGTCTGCTCAAGTGTATCGCTATTGGTATAACCGTGTGCCCTACGTGACCGTAGTTGCAACGGTTCACACTCAGCAGTGGTTGGTGATGTTCACTTACGACGGCGTGTTGGAAAGCGCCTTTGTGGTTGAAAATCCAGAGCGATACTTGAGCAAACCCGGCTTTGAGTGGATTGGATCGTTAGGGGAGGTGGACAATGAGCCATAAAGAGCTAGTCACAGCCTACGAGGCGGATGTGCAATTTCCCGACGTAAGCGGTATGGAGCATCTAGATATGCTAATGACCCGCAGCAAAATTGCCCAAAATGCGCCGCACTTATCAGATGAGGAGCGACTGCGTGTGCTAAATGCAGATAGGTTGCTCCTACAACAAGCCAAGCGGTTCTACGAATCTATCCAGAGTATCGCCGACTTGGCCAGTTGGCGGCATGATGAGAGCGTACCACCGACACACTGGTGGTGGTATCTTGATGTAATCTTGCAATTGCCAGTCCGCCCGGAACGGTTCACCGAGTCAATTCAACCCAGCCTCGAACAATCCTATGTTGGCGTTTAATGCACTAGGGAACCGCCCACTAACGGGTCCAGGCGACACCCCGCGCCCGGCAGGTTACACCCGCCCAGAGTCCTACGACGAGCGATGCCAACGCTGACAGGGCCAAAGTCTTCCGCATGGGGCTTCTCATGTACGGCAAGCGGCTGTCGGCGTGCCTTCGGCGTTGGAGATCGTGCGCGCCCTGCGACAAGCTTGATGTGCATGCGGGCCAAGCACCACTGATCCTGCGAAGACGAGTGTCAGGTTAAGAGGCAGACACTGAATTGTGTTTGCATCTTTGGGCTTGTTGGTGTATACTGAATCAAGGCTTGACACGCACGTCTTGCATGCCCTGTCTAGTTGTGGCAAGTTTGCCAGGCAGACGGGATTTCTACCTGATACATCCGAGTGGGTTAAGAAACGAGGTGGCCAATGACCATAAGACTGCAAACCTTGATTGACGTGGCTCAACAACTGCCGCCGCTGGAACAATTGAATTTGATCAGGATTCTCTCACAATCCCTATACCGCAGCTATCAGCCCATGCAACCAGCAGAAGGCTTCTGGGAGCCCCAAACACTTGAGCAACTCATCCAGGCTCAACGAACCCCGCCCATTACTGACATTGCAAGTTTGAAGGGCAACTTCTGGCCCGAAGATGAGTCTGCCGATGACTTCATTGAGTACATCTACCAGCAACGGCGCGAGGACAGCTTGAGGGCACATTTTTGCTGCTCGTTACCCACAACCCCGCCGATTTTGAGATAATTGAGGTGAATGATGGATCTACGCGAGATTCTGACCGATATTCACGTGCTTGAGACAGAACTCCTGAACTTCGAGCGCAAATATGGTGTTCGCTCCGAGACTTTCTATGCTGCTTATGTGAATGGTGAAGAGCCAGAAGATGACAGTTGGGTGTTAGATTTTGGCGAGTGGGCCAGTGTGTATCGGACCTGGCTTGCCCGCCAGGCTGAATACCGCAACGAAGTTCAACGCCTTCAGCCACAAGCGCCAAGTCTGGCTGGCCTAATTCAAGTAGCGGCATGAACAACCCCCTGCGCACACCAGAAGACTACGAGTTGTTTCTATACACGCTCACTGAGCAATTCCCATCAATACGTCGCTCTACAGTGACGTTTGTTCGATTGGGGGCAACGCTGGCACGAGTAGCCGGCGAATTGTACTTTGACCAAGGGGTACGAGCGGTTGTTCGTGAGCGAGTGTTGTATCATCGTTTGCCGGCTGTGATAGACTGGTATGGGTATGAAGTTTGGCAAGGTGAAAAAAAGCTGTACTGGTACGATCCTCAACCGCATCCGAATGATCCAGCATTGCAGAGTTCTCATCCACATCACAAGCACGTTCCCCCTGATGTCAAACACCATCGTATTCCTGCCTCGGACATGAGTTTCACTCGTCCCAATCTTCCCGTACTGATTCGTGACATTGAAGCACTGCTGAAGCAAAGCCCCCCCTAACCCGCGCATACACGCAACACCCCTCGCCCGGCAAAGGGAGAGAAAGCAATATGAAGCAGGAAGTTGGAATGGACGATGATCTCCGCCCAGAATATGACTTGTCTCAGTTACTTGAAGGAGGAGTGAGAGGCAAGTATGCTGACCGATACAGGGAAGGCACAAATCTGGTGCTGCTGGCGCCCGATGTAGCGGAGGTCTTTCCTGATGAGGAAGCTGTGAACGAAGCTTTGCGGCTGGTAACCCAGCTTGCCAAAATCCCGAGTACGAGCAGACACAGTGTAGCAGGAAGCTGACGGGGCCAAGGTCTTCCGCAAGGGGCTTCTCACGTACGGCAAGCGTCCGTCGGCCCAGAGATACTGCGCGCCCTGCGGCAAGCTTGATGTGCGTTCGGGCCAAGCATCACTGATCCTGCAAAGACGAGTGCCGGGTTAAGAGGCAAACATTGAATTGTGTTTGCCTCTTTCGACGTTTTGGTGTATACTGAACCAAGCTTGAGCAGAGAGCACAATACCAAAGAGGTCACTGTTACACTGTGGGCATCAAGTTTGAATGGGACCCAAATAAGGCTGCACGAAACTTCCAGAAACACAAGGTCTCCTTTGAAGAAGCGGCAACGGTCTTCCGAGATACCTTGAGCATAACCGTTCCTGATCCTGATCACGTGGAGGAGGACTTCCCGCGTGGAAGAAGACCGGCACATCACTGTCGGCTTGTCAAGCCGTTTCAGACTACTGATGGTTGCCCATGCTGAACGAGGCGATCACATTCGTATCATCAGTGCGCGAGAATTGACATCCAGGGAGAGAAAACAATATGAAGAAGGAAGTTAGAATGGACGATGAGCTCCGCCCCGAATATGACTTGTCTCAGTTACTTGAGGAAGGGGTGAGAGGCAAGTATGCTGAGCGATACAGGGAAGGCACAAATTTGGTGCTGCTGGCACCCGATGTAGCGGCAGTCTTCCCTGACGAGAAAGCTGTGAACGAGGCTTTGCGCCTGGTAGCGCAACTTGCCAAAATCCCGAGCCTGACACCTGCTACAGCCGACCCCACCTAGTAGTGGTGACAACGCATGGGGCTTCTCACGTACGGCAAGCGGCCATCGGCATCGGAGGTCCTGCACGCCCTGCGGCAAGCTTGATGTGCGTTCGGGCCAAGCGTCACTGATCCTGCAAAGACGAGTGTCGGGTCAAGAGGCAGACATTGGATTGTGTTTGCATCTTTCGGCTTGTTGGTGTATACTAAATCAAGCTTGACACGCGCGTTTTGCATGCTCTGTCGGTTAGCATTCCAAATTGAGTGAGTAGGTGGACAAATGTCCACATTAAGAGTTCGGCGAGAGAGGAAAGGAGGACACCATGGCAAAGCTCGGTACCATTACATTCACCGGCGAGTCTGGAACGGAGTATGAATTCAACGTCTATCCGTGGGGCACCGGCTTTAAGGAGGACTACGGTGCCGTCTACTTCGTGACAAAGCGGAGTCAGAAACCCGACGGTGGCTACTCCCACACACGAATCTACGTTGGTCAGACCGAGGATCTGTCTACACGATTTGACGACCACCACAAGCAAGAGTGTTTTGACGAGCACGACGCGAACTGCGTTTGTGTGTACGGGGAGCAAGACGAGGACACTCGTCTGCAGAATGAGCAGGACTTGATCGACAAGTACCACCCCCCGTGCAACCACGAATGAATCGCCGAACCAGTGGATTGAGAGCGACTTCGGGTTAGCCGCGCCGCTTCGCTTTGCGGCCAACCCGAAACACCTCATCCTTACCGTTAGGCTCATTCTTGAACCGACTAGCAGTTATGATGTGCGAAGGAGGGAGCTATGACCGCAGAAGTGGGAGTTATGAATACGATGGGTGTTGCACTTGCCGCCGATAGCGCGGTCACTGTTCGCGGCAAGGCCGAAAAGATCCATATATCTGCTGAGAAACTCTTCCAGTTATCGGATTCAGCTCCGGTAGGGGCGATGCTTTATGGAAATGCGTTCTTTGTTGGGCTACCTTGGGAGACCATTGTTAAATCGTACAGGCGCCACTTGGGTGATACTCTATTTGAAACCGTGCGGGAATATGCTGAACACCTACTATCATGGCTTGGAGAGAATAGAGACTTGTTTCCTGACGAAGCTAGGGAGAGGCAAATTCTCTCACTGCTGTTGAGTTATTTCCTTTTCATTCGAGATGAAATTAAGGAGAGAATCAATCGTGAAGCCGAGAGGCAGGATGGTCTAAATCAGAGTGATCTTCCCGCAATCCTTGATCAAGTTGTGAAGGAGAGTTTGGATCGAGTCAGGTCGAGCCCCCTTTTGAAGACTCTTCCCACTGACTCTCGCAAGCTGCTCAGGAAAGAATTCCGTTCTGCTTTGGCGCGAATCAAAACCCAGGTTTTTGGCCAGCTTCCGTTCAAGCCCTCTACAAAACGCCTTCTCAACACTCTCGCAGTTGAATTGCTTGCACGTCATTACTTTGGCCCCTTCCAATGTGGCTTGGTTGTAGCTGGTTATGGTGAGAAGCAGTATATGCCCGCATTGGTGTCTTATGAGCTTGAAGAAATGGTTTGTTCAAAGCCACGATATGTCATGATCAATGATTATGTTATAGAAGGCCCTGGTCAAGCGCTCATAATCCCTTTTGCTCAGAAAGATATGGTAAGGACGTTCATGGAGGGTATTGATGAACGTGTTCATAGATTTATGGTTGAATCCACATCTGAACTTTTCAAAGGTGCTCTTGAGTCTATAATTGAGACAGTTCAAAGAACTGCTGAAAGACTTGGAGACACTCTATCAACGGCAATTGATCCCAAAGTGGAAAGTATGCTATCAGAACTCTTTGATGCTTGGCAGAGTTATCGTAGGGATTATTGGCGTCCAGTCCTTGATGTTGTATCTTCACTTCCAAAGGACGGATTAGCAGAAATCGCCGAAGCACTGGTAAACCTCACCAAGTTCCGCCGACAAGTCACTGATGTTCCAGAAACAGTCGGGGGGCCTGTAGACGTCGCTGTAATAACTAAAGGTGACGGGTTTGTGTGGATGAGGCGCAAGCATTATTTTGAGGCTTCTTTGAACCCTAGGTTCATGGCAAGATACTATAAGGAGAAACGGTTATGACTAACGAAAAGCCCGGTCGGTTTCAAAGCGGTAGGGAAGTATTCGAGGAGTACATTCCTGGCTACGTTTCCCAGTCACGAAGTACAGTAGCTGAAGACTATTCCTGGGAATATCGCTCGTCTGCCCAGGCTGTCGCTGAAACAATCCTTACCACCTTTAGGGAGAGGTTGACGAGTTTGGGATCAGTTGAGCCTGAATCTCTGATCAAGGAATGAACCTAACTTTCGGTGCAGCGGACCCCAAGAGCCTGGTTTGCACAAACAATCGCACATTGCGTGGGCTACGCTTTGGGAATGGTATCGCGCCTTGTGGGCCGCTGAGCTCAACGTTGGGCGACACTCGTCGTCCGGCAGGTTACACCACGGATGAGGCGTACTGGGTTACTCGCTGCGATCGGTTATAGGAGAACCTGTATCTACTTGGACGATGCTTCGGTAGAGGTATGCACTGAGCGGCGCTAACGCTGACGGGGGAAGCAGCCGAGTTGGACAAACCCAGCTCGGCTGTTTTCTTGTCCACAAAATTCTAACACTCCTCCAGCTCGTCTAAAAGGTGTTGACCTGTACTCTCAAATGGTGTATAATATAACCATCAAAAATGGGCGAAAGGAGATGCCTATGCCAAAAACAGCCACTAAGCGCATCAACGTGACCTTTCCGGTACAATTACTGGAAGACCTGGATAGATATGCGCCACCACGCAAGCGAAATAAAGTCATTGTGGCAGCCACCGAGAACTATGTGCAGAAATTGAGACTACTGGCTGTTCTCAGGGAGACGGCTGGCGCCTGGGACGACGAGAGTCACCCGGAGCTGGCTACGCCTGAGGACATTGATCGCTGGTTGCGCGAGATCAGGTCTGGTTGGCGGAGCGAATCCCTGTGGCAGGAGGAGGTCAGTCAAGAACACTTCCCCATGCCTGAACTACAGTTGTATTAGTAGAAGCCCTCAAATAAGCGCCCAGGACACAGCCGAGCTCGATTTCCTCGACTCGGCTGTTTTCTTGCCCCAAACTCTAACAAAACTCTAACACTCCTCTAACGTTGTTCTAACACAAATGTGGTAGAATATAGGCAACCATCAGGGGAAGGAGCGGCAAGCATGAAGGCGGTCTGCGCCAACTGTGGCATCGAGTTCAACTGGCAACCGACTATCGTGGATGGGATGGCCTATTGCTGCATCGGCTGCAGCCAGGGCGGCCCCTGCACCTGCGACTACGGCAGTCTGCCGCAGCCAGACGATGCCGCTTCGCTTACAACGGCTCTGGCGTCCGTTCCCCAGGATGATAATTAGAGAAGAGGAGTAGAAGACATGAGCAAGATTGTTGGTATCGATCTAGGAACGACGAACTCTGTTATCGCTGTGCTGGAAGGCGGCGACTCGACCGTTATCCCTACCGCTGAGGGTGGACGGCTGTGTCCCTCGGTGGTGGCTTTCACCAAGACGGGCGAGCGGCTGGTGGGCCAGGTGGCCAAGCGCCAGGCCACTGTCAACCCTGACAACACCGTCTTCTCCATCAAGCGTCTGATGGGGCGGCGCTACGACGACCCAGAGGTGGAGAAAGCCAGGAAGATACTGCCTTACAAAATCGTGGAAGGGCCAGCGGGCGATGCTCGCGTCCATATCCCGATCACGGACAAGACCTATACCCCCCAGGAGATCTCGGCCATGATCCTCCAGAAGCTGAAGAGGGACGCCGAGGCTTACCTGGGCGAGCCGGTTCGGCAGGCGGTGATCACGGTGCCGGCCTACTTCAACGATTCCCAGCGCCAAGCCACCAAGGACGCCGGCAGGATAGCCGGGCTGGATGTGCTGCGCATCGTCAACGAGCCCACGGCCTCGTCCCTGGCCTACGGGCTGGACAAAAAGGAGCTGGAGACCATCCTGGTCTTCGACCTGGGTGGCGGCACCTTCGACGTCTCCGTCCTGGAGGTGGGCGAAGGGGTGGTGGAGGTCAAGTCCACCAGCGGCGATACTTTCCTGGGCGGCGATGACTGGGATCAGCGGATAGCGGACTACATCTCCGACGAGTTCAAGAAGGATCAGGGCATTGATCTGCGGGGGGATCGCCAGGCCCTGCAGCGGCTGAGAGAGGCAGCGGAGAAGGCCAAGGTCGAGCTCTCCACCGTGACGGAGACGGAGATCAACCTGCCCTTCATCACTGCCGACGCCTCTGGTCCCAAGCACCTTCAGATGAAACTGACGCGGGCCAAGCTGGAGCAGCTCACCGATGACCTGGTGCAGCGCTGCCGCGGCCCCTTCGAGCAAGCTCTGTCCGACGCCGACCTCCAAGCCAGCGAAATCAAAGAGGTCGTGCTGGTGGGCGGCGCTACTCGCATGCCCATGATCCAAGACCTGATCAGGGGGCTTACCGGCGGCAAGGAGCCCCACAAGAGGGTCAATCCCGACGAGGTGGTAGCGGTGGGAGCTGGCTTGCAGGCGGGCGTGCTGAGCGGCGAGGTTACGGACGTGCTGCTGCTGGACGTGACGCCGTTGACCCTGGGTCTGGAGACCCTGGGCGGCGTGAGGACGTCCCTCATTGAGCGCAACACCACCATCCCCGTGCGGAAGAGCGAGATCTTCTCCACCGCCGCGGATGGTCAGACAGCAGTGGACATCCACGTGCTGCAGGGCGAGCGCTCCATGGCCACCGACAACATCACCCTGGGCCGCTTCCGGCTGGAGGGCATCCCACCTGCGCCACGGGGCATGCCGCAGATCGAGGTAAGTTTCGACATTGATGCCAACGGCATCCTGAACGTCGCGGCCAAGGACAAGGCCACGGGGCGGGAGCAGAGGATAACCATCACCGCCTCCACCAACCTTTCCCAGAACGACGTGGAGCGCATGGTGGAGCAGGCCCACAAGTACGCGGCCGAGGACCAGGGGCAACGCGAGCTGGCCGATGCCCGCAACCAGGCCGACGGCCTGGCCTACCAAACGGACAAAACCCTGCAAGAGGCTGGCGATAAGGTCTCCGATGCCGACCGTCAGGCTATCGGAAGCAAGATTGGGGAGCTGCGCCAGGCTATGCAAAGCGATGACCTGGCCCGCATCCGCAGAGCCACGGAAGAGTTGAAGCAAGCCAGCTACGCCATGTCCCAGCAGATGTACGAACAGCCCCAGGCTCAGCCAGCAGGCGAGCCGGGCGCGACCAGCCCCAAAGACGAAGGCGTGGTGGACGGCGAGTTCCGTGAGATGTAGATGACGTGAAACGTGAAGACGTGATGCGTGAAAAGCAATTCTCGCTTCACGTTTCACGCTTCACAGCGAGGTCACAAAGATATGACTGACAAAAACGAGAAGAAGGTGCGGATAGCGGTCACGTCGCAGGGGAGCGAGGCTGATCAGGATGAGCTGGAGGCCATCCGCCAGGAAGCGGCTGATTATAAAGACAAGTACCTGCGGGCAGCAGCCGAGGTGGAGAACACCAGGAAGCGGCTGGAGCGCCGCTATGCTGATCAGGCTGAGGAAGAGAAAAAGCGTCTTCTGCGCGCCTTCCTGACGGTAGCCGATAATCTCGAACGAGCCCTGGCTCACTCTGATCGCCCCCCCTCAGTCCTCCCAACCTTGGGGGGAAGGGGGGCGGGGGGAAGTCTCCGCGATGGAGTGCAGCTCACACATCAGGAGCTACGACGCCTGCTGAGCCAGGAGGGCGTGGAACCCCTGGAAGCTATGGGCAAAACCTTCGACCCTTACTATCATGAAGCGGTGCTTACAGTAGCTTGTGATGACGAAGTTGACACAGTAGTGGAAGAAAGGCAAAAAGGCTATCTGTATCGCGGACAACTCCTCCGTCCAGCTAAAGTGGATGTAGCTGTTCCCGCATCGAAGTAGTAGATGAAAACCCTCTCCCATCCTCTTCCTGCTAGGAAGGGGAGAGGGTACAAGAAAAGAGGTTCGATGAAAACAAGTAAACGAAATCTGCGTTACATCCTATTGGCAGCTCTGGTGGTTCTGAGCTTATCCCTTCTGAGTTGCAGCTTCACCACTTGGCCCAGCAAACTGGCAGGTGAGGTGAAAGAAGCGCTAACAAAGGCGGCCCCAGAGATCATCAAGGTCGAGAAGAAGGTTGTGGTAGAGAAGCGGGTGATCGAGACCGTGGTGGTCATGAAAGAAGTGCCAGTCGAGGTCACCAGGATCGTGGAGGTGGAAAAGGAAGTGTTAGTCACGCCCACCCCTGCACCTCCATCAATCTCCACACCTATTCGGCCGGCTGAGACTCCGCCCCCCGCCACGTGGGATGAGTTGGACGTCGAATCCCAGATACTGATTGAGGTATACCGCAAAGTGAACCCCTCGGTGGTCAACGTAACCAACCTGGCCCGGCTGGAATTGTTCGCTGAAGAGGAAGTCATCCCCCAGGGAGAGGGTTCAGGATTCATGTGGGATGACCAGGGGCACATCGTCACCAACGCTCACGTCGTGGAGGGCGCCGACGAGGTGCAGATCACCCTGCACGATGGCCTCACAATGCCGGCGCAAGTGGTGGCAGTGGATCGGGATAGCGACCTGGCAGTGGTCAAGATTGATCCCCAGGGCCTGGAACTGCGGCCGGTGGAAATGGGCAACATTGATGAGATAGTGGTAGGCCAGCGGGCTATCGCTATCGGCAACCCCTTCGGCTATGAGGGCACGTTGACCCAGGGCACCGTCAGCGCCATAGGACGCACCATCCCCTCTCTGACAGCCTTCAGCATCCCCGAGGCCATTCAGACCGACGCGGCCATTAACCCTGGCAACTCCGGTGGGCCGTTGCTCGATTCGCAGGGCCGGTTGATCGGGGTCAACGCCCAGATCAGGTCCGAGGTGCGCGCCAGCGCCGGCGTTGGCTTCGCCGTACCGGTCAACATCGTGCAGCGGGTGGTGCCAGCGCTGATCGCCGAAGGGCATTACGACCATGCCTGGCTGGGCATCTCCGGGCGCACCTACAGCCCATCCTGGGCCAGCGCGCTGGGTTTTCCCGAGGAGGCGCGGGGGGCCTACGTCATGCTGGTCGAGCCTGGAGGGCCGGCAGACGAGGCCGGGCTGCAGGCTCCCGGGACAAGACAGACCGATGTTCTGCTGGGGTTCGATTTCGGGCAGCCAGTCTACCTAGCCGCCGGAGGTGATCTGATCGTGACCATTGACGATCAGCCAGTCAAGAATTTCGATGATGTCCTGGTATACCTGGAGCGTTACACCTCGCCCGGCGACCGGGTTGAGCTGACGGTACTGCGTGATGATGGCCAGCAACAGGTCATCACCGTGGAGTTGGGAAAGAGGCCGCAGCGTCTGCGCTGATAGTTAACGGCCATCCGATACGCAAGTTCGATGACGCCTGACAAATTCTGACAAAACTCTAACATTCCTCTAACGTTATTCTAACACAACTGTGGTACAATTGAGTTGAAAACCTACAAGGAGGTGAACAATAATGGCTAACATAGTACGTTGGGAACCCTTCCGGGATCTGATCTCCCTGAGGGAAGCGATGGATCGGCTGTTTGAGGAGAGCTTCATCCGGCCTCGCGCTGGCCGGCTGGCTCCCTTGAGCGTCGGAGCCCTGGCAGTGGACATGTATGAAACCGACCAGGATGTGGTAATCAAGAGCTCTGTGCCTGGAGTCAAGACCGAGGACCTCGACATCACCATCACCGGCGACACACTGACCATCAAGGGCGAGACCAAGACTGAGGAGAAAGTCGAGAGAGCCAACTACATCCGCCAGGAGCGTCGCTACGGAGCTTTCTGCCGTTCTCTGATCCTGCCCACCACCATCGTGACAGAGAAAGCCAAGGCCGAGTTCGAGAACGGCGTGCTGACCCTGACTCTTCCCAAGGCCGAGGAAGTCAAGCCCAAGACCATCAAGGTCAAGGCCAAGTAACTGTGCCAACAAAGTTGGCCGATCAATGCGCCATGACCAAATCCCAGTAACTCGGAAGAGGTCGGGATTTGGTCATGGCGCGTCATCTGTCCTTTGTTCCCGCTAACGAGATTTGAGGAGATGTCCCTATGCCCATGTACGAATACGAGTGCCTCGAATGTGGCCTTCACTTCGAACGCCTTCAACATTTCAACGCCCCCCATGTTGCGCAATGCCCACGAGGCCATCGTAACGTGCGGCGGGTGTTCTTACCGCCGGCCATCGTCTTCAAAGGCTCCGGCTTCTACGTGACCGACAATCGTAAAGATAGCGGAAGCAACAAGAAGCCAAGCGAGAAGGGAAAGGCTCCCGAGAAGAAAGAAGCCGCCGACTGAGCGCGAAAGTCGGCGGCTTTGTTTTGTCGCTTGTTCACCTTGCCGTGCCCAGGCGAGAGTCCCGTCAGTTGAGACTTGCGCAGTCCCGCGTACTGTGGTATAATAATAGCCAAGCAAATAATGAAGAAGCCCCCCGGCGCTTTCTCCGCCAGAGATGACGGCCAACGTGCGGTGGACACCAAAATAACGTGTAGCACAAAACCCCGCCGGGTGTAGACCGCCCTAACGGGTTTTGTTTGTTGTGACTGGGTTGATCGGCTAATCCATTTTGGCCGGTTGACCAATCGGCTACCTGACCATCGCATGACCAAGAAGGGCACGTCAAATATCACCCGGAAGGTTGACAGTATTGACTTCCGGGCAAGTTCGTGCCATACTGGAATTGACCCTGAACGATGCAACAAAAGACGCCTCAAGGCTTATGTGGAGCCAGAGGCGACGACCAAGACGGCAAGCGCGCCTTGGCGATAGATATTTTGGTACAAGGCCCGCCCACCGTCAAGGTGCGGCGGGCGTTTTGGTGCTTATGTAGTGTGAAACCGGTGTGGTATAAATGGATTTTCACTACATGCTTGATGCAGCGCCGTTCTTGAGGTAGGAGGCAAGCAAATGAAGAAAAGAAACACTCGCACCCGATCCCGTGTCTTGGTTTCGGTTTTGCTGGCGCTGATTCTATCGCTAAATACGAGTCTGTCGCCTGCCCTGCCCATCTCTTCCGGTGGGCAGGCTGTTACAATAGCTCAACGGGCAACCAATAAGCCCGTTGCCAATCCCCCTTCCGCAGATAGCACCTCGGCGGCTGTTCCTGATTCAGTTGTCGCCAATCCCCCTTCTACAGATAAGACCTCGACGGCAGTCCCTGATTCACCCGTCGCAGCGCGTCCAGGTGACGGGCCAACTATCCGCCCTGCAGGGCAGGATGCTACGGAAGTCACCTCGCTAGAGGATGCAGCCGCTCTCGTCTACGCCCACACCCACCCAGCGCAGCCTATGTCCGTGGAGTACAAACTGGCCCGGGACATCCGCGAAATCGCACAACTCCTCGATTGGGCAAGGGCTGGTGATCTAACGCCTGCAGACAAAGCTGTGGTATGGGACTTGCTGGCTTCTAAACGCGAGGAACTGCGGGTCAATGACCGAGTACTGGCGCAAAAGCTCGAGCAGAAGCGGGCAGAGTTGCAAACAGCCGGTCCCTCAAGCGCGGTTACCCAGTTCGATGCGTTGGTGACTCAAGCTCAGGAAAAGATGACCGGTCTGGCTCAGGTGCTGGACGAGGTTTTGTGGACACGGGGTGCGGGGCGTAACGCAACCTTGGCATTGGATACAGCCCGCAGTTACGTGGCGCAAATCACCCCGCCTGACCCAGTGAGCAAACCGCCACCCCCAGACCCGCCGGCATTCCGCCTGCCAGATGTAGATCCAAACGAGTTTATGACCATCGTCATGCCGGATGAAACACCTCCGGCCGATTCGTCGGCACGACTCTACCACCAGGGTGAAGTCCCCAATGGCAAGGCTTCTGCGTCACCCTTTTCACTCGGACCAGCCGACATTCTCTCCTCGCCACCTACGGCTGATGACCTGGCTCCCACGCTCGAAATCCAGATCACCCAGGAGATCACTGACCTGGTGACCAGCTTGAACAACTCGCCGCTGGCCATTTATGAGCACGTCCGGGATAACGTTGAGTACGTACCCTACTACGGTTCCCTCATGGGTTCCACGGCCGTGCTGTGGTCCAAGGCTGGCAATGATTATGACCAGGCGTCGCTGCTACTGGCGCTCTTGCGGGCAGGCGGCATCCCGGCTCGTTATGCCAGAGGCAATGTAGCCATTCCGGAAGCTCAAGCCCAGAATTGGCTGGGGGTGCAGGCAACCAGCGAAGTTACACGCATGTTGGGTATAAGCGGCATTCCCTGGGGATACAATTCCGGTTACGTTTTGAAGGAGCACGTCTGGGTAGAAGCCTACATCCCCTACGGCAACTATCGCGGCATTGGCAACGACACCAGTGATTACCTCTGGGTGCCGATGGATCCCAGTTTCAAGCTCAAAACTTACCAAGAGGGCATTGACGTCTCTGGGTGCGGCGAATTTGACTACGACAGTTACTTAGCCAGCATCCAACGCTTCCTACCGCATGAACTGTACCAGGATCAGATTCGTGAGTGTCTCAACGCCAACTATCCCGGTAAAACTCTGGCCGATGTGGGGTACGTGGGCACGATCAATGAAAGCAACTTTGACTTCCTGCCCTCTTCATTGCCCTATCCGACGATTAGTGATGTGACTGAGTTCGCCGAGGTGGACGATTCCCTGCGGCACAAAGTAGCCATAACCCTGACAGAGGATAGCACGACGCTGTTCGAGACAACGCTTACGCTGCCGGAAGTGTCCCTGGATAGGCTGACCGTTTCCTACGAATCGGTGGGTGGAGATACCAGGCAACCGGTGTTAAAGCGCAATGGTGTGACGCTGGCAACCGGCAGTAACACCACCCTGGGTAATAACAACACCCTCACTTTCGGTCTGATTGTGCCGGGCAAGGATGAAGTAGACGAAACGGTCTACCCGCGCCTGACCGTCGGGGAGCACCACGCACTGGGTTTTTACGTTCACCAGATGTCGCAGCGGCTGCTAGATGAACGGTCTCAGCAATTGCTGGATGCGGTGGAGTTGATCGGAACGCTAGATGAGGACTCAGATGATCTGACTGGCGAATTGCTGTTCATCGCCCTCATCAAGTACAACATGCGGGTAGATGAGGCGCTTCAAGCAGTGGATGAAATCAAGAAGTATGTCACACTGAGCGAAACCCGCATTGGCGTGACCAAAGCGGCTGTGGACGTCGAATACATTGCTGATATCCCCTTTGCAATCTTCCCGGCCGAGTTGCTGATTGACTTTAAGCGCAATGTGGTCTACCCCGCCCCGGTGGACGGCGATCACAGCGATCCAAGCCGGCAACAATCGCTCATGAGGTTGGGGGGCTACTCTGTCTCGGCGTTGGAGCACCAAATCTGGGAGGACTTGGTCAAGCTCGACTCCATCTCCACTATGAAGGGGCTACAAAAGGCCAATGAGGATGGGCTCACCGTTCACGTTTGTACCGATGCCAGTTGTATCAACGGCACCCAACTCGCCCAGAGTACCAAAGATAAGCTGATTGCAGAAATTAACAACGGTCAGGAGATCACAGTTCCTGACGACGAGTTTGACTACAACGACTGGCATGGAGCTGTCTGGATCACCCGCGACCCGGATACGGGCGCAGCCGGGTATATCATTAGTGGCGGCTTTGATGGTGGCTCGACAACGATTGGTACCCCAGAGGAGGAACAAGAAGACAGACTTTTTGGCCAAGGTACTGGCTCTGACCCTTTGCGCACCACCACTACAATAGATCCGGTGAACATCGCCAATGGCAATCTGATCCATACCGAGACCGACTTCACTATAAAGAGCCGCGGCCTGTCTTTGAACTGGATTCGCACCTACAACAACAAGCTTGACTACGACGACGGGCCGATGGGCTATGGGTGGACCCATTCCTATAACATTCATCTGACCGAAGATGGCAATGGTAATGTCACCCTGATGGACGCCGATGGCGCCCGACATTTCTTTACCAAACAGCCGGATGGTTCGTATAGCCCGCCGACGGGCATTCACTCAACATTGACCAAATCAGGCTTCAACTTCACGCTGCGCGAGAAGGATGGCTTGGAGTATCACTTCGATCTTAACGGGCGGCTGCTGAATATTTCTGATCCTAATGGCAACCAGGTGAGCCTAAGCTACGACGGCAATGGGAACCTGGTGACTATCACTGACACGGTTGAGCGAACCATCACCCTGGCATATAACGCTGACAACAAGATTCAGACTATCACTGACTTCACCGGCAGGCAGTGGACCTATGCCTATGCTGATGGCAGGGGCAACCTGACCTCAATAACCGATCCCGCAGGCTATACTCCCAGTTACACTTACTATGATGATTCTTTTCAATTGCCAGACGGCACTGCACCGCTTGACCACAACATCCATACCATCACTGACGCCAATGGACACACGATGACCTTTTCCTACTACACCAACGATAAGGTCTTTCGTCACATCAACGATCTCGGCGAAACATTCACTTTGAGCTACAACCCCTTCTGGCAGGAGACAAAGGCCATCAACGAGGAGGGTTTCGCCCGCATCTATGTGTATGACGAAGTCGGCAACCTGACCAAGCTCACCGAGGAGACCAGCGGCATCAGAACATACACCTGGGACGACGGCCGGAACCTGACCAGCCATACAGACCCCTTTGGCAACGTCACGACGTACACGTACGACGATAAAGGGAATGTGCTTCAAGTTACGAATGCCCTCAGCTACACCAAGACCTATGAGTATGATCCCACGTTTAACAAACCAACGCGCATTGATGACCACGGCAAGGTAGCGCTGCGGGTCTACGATAGCCACGGCAACCTGGTGTCGGAGACTGACGCGGCCAGCAACACGACAACCACAGAATATGACAGCCACGGCAATCCGATCACAATGACTAATGCCCTATATGGAGTGACCGTTAACACCTACGATGCAAACGGCAACCTCACGCAGACCAACGACCCCTTGAATTACATCACAGCCTTTGAGTATGACCAGTTGGGACAGCTAATCCGAACTGTTGACGCCAGCGGGCACCCGACACGCTATGACTATGACGTCGTTGGTCGGCCGATCACCGTGACCAATGCGCTCAGTGGCACAACCGTCTACGCCTACGATGCCGTTGGCAACAAAACCTCGGAGACCAACGCCAGAGTGTATACGACCACATATACGTATGACGCAGCCGACCGCCTGATTCAAGTTATAGATGCCCTGGAAGGCGTGGCCACGTACGAGTACGACGGGCTGGGCAATCTGGTCAAGGAGACCGATGCCAATGGGCATTCCACACTATATGAGCATGACGGGCTGAACAACCAGACCAAGGTTACCGATGCTCTGGGCAATGCTACCCAAGCTGTCTACAACGCCAACAGCAACCTGATTCGGCAGATTGACGCCAATGGGAACGTGACGACCAACCAGTATGATGCCGTGAATCGGCCGATCACGGTCACAAACCCGTTGAGTTACACGACAGCCTACCAGTATGATGCCTGGGACAACCAAACCACCGTCACCGATGGCAACAACAACACGACAACGTATGAATACGACGAACTGAATCGCCTGATACAGGAGACTGATGTCTTAAGCAACGTGACTGGCTATAGGTACGATGCCTTGGGCAACACGACCGTCATCACGGATGCCAATAGCGGTGTCATCCACATGGTCTATGACCTGAATGGCCAGTTGATCAGCGTGGCCGATCAACTTAGTCATACAACCCAGTATGGCTACGATGGCGTAGGTAACCAGACCGTCATTACCCATGCCAATGGTTACACTGCTACACTGGCCTATGATGCACTGAATCGGCTGACTGAACGTGCATACCCTGACGGCCCTAAAGACACGTTTACCTACGATGCGGTGGGCAATCAACTCAGCGCCGGCAATGGCGTGGTCACGTACACCTTCCAGTATGATGCGCTGAACCGCCTGTTCCAGAAAACCGATTCTCGTTTCGGCAAGTCGGTTTCCTACACCTACGACGACGTTGGCAACCGGCTGACGATGTCCGATCCAGAGGGTGGTGTTACTACCTATCGGTACGATGACACCAACCGCCTGGTCAGTATCACTGCGCCGAACGGGGTGACGACCTTCTACACCTACGACCCGGTCGGCAATCGGCTGAAGAAGACGCTGTCTAACGGAATCGAGAGCACTTACACCTACGACGTAGCCAACCAACTACTTACTCTGGTAAACAAGAAGGCCAACGGCGAAATTATCTCCCAATACACCTACACCTATGATGGCGCTGGCAACCGGCTGACCAAGACCGATTTCCAAGGCACGCACACCTACACCCACGACGACATCTATCGCCTGACCCGCGTGGACTACCCGTCGAGCGACTTTGAGGTCTTCACCTATGACGGCGTGGGTAACCGGCTGACAAAGATAGACAGCAGCGGAACCATCACCTACACTTATGATGACGCCAACCGAATGCTGACGGCCGGCAGCGTCTCCTACGGCTACGACGCTAATGGCAACCTGAGGAGCAAGACAGACGCCGACGGTACCACGCAATACACCTTTGACTACCAGAACAGGCTTGTAGAAATCGTCTACCCGGCACCCAAAGGACTGCCCACGACCGACATCACTTACGACCCCTACGGGAATCGGACGAGCAAGACGGACAGCACTGGCCAGGTTCAGTACTTCTATGATGACGGTCGAGACGTCATCGCTGAGTACGATGGGAGCGGCACCTGGCTGACCCGCTACATCCACGGCCCATGGATGGATGAACTCATCGCTCACGAAGCAACGGCTGAAATGCTTTACTACTTTACCGACGCACTCGGTTCTGTCACCGGGATCAGCGACGATGACGGCTATACACTGGCAACGTATGATTACAAAGTCTTTGGTGAGATTGATAGTCAATCAGGCTCGGTTGACAGCCCATATGGCTTCACCGGCCGGCGGTTGGATCCTGATAGTGGGTTGATGTACTACCGGGCCAGGTACTACGATCCAGAGACCGGACGATTCGTGTCCAGTGACCCAATTGGCTACGAAGGGGGTATTAATCTCTACACCTATGTCGATAACAATCCCGTCAATCTCACTGACCCTTCTGGGAACAATCCTGAAAAGAAGCGAGCGCTTCAAGATATTGCCGAGTTGTGGGGCTTTGAGTCACTAGACGCGGTGTTATCGTATCTGGGTTGGGCCGGAGGTACAGAATACAAAGCGCTCGGGCTTTTTGAGACGTCTTACATGCAGGGGGCCTTCAAGATGCTAACTGGGCAACTTGCCTTGCCTCTAAGAGGGCTGAAGAACACTGGAAAGTTGGCAGCTGGGGCAAGAGTGGCCAAGAGATGGCTTCCTCTGGGGGAATTGGGAATTGAGGCCTACGAGCTAGCAAAACGGCAGGACTTAACGGTTGAGCAGAAGTCGGCAGGCATAGGAACCAAAGCAGGTTTGATAGCACTCACCTTGGCGAACCCGTTAATAGGCGTAGGTGTCACGGTTGCCGAGCTTGGATACGTGGCAGCAACTGGCAAGTCGCTTGCTGGAGAAATTGGCAAATGGTGGGCTTCAGAACGCAATCCTCTTGTCAGTTTCGGCAGCGAACTGATATTCAAAGCTGCTCAGGGCTACTATAGTCGTTGAGTTGGGAGACTTGATCGTATCGGGCTTCGGGAACAATGGCTGTAATGAACGCGATAGGATGTTGGCAGTCGGTGACTCGAATAACTCTGAATGATGCTCCCCACAAACGGGAAGGATATAGCAATCCTAAGTCATTTGCAAAAGGCGATTCTCTGAAGTTTGGCGAAAAAGCGTTGGAAGTGCTCCTTATTTGGGTTTTTTCGACATCCAAAAGCTCGAACAGGCCAAGCCTGGTTTTACAACTCATTTAGGATTGCTATATAGGAGAACAATGATGAATGCCAAGCGATTGATGACAGACTTTCCATCGAAATCGTGGTTTCTAACATTGCTACGCCTGGCGCTACTTGCCATCCTGGTAGTGACAAGCTCACGAGCAGTTCTTTCGGCGGCCCAGGTGCGCGACGAGGACGAACCATTGGTGCAACAAGGTTCCCCGAGCCCTCAACCACCATCTCCGTATGTCTCCCACATTGTTAGGCAGGGCGATGACGCTGCACTTGCGCTCCCGCAGGGAAAGGGGGGAGGAGAGGTTGTGGTGTTACCCGACGGGCAGTTGCCACCTCAATCTCTGGAAACGGAGCAGATCCTCAGCGACCGTGGCATAAGCCTGCTCGGCCTAGGCGAGGGCAGCGCGGTGGACGCTGGCTACCAGTGGCTGGTTGACAACCAGAACCCGTCGGGCAGTTGGGGAAGCGCAACCGCCACCGAGTTGCGGGATACAATGGCCGTGATGGAAGCCATCCGCTGGCTGGGAGAGACGGATGAAACGGCTTACCAGGCAGCCATCAACTGGTTCCGCAACGTCAATCCTTCCAACAACGACTACCTGGCCCGCAAAATCGCCGCTCTGGCAAACGCAGGTGAGGACGTTAGCGACCTCGACGATACACTGGCCGCGCAGCGCAACGCCAGTGACGGGTTTGGCTACCAAGAAGGCTATGGGAGCGAAATCCTGACCTCAGTCCAGGCTCTTAAAGCCCTGGCAGCCAGCGAGTACACCGATGCCGGGGGCAACCCCGATGAGACCACCGTTGGCACTTTGAACTACCTGCTGGGTGCTCAGAACCCCGACGGTGGCTGGGGCTATCTCGTTGGTGAACCCAGCAACGTCTACGTCACCTGCCTGGGGCTGGACGCCATCTGGCCCTACGCGCCCTACACCACTACCGGCGCGGGCTATGTTGTCGAGGATGAGATAAACGAAGGGCTGGCCTGGCTCAAGGACCAGCAAAATCCGGACGATGGGTGGGGGGCAGGAGCCAGCACCGTCTACCAGACGGCACTGGCGACCTACACGCTCTTGGAGTACGAGGAAACACCCAACGATTCCAGTGGGGCGTACAACTATCTGCTGAACGCTCAAGATGCCAATGGAAGTTGGGATAACGATCCCTATGCTACTGCTCTGGCCATCCGGGCGCTGGCGAGCCGCCCAGGGCAGTTGGTGATTGACAGTGGCTCCACACCACCTGCGTATTATACAGAATGGCAAGCTGGCGATATCATTGGAACCGTCTTAACTCCTCCATCGGACCTATACCACGTCAAGATTGAATCGGTGATGGTTGTGTTGTGGAATGACTTTCCCGGCGCGGGCAGTCAGGCCGTCGTACGTGCCAAGATCTATTCCGTTCGCGACGGAGAGCCCTATGCGCTACTGGGTGCGTCTGGCGCCTACACGATTACCCAGTTCCTCACCTGGAAGTCCATTGACATCTCTGATCTGGACATCACCATTTTCTCATCCGATTCATTCATGGTCGCTATTGAGTACCTCTCTGGCACTGCTGGCTCGACTCCATCTACCCTCTTGGACACTCACACCAATATCCCCCAAAATCGCAACTTTTACTACTACAGCGGACAGTGGTACGAACATTACAGCTTATGGGGGAACCCCGAAGCACGGGGCTACAACATGATCCGGGCCACTATCAAGACCAATGTTGCTACGCCACAGGCTATCACAGAGGCTACGGCTGCCAAAGATGGTGACAACATTGTATTGAGCTACCCAGCCGTGACCCGGGATACCAAAGGCGGCCGGGTGGGGGTGAAGGAGTATTGCGTCTATGCCAGCAACAACTTCCTCTCTGAACCCATTCCGGCCGAGCAAATTGGCTGTGTGACTGCAACTACCCCTACTCTTATAGGAGCTGCTAGTGGCAGCGACAGCAAAGCCTACCTCATCACGGCCGGTGACGCACTGGGACGGCGGTCGGCTGGGTCCAACAAGGGCTTCAAGTTGGCCTATTCTGTTGGTGCTCATCCCACTCAGAACATGACCTATCTGGCATTGCCGTTTAATTACGGTACACCAGGGGTGACCAAAGCCTCCGACCTGGGCTTCGATGTATTTGGAACGACGCCTCCAAATCTGTCTGTCGTTGGCTGTTTCAACCCTGAGAGCGACGAGTACCAGGAGATCCTTTACTTCAACGGGACGTGGATTGGTTCCGATTGGGTGTTGGAGAAGGGCCAGGCAGTGTATGTGAAGGCCCAGGCATCAACAACAGCCGTCCTGGTTGGGTCGCACGACGACGATTACGCCATCTCCATTGATGCGCACCCCACCCAGAACATGACCTACCTCTCAGCACCCTATCACACCACTCGGAGCACTGCTTCCGAGTTGGGGTTCGAGGTCTTTGGCAGCACACCTCCGAATCTGTCAATAGTGGGGCGGTTCAACCCGGAGATAGACGAGTACCAGGAGATTCTCTGGTTCAACGGCTCGTGGATCGGGTCTGACTGGACGTTGCAACCGGGACAAGGAGTCTATGTGAAAGCGCAATCGGACACGACCTGGACTCCCAGTCACCACTGAGCAGTTATCTCTCTGGCGAACGTTCGCTAGCCGTTTGCAGTAGTGAAAGGATTGATGAAGCCAGCTTGGTTCATCGTAGCTCTGGAAAATCATTCGGCAGAGGAGAAAGGAAATGACAAACACAAGACATCTTTTCACGCTGCTCGTCAGTATCTGTGTGATCACAGCGTCGGCGGCTACCATTGCCTACGCTGGGGGATCAAACAACACCTGTTTTGGCAATATAAACGACGGTGGAATCACGCCAGACGCGAAATCGGCGCGCTGGTTCTACGAAGGCGACTCGTCGGAGATAAGAGATCTGGGGTCTGGCACATCCTGGTTGGACAATGCGGCTAACTTCAGCCGAGTCCATGTAGTGGGTGACTACTACATTGCTGTCACGGATGCGACGAAGAACAGCGTGGGGTACTACGCCGTGACAAGCCGGGCCACCCAGACTGCAGGGGGAGTCACCCAACTCAATGACATGACGTTGGCTCAGATTCCCACGCCCCTTCTGAGGGACTTCACTGGCAGCCAAGTCACCGTCTATTGGTCTGCGCCCACATCTGCTGGGGCCGACACTTCTTTCAACGGCTACGGCGACATCTACGGTGTCAGGTTGTACAGGAAGCTCTGTTCCGAAGGGAGTTGGAGCACCCTGGCCACTGTCGACTCTCCTGTCGCATCGCCGGTCACGTCCTACACAGACACAGGCGTTAGCGCAGGCAACTGTTATGACTATGCCCTGGCCATTCTCTACCGGGGCGGGACATCATCGGGTGCCAACGATGCTCCAGTGGAGTCGTTGTACAAGAGCGACATGGCGACGCTGGAGGCCCAGTCAGTCAGTGGTACGGGGGAGTACAGCTTTGACAGTGGGGAAGTAACCATCAACTTTACTGCTGAAAGTATTGACACAGCCACAGTGATGATTTTCAGAGATACCTATCCCAATACCCAGAGTACAGACATCATCAAGCGGTACTATCGTATTTCCACCTCGGGGGGGAGTTTCAATGCCAATCTGACCCTGTCCTACGATGACGACGAGATTCCGGCTGATGGGGATGAGAATACTATCACGATGGAACGCTGGAATGGCAGCAGTTGGGACAGCTATACGCCAAACAGCCGCGACACGGCTGGTAACACGATTACTCTCAACGGAGTCACCACCTTCTCCAGGTGGGCTTTGGGTATCGACGGCAACCACCCCACAGCGGTCACCCTTAGCTCTTTCCGAGCCTGGTCAGTTACAGATGCCAACTGGTTCAGCATTCTGCTGCCTGGTGCAGTGTTTGTGCTTGCGGGGCTCACGCTCATCAAATGGAGAAAACGGCTTGCCTGAATAAAACACTCTATGGCACTTTCAACGCCGAGATATCTTTTGAAGGGGATTACGCTTGGGGAGTTGAGGGATGTGGCGTGGGTCTTACGCGTATTGATTGGAGTGCTTCCTGACAAAGCGACTAGTTGCTAGACGGCGAGATTGAAGAACCTTCAACCGTATCTAGTGGCCATCAACGGCCCGAGAACCTGATGGCTTTGCTCACTGCGTGCTGGCTGCACCTGGCCTGGTTGGTACCATGAGCTGCTTTCACTTCAAAACACCCGACACACCAGTCCCTTCAAATACTCCGACTCAGGGAAGGTAAGCAGAATCGGGTGATCGGAGGATTGGGAGAGTTTTTCGATGATCTGCACGTCACGGCCGGCGTCAACGCTGGCCCCGAAGAGCACCTTCTGGAAGAGGTCGGGGCTCACCCGGCCTGAGCAGGAGAAGGTGAAGAGGATGCCGCCGGGAGCCATGATCTGCATGGCCAGGAGGTTGATGTCCTTGTAGCCCCGGCAGGCCGATTCCACCTGATGCTGAGAGTAGGCGAATTTCGGCGGGTCGAGGATGATCAGGTCAAAGGTCCGCCCCCGATCGCGGTACCCCCGCAGCACTTGAAAAACGTCTCCTTCTACGTAAGCGAAGCCTTGGCGAGGCTTTCCGCCGTCGTCGCGGTCAGCGAAACCGTTGAGAACCACGTTGCGCCGGGCCAGCTCCAGGGCCTCGGCCGAGGACTCGACGTTGGTGATGTGCTTAGCCCCGGCCGCGGCAGCGTAGACAGCGAAAGCCCCCGTGTAGGCGAAGCAGTTGAGCACTCTCTTACCTGGGCAGTACTTGGTCAACTGTTGACGGTTCTCCCGCTGGTCGAGATAGAAGCCGGTTTTGTGCCCCTTCTTTATGTCCACCAAAAAGCGGTGACCGTTCTCCGTCACCTCCACCAGGTTGGGTGGTTCCTTCCCATGCAGAAGGCCGCTGACCTGAGCCAATCCCTCTTTCTTCCGCACCTCCACGTCGCTACGCTCGTAGATGCCTCTGGGCTTCAGCAGATCATCCATAAGGCTGACCAATTCAGCCTTCCACCGCTCGATTCCCAGAGTAAGAAACTGGATCACCAGGTAATCGCCGTAGCAATCCACAATCAGGCCGGGCAAGAGGTCGGATTCGGCGTTGACCAGGCGGTAGGCGGCGGTGGCCGGATCATCGGCCAGAGCTTGCCGGCTGGCGAAAGCCCGCTCCAGCCGTTGCCGCCAGAAGTCCATCTCGATGACTTCGCTCTCGTCCCAGGTGAGCAGGCGCACCGCGATCTGAGAGCGGCGGTTCAGGTAGCCCCGCGCCAGGAAGCGCCCCCGGTAGTCAGCTACCTCCACCACATCCCCGTCTGCGACCTCTCCCTCGATGCGCTTGATGGCGCCGGAGAAAATCCAGGGATGTCGGTTCAGAACCGGCTTCTCACGGCCCCGTTTCAGCAAAACCTTCGCCATCTTCTCCAATCTCTAATCTCCAATCCCCAACCTGGACAAGCCAGAACCAAAAGGCTTCTTGCCACGAATTACACGAACTCGGAAGTGGATACGGCTTTCACTAATTTTCTCTTTTTCGTGTTAATTCGTGAAATTCGTGGCAGAAAAAAAGTGCATTCCGAAATCCTTGCTCGTTGTGCAAAAATTTGATCGTTAATGCACTAACATCCCCAGCAGCTCCGCCTCCCCAATCATGGGCACGCCCAGCTCGCGGCCCTTGTTGTATTTGGTGCCGCCGGGGGACTCTCCAACCAGCAGATAGTCAGTCCTGCCGGAGACGGATCCTGTGACCCGGCCGCCGTGGCGCTCGATCAGCGCCTTGGCCTGGTCGCGGCTCATGGAGGGCAGGGTGCCGGTGATGACGAAGGTCAAGCCCGCCAGGGTCAGTGGTATCTCCTCCGCGACCTCCTTCTTCCGCTTCCGCGCCTCCTCCATCCTGACCCCCGCCCGCCGCAGCTTCTCGATCAGCTTCCGATGCCGCTCCCGCCCAAACCACTCCACGATGCTGCCCGCTGTGTGCGGCCCCAGGCCCTCAATGGCCTCCAATTCCTCCTGAGTGGCAGCCATCAGCTCATCAATGGACGAGTAGTGCTCGGTCAAGAGCTGGGCCACAGTGCTGCCCACGAAGCGGATGCCCAGGGCGGTGATGAGACGCCAGAGGGACCGATCCTTGGAGGCCTTGATAGCGGCCAGAAGGTTGTCGCTGCTCTTCTCGGCGAAGCCTTCCAGAGGCAAAATGTCCTCCCGCCGCAGATAGTAGAAGTCGGCCACGTCCTTGAGCAGCCCCTCCTTCACGAACTGCTCGGCCGCTCGAGATCCAAAGCCCTCGATGTCCATAGTCCCCCGGAAGGCAAAGTACTCCACCCGCCGCACCAACTGCGCTGGGCAGGCAGCGTTGACGCAGTAATGGGCTACCTCGCCCTCAGGCTTCACCACTGGCTCGCCACAGGCAGGGCAGCGGTCGGGCATGTGGAAGATCGTCTCGTCGCCGGTGCGGAGGTCCACGATAGGCCCCACCACGTAGGGGATGACCTCCCCGGCCCGGCGCACGGTGACGGTGTCGCCGATGCGGATGTCCTTGCGGTGGATGTCCTCCTCGTTATGTAGAGACGCCTGCCTTACGATAACGCCCCCCACCTCCACTGGCTCCAGGATGGCGAAGGGGTTCAAGCTGCCGGTGCGGCCAACGTTGACGCCGATGTTCAGCAGCCTGGTCGTCGCCTCTCGACCAGGGAACTTGTAGGCGATAGCTCCGCGAGGGGCGTTGCTCACCGCTCCCAGGTGCTCCTGGATCGCCAGGGAGTTGATCTTCACCACCACCCCGTCCACCTCGTAGTTGAGGGTGTCCCGCTTCCTCATCCATTCGTGACAGTAGGCTACGACTTCCTCGAAGTCCGGAAGCAGCCGGCTATCGGTGTTGACAGGGAAGCCCATCCGCCCGAGGTACTGGAGGGAATCCCACTGGGTGGTAACGGCGACCCCGGGAGGGTGTCCCGCGCTGTCCACCACGGCGTAGGTGAAGATGGACAGAGGACGGGAGGCAGTGATGCGGGGGTCGAGTTGGCGCACTGAGCCAGCGGCGGCGTTGCGGGGATTGGCGAAGGTCTTCTGGCCCAGCTCAGCCTGGCGGCGGTTGAACTCCTCGAACTGGTCAAGGGGCATGTAGGCTTCGCCCCGCACCACCAAACGGGCTGGCGGCGGGCCATCGGGCGAGACGGGGATGCGCAGGGGCACCCCCATGATGGTTTTGATGTTAGCGGTGACGTTCTCCCCCTCGATGCCGTTTCCCCGCGTCGCGCCCTGAACGTAGCGCCCATCCTTGTAAGTGAGCACCACCGTCAGGCCGTCAAACTTGGGCTCCACCACGTACTGCAGATCCCCCGGGGCCACCCCTTCCGGCAACAGTTTACTGATGCGCTCCAACCAGGCTCGGAGCTCCTCCTCCTCGAAGGCATCGCTCAGGCTGAGCATCGGCTTGGGATGGCGCACCTTTTCGAACTTGTCCAGCGGCTCGGCACCCACCCTTTGAGTGGGCGAGTCCGGGGTAACCAGCTCCGGATGGGTCGCCTCCAGCTCCCGCAGCTCCCACATCAGCCTATCGTATTCGGCGTCGCCGACAACGGGCGAGTCCAGCACGTGATAGCGGTAGTTGTGATAACGTATCTCTTTACGCAGCTCCTCAATTCGCTCGACGGGAGGATGTCCCGCACCCATCTTCCTACCTCCTGGCAATCTTTCCCTGATTATAACACCTTTGCCAGCCACTTGTCAAAAAACGAGGTAACGAGTACCTTGTTACTCATTACCTCGTTCCTCATCCCTTCGCCACCAAGCCCCCCCGTTTGACAAAAACGCGGGGTGGTTATAAAATGGGCCTATGATGCCCAACTACGATAAACTGAGCGTGGTGGCAAGTGTGATATTGCTCTGTCTGGCCCTCTCCCTGATCATCGTCTTGCCGACGGAGGCCTTTTCCGCCGTCGTCCTGGGCTTACCTCTGACGATCCGATTTTCCCAGAACTGGCTGGCGACCGCGCTACTGGCCAGCATGGCCTGCGTCGGCGCCGCCTCTATCGTGCGGCTTCACCCTCTGTCCCAGGAAGGTAAACTTCCCCATGCTTTCGTTTTCTCGATCCTCCCCGGCCTGGCGACATTCTTGGCAACAATCCTCTTGCCCCAAGCCCCAGATCAAATCTACACGCTGGGCGGTTTGATTGTGATGGGAATCCTTCTCCCGTTGATTATCACCGCCGAGTACCGCGCCGTTGATCCAAGCGCTACTGGCTATAGGGCCGCCCGGTTGGGCCTGAACTTCATCGCCTATCTCTTAGCCCTCATCCTCTTCGCCCTGATCCACGAGAGCAAAGCACCCAGTTCGCTCATGGCTGTGGCAGCGCTGGCCGTGAGCAGCTTCCTGGCTCTGGATCTGCTGCACGGTGCTCAACAGGGCTTTAGACAAACCAGCCTCTACGCCCTGATCGTCGGCCTGGTGATGGGGGAGATCGTCTGGGCCTTGAGCTACGCGAAGATGAACAGCTTGACCGCTGGCATCTTCCTGCTGCTCGTCTTCTACCTCATCACCGGCCTCGCCCGGCAGGGGCTTCTGAAGCTCCTGAATCGGCGGATCTTAATCGAGTTCGCTGTAGTGGCGCTGATCGGCCTGGCGCTGCTCCTCAAGTACGCTCCCAGTTGGTAGATTGATAGATTGACTCCCCTGAAAAAGCCTGCTCTGAGGCCCGTCCCTTCGGGCTGAGCCTCAGGACGAAGCCTCGGGCCGATTTCCGCACCCGGGGGATGGGTGCTGGAGCTTTTTTCAGTAGACTCATAGATTGGTTTCCCAATCTACCAGTTTTCCAAAGAGAGCAGGGCAGAGGCAACACCCCTGCCCTGCTCGACCAGTCACAGCCAGCTTTCTAATCTCTAATCTCCAATTTCCAAGCTATGCCAGGGCTACTTTCTCCTCTCCCCTGTGTCGTTCGTCGGCCTGGGCGATGATGTCCTTCAGCCTGTTCTCCACGTCCTCGTGGATAGGCTCGGGTTCGTAGGTCTCAATTAGATTGATGACCTTCTCGTGCACCCGATCACCCAGGGTCTTGGCTCCGGCTGCCTCCCAATCGTCAACCTTGGCTCGGTCAATTAGCTCCGGGCGCCAGAACTCCCTGAAGTGCTTCAAGGTATGCTTCTCGCCCAGGAAGTGGCCGCCGGGGCCCACCTCGGCGATGACATCCACAGCCAGGGTCTCCTCATTCACGGGGATGCCCCCCATGATGCGCTTGACCATGCCGATGGTCTCATTGGACATGACCAGCATGTCATAGGAGCCGACCAGGCCGGATTCCAGATACCCCACGTCGTGTATCAGGCTGGCCCCCGATAGGGCCGCCATTGCAATGGAAATCGCGCCCTCGATGGCCGCCTGCTGGTCTACCGACTTGGCATCGCTGCAACCCGCGGTGGAGAACATAGGCAAGCCCAGCCATTTGGAGATCTCGGTCAATCCTGCGCTGAGCAGGGATAGCTCCGGCGCGCCATAGCAATAGGTGGTGGTGAGCATGTCCATGATGGTCACCACCCCTCCCATGATCACGGGCGCCCCCTCGTTCTTCAGTTGAGACATGACGATGCCCGACAGGGTCTCGGCCAAGGTCTGCACCAGAACACCCGCCATGGTAGTCGGCGCCGTTCCGCCGGCGCTGGGGCAGGGGGTGATGATGGCCGGGATGCTCTTCTCGGCCGCGAAAAGCACTTTTTCCACCGCCTCCTTGGTATGCTCCAGAGGTGAGCTAGGCTCGGTATAGATCACAAAGAGGGGCGTCCGCTGGAACTCGCCCTCGCCGCCCACTACTTCGCAGGCCATCTGGTACTGATCGGCCAGGCCCTCTCTGTCCACGGCGGTGACCACCAGGGGTTTGGTCACGCCCTGGAGCGCAGCCAGGAACTGATGCCGGTCGTAGGTGCCGATGGGCACGTCCGAAGTCAGCCCCAGAGGCATATAGAAATCAATGTGGGGCAGGGAATCGGCGATCTTGGCCGCGTTGTAGCTGTCCTCGCAGGTGTAGCGCCTCCGCTCGTTGTCGTAGGGATCGCGGATGAAGGGGCAGTCGGAACCCGTGCCGAAGTAGATGTGGTTCTTTTCCAGGGCGATCTTCTTCGAGCGGTCCCGCCCGGCGACGACGATCCGCGAAGGGGCCTTGGCCACAGCCTCCTCGACCATGGCGGCGGGAATATGCACCAGATTGCCGTCGCTGACGTACGCCCCCTCTTCCTGCAGAAGCTCCAGAGCTTCTTGATGATAGACCCTGACTCCCGTCTGCCTCAGCACCTCCAGGGCGCTGAAGAAGATCTCCTCGATCTGGCCATCGGAGAGGATGCGGAACTGAGGCGTAGTATTCACTTGATAGTTGACCCTCATAATCTTTTCTCCTTAAAGAAAACTAGCGTAAGAACTGGCTCTGTCGCACCTCGCCGCCTGGGGGAATGACCACGAACTCGCCTCCCAAGCGCTCCAGTTCTTCGGGGGCAGCCAGGAGACAGCGGACGAACGAGTCGGAGCCCAGCCGCTCTTCGTAGCGCATCCCCCAGCGTTCCTCGCAGAAGCGGGCCACCTCCAGCGCCTGGGGCCGATACTCCTCCAGTTCAGCCTGGCTGTGGGCCACGAAGAACAGACGGCGATAGTTCTGATACTGCTGATCCATCAACCATTCGGCCCTGGACTGTCCATACTTCTCCTGGTACTCCCGATACTCTTTGAGGGGATGGCTGCCGCTCTCCAACCAGCCCTTGGTCAGGTAGTAAGTGCCGGGGACGGCGGTGAACTCCTCAATGTAGGTCTCGTAAGAGCCCAGGAGCAGGGCGATGCAATCATCGGCCCGGGGGATCACCAGGGTGTGGGGACCCGCCTGCAACCCGACCAATCCGTTGCCGCACAGGCCGTAGCCCAACAGCACCAACGAGGGCTCAACCAACGCATCGAGTTCGGCTTGCAGGCTAGCGGGCATTGTCTGTGGCAGCCGGTGCAGGCCATAGTCCATGTAGATTGTCCGCGGCCTGGTGTCGGTCAGCAGCTCCTCGATGAGGCTCTCCAGCACCCGGCACGCGATGATGACGACAGGTAGCATTTCAGTTCAGCCAGCAGCTTAAGCCGTGCCGATGAACGACTTGGCCAAGTCCACAGCCGCCGGGGCGCTGGAGGCACTGCCGTCGGCCCCGATCTGCTCGGCGAAGTCGCCGGTCACCGGGGCTCCGCCGACCATGACCTTGACCTGGTCCCTCAGGCCAGCCTCCTTCAGGGCATCAATGGTGCGGCCCATGTTGCGCATGGTGGTGGTCAACAGAGCCGACATGCCCACGATGTCCGGTTTCTCCACCTTGACCGATTCCACAAAGGCATCGGGGGACACATCGGTGCCCAGGTCAACGATTTGAAAGCCGGCCCCTTCCATCATCATAGCCACCAGATTCTTGCCTATGTCGTGAAGGTCGCCTTCCACCGTGCCCATGATTACTTTCCCCACAGCTATGGACTCGCCCTCGGCCAGCAGCGGCTCCAGCACCGCCGTGGCACCCTTCATGGTACGGGCTGAGAGCAACACCTCAGGCACGAACATCCGCCCAGCTTTGAACTCCACGCCTACGTAGTCCATGCCGGGCATCAGCCCGCCCTTCAGGATCTCCTTGGGCCCCAGGCCAGCGCCCAGAGCCTCCTTCGTCAGACCGGCAATCCCATCATCGTCGCCCTCAATTACCGCTTTTGAAATCCTCTCCAGTACGTCGCTCATTTTTGCCTCCTTAGATTTGGATTTATTAGATTCGATGGATCTTTCTCTGTCGCTACACAGTGGCGTCCTCGCCACGCCTGGTGTGGCGCAAAATGGGGACGGAGACGCCCCCCCGTAGCAAACAGAGAGACTTACCCGCTGGACCTACTCAGCTACCCGAACCTCAGCCTCGGCCACTATCTCCGCAATCTGGGCCGGCACGCCTTCGGGCAACCCAGGCGGCTGATAGGTATCCAATATCTCCATCAGCTTCTCCTGCACCCGATCGCCCAGGGTCTTGGACCCGGCTGCTTCCCAATCGTCCACTTTGCCACGCTCTATCAGCTCCGGGAGCCAGAATTCCCTGAAGTGTCTGAGGGTGTGCTTCTCGCCCAGGAAGTGACCACCGGGGCCCACGTCGTGGATGACGTCCACGGCCAGGGTCTCGGGCGTAACCTCGATACCCTGTCTGATGCGTTTGGTGAGGCCGATGGCCTCATTCATCATCACTAACTGCTGTAGCGAGCCCGTCATGCCGCTTCCTGTGTAACCCACATCGTGGCACAGGTCACCGCCGCTGAGGCCGGCAAAGAGCACCGAAAGGGCGCCCTCCAGGGCCGCCTGCTGATCAATCACCTTGGAGTCAGTGCAGCCGCCGGTGGTCCACAGCGGTAGTCCCACATAGTGGGCCAACTCGGTGAGGCCAGCTTGAAGCAAGGATAGCTCCGGCGCACCGTAGGCCACGATAGCGTGCTGCATGTCCATGATGGAGACCACCCCACCCATGAAGAAGGGCAACCCTGGCGAGATGAGCTGGGCGATCACCAGGCCCATCCACGATTCGGCAGCCGCCTGGGTCAAGACGCCCGCCATGGTAGCAGGGGCCGTCCCGCCTGCGCTGGGGCACGGGGTGAAGATCAAGGGCACACGGTGTTCAGCCGCGAAGATCAGCTTGTTGAGAGCCTCCTCGCTGCTCACCAGCGGGGAGAGCGGCTCGCAGTAGTGGACGTAGTTGGGCCGCTTCTCGAAGGCCTTCTGCCCGCCAGCAGCGGCCACAGCCATCTTGTGGATGTCCTCACCGTCCTGCCAGTCGTAAGACCAGGCCACGATGGGCTTGCTGGTGTTGGCGAACATCTCGGCGAACTCGTAGGTGGCCCCCAGCTCTGGGTGGACATCGCTGACGGTGCCCAACGATTCACAAAAGTCTACGTTAGGCAGCGCGTCGCACACCTTGGCCACGGCGCTGGCATCCTGGCGCAGGTACTTGCGCTGCTGGCCGGTATACGGGTCAAGGAAGTTGGGGCAGGTGGGGCCGGGGCCATAGTGCGCCCTGCCGGGGCCAATGTGTATGTTCTTCTGCGGATTGCCGTCCCGCGCCCAGATGGTGAAGCTACGCGGCGCGGTGGAAAGGGTCTGTTTCACCATGTAGGACGGAATGCGCACCCGAAGGCCTTCCACGCTGGCCCCGTTCTCGCCCAGGATCTGCCGGGCTTCCTCGTTGTGTACATTGAGCCCGATCTCCTCCAGCACCCTCAGAACAGCCTGAACGATCTCCTCCAACTGATCATCGGATAGGATGCGGAACTGCGTGCCAGCGTTGGTCTGATAGTTCACTCTCATAGACTTTCCTCCTTTGTTTGGATATTGGATATTAGATACTGGAGATTTGAAGTTTGGTTCCCCCCTTTCGCCGCCACTCTACCCGGCGGCTTTCAGTCGCTTGCGATAGGCTTTGATCCACCGCGAGCCCCATTCGTCGCGCCCCATGGAGAGGTCGGCCGCCAGGATCGCTGTGGCTACCTGCTCGTGCAGCGGGTTGACGATGGGGCAAGTCAGACCGGCGTGGATAGCCATGACGATGAAGGCGGCGTTAATGGCATCGCGATCGGGCATGCCAAAGGAGATGTTGCTCACCCCCATGGTGATGTTGACGCCAAACTCCGCGACGATCATCTCAATGGCGTCCAGGGCGATCTTCGCTGCGCGGTGATCAGCCCCCAGCGTCAGCACCAGCGGGTCAATTGCTATGTCCTCCGGGGAGATGCCCAGCTTGCCCGCCCGCTCAATGATCTTCCCCGCCACCGCGAACCGCCCCTCCGCCGTGGGCGGGATGCCATCGTCGTCCATGCACAGGCCGATGACGGCCGCGCCGTACTCCTTGACCAGCGGCAGCACGCTCACCAGCCGCGCCTCCTCGCCGTTGACCGAGTTGATCAGCGCCTTGCCGTCGTAGACCTTCAACCCTGCTTCCAGGGCCGCCGCATCGGCGGTGTCAATGCACAGGGGCACACCAGTGACCTCGCGAACGGCCTGGATGGCCTGGACGAGCAGGGCTGGCTCGTCGGCGCCAGGCACGCCGACGTTGACGTCCAATATCTTGGCCCCCGCCTCGACCTGGGCCACAGCGTCGTGGCGCACGATGTCGAAGTTGCCCTCCTGCAGCGCAGCCGCTAGTTTCTTGCGCCCCGTCGGGTTGATCCGCTCGCCGATGATGACGCAAGGCTGGTCACGGCTTATGAGCACCTCCTTTGTCTTAGAGCTGACGATAGTTGTAAGATTTTCTGCCATTTTTCCTCCTTGATGTTTGATGATGACTATGGTGTTGATACTTCACAAAGCCAAATTGTGCCGCGATCTGAGTCCGCGATGGCGGCATCGGGTTGATGCCCTTGTTAGCCCGCCCCTAACAAGGAGCCTCCTATTTGTTGCTGTTTATCCACGGCCTCTCTTAAACCAGGGTCTTCGAAGATCACTGATGCTCCTGGTTGCCTTCTACAATGCTTATGCTCCCACTCTTGCCACCAGTCCCATATTGTTCTTAAACGAACTTCTCGGCCGGTAGCATTGTCCCGCTGGACATATTCTCCATTTACTATATTTAAAGCGACCTCTCGTGAACCATAATCCAACCAATGGATACCCTTAGCGTCCAAAATTGCGCCTTGAAACAGACCACCTACGCCCTTAATATCACTTTCCATCAACTTAGTCATAAGAACGTTTGCAATTACTACAGCCTGTAGGTCAGGCTGCTTGAAAGAGAAACCAAACCACCTATTTAGTGAACTTTGAATAGATTCTATGATTTCAGCTCTTTTTTCTGGCTCTTCGTCGATTCCTATGACAGCACGATCTCCCCCGGGTTTAACAAGCTCATCTTTATTCTTGAAAGGGGGTAATTTAACTATCCATAACTCAGGTTTTGAAGGAATCCACTCAGGCCCTTCAGACGTTGCCATTCTTGTCGGTTCTACTGCTGCCAGTATAAAACTCAAGTCTTGTCGAAGTTTTTGGGGTAATGATTGGTACTCATATCGAATCCATCTCTGTACGTCGTTCAATAAGTTGACAGCGACCGGCGGCCTAGAGTAGTTTTTCACATTTTTTCTGACAGTTTCTATAACTTGGTATGCTCCTTCCAAAGGACCAGCAAAACTAAGAACCATACGTTCATCAATCTGATAAATCTTGCGTAGATTGTCGTCAACCTCACTAATTGCCTCTCCGTAGGACACCCGACAATCCGCAAAAATCATAACAGAAGTTAAAAACCGACAAGCCACTACAACCGTCATATCTCCATCCTCCTAGACTCGTAGAACATCCCTAAGCATCTCAAGAAACGTAACAAGGCGGGCTAATAAGTGATTATCAAGAATTCTTCCGCACAACTCGTGAGCAAACCCACCGCAGGCGGAGAAACGATCTGCGGCCAGGTCAGCGATTCGCCCAGGAAGAGAGCGGCCCACAGCATGGCCATCGCCGGCTCGATGGTGGCCAAATCTGTACCTCATTTCTTCAGCGCATCGGCGATGGCCGCGGCCCAGGAGGTGATGGCATCCCAATCGCGGAAGTCGCCGACCGGCGCCTTGATGGCCTTGAGGATCAGCTTCTCGGCCAGGTTGAGTTTCTTCATGTTCATCAGGCCATGAAAGACGGCGATGTCGCGGGGCTGGATGCGATCGGCGATGGCTTGCTGCGCCTCAGGGAGGCGCCAGCCTTTCAGCAACTGCACCGCATCTCCCTCGCCCGTAGGCCCGCTGGAGAAGAGCCACACCGGCCGCTCGGCCAGCCTGTTCTCGTTGGCCGCCAGGAACGCCGCTGCCTCCTTGCGCCATCGGCCCGCGTAAACCGCGCTGCCCAGCACAACCGCCTGGTACGGGGTCAGGTCGCTGACGCGATCCGCCGATAGCACGTCGGCACGCAAACCTGCCTCACGAAGCACTTGGCCAATCTTCTCGGCAATCTCCGCCGTCGCACCGTACTTGGTGGCGTAGGCCACCAGGACTTGAACGTCCATTTGCTCCTCCTTTGTCTTTGTAACGCAACCACACCCGCTATAACCAACGCCCCCCAACAACCTGCGGCCAGATCAGCGATTCGCCCAGGAAGAGAGCGGCCCACAGCGTGGTCATCAGCGGCTCAATGGTGGCCGAAATGGTTGCCACCGTGGCTTCCAAGAAACACAGACCAAAGGTATACAGCCACAGCTTTGCACAACCTACTTGTGGGTGATTCCAAAAATCAGTACGGGGATGTCAATGTCGGAAACTCCGCGTTGTTCTAGATCCCACACGAACTGTTCAAAATACGAAACGCCAGTTGACATCTCGTCGGCAAACTCTTTGACTGGCACAACCTCAATTCCGACATCAATTACGTCAAGTTAGTGGAATATCGTCATTTTGGCGCAGACGTTGTACACCATAAAAGCGTACTTGCCGAACTGTATCTCTACGCCTACACGATTCTTCACAAAATCCATCTCGCGAAATGCGCCTGAGAACGAACTATCCTGTTGATAGCCTTCGACGTAGTACTGCGTTGGATATTCGCACGCAACCCTATGAACACGCCACCCTCGTTCTTCAAATTCTGCTTTGAATGTCTTATTGAGCGCACGCGGACTATACAGCTTTCTCCCAGGCATAGTTTTTTCGCGGCTGGTCTTTGTCTTGAGCTTCTCACTGTCCACTGCCGTGATGACCTGTTCTACATCACGCAACTCGGCTGCGAACCGGGACTCGATGACCTTCCTGCCATCATTGAACGAATATACACCCGCGATTCTCACTCGTATTCCCCTTTTCCTTCCAACAACTGCCTCTGGGTTGCGTCTTGCCACTCTTTTGGCTTTTGCGCTATTTTTTCCCTTCCTGTGGGCTGATAAACTGGCTTACCAAGCGGACGGTAAGGCAATACACCATTGAAATATGATTGAATCCGTTCATGGGCAATGTCAACATACCTGGCTTCTTGCTCGCTACCCATCACACGACGATTGTGCATTATGCCAGCGATCAATGAAGTTCCTACTCCTGCGTAGGGGTCAAATACCCAATCGCCCTCACTTGTCAATGCTAAGACACATCTCTCAATCAGTGCGATAGGATATTGACAAGGGTGAATTGTCTTTTCTGGATGATTCGATTTCACATTTGGGATATCCCAAAAAGCCGTCTCCCATTCCTGCGCCAGGAACTCCCAAACATCTGAGGGATTCTTACCCAAAGGGTTGCCCGACAATTGACCCTTTTTGGGGCCTTTGTAGTGGCGTTTTCCTGGATATTTAGAAGGCACACGGACAGCGTCAAGGTTGAAGATGTAGTGGTCACTCTTGGTAAACCACAGCATTGTCTCGTAACGACCCGAGAAACGTTTGGAGGCATGTAATCCATGCCCAAAATGCCAAACAATCCGATTCCTCAAATGCAAGCCCAGCTTTTTGAAAATGTCATAATAAAGAATATCCAAGGGATAAACTTCCCCATTCTCTACAAAGTTGCCTACTTGCCAGCAAATACTCCCGTCCTCTTTAAGCACACGATAGAGTTCAGCAATAACTTGTGCCTGTATATCTAAGTACTCCCTGATAGAAACACGGTCTTCGTACTCTTTGCCAAGGTTGTAAGGGGGAGAAGTAATGATCAAGCTCACTGAATTGTCGGGAACGGTGGCAACAAAATCACTTACATCCCCACAATAGAGCACAATATCAGCTTGTGGGTCAAAGTGATCTTCAATTTTTTTAGGTTTATCGAAAAGAGGTAAGATCATCATCCTAACCGCCTATCTATATCTGTAATTGTCAAAGGGATCTTTGGTCTGGACATAGATATTTTACCACAATGAGCCATAATTTGCGAGTATTACGGCGACCGACGGGCATGCTAACTCGTGAGTAGCCCGCCGCAAGTGGAGATAAGCGCCGGTGCGTTTATCTTTGTAACGCGATCACACCCGCTATCACCAGCGCCCCCCCAACGACCTGCGGCCAGGTCAGCGATTCGCCCAGGAATATGACGGCCAACAGTGTCGCCATCACCGGCTCGACGGTGGCCAAAATGGCCGCCACCGTTGCTTCCAGGAAACGCAAGCCAAAAACAAACAGCGTATGGCCAACTAGCGTAGGCACCAGCGCCAAGATCACCAGCCACAGCACTGCGCCAGGCTGAGCGAATGCGGACACCATGCGCGATGGTGACTGTGTGGCCAATAGGAATAGTGCGCCGGTGGCAAAGGTGTAGGTGATAACGGTCCAGAAACTATAGCGTTGCAGCGCCCATCGGACGCAGATACCATACAACCCGTAGAGCACGCCACTAGCCAGCCCCCACAGCAGTCCCGCCACGTTCAGGGACAGGAATTGGACGTCAAAAATGCGCGCAATCAGCGCCACCCCTGCGGTCGCTAACAGGAGGGCTATTCCCTTTTGCCGGTTGATCCGCTCGCCCAAGAGCGGCCAGGCGAATAGCGCCGCCCAGGCCGGCGCCGTATAGTTGAGCACGACCGCCACTCCGACATCAATCAACGACACGGCGTAGGCCCAGGTAGCCTGGAGCAATGCCATGCAGATCAGGCCAAACAGCAGGAAAAAAGGGATGTCGCGGGCCCGGATGCGCAACAACTGCCGGTCCCGCACCCCCAAGAAGCCAATTAAGACCAGCGCCGCCAGGGTGGTGCGCACCGCTATAACCGTCAGCGGCTGCAGGCCATAATCCTGGATCAAATATTTGATAAGTACACCGCTGGTTGCGAATAGGGAACCCGCCAGCAAAACGGCTATCGTGCCTGCCCAGGGACCCCTTGGCCGACTGGTATCTTTCACAGCTAATGCTCTGCCACGAAGGCCTGCAACTCGCGGGCCGTCGTCGCATCCAATGGCGGATCCTCATGCTCGGCCAGCAACTTCTGCCAGCGCTGGCGAGCGCGAGCGACTGTATCCTGCCGACCGCCTGTCATCCACGCTTCCAGCCCACCCCGGTCGCAGACTGCCGGCTGCCAGAGCTCGCTGCGGCAATGCTTCATGGTGTAGGGTACTCCTTCCTGGCCCTTGACACTAGTGACGACCTCGCAAGAAACTATCGCCCTCGACGACAATACCCTCTTCGTAGCGGGTCGGGCGCAGGGGGTTATCCTGAGGATCCAACGCCCCAGTAACCAGGTCGGCCACCCGCTTGCCCCCCGCGGGGGAGAGCATCACCCCGGCCCAGTAGCCGCAGTTCAGGTAAAAGCCAGGCGCCTCGGGCAGCGGGCCGATAAGGGGCTGATCGTCGGGGGTGTAGCAATACTGACCCGCGCTGACGTGAATGTCTGAGTCCCTCAGCCCCCCGGCTACTTCTTCCCAGAAGGGGCTGAGCCGCGCCACTTTCTCCAGCACGATGGCTGGGAAGAAATAGTCGGTCGGCACGTTCTCCGCTGGCTCGCCGACAGGCTCATCAGGGTCAACCCAACCTAGGAGCCCTCCCTGCACTTCAGGGCGCCAGTAGGCGTCGTTGACCAGGTCAATGGTCATGCATGCGTCCTGGGGGATGCGCTCATGGGGGCCGACGATCACCTTCTGGCGGCGGACTGTCTCAATGGGAACCTCGACCCCGGCCATCTGGCCGACCACGGCCGCGAAGGGGCCGGCTGCATTCACTGCGACGCGGGTGGAGATGGTGCCCCGTGTGGTCTCCACCCCACAGACACCCTGCCCATCCAGCAAGACATCCGTGGCCTTGGTACGCAGCAGGAAGTGAGCGTTGCTCCCCTGGGCAAAGCCGTAAGTGGTCTCGTGGCAGGCCAGCCAGCCATCGCGTTGGCGGAAGGTGGCCGCTACCACCTTTGGCGAGACGTAGGGGAAACGAACTCGCACCTCATCGCCGGTGAGAAATTCAGAGTCAGTCACCCCCAGGCTGTGGTGCTTCTCCACGGCCGCCTTCAACTGGTCTATCATCTCAGGGTCGTCGGTCATGAACAGGTAGCCCTCTTGATGGAGGGAAATGTCGTAGCCAGGAAGGCCGACGACCTCAGCGAAGTTCTCGAAGATCTCGATGCTGGGCTTCGCCAGGGCCATCATTGCTGGCTCGGCGAACTGGGCACGGAAGCACTCGGCTGAGGCCGCAGTGGTCAGCGTGGACAGTCCATCGCGCATTTCCACTAGCACCGTGTCCAGCCCGGCCCGCGAGAGCCAAAAGGCCGTAGCCACGCCGACGATTCCGCCGCCGATAACGACAGCGTCGGCCGTGCGGGGAAACGTTTCGTCGGTGGGGATGTATACTCTGCCCATACTCTCCTATTCTCCTTTGCCAAAAGTGGATTTTATCTTTTCCCCAGTCCAATGGCCCTCAACCATAGGATGGCAGCAAAGCCAAAATTGACGACGCTGATGTAACCAGCCGTAACGTCAAATATACCACAAACATGGAAGTTTGACAAGTAGGGAAAATGTGATACACTGGCAGAGACAAACTATGAAGTTTGTAGGGATAAGGCATCGCCGCAAGAAAAGATCAGCTTGGGGGGAGTAGGATGGTTTCCCCTCAGTATTGGGGGGTTAGGGGGACAGAGGCAGCGATTTTGATTACCGGCATGATCTTTGATATAAAGAAGTTCTCCATCCACGACGGGCCAGGCATTCGTACCACGGTTTTCTTCAAGGGATGTCCTCTGAGCTGCTGGTGGTGCCACAACCCCGAGAGCCAGGCGCTAGAGCCGGAGATGATGTTCCGAGAGAACCGCTGCATCCGCTGTGAGGCTTGCCGGGTCGTCTGCGAGCATGAGGCGATCTCCTGGGACGATGACGTGATCTCCACCGATGTGGGTAAGTGCATGCTCTGCGGAGACTGCGTCGAAGTATGTTACGCCGAAGCGCGCGAGATGATAGGCCGGGAAATGACGGTGGCCCAGGTGATGGCAGAGATCGAGCGAGACATCGCCTTTTACGATGAGTCCGGTGGCGGGGTGACTTTCTCTGGTGGAGAACCCCTGTGGCAGAGAGACTTTCTGGCCGATCTCCTCCGAGCCTGCCAGGAAAAGGACATCCACACCGCCGTTGACACGTGCGGTTTTGCGACCTGGGAAACTGTGGACAGCGTCCGAGAATACGTAGATCTGTTTCTGTACGATCTCAAGCTAATGGATGACGCCAGGCACCAGAAATTCACCGCCGTGTCCAACGAGTTGATCTTGAGCAATCTGCGAGCGCTGGCGGAACAGGGAGAGAACATCATCCTCCGCGTGCCCATCATCCCAGGGATCAACGACGATGATGAGAACATTCGCCAATTGGGGGCCTTTGCAGCCACTCTGCCCAACGTGAACCAGATGAGCCTCTTGCCCTATCACCCCACAGCCGTTGAGAAGTACAGGCTGTTGCGCCGCCCCCCCTTTCATCCCCCCCACAGTTTGGGGGGACGGCGGAAGTCCTCGCGAAGGGGGGGCAAACGCGAAATCCGCCCCCCTTCGGACGGCCAAATGGCTGAGGTCGCTCCGCTTACAGCAGAGATTCTGAGCGAGTTTGGTCTGCAAGTGAAAATTGGAGGTTGAGCCATGACAATGAGTGAACGAGTCGCCCGCCTGAGGCAACAGAGCCTGGACGCCAGGCCCACCATTTCGACTGAGCGGGCAGAGCTGTTGACCGAGTTCTACCAGCAGAACGCGGGGCCTGGGCTGATGTCCGCGCCTATGCGCCGCGCCCTGGCCTTTCAGTACTTGATGGAGCACAAGACGATCTGCATCAACGAGGGCGAACTGATCGTAGGCGAAAAGGGCCCTGCTCCCAAAGCCACACCCACCTACCCCGAGCTGTGCTGCCATACCATGGAGGACCTTGATATCCTCGATTCGCGAGAAAAGATATCCTTTGCCGTCAGCAGGCGAGCCAGGCAGGTCTACCAGGATACCATTATCCCCTTCTGGCAGGGCAAATCCATGCGCGACCTCCTCTTCCAGGAAATGACAGACGAATGGAAAGCCGCGTATGAGGCCGGCATCTTCACCGAGTTCATGGAGCAGAGATCCCCTGGCCACACGGTTCTGGACGACAAGATCTACCACAAAGGGTTCCTTGATTTCAAAGCCGACATCCAGCGAAGCCTGGACAGCCTGGATTACTTGAACGATCCGGAAGCCTACAACAAGCAAGGGCAACTCAACGCAATGAACGTTTGCGCCAACGCTTTGATCCGTTTCGCGCACCGCCACACGGAAAAAGCGCAAGAGTTGGCGCAGCAAGAGACAGATCCCCAGAGAAAGCAGGAACTGGAACGCATCGCCGAGGTCTGCTCCCATGTCCCGGCCCATGCCCCCCGGGATCTCTGGGAAGCGTTGCAGTACTACTGGTTCGTCCACCTGGGCGTGACCACGGAGCTGAATCCCTGGGATGCCTTCAATCCGGGCAAGTTGGATCAGCACTTGTATCCCTTCTACAAGAACGGGCTAGAAGAGGGATCGCTCACCCGCCAGCAGGCCGAAGAGCTGCTGCAATGCTTCTGGATCAAATTCAACAACCAGCCGGCCCCACCCAAAGTCGGCGTCACTGCGGCGGAGAGCGGCACCTACACCGATTTCGCCCAGATCAACACGGGCGGCGTCAAAGAAGACGGCTCCGACGCCGTCAATGAGGTGACTTATCTGATCCTGGACGTGATCGAGGAGATGCGGCTGTTGCAGCCCAGCTCCTCGATCCAGGTCAGTAAAAAGAACCCAAACCGATTCGTCAAGCGGGCGGCCAAGATAATTCGCACCGGCTTTGGTCAGCCGTCGGTATTCAACAGCGACCTCGTCGTCCAGGAAATGGTTCGGGCTGGCAAATCGGTGGTGGACGCCCGAAACGGCGGCACCAGCGGTTGCGTGGAGACCGGCGCTTTTGGAAAGGAGAACTACAACCTGACGGGCTATTTCAACATGCCCAAAGTGCTGGAGATCACCCTGAACAACGGCCTTGACCCACGCACGGGCCACAAGATCGGACTGGAGACAGGCGATCCCGCACGATTCGAGACTTTTGAGGAGTTCTTCGAGGCCTATGAAAAACAACTTAACCACTTTGTGGGCATCAAGATACGCGGCAACCAGGTCATCGAAAGGCTGTACGCCAAATATATGCCGTCGCCGGTCCTTTCGCTGCTGATTGACGACTGCATCGCCACGGGCAAAGACTACCACGACGGCGGCGCGCGGTACAACACCACCTATATCCAGGGCGTGGGATTGGGCACCATGGCCGACGCTATGACGACCATCAAGTATCACGTCTTTGCCAGGAAGACCTTGACCATGGCGGAACTGCTGGCTGTCCTGCGGGACGATTTCGCCGGCCACGAACGGGTGCGCCAACTCCTACTGAACAAGACGCCCAAATACGGCAACGACGACGACTATGCGGACGCCGTGATGGTGACTATTTTCGACGCCTATTTCGACGCCATAGACGGCCGCCAGAACACCAAGGGGGGACGCTATCGCATCAACCTGCTGCCGACCACCTGTCACGTGTATTTTGGATCGGTCATCGGAGCCACCCCCGATGGCCGAAGGGCAAGGCAGCCTCTTTCGGAGGGCATTTCGCCCGTGCAGGGCGCGGACCGGCATGGCCCGACGGCGGTCATCAAGTCGGTCGCCAAGATGGACCACGTCCGCACCGGCGGCACGCTGCTCAACCAGAAGTTCACGCCGCAGTTGCTCAAGGACGACGACGCCCTGAACAAATTGGTGCACCTGGTGCGAACCTACTTCAAACTGGACGGTCACCATATCCAGTTCAACGTCGTGGACGCCGCCACGCTGCGTGCTGCGCAAAAGAACCCAGAGCAGTACCGCAGCCTCATCGTGCGCGTCGCGGGCTACAGCGACTATTTCTGCGATCTGGGCCAGGCGTTGCAGGATGAGATCATCGCCCGGACAGAACATCAGGCGTTTTGAAACACAAGTAAGTTGCCCACTTATCAGAGTGAAGCATTGGAAAATGAAAGGAGCTATCAAAGAATTCCCAAGACATCCTGAAGAAACAGGAGCAGTACGTTTTCCCCAGCGTCATCACCTACTACGAGGAGCCGTTGCCCTTCGAACGAGGGGAGGGGCAGTACCTCTACGGCGTGGACGGCGAGAGGTATCTGGATTTCTTCGGCGGCATCCTCACCGTCAGTGTGGGCCACTGC
>SDBT01000253.1_pt1 | contig 79608 bp, 71 predicted proteins | sample 2277101 | NCBI WGS metagenome assembly SDBT01 (sample SAMN10404973, study PRJNA504765) | marine sediment metagenome | isolation source: marine sediment core GS10_PC15, 103 cmbsf | place: Arctic Ocean: Southern Knipovich Ridge | collected 2010
TAGAGATGAGCCACCCCTGCCGCTGCTGCGGCCACGGCGGCAGCTTCAACCTGGCCCACTACGACCTGTCCTGCGAGATGGGCGCGGACAAAGCCCGTCGGGTGTTGGCCACAGGTGCCCGCGCGGTGGTGACCGAGTGTTCCGGCTGCGTCCTGCACCTGGTCGAATCGATCGGTCGCGAGGATCCGGATCTGGAGGTCATGACAACGGCCGAGGCAGTGGTGCGCTTCGGCGTGCGAGGGAAAGACAAAGGGGATTGACATTCGGCGCCTGGAACCCTATTCTGCGCTGAACCTGAAATCCATGGAATCCCAGAGGGTTGTGATGGCGAAGAAAAAGACCAGCGCCAAGAAGAAGCCGGCCAAGAAGAAGCCGGCCAAGAAGAAGCCGGCCAAGAAGAAGCCGGCCAAGAAGAAGCCGGCCAAGAAGAAGCCGGCCAAGAAGAAGCCGGCCAAGAAGAAGCCGGTCAAGAAGAAGCCGGCCAGGAAGAAGCCGGCCAAGAAGAAGCCGGCCAGGAAGAAGGCGGCCAGGAAGGCCGCCGCGAAGACCGAAAAAATCCGGTTTAGACTGGGCGACAAGCCGTCCAAGCCCGAGCAGGTGGCCTGGCGGATGATCGACGGCGAGGCCGTCATCGTCACCCCGAGCGACAGCATGATGCACTCGCTCAACGAGGTGGGCACCCGGATCTGGGAGTTGATGGACGGAACCCGCACCATGCGCGACATCGCCGTCACGCTGCAGGGCGAGTTCGAGGTGGAAAAGAGACGGTCCGAGGAGGACGCCGTCTGGTTCGTGGAATGCCTGGCCAAGAAGGGCCTGGTCGATTCCTCTTGACCGAACTCAACGGGAACGACCCACCCGACGTGGTAATCACGTTCCGACTTCGAATGCCCTGATCCAAATGTCCTGACCATGACGCCGATGCCTGCCCCCGGCGGTCGCGACCCGGCGTGTGCGATAGCGTATGTCATAAGAAAACCTTTTTTATCCGAACGGTTAGCTGCCACGAGGGGCGAGCTGACCAATGTGGCATGCGGCTTGCTTCATCTGTTCCACGTGATTCGAACGGGCGTCTCGGCGTCCGTGGTCTGTGGAGGATACATGTTGCAGAAGGTCGCACTGGTCGGACTGGTAATGGTGGTGGCTGCACTCGGCCTGGGGGCTGGGCCCGGGGGTTGCGGTATGGACCTGGATTGGTCCGGGGACTGGGACGCGACCTGCTACGACTGCCGGACGGTGTGCGGCGGGACCGAGGACGACGTGCTGGACTCGTGTCTGTCGTCCTGCCACGAGTGCCAGGGGTACGGCGCTTGCTTCTCCTGGTTGGATGGACAGTACGAGGGTATGGATTCGATGAGCAAGTGGGAACAGGTCGGCTGCGAAGATATCGATTGACTCGCCTGGAAGCATTTCTACTGCTGCGCCGTTTCGTCCCCCTACCCTGAGCTACTCCTTGCGGCCCGCGGGGGAGGGCGGTTTGGGCTTCTCCGCGGGTTCGACGGGCTGGATCTCGTCGTTTTTGGTCATGGGGGGCTCGTCGGATGGGAACAGCGGGGTCGCGCTGGGCTGCGTGGAATCCTTGGAGATCGGGAGCTGCGCGGGCCGGTACTCTTCCTCGACCGGATATGACGGGCCTCCCAGGAGATAGCGTCGCCGCTTGCTCGTCTCTGAGGAAGGGGCGGCCTGGTCTGTCTGGTTCTGCCTGGATTCTTGCTCGTGGTCGGTCATCTGGACGTCGACTGCTTCCATCACCTGCCAGTCGTTGGGGTCGGTCGGTTCGGGGCGCGGCGCGGTGTCCTCGTCTTCCACCGATCGGAACATTATCTCGTCATCGGTGCGCGCGGTCCGGCTCGGATCGGTGTCCGGTTCCGGGGTCAGCCCGGGATCCGTGTCGGCCAGGCAGGGGGAAACCATCACCGGGGCCGTGTCCGGGCCGAGCTTCTGTCGCGGGGCGGGCAACGACCTGGCTGGGACCGGCCGGGTTTCGGGTTCTTTGCCGAACCGGGCCGCCGGATCCGCGGATACCAGACTCGGCTGGGTGTCCTGTGCCGGGAGGGTCGACGGTACGCCAGCGGGTTCTCCGATCAACTGCTGGTAGGCGGCGTGCAGCGCCTGGAGCGAACCCTGCAGCGAGTAGTGCTCTTCGAGGTGCAGGCGGGCCTGGTTGCCCAGCCGGGCGGCCAGCTCGCGATCGAGCAACAATCGCTTGAGCGCCTGGACCAGTCCGTGGGTGTCGCCCGGCGGGTACAGCAGTCCGGTGGTCTCGTGTTCGAGCAGGCCGCGCAGGACCGGCTGCTGAGCGGCGACCACCGGCCGGCGGCAGGCCATGTAGACCAGCACCTTGTGAGGGAGCGAGGCGGCCGTGCGGTTGTGCTCGTGGTTGGCCAGCGGGGCGACGCAGACGGATGCCTGGGACACCAGCGCCGGCAGTTCCTGAAGCGGCATGGGGTCGACGAACTCCACGTTGCGGGACAGGCCCATCATCTGGATCTTGCCCTGCACTTCGGCAAAGCCCGGCTCGCTCCTGGAGACTATCAGGACCAGCCGGACGCGGATGTGACGGGGAAGCGCGGAGACCGCGTGCAGCAGCGAGATCACTCCCTGCCAGGGCTTCAGGCTGCCCAGGTACAGTATCGTTCCTACCTGGCCGGGCTTGTCGGGCACCCGGTCGAAGGGCGTCAGGTCCAGGGCCGGGGTGACCAGCGCGATTTTCTTGGCGGGCACTCCCCGACGGATGAGGTGTTCGCGAATCAGCGGAGAACAGGCCAGTATCCTGTCCGCCATGTCGAAGCAGCGCTCCTCCTGCTGTTTGAGCGAATAGGAGGTCTCCACCTCGCGGGCCCGGTCAGGATGGCTGACGCGAAAATCCAGCGAGGGCAGGGAGTGGAGCTCGTACACCAGCTTGAAGTCCAGGGCCTTGCGGCGGGCTGCCAGCACCATGCCCTCCCATATTGAGGTGTGATGGCACAGCGCGTACTCCTCGCTGTCCAACTGGCGGTTCAGCGCGCGTTGGAAACTCTTGACGCGGTCGAGATACGGACCATCGCTGATCGGGACCCTCAGAAGCCGTGCGCCGAAGTAGCGTTCGATGTGGGAGAGATCCTCGGATTTCAGGGACAGGCCGTCCAGGTCGAAGTGCCGGGCCAGCTCGCGGATCACCTCCGAGGACCAGCAAGCGGTCCCGGAAGGGGAAGGGATGTGCTCGAAGGTCGCGTACAGGACCTTGCTGCCTCGTTCTTCGGCATTGCTCATGGCGCTGTTGACCGTCCTCCTGTATCGATCCTAGCGCCAGTGCGAAGGTTTTTACATCGGTCAGTTGGCCGCAAGGAACAGATCCAGTTGCTGCGGAGGCCGCAGCGGCCAGGCCCGGAGACCCTGGCCGCGCAATTCGGTCGCAAGGGCCTCGGCGTGAGCGCCCACGACGTAGATCTTCCTCGCGTCCGATTCGTGCGCATAGCGCACCAGCGCCGGGTGATCCGCGAGCGAGGACAGGGCGAAGGCCCGATCGACCTTGAAACGTTGGGCCGCATCGGGTGAGGCGGCCCGACCGCTGACAAGCGCCAGGCGCGCCCTGGGCAGCTTCTCCACTGCCCGGGAGCGGGCCAGGTGTCGGGGGAAGATGGTGACCTCGTCCCTTCCGGGCGTGCCGCGAAAGCACTTCACCAAGGGCAGCTTCATCCCCAGGGCATGGTATGCCTTGCAGTGTTCGTAGATGGACCGGTGCACCCGGATCGAAAACCCACCGGCTCCGAGCAGCGACGCGACCTCCTGCGCCGTTCCGATAGGTCGCCCGAGCAGCACCGGTTGGGCCCGGTCGTCGAGGGCCTGCTCGATCCAGGAAAGAATGTCCTCCTCCACCTGTTGTCGAGGAGGGAAGCGCATGCGGGTCGATCCGTAGCTGGAGTCCAGGACCAGCACGTCGCACGAGAGCACGTGGGCCTGCTCGGCTGTTCTGGTTGTCTGGAGGTTGTGGTGTCCGGTGTAGACCAGCCTGCGGCCACCCCTGGTCACCCGGAGTTGGGCCGAGCCCAGGATGTGCCCGGCCGGGTGGAGCTCCAGGTCGAGGTCGCCCAGCGCGAAGCGGCGATAGAACGGGCTGATGAGCGTCTTGTTGCCTGCGAGCATCCCGGACGCCAGCCGCGCGGTCGCCTCGGTGGCCAGCACCTTGCCGTGAGCGAGTGCCCGATCCAGATGAGCGTGGGAGATGAAGCTCAGGTCTACCCGCCGCGGTGCGTCCATCCACAGCACGCTGTCGACCAGGTGAATGCCCCGCAGGTACTCGGCGTCCACTTCCGAGAAGGCCTGATTCTCGATGGTTGGCATCCTTCCTCTGGGAGCGATAATGTATCCGGCGAGGGCCTGATTGTCAATTGGGTCAATCGGGTCAATCGGCCTCGGCTTGCGCCGGAACACCGCATGGTGTAAAGATTAATCGGCTTGATTTTCTGCAGGGAAACACCCAGGGAGACGCCCGTGAGAGCATTGTGCGCACCACGACTCATCAGGGGATTTTTGCTGGTCTGGCTGCTGGCCTTTACCCAGACGGCCATGGCGGAACAGGATCCCACACCGGTGGCCGAGGATCCGTTCGAGCCGCACTATATCATCGAATCCATAGAAGTACGCGGCAACGACACCACCCGCACGGATCTGATCCTGTCGTACCTGGACTTCAAGCCGGGCGACCTGCTGGACCAGGAAAGGGTGGAACTGAGCCGCTACAGGCTGCTGGCCCTCGGGTACTTCATGGACGTGCACATGCGCCTGGAGCGGGGAACCGAACGCGGGCGAGTCAGGCTGGTGGTCGAGGTGGACGAGCGCCTGACGTTTCCCATCATCGACGACCTGTTCTTCGGGCACTCCGAGACGAACATGTTCTGGGGCGGCCTGGGCGTGTCCGACATAAACTTCCTCGGCCTGGGCATGGTGTTGTCCGGCACCTTCGTCGCCTCCGAGAACCAGTTCGCCGTCAAGGCGGGAGGCTACTGGCCCTCGGTGCTGGGCACCGACTATTCCGCTGGAATCCAGGGATTCTACGTCCAGGGGCGGGAGCGAGCCCTGCATGAAAAAATATTTGACTGCCAGTTCGATACGGACCAGAACCTCAACTACTGGCGGGCAGGCGGGATCGCCAGCTTCGGGTTGAGGGTCGGCAGGGTAAACCGTCTGTCGTTCGAACTCCAGGGCGAGCACATCCAGGCCGAGGAGTTCGAGACGGTTGACGATGAAGGCATCGCTTGCAGGAACTACCCCTTCCTGGGCTACATCCGACTCGACGACAAGGGAAGCACGCTGGTCTCCTTCGCGGCCCGGTTCGAGAGGGACACCCGGGATGACTACTTCCTTCCCACCCGGGGCATGCACCTCGTCATCAGCGTCGAGCTGTCCAGCAAGGCGGTGCTGTTTTCCGACTACGAGTACTCCAAGTACATGCTGCAGTACGAGCACTCCTTCAGGCTGTGGCTCGACCACGTGCTGCGGTTGACCGTGGTCGGGGGTCTGATCCAGGACGTGGGCGAGCAGGGCAGCCCATTCTTCAAGCGCTTCTTCATCGGCGACCATGCCCTGTTCCTGCTCTACAAGGACTCGCTGCCCCGCAACCTGGACCTCAACTTCTCGACCGTCACCGACTACGGGGACCTGCTGGGCTCCATCGAAGTCGAGTACGACGTGCCCCTGTGGGCCACGGGGTCGTTCTTCTACCGCGGCTACGCCTACGCTTCTTTGAATTTCTCGGTGCTGACCAAGGCGGACTTCCTGGCCTCGGACGAGGAGTGGAGCGGACGGACCAAACGCCCGGTCTCGTTCGACCTGGGCCTGAAGTTCGAGACTCCCGTTGGGCTGCTCCAGTTCTCGGTGGGTTACGTGATGGACGTGATTGATTGAGACCGTGATGCGCGGATTGAGGTACATCCTTGCAGCGCTGGTGCTGGCGCTGTTGATCCAGCCGGTCGCATTCGGCCAGGTCAAGACCACCCAGAAGTTCAAGCGCGACATGCGCATCGAGCGCCAGGGGAACCGGCTGGTCGTCTCCTTTGATTGCCCGGAGGTGTTCTCGGATAGGGTGCGCAATCGCTTGTCCAGCGGATTCACGAGCCGGGTAGTCGTCGAACTGCAGTTGATCGACAGAAAGAGAAAGACAACGATGGCCCAGGGCGTACTGGTGTACAACATTCGTTACGAGATCTGGGAGGAACGGTTTGCTGTGCGGGTCGAGGATATAAGCGCAAGAAAGGACCTGCAGCTGCGTACCATGGAGGAGCTGGTCGACAAGTTTGGTTCCATCCGCAACCTTCCTCTGATGACTCTGCTCGAGGTTGCGTCCGACAGGAAATACCAGATCAGTGCGCAAATTGTGGTCAATCCGGTCTCGCCCGAGCTCCGTAAAAGGGTCAGGAGATACCTCGCCAATCCCAACGGCCACCGGCCTGGCACCCCGCCGTCGTTCTTCGGTTCCTTTTCCCCCATCTCCGGCGACGAGAAGAAGATCCAGGCCGACGCCGTGCTCAAGTACCGCTCCCGGCCGATGAAGGTTCCGGCCGCGAAAAAAACCGAGTAACCGATGCGCAGGTTCGGGAAATTCGAGTGGAAGATCATCGGGGCGCTGTTGGTCACGGCGGCGGCACCGCTGGTGTTCACCTGGCTGATGGTCGGCCGCCTGGTGGAGGACAGCATGTCGCTGGGTCTGAACGAGCAGGTCCTGTCCAGCCTGCGCGCCGGGGTGGATCTGTACAAGGAGGTGATCGAATCCCGCATGCGGATCGCCCGCCTCCAGGGCGAAAACCTGTCCGCGGATCCTTCCTTTCGCCAGGCCGTGCAACTTCGGGATCAGGCCCGGCTCGAGAGCGCCCTGGAAGATCTGGTGGCCGGGACCTCCTGGATAAGCCGCGGCCGGGTGCTGCGCGGCGACGAGGTCGTGCTGGCGGTCGACAACCCGGCGGAGTTCCCCGAGGACGAGTGGAAGTCCAAGAGCGACAGCTGGGACGTGACGGACGAGCATCGCCTGGAGCTGACCTTCGTGATCGGCAAGGAGTTCCTGGACGCGTCCGGCGATCTGCGCGATCTGGTGCTGACCCTGGAGAACATCCAGGAGAACATCCAGGCCTTGAAGTTCGGCTACTACCGGTTGTTCCTGTTCATCTACATCGGCATCCTGTTCGCGGCGGTCGTCCTGGGATACCTGCTGGCCCGGTCGGTCACCAAGCGGGTGGGAAAGCTGGTCGCGGCCACCAAGTTGGCGTCGGAAGGGGATCTGAACGTTCGCGTGGGCGTCTCGTCCAGGGACGAGATCGGCTCGTTGGCCGAGTCGTTCAACCAGATGATGGACGACATCCAGCGGGGTCGCGACCGGATAGTCTACCTGGAGAAGATCTCTTCCTGGCAGGAGATCGCCCGCCGGATGGCGCACGAGATCAAGAACCCGCTGACGCCAATCCAGCTGGCAATCCAGGAGTTGCACCGCAGCTACCGCGGCGACGATCCGGCGTTCGAGACCAAGCTGAACGACTCGCTCGAGATCGTGGAGGACGAGGTGGGCACGCTGCGGCGCATGGTGGAGACCTTTTCCGAGTTCGCCATGCTGCCCGCCGTCAGGGCCGAGCCCTCGGACCTGAACGGATTCGTCGCCGACTTTCTCAAGCTCAACCCCCAGTACAGCGGCCAGGTGACCTTCGAGTCGGCCGGCCGGCCCGTGCCTGTGAAGCTGGATCGGGTTCTGATGGGGCGGGTCCTGACCAACCTGATCAACAACGGCCTGCAGTCCGGCCCCGAAGACGGCCTGGTCGCGGTGCGGGTGAACAGCAAGGACGGCTGGGGGATGTTGTCGATCAGCGACCAGGGCAGCGGCATGACCGATGAGGCGCGGGCGCGTCTGTTCCAGCCATACTTCACGACCAAGGCCGAGGGCACGGGCCTGGGGCTGGCAATCGTGAAGAAGATCGTCCTGCAGCACGGAGGCGAAATAGCCGTGGACGATGGCGTCGAGGTAGGAACGGTCTTCACGGTTCGCTTGCGCGCAGAACCCAGGTCGCATGGATCAGAGATCCGCGGAGGTGCCTGATGCCGGACAGTCTGGAATTTCAGCCGCGCGTGCTGGTGGTCGACGACGAGAAGAACATCCGCCGGACCTTGCGAATGGTTCTCGGCGAGATGGTACCGTCGCTGGTCGATTGCGGTTCGGCCGAGGAGGCCTTGCGGATGATGCGCGAGGAGCCGGCCGACGTGTTGCTGCTGGACATCAAGCTACCCGGCATGGACGGCCTGGAGTTGCTGGGCAAGCTGCGCCGCGAGTGGCCGGGCACGGAGGTGATCATGATCTCCGGTCACGCCACGATCCAGGACGCCATCGAGGCCACCCGTCTGGGCGCCTACGACGTGCTCGAGAAGCCACTGGGCCGCGATCGGGTCCTGCTCTCGGTGCAGAACTGCATCGAGAAAGTGGCGCTGCACCGGCAGGTACGCCAGCTCCAGTCGCGGCTCGACGGCCAGTACGAGATCATCGGCGACAGCCCGGTGATGCGCCAGCTGCTCGAAGAGGTCGGCAAGGTCGCGCCTACCAACGGACGGGTGCTGATCACCGGCGAATCGGGGACCGGCAAGGAGCTGGTGGCCCGGGCGGTACACGACCTGTCCAAGCGGGCCGACGATACGTTCGTCAAGGTCAACTGCGCGGCCATCCCGACCGAGCTGATCGAGAGCGAGCTGTTCGGCTACGAACGCGGCGCGTTCACCGGCGCCATCGGCAAGAAAAAGGGCCAGTTCGAGCTGGCCGACGGCGGCACCTTGTTCCTGGACGAGATCGGCGACATGAGCCAGGCTGCCCAGGCCAAGGTGTTGCGGGTCCTGCAGACCGGCGAGCTGAGCCACGTGGGCGGCGAGCGCACCATCGAGGTGGACGTGCGCGTGCTGGCGGCCACCAACAAGGACCTGAAGTCAGCGGTGGCCGACGGCTCGTTTCGCGAGGACCTCTACTTCCGGCTCAACGTTATCCCGATCCATTGTCCGCCGCTGCGCGAGCACCTGGACGACATCCCCAAGCTGGTCAGCCGCTTCACAACGGAGTTCTGCGCCGAGAACGGGTTCAAGAAGAAGGCCATCGACCCGGCCGTGATCCAGCAACTCAAGCGTTATTACTGGCCCGGCAACGTGCGCGAGTTGAAGAACGTCACCGAGCGCATGGTCATCATGAGCGGCGAGACCCTGACAATCGCCGACTTGCCCGAGCACATCGTGGGCTCGAGCCAGAGCCTGGACGTCGGGCGCTTCGACGGCATGAGCCTCAAGGACTTGCGGGACGAAGTGGAGCGGGAGTACATCCATCTCAAGCTCGACGAGTACGGCTGGAACATCACCCGCACGGCCGAGGCCCTGGGCATCGAGCGAACCAATCTCCACAAGAAGATCAAGCAGTTGGGTGTGAAAAAGGCCGAGTAGGAGGATAGTCGTGAGTAAAACCATTCTGGTCGTCGAGGACGACAAGTCGGTGCAGAGGACGCTCCAGGAGATCCTGGAGGAGGAGGGATTCGACGTAATCTGCGAAAAGGACGGCGACTGGGCACTGCGCTCCTTCGAGTCGAAGGAGATCGACTTCATCGTGCTCGACATCCTTGTTCCGGTCATGAACGGATTCCAGGTAGCCGAGAAGATCCGCAAGATGCCCAAGGGGAAGAAGGTACCGATCCTGATGATCAGCGGCATCTACCGGGGCGTCAACCACCGCCACGAGGCCATTCGGCGTTACGGGGCGGTAGACTACCTGGACAAGCCGATCAAGCCGGAGGATTTGCTGAGCGTGTTGCAGAAGACCTTCGGTGCCGAGTATCCATCGGCCGTGGCGGCGAGGGCCGAGCGGGCGGCAATAGACGAGAAGTCGCCAGAGCCGTATGCCAGCCCGGAGAGCCATCGGGAGACCGAGGAGGTCGAGAAACGATCCCATGAGTTTTCCGGGGTCGCCAGGCGCGGATTATTGGCCGAGATCCCGTTCTGTGAGTTGATGGCGCAGATGTACCGTGAGAAGGCGAATGGAGCGCTGCTGCTGCGTCGCGACAAGCTCAAGAAGATCGTATACTTCCGCAACGGCTATCCGTCGTTCGTCAAGTCCAACCGGCTCAACGAGTGTCTGGGCAAGGTGATGGTCCGGGAGAAGATGATCACCGAGAACGACTGCGAGGAATCCATCAAGCTGATGAAGAAGTCCAAGCACCAGCAGGGAACCGTGCTGATCAAGATGGGCTGCATCTCGCCCCACAACCTGCAGTACGCTCTGGAGATGCAGTTACAGGTCAAGCTCTTCGACCTGTTCGGCTGGGAAGACGGTGACTACCAGTACAACCCCAAGGCCAATGCGCCGACGACCACCGTGTCGCTGGATGGCAGCACGGCCACCCTGATCTACGATGGCGTGTGCAAGAAGTACGAGCTTCCACGGCTCAAGGCCATGCTGGACGAATCGTTGGACTTGTACGTCGTTCCGCATCCCGACCCCATGTTCCGGTTCCAGGACATGGATCTGGACGACACGGAGGAGAAGTTCGTCTCCCGGCTGGTCGGCGACCGGACCCTGCGAGAGATCCTCGACCTGGGCCTGGACAAGCAGATCACCTATCGGATCATCTACGCGCTGAAGTGCGCGGGGATGATCACCCTTCAGCCCGAACCCAGGGACGAAGTCGCCGAATCAACCGAGCCCAGTCCTCCGCCCACGCCGCCGAAGACCCAACGCTCGCCAGGGCATGTGGAGTCCAGCCCGCCACCCATGCCGACGGCCCGCGACAAGGTCAAGGGCCGGCTGGCCGATGACGGCGGCGTGCCAGTGCCCGCGCTCAGCGAGGCTGGCCCTCGATCCGCCCTGAGCCCCGAGGAACGCTCGGTGCGTGAGCAACTGGCACGGGAAATAGTCGAGATGAAGAAGAAGGACTACTTCGAGGTCCTCGGCGTGTCCAAGAGCGCGACGGTCAAAGAGATCAAGAAGGCCTACTTCTCGCTCGCCAAGCAGTACCACCCCGACCGCCTGTTCGCTCAAGCCTCGTCCGAGGTGCGCGATCTGGCCGAAGAGCTGTTCAACTTGGTGTCCAACGCCCACGATACGTTGATCGAAGAAGAATTACGCGAGGAGCACCTGGCCGGACTGTCCTCGGGACTCAAGCGTGACGTATCCTCCGAGGTCTCCAATATCCTGTCAGCCGAGGGGATATTACAGAAGGGCGAGATGGCGCTTCGCAAGCGCGACTACGACCGGGCCAGGAACCTTTTCGTAGAGGCGGTGGCGCTCTGCCCTGACGAGGGCGAGTTCCACGCTTATCTCGGCTGGGCCATCTTCCAGAGCGAGCCGAAGAACGAACAAGCCGTACAGGAGGCACGCGATCATCTCAGCCAGGCCATCTCGCTCAATCCCAAGGCGGACAAGGCCTACCTCTTCCTCGGGTACATATACAAGGCAATGAAATACCAGGAGATGGCGGAGCACGAGTTCGAAAAAGCCATCCAGTGCAATCCGGACTGTACCGAGGCCTTGCGCGAGTTGCGCCTGATCGACATGCACCGCAAGGGCAAGAAGAAGAGCGGAGGTGGTCGATCTTGAAAGTGGCGGTGATCGGGGGGGGGAGCACCTACACGCCCGAGTTGATGGACGGGCTAATCCGGAATGCCGGCGAGTTGGGGCTGTCCGAGGTTTCGCTGATGGACGTGGACGCCGGGCGTCTGGAGGTGGTGGCGGGGTTTTGCGAGCGGATGCTGCGATACGCCGGTGCGGACTTCCGGATGATTCGAACCTTGGAGGCTGCCGAGGCGCTCGACGGGGCTGGATTCGTGCTCACACAGATCCGGGTGGGCGGCCAGGCCGGCCGGCACAAGGACATCCAACTCGGCCTGCGTCACGATCTGATCGGCCAGGAGACCACCGGAGTGGGCGGCTTCTCCAAGGCGCTGCGTACGGTGCCGGCGATCCTGGACCTGTGTCACCGGATGGAGCGGCGCTGTCCCGAGGCGTGGCTGATCAACTTCACCAATCCCTCGGGCCTGGTCACCGAAGCGGTGCTCAAGCACGGCCGTGAGCGCGCCATCGGCCTGTGCAACATCCCCATCAACCTCGTGATGGACGCGGCCGGGCTTCTCGGGGTGGAGCCCGACCGGGTGGAGCTGGACTATATCGGTCTGAATCACTTGAGCTGGGTGCGCCGTGTGCTGGTGGACGGCAAGGACGTGCTGCCCGAGACGCTTCAGCTGTTATCCGGGGCCGGCCGGCCGGCCAACATCCCGGAGGAGCTGGACTACCCGGGGCAGTTCCTGCAGGCACTGGGCGCAATTCCGTGTTCCTACTTGCGGTACTACTACCGGACCCGCCAAGCCCTCATGGATCTGAAGAACAGGGAAAAGAGCCGGGCCGAGGAGGTCATGGAGGTCGAACGAGAGCTGCTCGATAAGTACCGCGACCCCGCCCTGTGCGGACTGCCTCCCGAGCTTCAGAAGCGCGGCGGCGCATACTACAGCATGGCCGCGGTGGATCTGATGCGCTCGATCGTCGCCGACGACGGCGCCCGGCACATCGTCAACGTGCGCAATGCCGGGACCATCCCGGCGCTGCCCCGCGACTGCGTCGTGGAGATCAACTGCGAGGTGGACGCCGCCGGCGCCCACCCGCTTCCGCTGGATTCCCCGGCTCCGGAGATCCGCGGCCTGATGCAACGGGTCAAGGCCTACGAGGAGCTGGCGGTCGAGGCGGCGGTCTTTCGCAGTCGCGAAAAGGCGATCATGGCGCTGGTGGCCCATCCGCTGGTGGGCGACGCCGAGCTTTCGGTGCAACTGGTGGACGAGATCGCGGCCGAGCACGGGATCGAGTTCGATGAGAAAGGCCGGAAGCGCCGATGAGTTTTTTCGAGTTCGACCAGGCCACGCGTCTGCTGTGGAAGCTGCCGTTCTGGGTGCCGGTGACGGCTGCGTTGCGCACCCTGGGCCGGCCGTTCGTCCCGCCCAACCGCGTGCCGCAGGTCCAGCCAGGCGGACCACCCCGGCCGCTGGACGCGTTCATGCGGCGATGCCCGGAAGGATTCTCGGCCGGCGCGGCCGTAAAGGACATCACCCCTGCCAGGCCCGAGGGGATGCACCTGGCCGGCTTCGCCTTCAACCGCACATGCACGGGCGTGCGCGATCCTCTGTTCGCCCGGGCCCTGGCGATGACCGACGGCCGGACCCCGCTGGTGATCGTCACCCTGGACCTGATCGGCCTGTCCCGCCCACGGACCGAACGCATCCGGGCGTTGTTGACCGAAAAACACCCTGATTCGGTTTTGCTGGTCTGCACCCACAACCACCAGGGCCCGGACACCATCGGCCTGTGGGGCCGCGCCCTGTTCGACCTGCTGCCGTACAGCACAGGCCAGGACCCTGTGTACATGGACCGGCTGGAAAAAGGCGTCATCGCGGCCGTTGAGCAGGCCCTGGCCGACATTTGTCCCGCCCGCCTCCACCTGGCCGCCGGCGAGTTCGACCGGGCCGGCCGCTGGGTGCACAACGAGCGCAGTCCGGTCATCGACAGGCAGCTGCGCGTCATTCACCTGACCGACGAGCAGGGCCGGGCCATCGCCACCCTGGCCCAGCACGCCTGCCATCCCGAGACCCTGTGGCAGGACAATCGCCGCATATCGGCCGATTTCTGCTCGGTCTGCTGCAGCGTGATCGAGCGCAGCCTGGGCGGCGTCGGCCTGTACGTCAACGGGGCCCTTGGCGCCATGGTCAGCGCGACCGTCGGCCACGAGACGCCTTTCGCTGCGCGCGAGCCGCTGGTCGAGAAGATCGGAACCAGCCTGGGACAGGCCGCGGTCCGCCTGGCCCGCCGCGCGCTGAAGGATCCGGTGCATAAGCCGCGGATCCGAACGGCCCGTTCCGAGGTCTGCTTTCCGGCCGAGGACAACAGGCTCTACGGTCTGGTGCACGCCCTGGGCGTGGTCGAGGACCGCGACCTGGACCGCGGCCTGATCTCCGAGGTGGGGCTCGCCCGGGTCGGCCCGGCCAGCCTGACCTGTATCCCAGGAGAGGCGGCCCCGGCCCTGGGTCTGGAACTGCTCGAACGGGTCCCGGGCTCGCCCAAGTTCCTGTTCGGCCTGTGCAACGACGAACTGGGCTACCTCCTGCCCCCCGAGTTCTTCCACGACCGTGCCTACGCCTACGAGCAAACCATGACCCCCGGACCCCTGGCCGCCCTCCGGCTGGCGCTGGCAATCGAGAAGCTGGTCGAGGTCCAGGACGGTTTCGAAGTTGGTTGATCGCGATTCGCATCTCACGGTATGATTCGCCTGCATCGGGCGTGACGCCCGTGAAAGGAGGCCCATGTGAAACGTCTGCGGACGCTGATCGGGTCGGGGCTGCTGGCGCTGTTTCTCTGCCCGGCGGCCGGAGCGGAAGGAGAGGAAGGAGCGTGGGATACATACACAGGCTACTGGGACGACTGGATCGAGCGCCTCGAACCGCTCGACCTGTACGGGCTGACCTCCCAGCTGCCACAGGGCGTATTCGGCATCAAGTGGGAATGGAACACGCGCAAGGCCGCCGGCCGGTTCGACGCACACCGGAGGAGGACCCCGATCCTCGAGCCGCTCGAGATCGGGGACGACGAAGAGAATCCCGACCTGGCGCTCGACCTGGGCGCCTCAGGAGGCGGCGGCGGGATCACCATGCAGTTCTCCTACGGCATCACCGATCCTCTGGACTTCTACTTTGAGGTGGGCCTGCAGCGCATGAACGTACAGATGCGACCGAAGCTCAACCGACTCAACCCCGAACTCATGTCTGCGCTGTACCTCGTAGACATCATGGATGGTTACGAGCCGATCAATAGTGACTGGTTCGACGAAAATGGGTGCGTCAAGGACGAATACGCCAACGAGGCAGCCGCCTGGCTCCTGAGGGTCTTGCCTCGCCTGGGCTGGCCGAGCCTGATGGAAGGGGATTCCTACCCTGCGGATAAAGGGCCGGGCAAGGTGTACGACTCCAATGGGTACGTGCTGGCCGATATCAACCTGGGCTTCTCCTGGAACTACTTTCGCAACTCGCGCTGGAGCGGCGCCCTGACCGGGCGGGTCTACCTGCCCACGGGCGGGCTTGCCCACCCGAACAACTCCCTGATGCTGGGCACCGGCCCGGGCCTGGACCGTGGTACGGGATCGTTCGGATTCAGCTTCACCAAGGGCTACGACGTGCGGCTGTACAAGTACGGTTACTGGATCGACATCATCATCTCGGCCGAGGTCTCCGCCGGTTACCACTTCAAGAGCAGGCGGCGCTACCCCGACTTCCCCAAGCCCACCGAGGGCGGTGAACTGATGCTTTCTGAGGTGCCAGAGTTACAGCAGATATTCTCCGACATGTCCGACCTGACCGGCAAGACTTACGAGTATACCCCGGGCGTCGGGGTCAGCGCCCAGGGAGGCATCGGAATCGCGTTTTTGGTGTTCGACGTGGGCTGCAACATCGGTTACCAGTACGCCCAGGAACCCGAGTTGAACGCGGACTACCGCTTCGAGACCATGATGAGCGTCCTGGAGATGCAGGCGGCCGGGCACTACGAGATCCTGCGCTGCGCCGCGGGCTTCAACCTGATGCCGCTCTACATCCCGCTGCAGGTCCACTACCAGTATGAGAAGAACATCGGCGGACGCAACACGCTGATCTTTTCCGACAACCACTGGATCACCCTCCAGGGGTACATCCCCACCTACTAGGTGAGGGGCGGGAGGACGATCATGAGGAGCGCAATCGTCATATCGACCGTGTTGGCCGTGCTCGTGGCCTGCATGCCCTGCCCGGCCCAGGAAGAGGAGCAGGAAACAAGCCCCGCGCCGCTGTTGATGGCCTCGGGCGACGGGCCGAAGATCGAGTTCCAGGTAGGCGTCGACGCTTTCGGCGGGGTGGGCGGCACCGAGTTCATCGGGGGCGTCAACGCCACCCTCGTCTATCCGGTGATCGACCTGCTCTGGGTGGGGATCCGCCCGGCGCTGCACTACCTGCTCGTCGAGGACTCTCCCTACGACGAGACCTGGACGCACGCCGACGCCCTCGTGCAGGTGAACTTCCTGAACGAACCGGTCCGCCTGTACGGCCTGGCGGCCGGCGGCTACTCGTTCGCCCTGGATAATGACTTCTACGAGGGCCTGGCCCACGGCTGGAATGTCCAGGGCGGCCTGGGCGTGGCCTGGCAGCCCGAGGATTCGTCGGTCGGACTGTTCTTGGAGCTGGACTTCCGTTACGCCTCGGCCACCCGCGAGTCTACCCGCCTGGTGTTCACCGACGAGGGTGAGCCCATCTACATCGAGGACTCCCTGAGCTGGCAGACCGAGTCATACGACCGCCACTTCGAGCTGATCGCCTTCACCATAAACATCGGCCTGACGATCAGCCCCTGACTCACTCCACGGTCACGCTCTTGGCCAGGTTGCGCGGCTGGTCCACGTCGGTGCCGTTGAAGTCGGCCACGTGGTAGGCCAGCAACTGCATCGGGACCGCGTTGACGATCGGCTCGACCTCGGGCAGGGTGCGCGGTACGACGATGGTGTGATCGGCGACGGTCTTGATGCGCCGGTCGCGGGGCGAGCAGATCGCGATCACTTTCCCGTCGCGGGCGCGGATCTCGGCCAGGTTGGACAGCACCTTGTCGTAGGAGCCGTTGCGGGTGGCCACTGCCACCACCGGCATGCGCTCGTCGATCAGGGCTATGGGGCCGTGCTTGAGCTCTCCGGCCGGGTAGCCCTCGGCGTGGATGTAGGAGATCTCCTTGAGCTTGAGAGCGCCCTCCAGGGCGATCGGGTAGTTGATACCCCGGGCAACATATAAAAAATCGCGGGCCGAGGCGAAGGTGCGGGCGATTTTTGCAATACGCCCCTCGGCGCGCAGGACCTGCTCGATCATCTCGGGCGCGGCTGCCAGCGCGTCCAGGAGCTTTCGAGCCGCCTTGCCGTCCAGCGCCCCCCGGGCCCGGCCCATGTGCACCGCCAGCAGGAAAAGGGCCGCGATCTGCGTTATGAAGGCTTTAGTCGAGGCCACACCGATCTCGGGCCCGGCGTGGGTGTAGAGCACGTGGTCCGAGGCGCGCGGGATGCTGGATTCCAGGACGTTGCAGATCGACAGCACCCGGGAACCCAGCCGCGAGGTCTCGCGGACCGCGGCCAGAGTGTCGGCGGTCTCGCCCGACTGGGAGATGGCGATCACCAGGTCCCGGTCTGTCAGGATCGGCCGCCGGTAGCGGAACTCGGAGGCCAGGTCCACCTCCACCGGCAGGCGGGCCATCCACTCGATCAGGAACTTGCCCACCAGGCCGGCGTGCCAGGATGTACCGCAGCCCACGATCACCACCCGATTCAGCCGCTTGAGTTCGGCCGCCCCGATCTCGACCGAATCCAGCTTCACGTCCTCGTGATCGGACCGCAGCCGGCCCGTGAGGGTGTCCGCCAGCGCTCGCGGCTGCTCGTGGATCTCCTTGTGCATGAAGTGCTTGTGGCCGCCCTTCTCGGCCATCAGCGGGGTCCAGTCGAGCCGCCGGGGAGCCAGGCGGACCGGTATGCCCGCAAGGGTGCTGATGCGCACGCTGTCGGCATCGATGACGGCCAGCTCGCTTTCGTCGAGGAACACGAAGTCCCGGGTGTGCGACAGCAGTGCCGGGATGTCCGAGGCCACCAGGTTCTCGTCCCGGCCCAGGCCGAGAACCAGCGGAGAAGCGTTCTTGGCCGCCACGATCCGGTCGGGCTGGTCGGTGGCGATGACCACCAAGGCGTAAGTGCCGTGGACCTGCCGAAGCGCCCGGGCAACGGCTTTGTCCAGCGGCCCGGAGCCCAGCTCCTCGTCGATCAGGTGGGCGAACACTTCGGTGTCGGTCTGCGACGTGAACCTGCGGCCGCGCTTCGTTAGCCTCTGCCTGAGCTGGACGTGGTTCTCCAGGATGCCGTTGTGCACCACCACCACCCGGCCGGCCGCGTGTGGGTGTGCGTTTCGCTCCGAGGGCGGCCCGTGGGTCGCCCAGCGGGTGTGGCCGATGCCGAGGTTGCCGGAGAGCGGTTTTTCGGCCAGCAGGCCGCGCAGTGCTGACAGCTTGCCCGCGGAGCGAAGGATGCGCACCCGCTTCCCGTCGTGCACGGCCAACCCGGCCGAGTCGTACCCCCGGTACTCCAGCCGCGAAAGGCCTTCCATCAGGATAGAGGCCGCTTCTTTCGGCCCCACGTATCCGACGATTCCGCACATGGCGTCCTCCGTCGACTCCTGCGTCAGGCTACCACCCACCCTGGAAGGCCTCAAGAAAACCGGGTAATTTCTCAAAAATTCCGGGCAATCCACAACACGGTTACAGAAGGGGGAGAAGGGGGATATGGGGATAAGGAGGAGATGGTGGTGATGAATTAGTCCAATTCATCACCACATCTCCTCCCCATCCCCACATCTCCCTTTCTTCTGTAAGAATCCGATGGGAGCATGCGCCCGGGATTATTGAGAAGTTACAAAACGGTTGCTGATTCGCCTCGAAAGACCTGGTATGATGCCCGGCCATGGAGATCGTGGGCAACTGGCCCTCGGTGTTGCCGCCGCTTCTGGCCATCGGACTGGCCCTGGCCTTCCGCCAGGTCGTGGTGGCACTGGCCGCGGGCGTGTGGGTGGGCGCCACCCTGACGGCGGGCCTGAACCCGGGCGTGGGCCTGTTGCGTACCGTCGATCACTACGCCGTCTCCGCGCTGGCCGACTCCGACCACGCCGCGGTGATCGCCTTCAGTCTTCTCCTGGGCGGCATGGTCGGGGTGATCGCCCGCTCGGGCGGGGCTCACGGCCTGGCCGGGATGTTCACCCGCTTCGCCGTGAACCGGCGGCGCGGACAGCTGTCGAGCTGGACCCTGGGCCTGGTGATCTTCTTCGACGATTACTCCAACTCGTTGCTGGTGGGCACCAGCATGCGCCCCATCACCGACCGGCTGCGCATCAGCCGTGAAAAGCTGGCCTTCCTGGTGGACGCCACCGCGGCGCCGGTTGCCAGCCTGGCAATTATATCGTCCTGGGTGGGAGTCGAGATCGGCGCCATCGCCGAGCAGTTCAAGCTGCACGACCTGCCCGGCGACGCGTACCTGATCTTCCTGCAGACCATCCCGTTCCGCTTCTATCCGATCCTGATGCTGGTCTTCGGCCTGATGCTGGTGCTGTCGGGCCGGGATTTTGGACCCATGCGAAAGGCCGAGCAGCGGGCCGTTTTCGAGGGCAAAGTGCTGTCCGACACGGCCCGGCCCGCGGCCGACTTCGCCGGCGAAGGCCTCGAACCCGTGGCCGATAAGCCGCACCGCTGGATCAACGCGGTGATCCCGTTGGCCGTGGTGATCCTGGCCGTGCTGACAGGCATGTGGCTTCAAGGTCGGGCCGCGCTGCTGGCCGTGGATCCAACAGCCGAGACGAGCCTGACCGCGGTCTTCGGAAAGGCCGACTCCTTCAAGGTCCTGCTGTGGGCTTCTCTGCTCGGCTGCTTGACGGCCATCTCCCTGGTGGTGGCGCAGCGCATCCTGAGCCTGAGTGAGGCCATGGCGGCCTGGCTTTCGGGGGTCAAGTCCATGGTTTTGGCGATCGTCATCCTGGTGCTGGCCTGGTCCCTGGGCGCGGTCTGCAAGGACCTGGGAACGGCCGAGTTCGCGGTCTCGGCAATCGGCGGCTGGATGCCCATGGGCCTGCTGCCCGCGATGGTGTTCGTGGTCGCCGCCCTGGTCTCCTTCGCCACCGGCACCTCGTGGGGAACCATGGGCATCATGTTTCCCCTGGTGATCCCCATGGCCGCGCACATGGCTCCCGGTGACGAACTGATCATGCTGGGGGCCATCTCTTCGGTGCTCTCCGGCGCGGTCTGGGGCGATCACTGCTCCCCAATCTCCGACACCACCATCCTCAGCTCGTTGGCCTCGTCCTGCGACCACATGGATCACGTGCGCACCCAGCTACCGTACGCGCTGGTGGTGGGGCTGGTCAGCCTGGCGGCAGGCGACCTGGCCTGCGGTCTGGGCTGGTACAACGCCTGGGTGGGCCTGGTGCTGGGCGTCGGCCTGCTGGCGGCCGTGGTGTTCCTGCTCGGGCGTCCGGTAGGGGCGGGTATCAATACCAGGGGCTGAAGTGTTCCCAGCCCGGGGGAGGATCGCTGAAGCGGTCCTCGCGCGGGGGCGGGTAGTAAGGAGGGTAAGGCGGGTAGGGGGGGTAGTCGTGGTAGCAGAAGGCGCCGATGCCCAGGGAGCACAGGCCGCGACGGTCGTCGTAGCGCAGCGACAGCCTGACCGCCGGGGCCGACCGGTTCTGGCGGACGAAACTGGTCTCGGACACCGGCGAGAGCCGGCGTTCGCCGTACTGGGTGCCGAGGTTTCTGTGCCGGTGGTAGCGGCCCGGGGCGGACTTGGCGGCCAGGTCGCCGGACGCTTCGGCTGCCGCGTCCCAGTGGTCAGGCCTCGTGCCGCGCTGGCCGACCACGTAGGGCGGCCGCTGGGGAGGCGGCGGCCTCCGCACCCGCTCGGGGAACAAGGCCACACCCACGATGCCCACCTTCCAGGGGGTGCCCATTCTGGAGGCGTAGGAGTCCGGCACCGTGGTGAACCTGAAGGCGGCCACCGCGCTCATGTTGATCCTGAAGCCGTCAACATCGATGTGCGAGTAGGGCGGGATCACGTAGCCGCGCTTGCTCAACGAGCCGGGCCTGCCGTCGATGGCGTCCCGGCCGTCGATCGAGATCACCGCCTCCACCCGGCGCCAGGTGCGGTTGTGGATCCTGATGAAGTAGCGCTCTCCCAGCCGGCCCTCCACGTAGCTGTGCCCCCCCCGGTAGTGGACCGGCAAGGGGACGCCGCCGGTCAACAGCTCGATGGCGTACGAACCGGCAGACGACTTTCCCGAGTACCAGATCCTGGCACCGGCGTCGGCGGGCGCCAGGACCGCCGTCGCCAGAAATGCCATCGACCAGACAACTAGTTGCTTTTTCATCGGAAACCTCCCAACAGGGTCGTGATTCCACAGGGTTATGGACGATCGGCGACCGTAAAGGATCTACTCTGCGGCGCCAGTATCGCCCATGGGATCATACCCGCCTCAACCGGCTGGGTTCCCTCGATCATCCAACCTAAGAGCGGGGACGGTCAAGCACTTTGGGATCGCAGCCCCTGTGGGGGGTGGAAGGGCCGGACCGGTTCGTGCTAACATGCGTCTGCGGGCAAAAGAGGAAGGACTGGTCCCATGGACATACGGGGTTTCCGCGAAGAGGTGCTCAAGCTGACCCAGATCGGCATCGCGCTGACCAGCTTGCACGATCTCGACGAGTTGCTCGAGATGATCGTCCGCGAAGCGCGCAACTTCACCGGCGCCGATGCGGGCAGCCTGTACCTCCGCGAGGGCGACGACTTGCGGTTCGTCGTTTCCCAGAACGACACCTTGGCCAATCGCCTTGGTCTCGATGGCGAGCGGGTGCTATTCTCCTCCTTCACCCTGCCCATCTCCGATTCCAGCATCGCCGGCTTCGTGGCGAACAACAGGCAGAACCTGAACCTGCCGGACGTGTACGCCATTCCGGCCGACGCGCCCTACGGGTTCAATCGCGACTTCGATGAGCGCAACGACTATTGCACCCGGTCGGTCCTGACCGTGCCCATGCTCGATCACGGCGATCAGATTCTCGGCGTGCTGCAGCTGATCAACGCCAGCGTCGACGGCCGGGTCGTCCCGTTCGATTCCGAGCGCGAGGACCTGGTGCGCTCCATGGCATCGCAGGCGGCCGTGGCGGTCAACAACGCCCGGCTTACCACGCAGATCAAGAAGGTCCACCTGGACACCATCATGCGCCTGTCGGTGGCCGCGGAGTACAAGGACAAGGACACCGCCCGGCACATCCAGCGCGTCAGCAACTACTCGGCCGCCCTGGCCCGCAAGCTGGGCTGGAGCGCGGACCTGGTCGAACAGATGCTGTACTCCTCGCCCATGCACGACGTGGGCAAGATCGGCATCGCCGACGCCATCCTGCTCAAACCGGGCCGCCTGACCGACGAGGAACGCCATACCATGCAGCAACACGCCGAGATCGGCGGTCGTATCCTGGCCGGCTCGGATTCTCCCATCCTGCAGATGAGCGAGCAGGTGGCCCTGAGCCACCACGAGAAGTGGGACGGCAGCGGCTATCCCAGGGGTCTCAAGGGTGAGGAGATCCCCCAGGCGGGCCGTATCGTGGCCGTGGCCGACGTGTTCGACGCGCTGATCTCCAGGCGGGTTTACAAGGGTGCCATGGGGGTCGAGGAGACCATGGACATCCTGCATAAGGACGCCGGCTCCCATTTCGACCCCGAGTGCGTGGCCGCCTTTTCCGAGATCATGGACGAGGTGCTCGAGATCCGCAGCCGCTTCATGGATTCGGAGCAGGGCTGATCACGGGATCACAGGATAGGCGGCAAGGCGTCGGTGTAGGGTTCGAACGGCTGTGCCAGCTGGGCGCGCAGGTACCTGGGCAGGTTCGCCATGTGCCGGTGGCACTCGGCGTCGTAGTGCGCAAGCTCGCCGTCGATTCGTTCGGCCAGGAGCGCGTCGATACTGTCCGCTGCGGGCAGAGGCTCTGAGCCGGCGCGGGCGACCGCGAAGGTCCACAGGTCGCTGAAGGAGTGCACGTGGGCGACCATGGGCCGGACCTTTCCGAACACGGATTTCAGGGTGGCCATCAGCCGGGGGAAGAGCGCGCCCACCCCTTCGGCGGTCGGCAGGGCCGGGCCGGCGTGCATGCCGAGCGCGCCGCCGGCGACCAGGGCACGGCTGGCAAAACCGAAAAACTCGCAGGTGAACAGCATCCTCGACGGTCCTTCCTTGGAAGGCTCGCTCAGGTCGAAGATGATGGCGGACAGGGAATCCGCGGGCTGTTGCTCGAGCCATGCCCGGGCGTCGCCGATGACTATCTCGGCCCGCGGGTCGTCGAACGCGCCGGCGTGGAAGGAGCCCAGGTGCTTCTTGCAGAACTCGACCACCTCGCCGTCGATGTCCACCATCACGGCCCGCCGAACCCAGCGGTGTCGCAACACCTCGCGCAGCGTAGCGCCCTCGCTGCCGCCCAGGATCGCCACCTGGCCCTCGGCGGGGCAGGTGCACAGGGCGGGGTGCACCAGGCTCTCGTGGTAGATCCACTCGTCCGCCTCGGCGGACTGGAGGGTGCCGTCTAGAACCAGGGCGCGGCCGATCTCGGCGGTCTCGACCAGCTCGGCCTTCTGGAATTTCGTCATAGTGTCTTCGAGCCGGCGGACGACCTTGATCAGGGAGACCTGGCCGCCCGACATCTGGTCGCGCAGCCAGTCACCCTCGAACGTCTCGCTCACGCCAACTCCTGCCAGGCCTGGCGAGCCGGGAATTCTTCCACCAGCACCGGCTTGAGGTGCGGCTCGGGAATGCCGCGGGACATCTCCCTGATATCGTAACGGCTGGGTTTCAGGGCCTCGATCAGGTACTCGGCGGCCCTGTGGGGCATGGTGCGGTCGCCGCAGGTGAAAACGTCCACCGCGGCATAGCCCGCCTCCGGCCAGGTGTGCACCGAGATGTGGCTCTCGGCCAGCACCACCACGCCGCTCACGCCCTGGGGTGAGAACCTGTGGAAGGATGCGTCCAGCACGGTGGCCCGTGCCTTCCTGGCTGCCGCGATCATGGCCTGCTGGACCATCTCGAGATCGTCCAGGTGATCGAAGCGACAGCCGGCCAACTCGACCAATAGATGGGTTCCCAGTCGACGCAATGTGCCCACCTTCCTTTCCCCGCCGCCGGGTGAACGCGAGGTCCGACCCCGACGGAAAAGAGAGCCGCGGGCGATTGTTACCGGGAATGAGCCGAACAGGAGGAAAGGGGGGGGAGGGAACTCAGTCGCTCGGTGCCGCCACCTGCCTCACTCCCGGCTCGCGCGCGGGTGATGTTGGTTTACGTCCATGAAGGACAGTTCTCCCCTAGCAGTTGAACACAAATAGCGATCATACGGATCGACGGTGCAATGGCAAGGAAAATTTAAGACCGCCCGGGATTTTGTCAAGATGGTTCAGAATTTCCGTCCGCTAGCCGGATTTGATCCGTATACCGGGAGAGTTCTGTAGGTCACATCGGCGGCCTCGGCACTCAGGTAGACCTCCTGATCACTGGTGAGCCTCCATGAGTTGGAGACGATCACGTACCAGTCGACCATGGGGTCGGGAAGGATGAAGGACCGGGAGAGCGAGTCGATACCCTCGTGGATGGCCGCGGCCTCGAAGTCGTCGCCTGCTGTGAACCGTTCGTAGTTCTCCCGATCGACCAGGTACAGGTCCACCCGGCCCCCTCGGCCGTCCGCCGGCTCCGTGTAGATCCTGTCCTCGATATAAAGGCTTTCGCCGTGCATGAGCTCGCGGGGAACATCGAGCTGGATCGCAAGCTCGACGATCTGCCCCTCGGGCGGATCCTGGTAACTTCCCGGACTCGCCGCGGGCACCTCGATGAGACCGAGGGGGTATGCGTCTCCGTCGTAGGCGAGCTCGATCGTGAAAACCTCGCCCGGGAGCGCCTGGCTCTCGCGAGCCACCCGCATCACGGTGCTGGGGGCCGGGATCTCGCCGAACTGGGAGCAGCTGACGTTGACGTAGTAGTTGTTCCCCTCGCCCATGTTGACCCGAGCCCACCCGTCGCCGTCCGTGTAGGCCCAGCCCACGATGTAGAGGCCGTCGGGATCGTAAAACCCCTCGGATGCGATCAGCACGAGGGCTCCATCGACCGGAGTGCCCTCCGCGTCGGTGACCCGGACCTCCAGGGTCACGTACCTGGAGTAGTCGTCGGTGATGTGGCCTTCGGCGTCGATGACGACGGGCTCGTAGCGGCCGAGCACGTGCTCCTGATAGCCGTCGCCCCGCTCGCTGCTCACCGCGGTCACCGTCTTGCTCCCCCCCGTGTCGGCGTCGTAGGCGATGGTCCAGGTGTCTATCCGGGTTGCGCTGTCGCTCCAGTCGTCCTGGTACGGGTGCCATTGATCCTGGGTGAAGAACTCGCCCCAGGTGTGGTCCTCGTTCGGGGTTCCGGCCGTCTTGGCCGGAATCAGGGCGGTCCTTGTCGCAGCCGCCAACAGGTCGGCCAGCTCGCCGCAGTTGCCGTACTTGTTGTACACGATTCTCTGGGCATACCAGCTGCGATCGATCCCCCGGCATCTCTTCCAGGCGAAGATCTCGGCTATGTTCTGCGGGGTGTTTTGCCCGCCCCACCAGCCGATGCGCGCGATCGCCGACTCGTCGGGATCGAACAGCCGATCGCCGCTGAGCGAGGGCAAGGACAGGCCGTCCCAGGCCGCCTGCGACTCCATGAGCACATCGCGCAGCGAGGGGAAGCCGTATGCGTGAACCGAGGCGACGTAGTTCTCGGGGGTCTGGGCGGTCGCCTGGATCCCACCCGGCATTCGCATGTCCGCCCAGTCGTCCGCTTCACGGGTGGCCAGGTGCATCTGAAGCACGCCGCCGTAGTCGACGAAGGTCTCCAGGATGGAGGCGTTGTCCTCGATGGCCAGGTAGAAGGAGCGGGGCTGGTCCGAGGGTATGACGATCTTGTTGTAGTCGAGGTTGACGTGCGCCGGCTCCGTCGAGAAAAGGACCAGCGTCTCCAGGTCTTCGCTGGTCATGACGTCGAACTCGTAGCCGAGGCCGGCCAGCAGCAAGTCGTTGGGGTCCTCCGGCAGATCGAAGGGAATGCGGTCGCGCAGGATAAGGACCCGCCGGGGCTCTTCGGTAATCTGGCACGCCCACAGGTTGTCGACCGCCACCAGCGTATTGTCACGCAGGGCGCTGTTGGCGTTGCCGGCGCCCAGCAGGTTCTCGAGAAGCTCGGGAAAACCGTTGGCGGCCGCCGCCTCCACGGGCATCAGGGTGGCCAGGTAGGTTCCGTCCGGGTTGGGCCAGGCGTTGTTGCAGCAGCGTCCGTCGCCGCGGACGAACATGATGGCTACAGGGGCGTCCGTACCGTCGGCCCTGACCACCTCGATGGGGCCCACCTCGAGGTCGGTGAAGGTCCCGTAGGCAGCGGCCGCTCCGAAGTCGGCCGCAGCCAGAAAGGCGTCATCGATCGTGTTGGGGGACTTGAGGCAGTGAGGAGTGATGTAGCTGACAATGCCGTCCCCGCCCCCGTAGTAGAGGTAGTCCCGCCAGAAAACGCCGCCACCAAGCGGCGTCGCGGAGTTGCCCGTACGCGGATTGATGTACTCGATCTGCTCGACGTCGACGATCGGGAAGACGATGTAGCGGTAGTATATCTCCGGAGGAACGTCATAGGTGTCCTCGGATCCGTCGACGAGCACCGTGTGTCGGACCGTGGTGTAGTGATCGTCTTCGCCGGGCTGTCCATTCTCGACGATTTCCACAAACGGAAGGTCAGCGGCGATCTCATAGATCGATGCAGCGTTATCCGAGACGATCCCGCTGGGAGCCGACTGGAGGTCCTTTCCCGAAGCATGGGCGATGACGTAGGCGATCTCGTCGATGTAGTGCGCATCGGCCGCGCCGAGGATAATATCTCCGTATCGGTCCTGGTCGCTGTCGTCGAGTCCGACCAGCGAGTTGCGGAGATCTCCGCGGAGCCAGCCGGGTACCAGCTCGAGGGCTCCGGCAGCGGCACTGGTCAGCGTGTTGTCGGAGGAATCGATCGCCTCGAGCGACTGCCCCGGGCCCTGGTAGTGAATGACGAGAGAATTCCCGGGCAGGATCCTCCCCTCGAAGTCGAGCTCATCCAGCACCACCACGCCGCACTCCGGGCAATCCGAACGATCGGCATTGCAGCCGCACTCGCAGTGCTCCTTCTCCTCTTCCAGCATTCCGCAACTGTCGACCCAATAGGTCACTCCTTCATGGCAATACGTCTGCGCATGCGGCGTGCAACAGACCTCGCAACCAGAGTGATCCGGGCTGCAACCACAGCCGCAGTGCTCCTTCAATTCCTCGAATTCTCCGCAACTGTCGACCCAATAGATCACCCCTTCATGGCAGTACGTATCCTCACGAGGCGTACAGTCTTGACCGGCATTCCCACATCCGGCAGGAATCCATCCGGCCAGGCATGCAACTGCTACCGTGAAAGAAAGGAGCTTCATGAGGCACCTCCGTGAGCATTCAGCCTACTCCTTATGACCGGCCGGTTCCAGCCCAAAGTGAATAGAGCCATCCTCCCCCCTCGGCCACCCGGAACGGCCGGGACAGGAGACGCTGGATATTGCCACGCGGGCAATCCGGGGGTACAGTAGTGGTGGTGGAAAGACGTCGCTTCCCGCCGGAGGCTCGCAATGGATCAGGCCACTGTCCAGCAGACAATAGACCAGATGGTCCGCCGCATCGTGGATGGCTTCGACCCCGAGCGGATTATCCTCTTCGGGTCCCACGCCCGAGGCAAGGCCGGGCCGGACAGCGACGTGGACCTGTTGGTGGTGATAAACCTCGCTGGTTCATGCCGTCGAAAGGCAACTGAGATCGACATCGCACTCGTTGGGCTGAACCTTCCCGTCGACGTCATCGTGGCCACCCCGGAGCAGGTAGATCGCGGGCGCAACCGGATGGCAACGGTCATCCGCCCGGCGCTTCAGGAAGGGAAGGTGCTGTATGAACGCACCGGATGAGCGCGCGCGCACCGTGCGGCAGTGAGGGTCCGAGCCGCGGTCAGGCGGCTATTGCCAGCCGACGCGCTGTGAGTTAGGGCGGTCCTGGGAGACGGGCTTCATCGAATTCCTCCGCCGTCGCGTTTCCTGCTGCGCTGTTTCCGCGGCTTCTTCTCACTCCGTTTCCCAGGCTTCTTCCCGCTCGGTGTCTGCGGCTCCTGTCGCCGTTTGCGCCGGACCTCGGTCAGGTTGTTCCTTGCCAGCTCGTAGTCTGGCGGAGAGAGCGAAACGGCGCGCTCCAGGACCTCCTCGGCCTCCGCAAGGCTGCCGATTTCCAGGAGGGACCAGCCGAGGTCGTTGAGCCACAGGTGGTTCTCCGGCTCCAGCTCCACGGCCTGGCGAGCATACCGGATGGCCTCTTCCCGCTTGCCCAGCTTTCCCAGGCAGTAGCCGGCAGCATCGTGGTAGAGCGCCACGCCTGGGTAGGTCTTCACCGCGGCCAGGTACAGGTCCAGGGCGGCCTGGATCTCGCCCTTGTCGATGAGGTAGTCGCCGGCCTTGTCCACGATCTCCGGCAGGTCCTCGGTGTCACCGGGGAGGGTCGCGAGCCGGTGCAGCAGATCCAGTGCCTCCTCGCGGCGGCCCAGCTCGTACTCCAGAGTTCCCACGGTGAGAAGCGCCGGAGCGAACTCGGGACTGATGGCCAGCGCCAGCACCTCCCCCCCGAAGTCCTCGGTCCTCTCCGGCTCGCGGCCGAACAGGGGGAACACGATTCGCTCCGCCTGGGCCTGGTGGTAGGCGAAGTCCGCGGCCCGCCGCCGTTCCTCGGGGGTTTTCCGGGCGTACTCCCGGCGCGCCTCGGCCAACTCCTCGTCGACCCGGAGGAGTTCGCGGAACGGCACTTCCGTGATCGAGAAGCTCCCGGGCGACGGGGGCGCCTTACGGGTCTTCTTTCGAGATTTCTTCATCTTTCGTGACCTTACCGCCAAAGTGACTCCTGGCGTTCGAGGAGCTAGTTCTCCGGAAATCTATAATCAGGTGGACCTGGCGGCCTTGATGCGGTTCTCGGCGCGGGCCAGGCGGGCCTCGAGGCGGGCCCTGAGGGCGGTGTCGGTGGGGCCGATTGTTTTCAGCTCGGCACGGGCGCGATCCCTGGACTCCTCGGCCCGGGCCAGGTCGATTTCTTTCGGGCGCTCGGCCGAGTCGGCCAGTACGACCACTCCCCTGGCGGTGACCTCTGCGAACCCGCCGCCGACCACGTAGCGTCCGGTCTCGCCCTCGGTGACGAACCGGACGACGCCCGGCCTGAGTGCAGAGGCGAGCTTGGTGTGATCGCTCAGCACCCCGAACTCGCCATGCTCGCCGGGCAGGCCGACCGCTGCAACCGGGCCCTCGAACAGGGTCCGGTAGGGGGTCAGCAATTTCAGAAGAAACGTGTTGGCCACGATTCGAACCCCTGTGTTCTACGCCACCAGCTTGCGGGCGTTATCCTTGACCTCGTCCAGGCCGCCGCACATGTAGAAGGCCTGCTCGGGCAGGTCGTCCAGCTCGCCGGACAGGAGCTCCTGGAAGCCTGCGATGGTGTCCTTGAGCTCCACGTACTTGCCCGGCCGGCCGGTGAATGCCTCGGCCACCTGGAACGGCTGGGACAGGAAGCGCTGGATCTTGCGGGCCCGGCCCACGGTCAGCTTGTCCTCGTCGGAAAGCTCGTCCATGCCCAGGATGGCGATGATGTCCTGCAGGTCCTTGTAGCGCTGCAGCACCTGCTGCACCTCGCGGGCTACGCGGTAGTGCTCGTCGCCCACCACGTGCGGGTCGAGGATGCGCGAGGTGGAGTCCAGCGGGTCCACGGCCGGGTACAGGCCCAGCTCGGCGATCTGCCGGCTCAGGACCGTGGTGGCGTCCAGGTGGGCGAAGGTGGTGGCCGGGGCCGGGTCGGTCAGGTCGTCGGCCGGGACGTAGATGGCCTGGACCGAGGTGATCGAGCCCTTGTTGGTCGAGGTGATGCGCTCCTGCAGTTCGCCCAGGTCGGTGGACAGGGTGGGCTGGTAGCCCACGGCCGAGGGGATGCGGCCCAGCAGGGCCGAGACCTCGCTGCCGGCCTGGGTGAATCGGAAGATGTTGTCGATGAACAGCAGAACGTCCTGGCCTTCCTCGTCCCGGAAGTACTCGGCGACGGTCAAGGCCGAAAGACCCACGCGCGCGCGGGCGCCCGGCGGCTCGTTCATCTGGCCGTAGATCAAGGCAGTCTTTTTCAGGACGCCCGACTCCTTCATCTCCAGGTAGAGGTCGTTGCCCTCGCGGGTGCGCTCGCCCACGCCGCCGAACACGGAAAACCCGCCGTGCTTCAGGGCCACGTTGTTGATCATCTCCATGATGATGACGGTCTTGCCGACCCCGGCGCCGCCGAACAGGCCGATCTTGCCGCCCTTCATGTAGGGCTCGAGCAGGTCGATGACCTTGACGCCGGTCTCGAACATCTCGATGCTGACGCTCTGCTCCAGGAAGGTGGGCGGCGCGCGGTGGATCGGGTAGAACTTGTCGGTCTCGACCGGCGGGCCCTCGTCCACCGGGCGCCCGACCACGTCCAGGATGCGGCCCAGGACCTCTTGGCCCACCGGCATCATGATCGGCTGGCCTGTGTTCTCGACCGCCATGCCGCGCACCAGCCCGTCGGTCGAGTCCATCGCGATGCAGCGGGTGGTGTTCTCTCCCAGGTGCTGGGCCACCTCGAGCACCAGGTTGCCCTCGGTGTCGTCGATGAACGGGTTGCTCACCTTCAGCGAGGTGTAGATATCGGGCACCTGGCCCGGGGGAAAGGCCACGTCCACCACGGGACCGATGACCTGCGTGATCTTGCCGTCCGCCAGTTTACCATTCTCGGCCATGGGATGCTCCTCACTCGAAAAACTAGCCCTTGAGGGCTTCTGCTCCGCCGACGATCTCCATCAACTCGCGGGTGATGGCCGCCTGGCGGGCCTTGTTGTATTGCATGGTCAGGTTGCCGATCATTTCCTTCGCGTTCTCCGAGGCGGCCTCCATGGCGGTCATGCGCGCGCCTTGCTCGGAGGCCACCGACTCCAGGACCACCGCGAACAGCTGGTTCGCCAGGTAGCGGTGGATGAGCTTGTCCAGCAGGTCGGCCTTGACCGGCTCGTACAGGTAGTCCACCAGGGAGCGGCTGTCATCGTCCAGCCTGGGCGGGTCCAGCGGCAGCAGGGTGCGAAAGACCACTTCCTGCTGGATGGCCGATTTGAACTCGGCCAGCAAGAGGGTGACCCGGTCGACCTCGCCCTGGACGAACCGCGCGATCAGATCCTCGGCCAGGTCGACCACGGTGCGGTAGTTGGGCGCGCTGAGAAGACCTTCCACGTTTTCGTAGATGTCGAGTTTTTGTTTCTTGCAGTACCGGAAGGCCTTGGCGCCGATGGTGTGGATCCGGATGGAGTCCCGCCGCTCGTAGTTGTCCAGCAGGTAGTGCTCCAGGGCCCGCAGCACGTTGGAGTTGAACGACCCGCACAGCCCGCGGTCCGAAGTCAGGACGAACAGATCTTCCTTCACCGCGGGCTCGCGGCGGGCCAGCAGGGGGTGGTCCTGCACGTCCTTGTTGTGGGCCATCCGGGCCAGCGCGGCCTGCATCTCGCGGGCGAAGGGGCGGGCGGCCAGGACGGCTTCCTGGGCCTTGCGGAAGCGGGCCGCGGCCACCATCTTCATCGCCCGGGTGATCTGCTCGGTGTTCTTGACCGAGGTGATGCGTTTTCGGATATGGCGCAGCGATGGCATGCCGGTCGTCGCCTCTTGCGGTTACTCTTGCTCGGTCGGCACGAAGACCTTGCGGAACCCGCTCAAAAGCTCGTCCATCTTCTCCTGGATCTCGTCGGTCAGCTCCTTCTTCTGAACTATCTTCTTCAACAGATCGGCGTGCTCATCCCGGGCGAAGGAGAGCATCTCCTTCATGTAGCGCTTTATATCTGAAATCTGGTACTGGCGGATCCAGTTGACGCCCTCCGGGTCGGTGGCGGTGGCGGTGTACATCATCAGGATCTGCTCCTCGACCGGGATGGGCTGGTACTGGTCCTGCTTGAGCATCTCGTACAGGCGTTCTCCACGCGCCAGCTGCTCCTGGGTGGCCTTGTCCAGGTCGGAGCCGAACTGGGCGAAGGCGCGCAACTCGCGGAACTGGGCCAGCTCCAGGCGCAGCATGCCGGCCACCTGCTTCATGGCCTTGATCTGCGCGTTGCCGCCTACGCGCGAGACGCTCAGGCCGGTGGAGACCGCCGGTCGCTGCCCGGAGTAGAACAGGTCCGTCTCCAGGTAGATCTGCCCGTCGGTGATCGAGATGACGTTGGTCGGGATGTAGGCCGAGACGTCGCCGGCCTGGGTCTCGATGATCGGCAGGGCGGTCAGCGAGCCTCCGCCGCGATCGTCCGCCATCTTGGCCGCGCGCTCGAGCAGGCGGGAGTGCAGGTAGAACACGTCGCCCGGGTAGGCTTCGCGACCCGGCGGCCGCCGCAGCAGCAGGCTCAGCTGGCGGTAGGAGACCGCCTGCTTGGACAGGTCGTCGTAGAAGATGACCGCGTGCAGGCCGTTGTCGCGGAACCACTCGCCCATGGTGCAGCCGCAGTAGGCGGCCAGGAACTGGAGCGGGGCGGGCTCCGAGGCGCCGGCGGTCACCACGGTGGTGTAGTCCATGGCGCCCTCGCGCCGCAGCCGGTCGACCACCTGGGCCACGGTGGAGGTCTTCTGGCCGATGGCAACGTAGATGCAGTACACGTCGGTGTTCTTCTGGTTGATGATGGTGTCGATGGCCAGCGCGGTCTTTCCCGTCTGTCGGTCGCCGATGATCAGCTCGCGCTGGCCGCGGCCGATGGGGATCATCGAGTCGATGGCCATGATGCCGGTCTGGAGCGGCTCCTTGACCGGCTGCCGGGCGATGATGCCCGGGGCCTTGAGCTCGATCGCCCGGGTCTCGTCGGTCTCGATGGGGCCCTTGCCGTCCAGCGGCTCTCCCAGGGCGTTGACCACCCGGCCGGCCATGGCCTTGCCCACCGGCACCGAGGCGATCTTGCCGGTGCGCTTGACCCAGTCGCCCTCGCTGATCTTGTCCACCTCGCCCATGATGGCGATGCCGACGTTGTCCTCCTCCAGGTTGAGCACCAGGCCGGAAAGGCCGTGGGGCAACTCGACCAGCTCGCTGGCCATGACCTTCTCCAGGCCGTGCACCCGGGCGATGCCGTCGCCCACGCTCAGCACGGTGCCCGTCTCGGCCACTTCCACGCGGCTCTCGTAGTCGGCGATTTCTTCTGCGATGATCCGGCTGATTTCTTCCGCCTTGATCTGCATGGCTCCCTCGACGCATTGCCCTAAAGGACGATGAGTTCAAGCTCGGGTTCTGGCGAGCTTCTCCTTCAGCCTGGTGAGCTGGCTCGCAAGCGTGCCGTCCACCACCAGACCGCCTACCCTGACCGCCATTCCCGCGATCAGTTCGGGCTGGACCTGTTGTTCCAAGACCACCTGCTTTTCCAGTCCCTTCGCCAACGCCTGGCGCAGACTGGCCACGGACTCTTCCTCCAGCTCGACCGCGGACTGAACCGTCACCCGGATCCGGCCCTCGGCCTCGTCGACCATCGAGGAGAACTCCTCGGCGATGGTGCTCAGTTGCCCGATCCGGTGGCGCTCGACCAGCAGACGAAGAAAGCGGTCCAGGGGCGCGCCCCAGTTCAGAACCGAAAGGATGCGGCCGAGCACCTTGCTGCGTTCCTGGATGGAAAACACCGGGTTGGAAAGTACCCGGGCCAGGGTATGGTCGGACTCGACCAGCGCGGCGAAGCCCGACAGCTTCTCGGCTGCACCGTTCGGGTCCGCATCCACCAAGCCTATCAATGCCCTGGCGTACCGGCGAGCGACGCTGCGGTTGATCACGGTGACCGTCCTCGTGGATGGAGTATTTCCTGTTGCCCGTGGATCCCTTGGTCCCGGAGCCGACGGGGGCAAAATAGACCATGAAAAAAAACAGCGGTCAAGGATTATTGAAGGAGGGGGCTAATCTTTATTGTTTCAACGTGTTGGCTGCTAAATCGAGGCCTTGAGAGACCGCGTCTTCCATCGAGCCGTACTCCCACCTCCCGTAGCGACCGATCGGGTGGATCCCTCGCTGTTCCAGGTAGGTGCGGATGGTCTTGACCGAGCGGCTCCTGTGGCGATCGTAGATGGCGTAGGCCACCTTCAGGTCCAGCGGGTGTTCGACCAGCACGTCCCGGGCGGATCGGATCACTCCGGTGGCCTCGAGGTCGGCCAGCACGCGGCGTCGGACAGCCCCGCGATCGAGCGGCCGGGTGCGGCTGTAAGCGACCTCGGTATATACCGTGGCCGCGCCCTGGGGGGCCATGGAGGGGGCGAAGTTGCTCGAGTATCCGAAGCGGTAAAGGGCGAACCGGTCCTCGGGTACGTACACCCAGTGGCGCGTCTCGCCTCGATCCCGGATGCCCAGGTTCAGGTTGTACACCGACGCGGCGCGCAGTCTCGAAGCAGCCCTCCGGATGCGGTCGGGCAATGGGCGGATCATTCCGACCAGGTCCCTGAGCGGCGCACACGAGACCAGGCGGCCGAACCGGATCCGGTCTCCGGACCCCAGCAGCAACGAGCGTTGCCCGAGATCGATCCGCCTGACCGCGGTGGAGCACAGGGTCCGGTTCACCCCCCGCGCCAGCGCCCGCACCAGGGTCTCGATGCCGCCCCGCTTCGGATACAGGAATCTGGCGTTGTAGCCCTCCTCGCCCGGCCGGTCGGAAAGCGCCCCGAGCACCACGTCGCGCAGATCCGGCCTGGGAACGAACCGGCCGATCCACTCGGTGGTCAGGCTGCGCGGCGGGATCGTCCACAGCTTGCGGTTGTACGGAAGAAGGAAATGCCGGGCCACCCCGCGGCCGAAACGCTCGATCACCCAGTCGTGGAACGATTGCGGCCGGCCGCTCCCGCGGGGTCTACGGCGGGGCGGTCTGTAATGCGCCTCGAACACCCCTTCGAGGCATTCGGCCGCCACCTCTGGCGGCAGACCGGAGAAGTGCGACTGGAACGGATAGCGGGTGTAGACGCCGTGGGAGTAGATCCACGCGTCGCGCAACCGGGACACCAGCCGGCCTCGCAGCAGCCGGCCGATCAGCCTCTTGGTCCGGGGCCTCGCCAGGTGTAGCAGGTGGCCGGTGCGGTCGAAGGTGAAGCCGTCCACACGGTCGCTCCTGCACAATCCCCCGACCCGTTCCTCGCGCTCGATCAACAGGTAGTCGCCGCGGACGGCCCGGGCCGCGGCCAGGCAGCTGATCCCCCCACCGAGGAACACCGTCTCGAAGAAGTCGGACAACGGCCCGCCTAGTCCTTGGAGGTGATCTGCTCGCGTATGAACTTGATCAGCGCCCGGCGGTGGTTCTCGTCGATCCCGCTGAACACCACCGCCACCTCGTACTTGCTCCCCGGCATCACCGGAGTGCACCTGATCACCTCGGCCAGCACCACCAGGGGCTGCCGGCCCGCGTTCCCGAAGTATTTCAAGAAGCCCGCGGTGTGGCGCTGCCAGCCGGTGAAGTTCATCTCGATCTTGAGCTGGGTTTTTTCATCGAAGTGCTGCCCGGTCTCGATCTGCAGCCCCCCGCCCGAGATGTCCAGGATGCGCGCCTTCTGGTATCGGCCGCGCTCGGGAAAGGAGTACTCCTTGATCTGGATCTCGTCCCGCCGCTCGAGTCTCTCGAACTGGCGCCTGTCGTCTTGCTTGTCGTCGGCCATGGCTGGCTCCTTGAATCCAATGTCTACACCAGGTCGGCGGGGAGATCAAGTGGTGCTATTCGACGAGATCGAGAAGGTCCACCGCGAGGTGTTCAACGTGCTGCTGACGACGTGCTGGTGTTCGGCAAGCCCGACCCGGGTGCTCGAGGGCTCCGGCCTCGGCGCGCTGCTCGAGGTGGTCTGCGGAGCGTGACGGATAGCGGGTCATGGGGCTGCGGCGCAGACTTCCTGAACGACTTCTCTCCTCCTCAGCTCTAATGCCAATTCCAATCCTGCCTTCAGCGAGCCCCTCGTGGTCACATTACTCACGTCAATTCCCAACTTGGCTATAGTTTGAGCGTTGTGAGCGCTCACCCCCGTGAGAATCACATCAGCGCCGAGCATCTTGGCCGCCTCTATGGTCTTCAGTAAATGGCTGGCGACGAGGCTGTCCACGACCGCTACGCCCGTGATATCCATTATTACAACCTCGGCCTGTACCTTCACGATTGCATCGAGCAACCCCTCGATGATTTGTTGTGCGCGTGTGGTATCAACCGCGCCTATCAGAGGGAGAACGACTACTCCCTCCCAGATATCCAAAACAGGCGTCGAAAGCTCGAGGATATCCTGACTCTGTTTCCTGATGATCTTGAATTTGTCTACCAGCACTTTGAAATTTTCATTGCGCTGGTCGGAAACAAGCTTCAAATTCTCGGCAGCGATTCGCAAGGCGACAAATATCTCCGCCAAGGGATCTTCTTCACCTGGAACAGGGATATCCAACTCGAGATCGGCAGAAAGGCCCATTCGGGCCAGGTAGGTCGTAATTTCATCCATGCGAGAACGCTGCTCGTCCCCGGAATCCTTGAAACCGCCGCCATTTTGCAGTTCCCTGGCCACCCACGAACCAGCTTCATCTTTGGTCTCGAAAACTCTGATAGGAACAAAGGTGCAGATCTTGGCAAACAGATGCAGCAGTTGCCTGATATAGAAACTACCACCAAAAGCCGCAAGAAGCCTGAGAGGTGTATCCTTTGAAAGGAGATGCTCGATCAGGTTGATTCTTGCGATCGGCGCCACGTCTGCCAATTCGTTGACATCCGCAACATAGACCAGCTTGGACCCGGCCCGATGATACGCGTCCTGGATAGTCTCGTAGATCTTGAGAGACGTTTCTCCGTCCAGATATCCAATGAACTTCGCGTAGTGGATACCATCAGCTCCTTGATGCTGGCTGTATTGGAAATCTCCGCCCGCACTTCCGAATTGAACGGAATCCGTTGTATTCTTTCTAGCCATTTTGCCTCCTCTTCGTTGGGACAAAATGAATCGTCCCTGTCGTCACCTCGGGACCTACGGTGATGCGTCTGCCATGTTCGACGCCTGGATGATGATCTCGTCCACGTGCTCCGACCACCAGCCCTTCTCTTCCTTCAGTCTCGACTTCGAAAACAAATGGGCGGCGCATATGGCGGCCGCCGCATGCTCTCCCAAATGCTCGAAGAGCTTGCGGTCGATCGCTTCGACACCCGGCTTCTGGACCAGTAGGCTGTGAATGGTAATTACGCCGACCACCTGACCGGCCAGCCACAGGGGAATGCAAGCGACCAGCGGATAGTCATCGGCTTGAACCCCGACATGCTCTGAAATGTAGACATCTCCCGACTCCAGAACCCTCGCGATAGGGCCGGTCATCGGAACTCCTTCACCGACACGCAGCGGCGAGCCCACCTCCGAGATTACGACGAGTCCTCCTGCCTGCGGTTGGTGTAGGGATATCGCGAAAGACTCAGAGCCGACCAGGTTTGACAAAAGCTCTTCGAGCACCTTGATGACATCCCGAAAACCAAGTGTCGAGTGCAAACGCTGTGACGCGACATGGAGGTTCAAAAGACTCTTGTTTTGTCTCTCGACAAGGATATAGAGGTCGTAAAAGTCCCAATTCTCCTTTTCTATCGCGTTGATCTGCCTTTTGGTGTCGTCGATCTCTCTCCGCAAGACGCGATTCTCCTCCTCGAGGAGACGAACTCGCTCCTGCAATCCTGAAAGAGATTCGTTCACTTGCTGTATTTCCTTGCTTGTCTTGTCGTCCATCTTGAAAGTCTCCCGCGCAAACCCGCGCTTGCCTTCAATCTTCTTGCTGCATGGAAACTCCCCGCCTCTTGATCTGTCCGAGAGCGGCAAGGTGTAGCGTCTTCCCTATCAGTGAGAGCGGAGTCACCAGGCTCACGCTGCCCTCATCGATCGCGGCCTTCGGCATTCCGAAGACCACACACGATTCCTCGCTCTGCGCCAGGGTGAAGGCTCCTTGATCGTGAAGCCTTCGCATCCCGGCCGCGCCATCTCGTCCCATGCCAGTGAGCAGGACCGCGGCTGCTCGCCAGCCATATGTGTCCGCCACGGAATCGAACAACACATCAACGGACGGCCTGTGCCCGCTGACCGGTGGAGTCTTAAGAAACTCCACATAGGCGCCCAGGTCGCACTTTTTGACCACCATGTGACTGTGCCCGGGAGCCAGGAGGGCACGTCCCGGCCGGATCATATCGTGGTCGGCGGCTTCCTTGACGTCGATGGCGCAAAGCTCGCGGAGGCGGGCAACAAAGGATTTCATGAAGAGCGCCGGCAAGTGCATCACCATGACGATTCCAGAAGGGAAGTCGGGCGGAAGGTCGGCCAGGACCCTTGCTATCGCCTCGGTTCCCCCTGTCGACGCACCCATGGCAATGATCTGCGGCGGCTGTCCTGCTACAACCGGTTGCGGTCGAGCTGGAGCTGCCTGGACTGCAGGTATCGAGATCCCACACCGCCGGCGCTGCCAATTCCGTCCGAGCCCGGCAACGGCGTGAATCTTTTCTCTGAGCTCTGCGCCGATTGACGCGATATCCCAGGAAAGTCTTCCGGTGGGCTTGGGGATGAAATCAACTGCACCGAGCTCGAGCGCCTGGAGTGTCTTCTGGGTGCCTTCATGAGTTGCGACGCTGACCATGATAACGGGGCGCGGCATCTTGTCCATGATCCGCCGAAGGGTGGCCAGCCCGTTGAGCTCCGGCATCTCCACGTCGAGCGTCACGACGTCCGGGTCGAGCTTGGCGACTTTTTTCAGCGCGAGGCGGCCGTTCGGTGCTGTATATACCTCGCCGATGCTCGAATCTTGACTCAGGATGGTGCTCAAGACCATTCTCACGACCGGCGAGTCGTCCACCACCAGCACTGAGAGTTTCCTGGCAGCTCGCACCAGCTACACCCTTTCCGGTCCCAGCAACATCTTGGCAACGACGCGGAAATCGCTGAGGTCCACCAGCATCTTCCGACCCAGACGCCCTCCGGTGTCCTCCCAGACGAGCTTGATTTCGGCTGCTTCGAGGGCCCCCTTCAAGATTCGAACGCTCTCCCTGCCAATTTGAAAAAGGGGCCCCGATCTATCCCTGCACAGGACGCTCGCACCGCCGGCCAGCTTGGCGATCAGGCCCCGGGGCTTGACGCCCTTTCTGACGAGCGCCTCGACCAACGCCGGGACTGCAGTGTCGGCAAACTTGGCCCGCTGGCCATTGCCCTGCTCATTCCGAGGCATCATCACGTGTGCCAAACCGCCCGTGCGCGTCTCGGGATCAAATATCGCAACCCCCACGCACGAGCCCAAGATCGCGGTGAGTCTCGTCGGACTCCCGGCCACTTCCAGGCACCCCATATTGACGGCAATCTCCGGCGGCCGCTCGGCCGGGCCAGACCGCTCTCCCAGACCGTCCGACCCCACCGGCTTGATTTGCGTGCGGCGCCGCCGGGATACCGATGATATCTCCACAGCACCCTCGGGCAGCGTCATCATGACTCTTCGACCTTCAACTCCACCTGTCTGAATGCGTCGCACCTCGATTTGATTTTTCTCGAGAATGCTCCTGATGAGCTCGACGTGTCTCCTGACGATCTCTTTCTGGATGTGCCGCGGAAAGAGCTTGATGATATCGGCTCCGCCGATGATCTGCGCAAAGGCACCTCGTGCTCTTCCCCCGTTCTCCTCGAGCGCTGTCAGCAAATCGTCGATGCACTTGGCGACGAGCTCTTCTTGACATCCGCCTGCAAATCCATCGGAGGCAAAGTGGACCATTCCTCCGGTCTTCTTGTCGCCAAGGCAAACGCATACGGCATATCCCGGGCCGACGACCGTGCGGAAGACAGCGGCGCTCGAGGCTGTCCTGAGCATTCCTGAGCCCACGTATTGCTGAGAGACGCCCACTCTTCTACCTATCCTGGCTCGATTGCGTCAATCGACTCCCTGCAAAGCCTGGCCACATCCAGGACCATCACCACATTGCCGTCACCGCCAATCGATGCACCGGCGATGCCCTCTATCGCGGCGAGCCGCCGCCCCATCCCCTTGACGACGATCTCGTGTTGCTCGAGAATTCGATGAACGACGAGGCCGACCTCGCGGCCGCCGCTGCTGACCACAACGATCCGCAGCGGATCTTCACGGCGCTCGGAAGACGGAAGCTCGATCAGGTCGGCGAGGTGCACGAGCGATAGAGGCTCACCCCGCAGGTCGATGGATTCTCGCTCCTCGACGGTGGTGATCTCGCTGGCCCGGGCTCGCACGATCTCTCGTACGTGCTCGATGGGCAGCGAGTATTTTTCATCACCTACAACGACGATCAGAGCATTGACGATCACCGCGGTGAGCGGCACCTCGATCCGGGCCCGAGTCCCCTTGCCCGGGACCGTTGACAGCTCGAGCGTGCCGCCGAGCATCTCAACCCGTCGCTTCGCGACATCCAGGCCCAGGCCACGGCCGGACATGCCGGTCACCTGCTCGCTGGTGGAAAGGCCGGGATGAAATAGCAGCTCAAGGGTCGCCTTGTCGTCGAGGCGCTGGCACGCCTCCTCCGACAGGAACCCTCGCTCGACCGCACTTGCCCTCACCGTGGCCTCGTCTATTCCCGCCCCGTCGTCCCGTACCTCCACGACGAATCGGTCTCCCTCTTGAAGAGCCTCCAGCGTGATCGTGCCTGCCCGTGGCTTGCCTGCCCGCTCGCGCCTTTCGACCCCTTCGATGCCGTGATCCATGGCATTTCGCACCAGGTGAACCAGCGGCTCGACAAGCTCGTCTATGGTTCGCTTGTCCACCTCGGTCCGCTCCCCCAGGATCGACAGCCGCATCTCCTTGTCGCCGCTGACCGGGAGATCCTCGACCAGACCTTCGAATCGCCTGAACAGAGAGCCGACCGGAACAAGACGCGCCTTGATGATCCTGGATTGAATCTCCTCGGTAATTCGCCCGACCCTCTCGGTGTTCTCCAGGAGGTCGAGCACGGGCTCCTTGAACCCGTAGCGGACCCGCGCGCGGCGCGCCTGGTCGACAAAGGTCCTGAACATGGGCACCAGCTCACCAGCCAGACTCGAAAGCAGGTCCAGACGAGCCATGTCCATATGCACTATTCCAAGATCTGCGGTCGACACGTCAGCTCTCCCACGATGACGGTTTTCGGTAGATCAAGACCTTCCCGATGTGCACGCGTTCGAGAGGTCGTGGCGAGCCATTGAGGCTCTCCGATGCTCCGACGGTGAGATACCCGCCGTCCGTCAGTGAATCGCGAAACACACGCGCCAACTTCTGTCGCGTGCCCGCGTGAAGATACATGAGCGTATTGCGACAGAAGACAATATCTACTCTCGGACGCACAGGGGATATCTTTGCAAAATTGTGGATGCGAAAATGAACGCAATCCATCAGGGTCGGCCTGATCCGCATCTGCCCGGCAGAGGTATCGACGTACCTGATGAGGTATTCCTCGGGGATCTCGCTCTTCAATCTGAGAGGATAGCTCCCGGCCCGGGCCGTCTCGAGCGCCTGGCCGTCGATATCGGATCCCAGTACGGAGAAGCTCCAGCCCGGCTTCTGTGACAGCCATTTGTCCAGCACCATGGCCAGCGTGTATGCCTCCTGACCGGTCGAGCACCCTGCGCTCCAGACTCGAAGGACATGATTGTTGCAGCGGCGCGAAACCAGCCCCGGAAGCAGAGAGTTCTGAAGGATTTCGAAATGCTGCGGCTCTCTGAAGAAATGGGTCTCCTTGGTGGTGATCGCCGACCAGAGATTGCCAAGCTCCTTGCTCCCGCCTTCTGCCGTCTGCAGATATCGGTAGTATTGTCCAAACGACGAAAGGCCGAGAGCGCGCAGGCGCCTTCCAATGCGATTCTGCATGAGCAGGAACTTGCTGTCCGCGAGCGTGATGCCGCTGCAATCCAGGATGAGCTGGCGAAACAGCTCGAACTCACGCATGCCAAGCTTCGGCGTGACGAGGAATGCGTTGCTATGAACGCTCTCCTGGTCACTCGGCTGCATGGCTCCGTTGTTCAATTGCATCCTCGGCTAGGGTTTTCGTGAGGTTCAGAAAAATCAGAAAACGGTCAGGAAGACGAACCACGCCGTCGAGATACTCCGCTGCGATCCCTGCAACCAATGGCGGCGGGGGCTGGAGGTCGGACCGGCTGATGCGGGTGACCTTGCTCACCTCCTGCGCCAGGAGGCCTGCGACCTCCCCTTTCTCTTCAACCACCGCGAGCCGGGATTTCGAGGTCAGGGTGGTGGTCCCGATCTCGAATCGACTGGCGATGTCGATGACGGGAACGATGTTTCCCCGGAGATTGATCACGCCCATGATGTAGGATGGCGCCTTTGGTACTCGGGTAATGTGTGGCACGGTGGTGATTTCCCGTACCGACACCAGTGGAAGGCCGTACTCCTCATTGCCCACTGCGAGCCCGATGGCTGCAAACTTCTCCACTACTTCTTCCTGTTTGCCTGTCCGATCCTCGATCATGCCGTCTGCCTCCGATCGGCCGTCGACGCACGAGATGCACTCATGACCTGACCGCCTGCCGCGTGCTGCATCGCCTCTCGCAACAGGGCCTCGGCATCGACGATCAGGGCGATTTGCTCGTCTCCCGAAATGACCGAGCCGCTGATCGCCGAGATGTGGGAGAACCTCGAGCTGAGCGACTTGATGACGACATCGCGGATCCCCAGGAGGCGGTCCACGACAACTCCGACTCTCACATCCTCGTCACCAACGACGAGCACATGACCGCCGCCCTGAACGTCCTTGCCGGGCACATCGAGTACCTCTCCGAGAAACAGCAAGGACAGGGCAACGCCCCGGAGCTCCACCACCCGGGTGCCCTTGATCTGCTCCGTCTCCGCAGCATCCAGGCCGAGGGTCTCTCTCACGGCCTCAATCGGAAAGGCGAACAGCTCTCCGCCCACAAGGGTCATCATGACTCGAATGATCACCAGGGTCAGCGGAAGAGATATGACAATAGCCATGCGATCCCCGTCGGCCTCGCGGCGATCGAGCCGCCCGCCGACCAGAGAGATCGCACCCTCGAGTGCCAGGAGGGCCTCCTCCTCCTTCGAGGCCGTGCCTGTTGGGGTGGTGAGCGTCAGAACCACCTGGTTCCAACGGCGTTCGGCGGCGATGGCAATGCCCATGGGAGCCCCTTCGGCCGGGAGGGCCTGAGTCGAGGCAAGGCGTTCGGCGAAGCTCGCCACGGGATCGATGAGTGCGTCTGCCAGGCTCTTGTCGAGCTCTGTCTGCTCGCCTGTGCTCTCGAACAGGACCGCGCGACCCTCCTGCCTGGCCACCCGACGCAAGCGGCGCTTGATGGCCCGAAAAATCCGCGCCACGGGTACCATTCGCGCCTGCATGATCGCGTCCTGGAGGTCGGATGTCAGGTTCGCCAATTGCGCTGCCGAGTGGTCAGTCTCGGCCCCCAGGGTCCTGTCGCCCAGGTGCAGCGAAATCTCCCGCGCCGTGCGCGCGAATCGGTCACGAGAGATCATCAGCTCACCCGCCAGGCGCAAGAGTTCATCCAGGACGCGCATCTCCACGCGGACGGTCCGTTCGGACACTATTGCGCGCGGGAGCTTCTGACGCGCATGGGGCGCGACGTCCTGCGTCGCCGGGCGGTAGTCGTCAATCCGTGCGGAGAGCTCGAGCCCGGCTTCGACTATCTCGAGCACTCGAGCGGCGGGGCGATCCGTGCCCAGCAGGACCAACAGCTCCGTGGCCTTTCGAATCCTGTCGATATCCGGCGCCGGGGGACTGGTGGCTACCACCGAGCCGGCCTTGCGCATGACCCTCAAGACCCGGGCCACCCATGCACCCGTGTCCGGGCTCTCCCCGTCGACCGGCAGCGCAACCCGGCAGAGACGCTTTCCCTCATCGAGCAGGACACCGATTCTCACCGCGTCGTACTCGCCGAGCACGAACTCCTCCGACTCTCGAGGAGCATGTATCTCCTCCTCGGGCGCGGCGCCGAGATCGCGGAGCCACTGCTCGAGAGTCAGCCGCATCTCATCCAGTTCGCGGTGCTCCTCTCCCCCCGCCGCGATGCCGGGCAAGCCCCTGCCGAGCAAGTCGAGAGCCTGTGAGAGCCGGTCGAATATCTCAGCGCTGGCGTTAAGCTGTCCCTCCCAGAGGCACTGCATCACGCTTTCCACCGCATGCGTCAAATCGGACGTGGCCACGAGTCCAGCCACGCCGGCGGATCCCTTCAGGGTGTGAGTGGTCCTCATGAACTGGCGGAGCAGGGGCCGTGAGTCCGGATCTTCCTCGAGATCGAGGAGAGTGCCCTGAAGGGCTTCGAGCTGGTCAGACGCTTCCTGCGCGAACACGCGCAGGATTTCATCTCTCGCGTCCGTCAAGATCGCCTCCCCGTGACTCCCGAGGAGATCCGGAAGACCGTCGTAGCCTGCTGCAATGCCTGTGATTGGGCCACGAGCTCCTCGCTGGAGCTCGTGGCCTCTGCAGCCTGCGTGCTGGCCTGGTCGGCAATCGATGCGTTCTGCAGCGAGATGTCTCCGAGCGTCTTGGATGACTTGACCAGTTCCTCGGCATTTTGTGCCTGCTGCAGAGCCATCTGGCCGATCTGCGTCGTCAGCTCACTCACATCCTCGATGCTCTTGCTGACCGTCCCGCTGTCCTCTGCCTGCTTGCCGGTCGAGTCACTGATCTCTTGAATCAAGCCACTCACGCTCTCCACGCTGACGTTGATCTTCTGGATGGCCTCGCTGGCTTTGTCAGAGACCTCGGTCCCCTTCTTGACTACCCGCATGGTGTCCTTGATGACCTCGGCGACCTCCCTGGTCGCCTCCTGCGAGCGATCGGCAAGCTTGGTGATTCCTTCCGCGACGACCGCGAAACCCCTTCCCTGCTCGCCCGCACGCGCAGCCTCGATCGCCGCGTTGAGGGCCAGGAGGTTGATCTGATCGGAGATGTCCGTGATGACTCCTATGATCTCTCCGACTTTTTCCGAGCGATCGCTGATTTGCGCCATCGCCTGAATGGACTGCTTGATCGAATCGCCACCCTCACGAGCCTCGCCGGCCGCCTGCTCGGCAGAACCCGCCACCTGACGAGCATTGACCGCTATCTCCTGCATCGCCTTGTTCATGGCCTCGACCAGGGTCCGTATCTGTTGCATGGAGCTGTCCTGCGACTGGGTCCTGCTCGTCACCTGTTGAGTGGAAGAACTGAGCTGCTGGATGATGGCCGAGGTCTGCTCGACCGTGGCTGTTTGTTTCTCCGCGCCCTGGGCTATCTGTTGCGCCCCCTGTGCCGTCGACTGGGCTCCACTCGAGAGCTCCTCGCTCGACGCGGCCACTTGCTCGGCGGCCTCCTGCACCTTGGAGACCAGCTCCCTCAGGCCGGCCACCATTTGAGTCAGGGAGTTTCCAAGCCGGTCCTCCTTGCCGCGTGGCTCCACTGTGACGGTGAGATCTCCCGCGGCCACCTTGTCCGCCACCTCGGCCGTCTCGTTGAGATATTCGACCATGGATATGAACGAGTTGCTCAACTGATCTCGCTGGGATCTCGACTCAACCGCGACGTTCAGGTTTCCGTCCGATATCAGGTTCGCCGCGCCGGCTATCTGCGTCAGGTAGTCGATCATATCATTGAAGACGTGTCCCAGCTCGCCTATCTCGTCACCTGTCCTGACCACGATCTTCTCCTGGTCGATATCACCGACCGCGACACGCTTGCCCATCTCGACGACTTCGGTTATCGGCTTGGAAAAGGAGCGCGCAACCCAGACGCCCAGGAGCATGACAAGACCGGCAAGAGCCAGACCGGCAAGCAGGGTCCATTCGCTCAGCTGGCTGACAGCGGCAAACGCCTCGGCCTCGTCGATTTCGGTCACGATCACCCATTTGATCCCGGGAATGTCCAGGGGCGCCCAGCTGCTGAGAACCCGCTTCTTGCGGTAGTCCTGGATGATTTCCTGGCCCTCGCTGCCCCCGAGCGCCGAGTTGACGGCTTGGGTGTCGACCCGCAACTTCAGCAGCGTTGATTCCATGCCGAGCTCTCTGAGGAACCGCGAGTTTGAACGCATCAGCTTGTCCGGCCCCACCAGGTAGCTCTCGCCAGTCTCTCCCATGCCCGCCCGCTCTTGCATCATCTCGTCGATCTTCTCCGTATTGATCTGCATGGCAATCGCGCCTACTGGTTTGCCGCTCTGGTCTCGTATCTGACCCAGGACAAATGAAGCTGCAATGCCCGATGGTTCGTACATCTCGTAGTCGGTCAGGATGGCTCCTTCGCCGCGTCGCCGAAATGCCTCGGCAAGATTGGTCGTGCTCAGGGCGCCGCGGACCAGGTTTTCGCCCAGGTCCGATTCCTTCTTGACCGTGAAGACAATATCGCCATCATTGGCAATCAGAAGCAAATCATGGTAGCCATACGTCTTCTGGTAGTGAACAAACAGCGGGCCATACTCTTGCTCGGCCGCTCTGTACTCGGGCCCGTTGACGCCGCCACTATCGAAAGCCTCCTCGAGCCTGACGATACTCTTTAGGACTGTTGGCCTATTTCGCAGGACGTTCGTATCCGCAAACCTCTCGGCAAGATAGTTTTGCACCTGGTTGCGTTTGATCTGTCTCACCGCAAGAAGCTGGGCATACGAGCTGCTCGTCAATGCCTCACTCGCCTGTTGGTACGAAAACAATGCAATGACAGAAAGCGGACCTACGCCCACCAGCAGGAAAAAGACTATCAGCTTCGGTGTGACCTTCATGCTTCGATACATTGGCTAGTGACCTCCAGGTTGAGAATATTGTCCATAAAACCACCAACCTTTCGGGATCGCCGGCGCGCGCCCGGCCGGGCTGGTGTGCTCTCGAGCTCGCTCATTTTTTTCGCTTCCGCCGTTTGCGCTTGACTGCCGCAAGGGGAGTCGCCTTTTTTGCCGCATGCGCTTCCCGGATCTCCGCGGAGATCTCGGCGAGCTGGATCTGCTCGAGACTGCTGAGCAATAATTCGATGTCGAGGTGAATGACCAGGGTGCCGTCCTCACGATCAGAAACGCCCGTCACGAACGGCACGGTTTGCCCGCAGGTGAGCTCCGGCGGCTCATCGATTGCGCGCGGAGCGATCGGCTCTACCCGAAGCACCTCGTCGACCTGGATGCCTATCGGGTTCGGCTCGAGATCGGCGATGATGACGCGGGTATTCCGGTCACGCTCGCGGTCTTCGAATCCGAAGCGCTGCCGGAGGTTGAGTATCGGGATCACATTGCCGCGGAGGCCGACCACGCCGAGGAAGCTTTCCGGCAAGCTCGGAAGGACGGAAATCTCGTACTCGGCGAGAACCTCGTGAAGCTGGAGAAGAGACAGGCCAAACGTCTCACCCGCCAGGCTGAACAGAAGATACTTGTTCGACTCTTTGCCTGGTCTTTCTGTCCGAGCCACGACTGAGTCAATCGGCTGCATCGATTCTCCGGACGATTTGTCACTCCAGGAATGTCCTTACTTTGGAGAGCAGCTCCATCTTGTCCAGGGGCTTGGTGATGTAATCGTCGCATCCCGCCTGAAAAGCCCTCTCGACCATCTCCGGCTCGCCCCTGCTCGTAACGATGATGATCGGGATATGCTGGGTATCGGGATTTTCCTTGAGCCTGCGGCAGGTCTGTATACCGTCGACTTCCGGCATCAGGATGTCGAGAAGGATGAGATCAGGAGCAGCCGCTTCCACTTCCTGGATCGCCTTCGCCCCATCCGTCGCGGTCCGCAGCTCAAAGCCCATTTCGTTCAAAATGTTCTTCTCGTACAACAACACGGTCTCTGCATCATCGACGAGCAGGATGGTCTTACTCATGAGCGGTTCTCCCAGACCAACGAACATTGGAACACAGCGTAAAGCAACGAGCATGCCAACCGCCCGAGCCCTCGCGGGCCGGCCCATGCTCGCCGATCGAACTTGGCCCAGAAATTCCTGACGTTTCATACAATTGGGGAGGGCGGCAGGGCCGAGGCGCACTATGCGCCAGAGCTACCAATCTATTTCTTCCCACCCTCACGAGACGAGGAATAATTCTACGGGCACCGCGTCGTCTCTACCCCGCCTGACAGAACTGCACGTAAATACTCGCAATTTGAGCGTGCTGGACAATGGGGAATATTTCCCTCCCGGAAGAAAAAAGCGGCCGACATGACCCGGCGCCACGCTCACCTGATAAACACCCGGCGTTCAGCTCTTCTTGAGGCCGAACAGGCCCTCCTTCTTTTTCTCCCTGCGGGACTGGAGCAGGCGCAGTTCGCGGTTGTTGTCGATGTCGCCGGGGCGGACATTCTGGGCCCTCCTCATGTACTTCTCGTAGTCCGCGGCCTCGCCGAGCTGGTTGGAGATCATGGCCAGGTGGCGGTTGACCCAGAAGCTCTCGGGTGTTTGCTTGTGCAGGCGCTGCAGGTCGAGCCTGACCTTGCGTTTTCGGTCCTCTTCGTCCCTGCCCTGGTCGCACAGGAATTCCTGCCAGACGAGCCGCGCCTGGTAGGCGGCCTCGGAGGGATCGAGCCGGGAGGCCAGGCGCAGGGATTCGAGCGCCTTGACGTTGTTCTTCATCTTGAGGAAGATCTTGGCCTTCTGGTATGCGGTCTTGGCCGCTTCGGGATTGAGGGATATGGGGCGTTCCTTTTCGCCGACCAGGCGGTTGAGGTAGTCGCTGCGGGTCTTGGGGTCGCTCAGAGTTCCGAAGGCCTCGTTGAGCCTGGAGGAGATCATCTCCACCTGCCTGCTGATCTCCGCGTCGTCGAAGCGCGCGAACCGGTCTGGGTGGTAGACCTTGGCCAGGTTCGAATACGACTTCTTGATCTGCGCCGGATCGGCGTCCGTGCTGACCTCGAGCAGGGACAGCAGGTTGCCCTTGCTGGCCTGCCGGTACTTCTCATTCACCCGCTCGCGCAGCGCGGCCGGGATCTTCTGCCCCGGCCCGGCGGGTCTGGCCCTGGCCGGGGCGGCTTTCCGGGGCTCGGCGGCCTTCTCGGCGGGGCGGGGCGCAGGCTCTGGCTCTTCCTCGGCCGGGTCGCTCGCTATCAGCAGGTCGCACCAGTGCAGGGCCAGCAGCAGCATCCGGGCGGCCGTCTGGCCGCATCGGGCGCGGTTGGCGAAGTCCTCGGGCGTGCGGTGCTGGGCCAGCAGTTCCAGGTCGGCCTCCTCGTCCTCGGGGACCTGCAGCAGGTGCTTGAATTTTCCCAGTTGCTGCCCTGCGCCGCACAGCTTGCCGGAAAGCTGGCTCAAGTGGCGATCCAGGTCTTCTTCCTCGTAGCAGTTGCGGATGCCGTGGTAGATCACCGAAAAGGGGTGGACCGGATGCGAGACCATGCGCTCGGGCATGGAGGCGTCCCGGTCGAACCGGTAGGTCCCCTCCCTGATGGAGAAGAGCTGCGAGGCCTTTCGAAGCTGCTGCACCTCGAGGGCGCGTTCAAGCTGCTCCGTGGTGACCTTGCCCATTTCCAGCAGCACCTGGCCTTGCAGCTTGTTGGTCTCGGCCATCTTCATCAGCGACTCGTTGAAGTCGGCATCGCTGACGATGCCCAACTCGCGCATCACCATTCCGAGATAGATCTCGGAGTTGGGAATATGAACGCCGGCCGGCTTGCCTTCCGAGAAGTAGAGCCATGTCTTTTTTTCCTGGCTTTCGACGTGCAGCATGCCGGAGAGCATTTCGCGGAAGATCCGGATCAACAGCACGGCCAGGGGCTGGTCTTCCAGCCTGCCGGTCGGTTGAAACTCCTCTTGCCGATCGGACATGGTCCTCCCTGGCTCTCATGGCGGGCGCGATGTGCGTCACCATGCAGCAGGACGATGCTTTTGGACTATTTTATCACATTTTTCCAGGAATTGTACAAATTGTACGAATTGTACAATCTGGACGATTTGATTCTACTGCCGGTCAACGGACGTACAGGCAGGCAGGAGCACCCTGAAGGTCGTCCCTTTCCCTTCCTGGCTTTCCACTTCTATCCTTCCGTCGTGGTTGGTGACGATCTCCATCGTCACGCTCAGGCCAAGACCGGTTCCCTCCCCGGGTGCTTTCCTGGTGAAGAACGGCTCGAATATCTTCTGGTGAAGATGCTCGGGAATCCCCGTGCCATTGTCATCGATCTCGTACACCACGAATGGCTCCTGTCCGCCTTCGGCCGCTTCCAGGTATGTCTTGATGAATATCTTCATCCCCTTTTCCTTTGCGTTCTTCTTCACCGCATCCCGGGCGTTGGTGATCAGGTTCATGATCACCTGCTCCAACCTCACCGGATTTCCGACGACAAACAGTCCCCGGTTCAGATCCTTCACAATCTCGATGCCATGAATCCTCAACTGTTGTCCCAACAGCTTCAAAACCCCTTCGATGGGCTTGTTCGCATCAAATACTTCCCTATGTTCTCCTTCAGTCCTTCTGGTAAAAATCCTCATATGGTCGATGATCTCGGCCATTCTCATCACTTCACCGAGCACATCCCTCAAGCTTTCTCCCAACTTCCCCTGATCGAATCTGTTCTTCTTGATGTCCCGAACCATGTCGTCACAGATGATCTTGATCGCATTCAGCGGTTGGTTTATCTCATGGGCCACCCCGGCGGTCAACTCTCCCAGGGCGGTCATCTTCTCGGTCTGTATCAACTGGGCGGTCTTCTCCTTCAGGGCATCCTTCGACTTTTCCAACTCGCTCTTTGATTCATCAAGCTCGGCATACTTCTTTTTCAGTTCTGACAACACATCCACAACCTTTTTGTGTGTGTCGCTGTAGGCCATTATGGCCTCGAGAAGCAGCGCTGAGAGCTTTCGAGTTGTCTCCCTGTGCCTGGAGTTGTCGCACTGGCCCAGGACCTCGTCCAGCACGTCGAAATGCAGCTGTACGATCTCATCCGGTCCCAGGTCCGACTTCATGAACTGTTTGCTGAACAACGAGGCCTTGTAGAGCCCATTCTCCCCCGGCTTTTCCAGGTAGCCGAGCGCAATATCTCTGTATTCCCTGTAAAGTCGTTCCCTGTCCATGTTCCCGCTGGTATCTTATTTCACAACAGCCACGGTTGCATCATCCGTGTATGTTGCGAACTCGGAGACGATTGACTCTGCAATCGATGCGGCGTCCATGTTCTCGCACCCCGATATGTCACGAATGCTGAACTTTCCACTTATTCCGTCCGAGTACATGGCCATGACGTCACCCGGAGCATACTCATACGAAAACGAAAGAAGTTTCGCGGGCAGGTTGTATCCAACTATTCCCTTGTTCGTCACGAACCTGTGGATGGTGACTCCGGCGCCGGCCGAGCGCGACAGCAACCCGGCCGGCCTCCCGTTGTCTTCCCTGGTCTCCAGGCTGGCCACCTGTATCTCAACGTTGCCAACCCCGATGAACTGGATGCGAGATCTCGTCATCTCAATCAGCGCGATACCCAGCGTTGCTCCACGAGAATGCATGGCGCTCTTGTGGCACTCTCTGACCAACCGACTGACTTCGAGTTTGTAGTTTTTCCCTATACAGTCCATCACCTTCTGAGTTGGCGCCGCCGCCTCGACGCCGTGGCCGATTCCATCGATCACGGCGATGAGCGCCGTATCGCAATCCCCCAGGTCGGCGGCCCCGAGCACCGCTCTTGATTCTCCCGCCGCCTGATCCGAGACGGCAAGGTGCTCTAGCGCCATCTCCCGGTTCAGGGAGGCGACCAGGTAACCGTCACCGTTTCTGGATTCTCCCGTGAGTGCGCGGCTCAGCGCTGCAATTTGCACTGCCCGGTCCTCGCGCCTATCTTCTTCTCATCCATTTGGTCACCTTCACCAGGGTGCCCCGGCCGGGCTCCGATTCGATCTCGAACTCGTCCACAATCCTTCTCGTCCCGGGCAGTCCCATGCCCAGACCGTTGGACGTCGAATAACCATCCCGCATCACGAGTTCCATGTCGCGTATGCCGGGGCCCGTATCCAGGGCGGTAATTTCCATGCCTGTTCTTCCTTCTCCTACAGCGACGATCTCCATCGAGACAAAGCCGCTGCGGGCGTATGTGAAAATATTTCTGGCCAGTTCGGAAATTGCGGTAGCGATCTGTGCGCAGTCCACCGTCCTGAAACCCGCTTCGCCGGCCATATCACGCCCTTTTCTCCTGGCGGTGATAATGCTCTCTTCATCGAGGATTTCTATCTGCTCTTGTTCGGACATTCTCTTCCTTATTGTCAAGCAGATCTTTCCGCTGGTGGAGCGAGCAATAGCTCCCGCAAGATCTTCAGACCTTTCTCGAGATCGAGTTGCATGATCGCGTTTGGAATGGTGAGACCCATTTCCACCAGGGTGATTGCCACGGCGGGCTGTATCCCGACGATTACAGTCTGTGCCCCCAGCAGGTAAACCGCCGAGGAGATATCGTTCAGGGACCTCGCCATGAACGAGTCCACCACATCCACCGCCGTGATGTCGATCACCACGCCGGCCGCGTTATCCTCGGTCACTCTCCGGAGCAGACTGTGCTGGAACGCGATCACGGAGCGATCGTCAAGCGACACCTGGATGGAGACGATCAGAAAATCCTCCACCCGGAGTATGGGTATCTGAACGGCCATTCGAGCAGCCTATCCTTCCTTGACGACCTTGTTTTTCGTCAGTTGGAATGCCAGTGCCAAGCCCGCCTGGAGTGAGCCCTTGGTGAGGATCTTGCCCAGCTCAACCCCCAGCTTGACCAGGGTCTGGGCGTTGTGGGGGCTCACCCCCGTGAGAATCACATCGGTCCCGAGCATTCTGGCCGCCTCGACGGTGTTCAAGAGGTGGTTGGCGACCTTGGTGTCCACCAGCGGCACTCCCGTAATATCCATGATGACAACCGCTGACTGCCGCCTGACGACGGCCTCGAGCAGGTCCTCGATGATCTGCTGCGCGCGAGTGGTGTCGATCGTCCCTATCAGAGGCAGAATGAGTATCTCGTCCCAGACCTGTATGACAGGAGTTGAAAGCTCGATCAGGGCCTGCGACTGCAGCCTGATCAGTTCCTCCCGGCCTTCGGCAAATATTCCGGCGTACTTGGCGACAATGGCGTCAAGGTTATCCTCGACAAACCGGCATGCATGAGCCAGTTCCTCTGCTTTGAATTCTTCTTCCAGGAGACCGTATTCAACCTTCTTGAGCAGAGAAAAACACTCCAGTATTCCGGAAAGGGCTACTTCTCGAACGTCCTCGCGTTTTTGGATCTCCTGGACAAACGCCGTAAAAGGGACGTAGTCGTTCGTTTCAAAAACCTTGAAAGCAACTGAAAACCAGCCAGCGGCCATTTGGTGAATGTCATCTGATGGGATATCGTGAAATAGTTTGCTGGCTACTATTGCATCTGCCCACATCTTGGTAATCGTGGCTTGCTTGTTTCGGAACCACTCGATAATCTTCTCCAAGAACTGCTGGGTCTCATTTGTTTCATCTGCCATCTCGGTTCTCCCTGTTAGCTATTATTCCTCATAACCACTTCACTGCCCGCACAACCGTGCCTTTGCCGACGACCGACGAGATTTCTATTTCGCTCATCAGCCGGTTCACCCCAGGCAGGCCGCCTCCCAGTCCGCCGTTGGTCGAGGAGCCGTCCTGCAGCGCCAGGTCGATATCCTCGATTCCCTGACCTTCGTCCATGGCGGTAACCTCGATACCCCTGAGGCCGTCATCCCGGGTGATGATCCTCAGATTGATTGCCCTCGCCGGCATGGAAGAAGATGTTCGCGGAAAGCTCCGAGATGCTGGTCATGACGCAGTGTGTCTGGATGGTGCCGAACCCGGCCTGCCTGGCCATCTCACCACCCGCGAGCCGCGCCACAGCAATGTCCACTTCCCAGCTTATGGGAATCTCGTTCTCTTCAAAGTCCATCTGGATCTCCCCAGGCCCGGTCACGCTCGTCCTGAGTGTCGGCCGAGAGCGAAAGCAATCGGCGTGCCAGCCTGGTCTCGCGGTTCAGATCCGATCCCGGTGTGTCGGAAGGCGAGGAAAAACAAGACAAGGGCGGCAGCACGCTCTCGGAGTCGAGGTTCTGAGCTCTGGAGACTCGGCCATAAAGATTGAGGCGATTTTCCTCCGGAACTGTGCCATCCCCGGGCCGCCGGGCGAGATCTTGCCTGATATCGAGAGGATAGACGGTCGGGGGATTCCTTCCTCAAGGTGAGGAAAAGAAGCCCGACGGGCGGTTTCGGCGCCGGGTCGCCTCCTTGCGAAGAACACGGTTGCCATTCGTTTTCGTCGTTGCCGCGGCCTGGACACCATGGTCGGAAGGTTTGTTGGACGGGCCTTGGACCTTGGGCGTCTTGGCCCGACGATTGCATGTTTTTCCGGTGGTCGACCGCTCGCAGGGGAACCCGAGATGGAAAAGCTGTTGCTGATCGGAGAGGAGCTGGCAAGGGACGCCGACGTGCTGCGCTTCGTGGAGCGCGAGGGGTATGAGGTGCTCAAGATCGCGGACCGGGCGGAGGGACTGGAGGTACTCCGGGACGAGCGGCCCGCGATCGTGATGGTGGACCACCAGCTAGGAGGGGACGACGGGGTGGAGGTACTCAAGGAAGTGCGCGAGGCGGATCCGGCCTGCGAGGTCATCCTGGTGACCGGCGGGGGGGAGATGCAGGCCGCCATCGAGGTCCTGAGGGCCGGCGCGCTCGATTACCTGCGCCGGCCCATCGACACCGATCAGCTCCGGATCGCCCTGGGCCGAGCGGTCGAGAGGAGAGGGCAGCGGAAGACCGCCGAGCCTCCGGTCATCCTGGTTCTCGAGGATCACGAGCCAACGCGGAGAAGACTGGTGCACATCCTAGAGAAGGAGGGCTTTCGCGTGCACGCCGCGGCCGACGGCGAGGAGGGGATGCGCCTTTTCGCAGAAAGGCGCTTCGATCTGATCCTGGCCGACGTGAGGATGCCGCGCAAGGACGGGATCGAGGTGCTGCGCGAGACCAAGGGGGCCGGGGCCGACGTCGAGGTCATCGTGACCACCGGGTACGGGGACGAGGACGTCGTGGTCCAGGCGCTCCGCGAGGGGGCGATCAACTTCCTACGCAAGCCGATCGACATCGAGCAGATGTTCCTGGCCATCCAGAAGGCGCTCGATCACCAGACCATCCGCCGCAGCCTGGCCTACCGGGACCGGGACGTGGAGATCATGCAGGAGATCGTGGTGCGCCTGACCCGCAATCTCGAGCTGATCGTGGAGACACCCGGGAAAATGAACCCCGAGGTGCGCGATTTCCTGCACCAGCTGGTCGATACCCTGCCGCTCGGGATCGTGGTGGCCGGCGCAGATCGCAGGATCCTGTTCGCCAACCGCCACGTAACCAGCGCTGTCGACCGGTCCCCGGACAGGCTCTCGGCGGATCTGCTCAGGCAAATGGGAATCGCCAGGGTAGGCGAAGAGGAGCTCGAGGCCGCTTTCACCCGCGTGGTGAACTCCAGGCCAGGGACGATCGAGACCCTGGTGCTGTCGAAATGGGCTTTCTTGATCATGACGCCGCTGAGGCTGTTGAGGCCTGACAGCTCGGAGCGGTTCGTGGCGCTGGCGATACGCGGAGAGCGGCGCCCAAGAGACGACGGCCTTCAATCGGAGGCTTGAGACGCCGATGGGGCTTGCAATCCTGCTCGTCGAGGACGACTCGAGCTCTGCCAAAGCCCTCTCCCGTTTCCTGCGGAAAGAGGGTCACCACGTGGAGTGCGCGGCCTCCGGCGAGGAGGGAGTACGGCTGTTCGGGGAGAAGGCCCCGGACGTAGTGCTCCTGGATCTGGTGCTGCCTGGTATCGACGGCCTTCAGGCGCTCGAGCAAATCAAGAGGCTGGACGGTTCCGCGGCCGTCATCGTCACCACCGGGCACGGCTCGATCGAGACCGCGGTGGAGGCGATGCGTCTCGGTGCGCTGGACTACGTCTCCAAGCCGATCGATCTGGACGCCCTGTACCTGAAGCTGGAGCAGGCCAGGCAGCTTCTCGGCCTGCGCTCCGATCTACACTACCTCCTCGACCGCGAGCGGCGCTGCGCGGACTTCGAGAACTTCATCGGCAGCTGCCCGGGGATGCGCGTCGTGTACGGGAAGATCCGGGAGGTGGCAAAGACCGACAACACCACTGTGCTGGTAACCGGCCCGAGCGGCACGGGCAAGGAGTTGGCAGCCCAGGCGATCCACGCGCTGTCGGAAAGGGGCGCGAAGCCGCTGATGCAGATCGACTGCACCGCGATCCCGCTCTCGCTGATGGAGAGCGAGCTCTTCGGACACGAGCGCGGCGCGTTCACCGGGGCCGAGCGCATGAAGAAGGGCCTCCTGGAGCTCGCCGACGGGGGAACGCTGCTGCTCGACGAGATCGGGGACATGGATCTCGCGCTCCAGGGCAAGTTCCTCCGCGTGCTCCAGGAGCGGAGGTTCAGGCGCGTCGGCGGCACGCGTGATCTGCGATTCGACGTGCGGGTCATCGCGGCCACGAACCAGGATCTCGACCGTCTCTCCGAGGAGGGACGGTTCAGGCGCGAGTTGCTCTACCGGCTCAAGGTGTTCCAGATTGAGCTGCCGCCCCTGAATGAGCGCGGCGACGACGTCCTCGAACTCGCCGACGCCTTCGTCCTTCACTATGCCCGCAGCTTCCGCAAGCCGATCCGCGGCATGGACGCCGAGGCGCGCCGGGCGCTCACGGGGTATTCCTTCCCCGGCAACGTCCGCGAGCTCAGAAACATCATCGAGCAGGCCGTCATCCTGGCAAAGGGAGAGCTGATCACCCGCGAGCTGCTATACATCCCCAAGCCCGCCTCCGGGCGTCCGGATCGGGCCGGGGAGGGTGCCCCGGCGGGCCTGTCGCTGGATGCGCTCGGCGAGAAGCCCCTCCAGGCCGCCGAGCTCGAGCTCATCAAGCAGGCGATGCGCCGGAGCGGCGGGAACAAGAAGCGCGCCGCCGAGCTGCTGGGCATCAGCCGCTTTGCGCTCCAGCGAAAGCTGGAGAAGTGCGCCCTGGATCTGCTGGGCGTGGCGAAGAAGTAGGCTCTGCACGAGGTTCACGGTCAAGCCATGAAAGCGAGGAAGTCGAACAGCGTGTTCATCCGGGACATCAGATCGTCATCACCGCCGCGGTCGGGGTGGCAGTAGAACGCCACCCGGCGCCGGAGCGAGGCGATGTCGCTCTCGGGCATCGCCCGGCAGCGCGACCGCCATCTGGACAGGTCTCCCTTGAGCCTGGTGTTCTCGCTGTGGGCGTGGCGAAGCTCGGTCTTCATGCTGGAGAACTCGAACTGAAGCTTCGCGACGGCCTCGACCAGCGAATGCCGACGACCCGGGACCACGCTTCTGATATTTGCGGCTGCTTCCACGACGCCCTCCCTGGGAAGGTGTTTCAAACACCGCGTACCGCGTAAGGTTGCCTGGCGGTCACTTACTGATTAGAGCAAGTCGCGTGCCAGCGTTCTCGATTTGTCGGGATGGGCGAAAAAGAGCAGTCAATACGGAGTGCTGAACAAAATGGCGGCAATGACCGGATCGATACCGAATCGAACGATCATCGCCTGGTTGAGCGATTCCGCTCTTTTAGATAGCGGATCCGCTCTTCTGGCTCAGGGCCTGCGGGCATCTCAGATGGTCAGCGGGTCTGCTTGAGGATCTCGTCCAGCACGTCGTCGGTGGTCAGGCCGGCGGCCTCTCCCTCGAAGTTTAGCACCATGCGGTGCCTGAGCGACAGGTGGGCCACCTCGTCCACGTCCTCGCGGGACAGTGCGAAGCGCCTGTCCAGGAGCGCGCGCAGCTTGCCTCCCAGCATCAGGGCCTGGGCGCCGCGCGGGCTGGAGCCGTAGCGCACGTAGTTGCGGGTGATCTCCGGCGCCTTGTCCAGTTCGGGGTGGGTGTTGAGCACCAGCCGGATGGCGTAGTCGCGTACGTGATCGGCGACCGGCACCTCGCGCACGGTCCGGCGCATGGCCAGGATCTCCTCGGCGCCCATGATGCGCGAGGCTTCGGGCATCTCGACCGAGGTGGTCCGATCGAGGATCTGCGCGATCTCCGGGGCCGAGGGAAACGGGAAAATCACCTTGTACAGGAAGCGGTCCAACTGGGCCTCGGGCAGCGGATACGTGCCCTCCATCTCCAGCGGGTTCTGGGTGGCCAGCACGATGAACGGCGGGTCGAGCTGGTAGGTGGTGTTGCCCGAGGTGACGCTGTGTTCCTGCATGGCCTCGAGCAGGGCGGACTGGGTCTTGGGCGTGGCCCGGTTGATCTCGTCGGCCAGCAACACGTTGGCGAAAACGGGACCCTGCTGGAACCGCAGGCTGCGAGCGCCGGAGGACGGATCCTCGGTTATCACCGTGGTGCCGGTCACGTCGGCCGGCATCAGGTCGGGCGTGAACTGGATGCGCTTGAATTTCAGGTCGAGGACGGTAGCCAGGGTGGTGACCAGCAGGGTCTTGCCCACCCCCGGAACCCCTTCGAGCAGCGCGTGGCCGTCGCACAGCAGACAGGTCAGCACCGCGTCGATCACCTCCCGGTAACCGACGATGACTATGCCGATCTCGTCGACCAGGCGCTGGAAGTCGGCGCGGAAATGTTCGGCGCTCGCTTGTGCGTTTTTCCTAGTTCCTAGTTCCAAGTTCCTAGTTCCTAGTTCCTGGGTTTTTGAAAGGGCTCAAATGTTGGCGTTATTGTCAAGTTTCAACAGACGATGAACCGGGGGGGTGAAAACCGGTGCATAACAGGTACAGTTCCCGGGACCCCTTGCGGGTGGCTTCCGGCCGCAGGCGGCGGATCTTGACGAAGCGCGTCTTCAGCTCGACGACCAGGTCGTCCAGGTCGGGTCCGTCGAACACCTTTGCGCAGAACGTCGCCCCCGGGCGCAGCAGTTGCGACGACACCGCGAAAGCCGTGCGTACCAGTTCGATCGATCGAGCGTGATCGGCGAAGCCCACGCCGGAGGTGTCCGGGGCCATGTCGGACAGCGCCAGGTCGGCCGGGCCGCCCAGGGCATCTCGCAGTCGTGCGGGCACGCCTGCTCCGGTGACGTCGCCGAGGAGGATCTCCGCGTTTGGAAGGTCCAGCCCCTGAACCTGGAGCCGGTCCATGCCCACCACCCGGCCGGTCCTGCCGACCTTGCGGGCGGCCACCTGGAGCCAGCCGCCCGGCGCGCAGCCGAGATCGAGCACCCGCTGGCCCCTGCGGAGCAGGTGCTGGCGCCGATCGAGCTCGATCAGCTTGTAGGCTGCGCGGGAACGGTAGCCCTCCTTCTTGGCCCGCTTGTAGAAGCCGTCCTTGCGCTTGTAGGCCATTTCAAGGAACCTATTGAAGAATCGTCGTCAGTCGCCCAGGAAGAAGACCAGCACGACGCCGCCCCCCAGCAGGATGCCGATCAACACCAGCAGGGCCCCCCATAGCAGCCGCCGGCGCGGGTTGGTGAACAGGTGGGCCTGGCCGGTCGCGGGCTGGTCGTACGATCCACCGCGGAGTCGCAGCGCGTCCGAGGGATCGAGGAGGTAGCGGAAGCCTCCGTAGTCCTTGTCGCCGTCGGCCCCGGCCTGGCTCTCGAACTCCAGTCGTTCGATGTGATCCACCTCGTAGACCTCGCTGACGAAGTAGCGGATGGCCTCGGGCGCGCGGGCCTGGATCGAGGTGAACTCGACCCCCATACCGGGATCGGAAGAGCCCACCCCGTCGGCCACTCGAACCACCCGGCCCACGAGGTCGACCTGATGTCCGCCCATGTCCTGCGGCAGGTTGACCTTGATGCTCAACTCCGTGTCCACCGGCGGCGGGGCGAAGTTCTTGATGAAGATGCCGTCGGCGGAGATGTCGGAGCTGAGGTCGATGAACTCGCTGCCGTCGATCTGACAGTGGACCATGGCCTCGAGCGGGACGCGCCGAATGCGCCTGCGCTCGTCTGGCTGGCGTTCGGCCGCATCACCGGGATCTCGCCCCTCCTCGCTCACTGCGGCTCCTCCACATCGATGTCCAGGTCGTATTCGAACGAGGGTCCGTCCCCGCCCTCGGTCGACTCGCTGGTCTTGAGCTGCGGCTCGTTCAGGCCGGTCTTGTCGTAGACCTCCCGGATGAAGTACTCGATGATGGGCCGCGAGTCCGCCTTGACGGAAGTGAACTCGATGCCCATGCCGCGCTTGTGCGGGTCTTCCCCGTCGTCCACCCGGGCCACCTTGCCGACGATCTGCAATGGCAGGTTGCCCCACTCCTCGGGCAAGGTCACGGTCAGGGTGACGCGGGTGCCCAACGGCGGCGGTGAGAAGTTCTTGATGAAGATGCCCCGCTCGGAGATGTTGGTGGACAGGTCGGCGTAATCGCGGCCTTCGATGTTGTAGCAGCACACCCGGAACATGGGGAGCCGTTCGGATCTGCGCTTGTCGTCTGACATGGGTGGTTCACCTCCCAGGTCTCAAATTGTACGACAAGGGTTCCAGGCGCGTCAATTCTGACCCGTCTTGTACCTTCTTGCGGTCGAGGCCAATCAGGGCTATTATGTGCAATGGGTCGATCCCGATGGATTTCGATGGTGGCTCCCGGAGCGGCGGGGGCCAGATGAGAGATGTGTCTTCTTTCGAAAAGATGAGGTGGACCATGAAGCGGAACGTTTTGATGGCCCTGATGCTGGTGCCTGCCCTGGCGCTCCTGTTCGCCAACTGCGGCCGGACCATGCCCGAGTTCTGCGGCAGCGACGCCGACTGCGCGCCCGGGCTCGTTTGCGCCGACATGGGCTACGGGCGCCTGCGCTGCGTGCCCGCGGGCTGTGCTTCCGACCGGGACTGCCCGGGGGACGAGATATGCGTGGCGGGCAACTGTGAGCTCCCGGGCGATCCGTGCGAAAGCGACGAAGACTGTCCGTCCGGCTACGTGTGCCTCGACGGCAATTGCCGGCCCAATCCGGATTGCGAGCACGACGGCGAGTGCCCGCCCGGCTACGCCTGCGAGGACGGCGAGTGCGTGCCCATCCCCCCCGATTGCGAGACGGACATCGACTGTCCCGGGGACCTGGTGTGCGAGGACGGCCACTGCGTTCCCCCGGCCTGCAGAGAAGACGCCGACTGTCCCCCCGGCTACGAGTGCGTCGACTCCTGGTGCCAGATCGCGCCCGAATGCCGTTTGGATTCCGATTGCCTGGACGGCTGGCGCTGCCTCGACGGCGTGTGCGTCTACTCGCCTGACTGCGAGACCGACGCCGACTGCCGCGACGACGAGTACTGTCTCAATGGGTGGTGTGTGCCCCGGAACCCCGAGTGCGATGTGGACTGCGACTGCCGCCAGGGATGGGCCTGCGTCAACGGATGGTGCATGGAGCTTTCCGAGCCGGTCTACTGCTGCGACAAGTCCGGCTGCCCGTTCGGCCTGCCGTGTACCGACTACCAGGGGATGCCGGGCCTCTGCCCCGAGTGTCTCACCGACGTGGATTGCCCGGACCTGTACCTGTGCATCGGCGAGCGCTGCGTGTTCCAGGGCGAGTGCCGCGAAGACCGGGAGTGCCCGCATAATTACGCTTGCGAGAACAATCGCTGCGTGTACCGGCCGGAGTGCTGGTCGGACTACGAGTGCCCGACCGGATATCGCTGCATCGACGGGGACTGCGTCTACGATCCCGAGTGCGACTCCGACGACGACTGCGGACCGTGCCGCGTCTGTGTCAACGGCAACTGCATTTCTTCGTCCGTGTGCTCGACGGACGCCGAATGCCCGCCCGGCCACCTCTGCATCGACAACTGTTGCGTGTTCGTCGGCGAGTGCAGCGACAGCCACGACTGCCCGCAGATGTACGAGTGCATCGACTTCGAGTGTGTCTTCGTGGGCGAGTGCCAGTACGACTGGGAGTGTCCGGACGGCTACCGGTGCGTCAACTACTCCTGCCTGTACGACCCCGATTGCGTCACCGACGCCGACTGCCCGGACCAGTTCAGCTGCATCGACGGCCAGTGCGTCTACTCTCCCGAGTGCCGCACCGACGCCGACTGTCCCGGCCCCTACTACCGGTGCGAGAACAACATCTGCGTCTACCACGACCCGTGCGAGGGGGTCTCCTGCCAGCCCGGCTTCCACTGCGAGGGCGGCGCCTGCGTGCAGGACCCCTGCCAGGGCGATTGGGATTGCCCGCCCGGCCAGTTCTGCGTCGGCGGCTACTGCCAGGGCCAGCAGTGCAACTCGGACGCGGACTGCCCCGCGGGCCAGTTGTGCATCGTGGGCTACTGCGTCCGGGTGTGCTCCAGCGACGCCAATTGTCCGGACGGCTACATCTGCGTGGACAACTTCTGCGAGTTCGATCCGTGCGCCGAGGTCACCTGCCCGCCGGGCACGGTGTGCGTAGACGGCCAGTGCGTGATCGAGCCCGAGTGCGACTCCGACGACGACTGCGAACCGGGCCACGTCTGCGTCGACGGAACCTGCGAGTTCGTCGGCGAGTGCCGGTACGACTGGGAGTGCCCCCCGGCCCACGCCTGCATCGACTACTGGTGCGTGTTCGTCGGCGAGTGCCTGTACGACGGCGACTGCCCGCCCGGCTTCGCCTGCATCGACTTCCGCTGCGTGTACCAGCCCGAGTGCGGGCCCGACGACCCATGCCCGGCCGGGCTGACCTGCTGCATGTCCGCCGTCGGCGCTGCCTACTGTACGGACATCGCATACGACCCGGCCAACTGCGGCGGCTGCGGGGTGGTCTGTTCAGACAACGCGATCTGCCGTAATGGTGCTTGTGTCGTGCACGAGTGCGACACCGACGCCCAGTGCCCACCGGGCCACGCCTGCATCAACTACCGGTGCGTGTTCGTGGGCGAGTGCCAGTACGACTGGGAGTGCCCGCCGGGTTACGACTGCATCGACAACCGGTGCGTGTTCACGGGCGAGTGCCAGACGGACGCGGACTGTCCGCCAGGCTTCTACTGCCTCGACGGTCGGTGCGTCTGGGAGCCCGAGTGCTGGGGCGACTGGGACTGTCGCCCTGGCTACCGGTGCATCGAGGGCGTGTGCGTGTACGAAAGCACCTGCGAACCCGACGCATACGAGCCCGACAATGACTGGACGAGCGCGACCCAGCTGGCCTCCGACTCCCCGCAGACACACTCCATCTGCCCCGCGGGGGACGAAGACTGGTGGATGTTCACACAAAACACCAGCATCAACTTGCTCCTGGAGACATCCGGCAACAGCGGGGACACAGTCATGTGGCTGTACGACGCAAATTTGGCCCAGATCGCCTACGACGACGATGGAGGAAGCGGTCTCTTCTCCAGGATCACGATGAACGGGCTGACGCCCGGCACGTACTACGTGATGGTGAACGAGTACAGCAACTGGGCGGAGATCGACAGCTACTCCATCACCCTCACCTTGACGAGCAGCTGCATTCCAGACTGCTCCTGGCGCGAGTGCGGCCCCGATCCGGTCTGTGGAGAGAGCTGCGGGATCTGCCCGCCCGGGTTTTCCTGCACCCCGGACGGCTGGTGCATGCCCGAGCCCGAGTGCTGGACGGATGACGACTGTCTCCCCGGCTACCGCTGCATCGACGGTCGGTGCACCTGGGATCCCGAGTGCTGGAGCGACACGGACTGCGCGCCGGGATACCGCTGCGTTGACTACACCTGCATGGAGCCGGACTGCTGGACCGACTGGGACTGCCCGCCGGGTTACCAGTGCATCAACGGCACCTGCGTGGAGCCGGAGTGCTTCAGCGACCAGGACTGTCAGCCGGGACACCTGTGCGTCGACGGCGTGTGCGTGGAGCCGGAGTGCTGGACCGATTGGGACTGTCCGGATCTTCACCGCTGCATCGACGGCACTTGCGTCTACCAGCCCGAATGCTACAACGACTGGGACTGTCCGCCCGGCGACTACTGCCTCGACGGTCGGTGCGTCAGGGAGCCCGAGTGCTGGGGCGACTGGGATTGCTGGCCCGGCTACCGGTGCATCGACGGCGTGTGCGTGTACGAAAGCACCTGCGAACCCGATGGGTACGAGAACGACAACGACTGGACGAGCGCGTCCGCGCTGGCCCCCGACTTCCCGCAGACGCACTCCATCTGCCCCGCGGGGGACGAAGACTGGTGGATGTTCACACAGAACACCAGCACCAACTTGCTCCTGCAGACTTCCGGTAACAGCGGGGACACCGTCATGTGGCTGTACGATGCCAATCTGGTCCAGATCGCCTACGACGATGATGGGGGAAGCGGTCTCTTCTCCAGGATTGCGATGAACCAACTGGCGCCCGGTCAATACTACGTGATGGTGAACGAGTACAGCGACTGGGCGGAGATCGACAACTACTCCATCACCCTCACCTTGACGGGCAGCTGCATTCCGGACTGCTCCTGGCGCGAGTGCGGCCCCGATCCGGTCTGCGGAGAGAGCTGCGGGACCTGCCCTCCCGGGTTTTCCTGCACCCCGGACGGCTGGTGCATGCCCGAGCCCGAGTGCTGGGGCGATTGGGACTGCCCGCCCATGCACAGCTGCATCGACGGCGTGTGCGTGTACGAGCCCGACTGCTGGAACGACTGGGACTGTCCCGACCAGTTCCGCTGCGAAAGCGGACAGTGCGTTTATTCTCCCGACTGCTGGACAGATGCCGACTGCCCCGGCCAGTACTACCATTGCATCGATGGCCGCTGCATCTACCAGGACCCCTGCGAGGGGGTCCAGTGCCCGCCGGGCTATCATTGCGAGGGCGGCGACTGCGTCCACGACCCCTGCCAGGGTCCCGGGGACTGCCCGCCGGGTCAGTTTTGTGTAGATGGCATCTGCCAGGGCCAGCAGTGCTTCACCGACGAGGACTGCTCCGGCGGACAGTGGTGCATCATGGGCTTCTGCGTCCAGATATGTTTCAGCGACGCCGACTGCCCGCAAGGGTACGTCTGTGATTTTGATCAGGGCGGGTGGTACGGGACCTGCGTCTACGATCCCTGCGCGGACGTGAGCTGTCCGCCGGGCATGGAGTGTGAAGACGGTCAGTGCGTAGGAGGAGGAGGCGGCGAGCAGGGTGCCCTCTGCGATCCGTGGGTCGGGGGCTGTGACCCGGGTCTCGACTGTCTCGACTTCGGGTACGAAAACGGCTACTGCGCCGCCCGGTGCGACTGCAACAACGGGATCGGATGCCCGCCCGGCGACCCGCAGTCCATCTGCATGTGGACCGACGGCGGCGGCACCTGCTGGTGCGGCAACGATTGCCCCAGCCAGACTCCGACCAACGACTGTCCGAACGGCGGCATGGGCTGGCACTGCGAGGACTTCTCGGGATACTGGGTTTGCGTGCCCGACTAGCCGACCGTTCAGGGAATCCGGATCTCGCCATCTACGGCCAGTACCGCGGTACCAGCCACCCGGACCCTCTCCGGGCCGCCGTGGCCGTGATCCACCTCGATGCGAACGCGGCCGGGGCGACCCATGGAGTGGCCCTGTTCGGCCTCGATGCGGGCGGTGGGCGGGGTGAGATCCACGGCGGCCTCGCGCACCAGGAGCGCCGCCATGGCGCCCATGGCCGAGCCCGTGACCGGATCCTCGGCCACGCCAACGGCCGGGGAGAAGTCGCGGCAGTAGAGCTTGTTCGGGCCCGAGTGGGTGTAGAGGTGGGTCGAGGCGCAGCCGATCTTCGCGTTCAGATCGCTCAGGGCGGCGAAGTCCGGCCGGGCGGAGTCCAGCGCCTCCCGGTCGAGCACCGGCACCACCAGGGCCCACAACCCGGTGTAGGCCAGGCCCAGTGGCCAGGAAGGCGGGATCTGGAAGGTGTCCAGCCCCAATGCGCCGGCCAGCAGCTCGAGCCGGTAGCCGAAATCGGCGAAGCGCGGCCCGGCCTGGGTCATGACCACCTCGACCGTACAGACGGTGTGCGGCCGTAGCTCCACCTCCAGGTCGCCGGCCTTGACCGACAGGGTGATCCGGACCGGTTCCTCGCCGACCGCGACGCGCCCGGCCCAGGCCAGGGCCGACGCGATCGCCACCGTGGCGTGCCCGCAGAAGTCCACCTCCTGGGACGGGGTGAAGTAGCGCACCTTGTAGACGCCCGCGTCGTTGCCGGTCAGGAAGGCAGTCTCCGATGCGTTGACCTCGCGGGCGATCTTCTGCATCTGCTCGTCGGACAGCGCTCCCGCGCCCAGCACCACCCCGGCCGGGTTGCCGGCGAATGCTTCTTCGGTGAAGGCGTCGATGATCTGCAAACCGACCGTGCTGGCGTCCATGAGTCCTCCCGGGGCGATCCGGAAGCCAGGATACCAGTCCGCAGACCGGTTCAGCAACAGTCATCGTCGTCCGGCCGTAGCGGGCCGTCGCCCGCCGTAGCGGGCTATGGCCCGCGAAGGCGGGGATTGACGCAGAAAGCCGAATCGTGGTCTGTTCCCATAAGTGATGGAATTTGATCTCGCCAGGAGGACCTGTTACCTGATCGTGTCCGGATCGCATTCCTACGGCGGGCAGACGGAGGATAGCGACTACGACCTTCGGGGATGGTGCATCCCCCCGAGGGAATACTTCCTTACTTTCGACAAGCGATTCGATCAGAACGACCAGAAGTTTGAGTTTGTCGAGTACCCGTTCGCCTCCGAATTGGCTGATTATATTGCACTCTTCGGGTATCGCAGTCCGCCGGAGGACGAGATCGTCGACCACTGCATCTACAGTGTCCACAAGTTTTTCAAGCTGGCTGCGGATTGCAATCCGAACCTGATCGAGAACCTGTTCGTCGATGAGAGCGAGGTGCTCATATGCAATGAATTCGGTCGCCGGGTGCGCGAGCACCGGGACCTGTTCCTGTCCGCGAGGGCCAAGCACACATTCACCGGCTACGCGGTGAGTCAGCTCAAGCGGATCAACACACACCGGCGTTGGTTGCTGCATCCGCCGGGGAACAAGCCGGAACGGCGGAACTTCGGCCTGCCGGAGAGCAGCGTGATTCCCGCCGACCAGCGGGAGGCGGCGGAGAAACTCGTCACGGCCAAGGTGCGGGAGTGGCTGCTCCAGGATGCGGAAGTCCTGGGACGAACGGAACTGGCGTTGTTCCACAACAAGCTGCGCGATTTCGTGGCATCGGTGCTTTCCTCGCGGGATCTGGTGATGAGCTTGTCGGACGAGCAGCAGCTCTTCGATGTCGCCAGGCTGTCAGCCATGCAGCAGCTCGGCATGAGCAGCAACTACATCGCCGTGCTCCAGGCCGAGAAGAAATATCGGAGCGCGATCAATGAGTGGAAACAGTACCAGCACTGGAAGGAGTCCAGAAACCCGGAGAGAGCGAAATTGGAGGCCGAGTTCGGATACGACACCAAGCACGGCATGCAGCTCGTCCGGCTGCTGGTGATGGGGAGGGAGTTGCTTACCGAGGGCAAGGTGGTGGTGAAGCGCTCGGACAGACAGTTCTTCCTGGACGTCCGCCAGGGCAGGTGGTCCTACGAGAGGATCATCAAGTACCTGGAGGATGCCGAAGCCGAGTTGAGCGAAATCTACAGGAACAAGCGATACGTGGTCCCGCACAAGCCGAAGGTGAAGGACTTGAGCAAGCTGTGTCTCGGAATTGTCGAGGAGTATCTGGACGGAGAGGGTTGAATCATTTGGCTCTCCACGGTTTCGCTGGAAATCAATAGTCCAGGGAGTTAACCGGCCCGCGCCGAGGTGCCGCGCCGAGGCACTCAGTCCTTTTCCACAGCGGGCACGAGCCGGGAGTAGGCGTCGTACTTGTCCTGGATCCGGCCGACGTACCGGGCGGGCTCGGAGCCCCGGCAGTAACCGTGGCGGGCGCGATGGTGGAAGCGGGGCTTTTCCAGCAACTGGATGGCGCGTTCCACGTGCCCGAACCAGATGTCGGGGTCGTATCGCCTCGCCCGCGCCAGGAGACGGGCGTCACGCACGTGGCCCAGGCCCGCATTGTAGGAGGCCAGGGCAAAACGTATTCGCTGGCGCATGGGCAGGGTCGGGTCGATGCGGTCGATCAATCCGGCGAGGTATTCGGCCCCGGCCCGGATGTTCTGCTCCGGATCCCATGGATCTTTCAATCCCAGTTGCGCGCCCGTCATGGGCATGACCTGCATGAGTCCCCGGGCGCCGGCCCAGCTCTTTGCGCGGGGATCGAAGCGGGACTCCTGGTACATCTGTGCCAGGAGCAGGCGCCAGTCGATGCCGAACTCTTTCCCGTATTTCTTGGCCAGATCGTCGAAAGGTGAGATCGCGCCGGATGCGGACAAAGACTCCGTGCGCACCTCGACCATACGTCGGTTCTGACTGAAGTACCTGTTGAACATCACCTGGTACCGGGGACCGCTACAGTCTTCGAGGACGAACCGGTTCAGGCGGTCGAGGAGCATGGGGGAGCCTTTGCGGACCGAGAAGACCAGGGGCTTGGCCCTGGAAAACACCAGGGAGCCCTGGACGTCGTCGCGATAGGTCATCTCCACGCCCAGCAGCGCCGAATTGGCCACGGTGAGCGGGATCTCTCCCCTGCCGACCTGAGCGATCAGCTCCTCGGTCTCGGTCTCCTCGTCAGCCGCGACGATCCTGAGCCCGGGCACCGCCCGCGCGACCTGTTTGAGCGTTTCGAAGTACTGGGACGATCGGCGGACGTGGATGCTCTTGCCGACGAGCTCGCTGACATGGGTGACGGGCTTCTCGCCAACGGGCTGAACCAGTACCTGGTCGGCGTGGTCTATGGGCAGCGAATAGGCGCATCGGTCAAAATAGGGATTGTCCAGCGTCGGCCCGACCACGGCGAGGTCCGCGCGGTTCTCCACGAGCATGCGGAGGAGATCATCGGGCCGCTCGGGTACCACCAGCTCCAGTCGAACACCGAGACGCCGGGAAAGCAGCTCGGCCAGGTCGAACAGGAAACCCACCTCCTGGCCCCGGTAGATGAAGTAGGACACGGAATTGTTGAGCAAGGCCACGCGGATCACGCCGCGCTTCCGGATCTCGTCCAGATCACCACCGAAACGTCGGCGACGATGGGGGGTCAGCCCATATTCGGTGAGGAATGTGTTGGCGACGTCCCACAGTTCAGCGATCTCTTCCCGGACGGCCAACGAGAGCGGGACGCGTCCGACGGTGAAGGCTGCCCGCACGTCGCTCCGGTAGGTCAGGTAGTCGTCCAGGTGATGGGACAGGGTGATGGTCGCCTCGTCCTTGCCCGTGCCGATGCGATAGAGGATTCCGTAGATGTCAGTCGTGTCAGGGACGTCGACGACATCGAGCTTCCGCTCTTTTTCGAGCCTGGAGATCACGTCCCTGGAGGTGTTCGCCGCCCGGAGCATCCGGAATCGCCGCAGGGCCCATGGCCCCCGAGGCACTCTCTTCGCCTTCCTGGAGACCACGACGACCTCCTTCACGTGCCGCACGGGCATCGAAAAGGAGACGCCCTCGATGGGTAGATCGCTCCTCGACGGCGTCGCGATGATGTCGCCCCGGGCAGCGAGCAAGGCGCCGACGAGATCGGTCATCCGGTGCACCGGGACGAATTCGACATCGAGACCCAGGCTCCTGGCCAGGGCTTCGGCCTGGGCCCGATCGTCATTCAAAGTGATCCCCTCGCGGGCAAGCGCGCCTGCCTCCGGTTGCCAGATCAGGGCCCGGAGAACCCCCGTCGATCGCACGGCCGCGAGCCCCGTCAGCACCGGTCTCGGGACCACGCCCGCGTCGGGAAGTCGCTCCGGGGCAGCGGTGCGCTCGCAGGACAGGGCCAGCAAGCCCAGGAGACCGGCAACGGTCACGGGCAACACCGTAAGCTTCGCGATCAGAACGAGTCCTTCCAGGAGCGCAGCGCCGCGAAGACCGCGACCGGTGCGGGCAGGGGCTTTTGGGCGCTGCGCTCGGCAGCGGCCCTGACCTCGGGCACCTCGCAGCGCAGAAAGGGATTGGTCCGCTTCTCGAGATCGAGCGAGGATGGAACGGTCGGACGGTTGCGATCCCGAAGGCTCTCGGCCTCTGCGCGGCGCTCGATCAGGTCGCGGTTGCGGGGCTCGACCGCGCAGGCGAAGCGCAGGTTGCCCAGGGTGTACTCGTGGGCGCAGAAGATGCGGGTCGTCTCCGGGAGCGCGGCAAGGGCGCTCAAAGACCGGTGCATCTGCTCCGGGCTGCCACCGAAGAGTCGCCCGCAGCCGCAGGTAAAGAGCGTGTCCCCGCAGAAGAGCGCCCCGCCTCCCAGGTAACAGACCGAGCCCGATGTGTGGCCCGGTGTGTCGAGCACGCTCAGCTCGAGCCCGATCCCGGGAAGCGACACGCGGTCTCCCTCGCGGACCGGGTGGGTCAGCCGCGGGATCCGCTCGCCCGCTGGACCGTAGACCCGCGCGTCGTGCTGCTCGCCGAGCTCCTGGATCCCTCCCACGTGGTCTCCATGGTGGTGGGTTATGATGACGGCTTCCAGGGTTATGCCGCGGCTGTCCAGGTATTCGAGCACCGGCGAGGCGTCACCGGGATCGACTGCGACCGCGCGCGCCTTCCCCGGCGCGGAGATCATCCAGACATAGTTGTCCGCAAGGGCGAGTACGGGTTCTATGGTCAACATCGTTCCATGATGCTAGGTTCTTGGCCGCAGAGTCAACCGCGTTCAGGGAGCGCCCCCATGACCATCCGGTATCTAGTCGTCGCCGATCCGGTGGCCGCCCTCAACCCGGAGTTCGACCTCGGCGTTTGCTTGAGCCAGGAGCTCCTGGGGCGCGGCATCGAGGTGGACTACCTGGATCTTCTGGCCACCGATCCGGATATGCCCGCCGATGACTACCTGAGCGCCCTTCCGGTGCAGAGGATCCTCTCCGCAGACCGCGGCCGCCATCCATTCTGGGATCTCGGCCCGACCCGGCTCGCTGCGGTCACCGAATACCAGGTCATCCTGCAGCGCAAGGATCCGCCCGTGGATGCGCGCTTCATCGCCTACTGCAGGCTCTTCGAGAAGACCCCCCCTCACGTACTGCAGGTAAACCGGCCGCCGGCGACCTACGAGTTCTCGGAGCACACGCTTCAGCTGCGCTACCCCGAGCACGCGGCACCCACCTGGGTGTGCGAGTCGTGGGAGGAGCTTCTCCAGGCGGTGCGGGAGCAGCGAGGCGAGGCGGTCTGCAAGCCTCTCAACGCCTACTGCGGCATCGGCGTGACCTTCTTTGCTCGGGATGCACGCGAGGAGCATCTGCGGGAGTTCTGGGAGCGGTGGAAGCCCCGCGCGATCGTTCAGCCGCTGCTGAAGGATATCGAGGAGACCGGCGACCTGCGGATCCTCACCATCGGCAGGCATGTTCTGGGCTCGGTGCTCCGGGTTCCCCTGCCGGGCACCCGGATCGCCAACCTCCACCGGGGCGCCACCGCCGCGCCCCTCGAGCCGACGAAAAGGCAGCTCGAGGCGTGCCGCGCTGCGGCCGAGGATCTCAACCCGAAAGGCCTGTACCTCCTGGGGCTGGACTTCATCGGCGAGCACCTGACCGAGATCAACATCACCAGCCCTACGCTCGTCGTCCAGATCAATCAGGTCATGGGCAAGCGCGCCGATGTGGAGCTCGTCGACGAGATCGAGCGGATCCGCTCGGAAATGGCTCGGCGATGATGACTAGGGCTTGGGGAGCATCCCTTCCACGTCTCGCAAGGAGGCGATCGCTTCCCCGTTGACTCCGGCGATCCGTCGAAAGCCTTCCGAGACCAAGGTGTGGGACTGGACTTTCGTCCAGAAGTCCGCAGCTGCCATACGGACCTCACTCCAGATGTCGGCATCGGGCGGAGCCGGGAGGGGTGGGTTGAATGCCCGGTCCACCAGCTGACCATGTTGAGGTGCGTACATCATGGGCAGCATGTCATAGGCCGGAGCCAACCCTTCGATTCTCGTTCCGCGGGTGAAGAAAGACAGGTTGCCGGGATGCATGTCGGAGTTGGCGATGAGGTGTCCGAACAGTTCGAGCCACCGGGTCCCGCGGTAGTCGTCCTCATCGAGGTGCTTTTGATTCACCAACTCGGCGACGGTGTCGCTCCAGCCGCCCATCCTGCCGACGAACTCCGCGTCCAGCGCGGTCAGCGGCAACAGGCCAAGTCGACCGCGAACACCGATCCGATCGAATCGCTCGACCTCCAGAAACACCCGGCCTGCAGCTGTGACCAGCTCTGACTTTGCCGCGGGTTTCCCGTGCGCACCGAGCACATGGTGGGCGATGTGCTCGCAGACGAGGAGGTCGGCCAGTCGCTGGCTGATGTCGTCTTGAACCGGCGGGGAGAACTTGACCAGGACCGGCTGAAGATCGGGGCCCCGGACGGCGAGGAACTTCGGATGCTCGCCCCCGGCCGAGGAGCCGATGACCCCGGCCGCCAACACATCGTCAGCCCACGCGGGATAGATGCGCGAACGTTCATCCACGGCAACCAGGTCCGGGGGCTCTCTGGTATGGGCGAGAAAGAGGCGAAAGGCCTCATCGCCGAGCACCAGGTTTCCCGGGAGATTCCACCCGTGCCGGGTGAGGTACTTCAAGCAGTGGTCCGCGGTCCAGAATCGAACGTCCTGCGGGAGCTCCAGCTCAGGATGGCGTCGCGGAATCAACCGCCCGAGGAAACCCGAGGGCCGCAAATCGTGCAAGAAATACGGCAGGTCGTCAAAGTACCCGGAGGCCGCCTCGCCCGTCCTGGCCTCGAGGTAGAAACCGCCGGGCTGGATCGCGTGCAGCGTTGCGATCTCGCGCGCCTGGGTGGAGCCATCCCCCACCTCGTAGATGGGCACCTTCCGCCCCACGGATGGAATGCTTCTCCTCGCCGCATATCGGGTCGCACGGGCCCGGCCGACCACCAGGAGATCGTCTCCCGCCTCGGCCACGAGACGGGAGAAAGCTGGCTGACTGATCCCCAGATGCCCACAGGCGCTGGCAGCCGTCGCAGACCGTACCTCGCCGAGATATCGCTTCAGGTCTTCGAGCAGTCGTTGTCTGTCGTGCTTCTTCGGCATGCTTACAGCATAGAAAAAGAATAGATTTTGTCAAATAAAATCTCGATCTTGCGGCTTCGTGTCTAGCCCATTTGAATAGATAACGAATAGCTGCCGAGCCATTCGCACGGCGCAGGATGGCGGCTCGGGTTGTGCTTGCCCACGGGCGCCTCCTTCGGGTATAAAAGAAGCGGGTTGAGTAGTTCACAACAGGGGGTTTCAAGCTCATGAACGAGGCGATCAGAGTCAAGTTGATCGTGTTTTCCTTCTCGTTGGTTTTTATTGTGATCGGGGTCTATGTGTACTTCGCCCTGGATGATCGACCACAGGGGCCCGGGGAGGAGGCGACCATAGAAGAAGTCACTCCGCCGATGCCAGCCGAAGTACCCGCCGGGCCGGAGCACCCGGAGATGGAAGAACGGCCGTCCGTGCCCGTCGAGCCGGAGCCGACCGATGAGCAGATTCGCAAGCGGGCCGGGGCGCTGTCCCCGGATCCGGAGCTTTCCCGCTGGCTGCTGACCCGACATCTGCTTGGAAAATTCACAGCGGTCGTCGAGAATGTCGCCAACGGACGAAGCCCCCGCAAGCTCCTGCCTTTTCTGGCGCCCGGCGGACGGTTCGAGGTGTTCGAGAAGAACGGGCGGGAGTATATGGATCCGAAAAGCTATCGGCGCTACGACCGCCTAGTCGAAGCCTTCACTTCCCTGGACGCGTCCGGCTGTGCGCGGCTGCTCATGCGGCTGGAGCCCTCGCTGAACCGGAGCTACCGCGAGCTGGGAGTTCCCGGCCGGAATTTCCGTGCGGCTCTGAACAAAGCCATGGCCGAGTTGCTTCGCGTCCCGGTGGTCGAAGGCGACATTCCCCTCGAACGCATCGAAGTCACGCTGAAGATCGCCAGAGGAGAGCTCGAATCCATGAGCGACGCGCAGAAACACCTTTTCCGCATGGGTCCCGTCAACGTCCGCAAGGTACAGGCCAAGCTGCGCGAGATCGGACGGGCCTTGGGGATTTCGATGAAGTAGCGCAGAGGCAGAGGCACGGGATACGGAACTTCCACGGATTCTTCCTTGACATTCTCGGCCTAACTAGTTAGAAAAAATACAGATGCAACCAAGTTGCAAAAAGCAGGTGACATGCGGCTGGCCTGCATCTGATCGACTCGCCAGCACGGGGAAGAAGCATGCGCGCTCACGAAGAACTACGCACGGCGGGTTTGCGCAGGACGAAAGCACGGGAGATGGTATTGGAGATCATCTCCGAGGCCAGGCACCCCCTGACCCACCAGGAGATCGCAACCCGTCCGGAGGCGGATGAGCTCGATCGGGTGACGCTGTACCGCACACTGGCCACGTTGGAGCGGGCCGGCTTGTTGCATCGCGTCCAGGGCACGGACGGCTCCTGGCGATTCTGCTTCCATGCACAAGACCAAGTGGAATGCCCGGGCAATCACTCGCACTTTCTGTGCCTGCGCTGCGGCGAAATGAGCTGCCTGACGGGGCAGCCACTGCCATGGGTTTCGGTCCCAGAAAAGGCGCGGGTCATCGGCAAGCAGCTCGTCGTCCACGGGCATTGCGCCAGGTGCGCGGGGAAGACCGGAGCGGAGAAGCGATGAAGAGACGCATGGGGGTCGAAGAGGCGATGGGCTTGCCGCTGGCTCACGATGTGACCGAAATCCGCCCGGGAGAGTTCAAGGGTCCGGCGTTCAAGAAAGGGCACATCGTGTGCCCGCAGGACCTGGACCACTTCCACCGGCTCGGAAAAGCGCACCTGTACGTCCTGGACGTGGCCGAGGACGAGTTGCACGAGGACGACGCCGTGGTGTTGATGGCGTTGGCGCTGTGTGGTGAGAACGTGGGCTCGCGAGGCGAGCCGGTGGAGGGCAAGTTGGGCCTCGCGGCACTGACCGACGGTCTCCTCAAGATCGACGTGCCGGCCCTGCTCGAGTTCAACCTGCTGGGCGAAGTGATGTGCGCCACACGGCACACCAACACGGTCGTCAAACAGGGGCAGGGAGTGGCGGGAACAAGGGCCATCCCGCTGGTCATCAAACGCGCCGTGGTGGACAAGGCGGTCGACATCGCCAAGGCAGCCGGTGGCATCATTTCGGTAAAAAAGCTGAAACACCGCAAGGTCGGGGTCGTCATCACCGGCAATGAGGTCTACCACGGACTCATCGAGGACCGATTCGAACCAATCGTCCGCAAGAAGGTGACCGAACTCGGCTCCACAGTCGTCGATGTGACTTTTGTGCCGGACGATCCGGACCGCATTTCCGCGGCCATTCGGAACCTGGTCGAGAACGGGGCCGAGGCCATCGTCTCAACGGGAGGCATGTCGGTGGACCCCGATGACGTCACCAGGATAGGCATCGCCAAAGCCGGGGGCTCGACATGCCTGTACGGCTCGCCAGTTCTTCCGGGAGCGATGTTCCTCATCTCATATGTCTTTGATGTTCCCGTATTGGGTGTCCCTGCCTGTGGCATCTTCTCCCAGACCACGGTCTTCGACCTCGTGTTGCCCAGGGTGCTCGCCGGCGAGGCCATCACCCGGCACGACATCGCCGCTCTTGGCCATGGCGGACTGTGCCTCGACTGCGAGGTGTGCCGTTTTCCCGGCTGCGCTTTCGGCAAGGGCGGTCAGCACACCGACAAGGAATCGAGCAGCCTCACCAAGAATTGAATGATCGAGCTCGCTATATCGTCCACTTGTGCCGTATTCATTTCCTTGCCTCCTCGGGCGCCTTCACGGGCAGCCAGTACTTGAAGGTGTAGATCACGAAGAAGCCCGCCGCGTACATCCAGAGGCCGAAGATGCCCGAGGAGAAGAACATGGACGAGTAGAAGTCGCCCACGCGGTCCTGGAGCAGGAGCGCGATTGTCATCGCCAACGAGGCGTTGCGCAGGCCGCACTCGAGGGAGACTGCGCGGATCTGGAAGTTGGACATACGCAGCAGTCTTGCCAGCAGACCCGATACGATCATCCCGGAGAAGGTGAGGACGAATACGATGGTATAGAACTTCCAGCTGTAGCGCTCGGTGTCGGCGAACTTGTCCAGGTTGCTTAGGACCCCCACCACGATAAGGAACAGCAGGGCGAAGAGGCCGATGACGGCGAAGGTCTTTTCCGCCCGCCTGGCAAAGCCTTCCCACTTTCCGCGGATCCCCATCCCGACGAACAGCGGCACGATCACGATCACCAGGATCTGCTTGAACACCGTCCAGACCGGAATGGAGAAGTCGGGCACGTTGCTGCCGTACAGGGACAGGAGCAGCGGGGTGAACAGCAGGGCCATCACGGTGCACACCGCCGTCAGCGAGATGGAGAGGGCCACGTCCCCCTTGCCGAAGTAGGTCATGAGGTTGGAGGTGACGCCGCCCGGACTGGAGGCGATCAGGATCAGACCGAGGAAGATGAAGGGGTAGGTCTCGTGGTAGCCGGCGAGGCGCCCGATGAGCATTGCCATGAGGGGGAGCAGCCCGAACTGGCAGACGGGCCCCACGATCATGCCCGCCGGCTTTGTAAAGACCAGGGCGAAGTCCTTGAACGTGAGGGTCAGGCCCATCCCCACCATGGTGAGGAAGAGCAGCGCCACGATGGCGATGAAGAACAGGCGGTCCAGCAGGAGACGCTGCGGGGCCGTCTCCAGCCGGGCGAACTGGTAGTAGACCCCGCCCACCACTCCGGTGACCACCTGCACCTCGAAGCGCATCTTGGTGCCGGCCTTGTCCTTCAACCCGGCATAGGGCGAAGCGGCCCCCTTCTCCAGATCGTCGGCCTTCTCCGGCAGCGCCAGGATGAAGATCTCGTCTTCGGTGCTTCTGACCAGATAGAAGTCTCCCTCGCGGCCCGTAACCTCGAAGAGCCGCTGGTTGCCCGTGAAGGACTTCGACCGGGCCGCATTCCAGTCGAGGCGCCGGGATTCCGCTGCGAGCCGGTCGAACAACTCGGCCTCCCGCCCTCCCTCCCGCGCCAGACGCGACAGGTTGCGGTAGATCTCCACACCAGACACCTCGCGACCAGACGCAGACGGCGTCGTTGCCTTCCCGGCACTCGGCGCCGCCGTCGCCGGGGGCTTCTCGTCCGCGCGGGAGGACGAAGACACCGCGATCGCCCAGAACGCGAAGGCGGCAAGCGTCAACAAAACGACCTGTGATATGCGTTTCATGGCCGGCTTCCTCGTATTGTCAAAGCCATCTCGGGATGCCAGAATCCGCAGGAAACCACAAGCGAAATCTCCTGGTCCCCCGGGTCGGTGGCGGCGGCTAGCTACTCCAGCAAGGGCAAGCCAAGTGATCGGCACCGAGATCAACCTGGTCTCTCGCCCGGCCGAGGAGCACCCATGTTCGCCATGGTGGTTCGACCGCCTCGGGGCTCAGCGATGCCAGTCGAAAGCTTCAGTCTTTCACAAGATAAGCCCTTCTTCCTCGGCCGCCAGTGCCTGATTGTCATCGTAGGTTATAAAATCGGGAGCCTCTCCGACCATGCGGCCCAACTCAATGGCGCTTGCCAGATGGATTGCGTCGAATCCACGAAGCGCATGTCTCTCCGCCATCTCTCCCGCCAGTCGGGCTATGCTTTCGTTGAGCTCTACGATCACGAACGATCCCATTTCCTTGTCGATGTCCGAGACTGCCTTGCGCAACCCGGAGGAGCTGATGGAGCCCTCCCTGTGCCTTCGGGCAAGGGCTGAGCGCGCCTCGGGGTAGGCCACGCGGGAGGTTGATACGGTGTCCGCCTGACGGACTCGCTTCTTGACCTCGGCCGAGCCCTCCTCGGCAACGTACATCTTCACCAGTGCGCTGGTGTCCAGGTAGAGGATCAACGCCTGTCCTCCAGGACGGCGTCGGACACCGACGGCCCGCGGACCCGGGGCGGGTTCTTGCACCCGGACGGCTTTCCGCCCGACCAGGACAGACGGCCGGACTTGGCCAGCTCCTGGATTATCTTGTCGCTGTAGCCGGCCACGGCGGGGACCAGGATGGCGATCGCTTTTTTCCGATCAGTGATCGTCACCGTCTCGCCGTTCTTCACCCGCCGGAGCACGGCGCTGAGCTTGTCCTTCAGCTCGCGGATTCCGATGGCGTCGCCCATGTTTTTCTGCCTCCCCAATATGTAGCTTCATTATACCAAATTGTGGCCACATGTCAACTGGTAAAACCTGGAGGAAGGTAGACGGGCCTACACAAGAAATGTAGAATGCGGCTTGCTGCTGTGGCGGAGGACAAGATGGCGTTGAGGGCCGAGAACATCTTCTCGCTGTTTCCCCCGGAGACGATCTCCGGGATCCTGGCCGTGGAGGGGCCGATTCTGAGGAGGCTGGCCGACCATCGAGCCGGCTACTGGGCCATCCGGCGTTTCACCCACGGCGGCCTCGGCCGCCTGGGCATCAGATTGGCCCGGGTGACCGGTCTCCTTGATGGCCGCCGGCCGGTGGAGCTCTCCCTGTCACTGCTTCGCTATTTTTTCGCGCCCTATCTGGAAGAAGAAAGGGTGGAGCCACAGGAGGCGGTCTTCTATCTGAACCGCTGCCCCTATGGCTGGCGGAGCGGGGAGGACGCCGCGCTATGCGACGCGGTGATGGAGCTTGAGCGCCAGCTGGCGACCGGGATCGGCGCCACGCTCATCATCGAGGAGACGATTCCGCGCGGCGCGCCCAAGTGCCGCTTCAGGCTCACACAACGCTGAACAGCCGGGTTAATGTAATGCCAAAATGCACACACAGAATGAAGGTGCTTTTTATTGCACTTGCGATTTCTGTTGTCTTCACTCTTTCACTGGTGGGAACATCCGTGGCAGCAGAGCCAAGCGAACCGGATGACGGTTTGTATATTATTTTAAGTGGTGGAAGTCACATCCATTACGAAGGCATAGACGATGGGGCAAGACCAGCCGTCCAGCTCGGCTTCGGTTACTACTGGAAGTGGTTTTCAATAGACGCGGATTTTCTGTGGTCGAACCTGGAGTGGGACCGCGGGGTGATATGTTTCGCATGGGATGTATGCGACCCGGAGCAGTTCCACGGGAATCTCTTCGGAGGAATTGTCCAGGTGCGAATATATCTACTTCCAAACTATATCAGGCTGCGGCCTTTCTTTGTCGGGGGTGCGGGAGGCCAGGTGGTTTCTTTCCAAGACGATGGAGAGAACCATAGAGCATGGGGATTAACATGGAGTGTTGGAGGTGGGTTGGGTATCAGGATCATTCCAAGACTTTCGATATACTTGTCGATGGCATACTCCTACATAGGCTTCAATGAGGAACTCAACTACGTGCAGAGCACGGCCCGGAGCATGAGTATTATAGGTTCGGTCAAGTTTTCTTTGTAACCGACAAACGAAACGATCGACTTGGCTGTCGTTGCAGTCGTTGCCGCCACAAGTCAGGTTTTTGTAGCTATCCCTTTATCCCACTCTCATCAGTGCGGCGTCGGTCTTCTCGACGATGCTCGCGGCCGAGGAGGCCATCTCGCGCAAGGCGGATACCTGGGCCGCGTCGGCCGGCAGGAGGAGGCCGGCCGAGACGATCTGTTTGTGGAGCGCCGCGGCGGGGATCGGATCGTCGTTGGCGCCGGCGGCATCGTCGCCGGACAGCAGGGCCAGGGCCCTGACCGCCAGCTCCACCGCCTGGTGCACCGGGGCCAGCGCTTCTGTGCAGAAGCCTCCCTCCGAGAGCAGGCGTCCCATGCTGAGCTTCTTCTCCGCTTCGCCGAAGAGATCCCCGGCCCGCTTGCGGCGCTTCTCCTCGGGGCTCGGTCCGGGGCGTTTCAGGGCGGCGCGACCTTCTGCTCGAGCGCTGGACGAGCGTCCGGTCTCGCACCCATGAGCAGCTTGAGCCTCTTGAGGAACGCCTCACGGCCCGAGGGCATCTTGATGCTGGATAGATCCCCGCGTCCGTCCACCACCCCGTCGGCCAGCTCGCGCTTCACGGCGAGCGTGCCGAGCATCCTGTGCTCGATGGAATTCCGGGTGATCAGGTTGACCACGTTGACCGCTGAGCGCTGGTGCTTTCGCCACGCCCGCGCGATGCGCTGCTCCAGCTTGGCCGGGTTCCAGGGAAGATCCAGGTTGATGACCACGCTGGCCGCCTGCAGGTTGAGCCCCACGCCCCCGCTGTCGGT
>SDBT01000254.1_pt1 | contig 79345 bp, 104 predicted proteins | sample 2277101 | NCBI WGS metagenome assembly SDBT01 (sample SAMN10404973, study PRJNA504765) | marine sediment metagenome | isolation source: marine sediment core GS10_PC15, 103 cmbsf | place: Arctic Ocean: Southern Knipovich Ridge | collected 2010
GACAGAGACAGAGAAAACCAAAATCCGAAATGCCGCCTTCGAGGCGATTGAGTATGTGGCGATGGCGAATTATGAGAATCGTCGTGCCGCCGCCGTTACATGGTTTGATCGTATCTTGGATGGCAAGGATGACCTGACAATCGAACAGGTTGACACGATTCTGGAAGAGCAGCTAGAAGAGGCAGGTATGCCCTTCATGGACTTGTCCGGGACACGAACTGTCTGATGAGTACGAATCTGCAAAAGGCGGAAATAAACGCTTGACATCCCCAACAGATTGTGTTATACTATAGCCATGACAATCGACAAGTTCACCAAAGCGTATATCGAAGCGGCATTGTGGTCCAGTAATGACGACGATGAGAGACCGTTGGATGATCTGTATAATAGCGGTGACTTGTCGCCTGAGTTGCTGGCGTCAATGACTGCCGACTGCAAAGCATTCCAGACCGCTCATGCTCATCTGTGGGCGGAAACTTCCTGGGCCTTTGCCACCCGCGATTGGACCGCTGATGAGCAGGCAGGACATGACTTTTGGTTGACTCGTAACGGTCACGGTGCTGGATTTTGGGACAGACCAACCCTGTACGGTCGAGCCAATGCTGACAGACTAACCGAAGCGTGCAAGGCATTCGCAGAGGTTGACCTGTACGTTGCCGATGGAAAAGTTCACGCATAATCCCCTTGACATTCGGTCTGTTTTGTGGTATAGTATGAGCATGAAAGTCATAGTCACAAGACAAAACGCAGATGGCAGTTACGATGAATGCGGCATGAGCAACCGTTTCTTGGCCAGTCAGTATAAGACTGTCCAGGGAGCATTGCGTCACGCAGCCACGAGTTGTTGGGCGCGAGCGGCCGGCGGAAAGGCTGTCCGTTTTGAGTTTGTGCGTGACGAGCATATTACCAATCCGCATGTTCCACCCTTCAGGACAGTTTTCCGAGAGATTTGATTTTTCCCTTGACTTTTCTCCCAACATGTGCTATACTATGGTACTGGAGATTAGTCATGGTCAGACTACTCATCATCGGAGCGGCAATCATCACACCAGGCGGAATCCCGATCCTCATAACCGGATATGTTGTCCGGTACTGGAGAGTCCGACGAACGAGGAGGCATATCTCATGGATCGTTAGCAACGCACCGGCAGAATAGGTAACAACAGGAGGGCGGGAAGCAGAGAGGTAGGTGTATCATGTAACCGCGATAAGACGATAAACCCTCCAAATAATGGTGGGCAAACCGCAAATATCGCGGTTTCGCCCTTTTCTTCATATCTTACCTGACATCAGTGAACCTGCGGCCTCGCCAGAAATCGTTCAATTTTCGCCTTGACAATCGCGGAGAATTATGGTATATTGATTGCAGACGTGGAGGTTTATATGCTAACCGGAATCACTACCGTTGAAACCGTGCATGGCAATCCGGGCGAGAGTCGGATACTGCCTGCTGGACTGAAAGTCGGACTGGTCCTAGTTGATAACCTGCCGGTAGAATCGACTATCAAATACTGGGCACAACCGTTACCAGGTCATCCCTGGCCACCCGAAACCGTCCAATGGTCCGAGTCGGTTGGCGTCGGACTGCATTACGATGATGTGACAGTTGAACGCACGCGGAAACCGAGACCGTTCCGACCAGAGCATTGAACCGGCGATGGGGTAGCGTCGTTAGAAAGGGCACAGACCCTTCTCATCCCACTTTTTCCTTGATTTTCACACCCGTAACGGGTATAATGGGGGAATGTTGCTCATGGTCTTAGGTTTTATTGGTACAACCCTTGTCGGAATACTCTATTTGTGGTTTGGATGGTGCAGACCGCAAGCCAGACAAGGTTTGTCCACTATTCAACGGTTGCAAGTCCGGCGTCATGTTTCAGGCAGTCGATATCCGACAAACTGGAACGGCGGGTAATTGTTCATTTTCTCCCATTTTTTTCTTGACTTTTGCATCGGCATGTGTTATACTTTCCGTAGAGTTGGTTGGATAGTTGGTCACTATTTCACGGGAGCGTTACCATGCCGACAGTCATTGACAGAAACGCAGTTGTCGAGTTGTTGGATCGGATTACTGATCGCCCGGAGTTCATCTTTTCCGCGACAGGTCCGCGTCGGTCGGACCTATTCGACCGATGGCCGCGTCCGGCAACGTCGGAACCGGGGGATCAAGGGTCGCTGAAGTATCAGGGACAGGACGCGTCGGATTCACCTCATTACACTTGTCAATTTGTCCTCCCGGAAACCGGACAGCGATGCGGTCGAATCAATCCGGTCGCCGGTCGCGGATCATCCAAGTGCGGCAGTTGTGGACGCCGCAAGGCCGAAGCAAAAGTCATTCTGCAACCTGCCGGGACCGTCCGAAAGCAAGTCGTCAAGGGGAAACGAAACGATAAACCGACTCGTAATTGGCGACCGTCGGCGGAAAACGAGCGACATTATAACCCTGCCGACTACGGACTGTATCAAGTCTATGGTATGTATTCGGGCGACGGGGCCCGATTCGGACAGGATCGTGCTTGGGTACTGATTGACGTGGAAACCGTACAGACAATCGTATGGAATGATATCACGTTTCAGGTCCGCGGATAGACCAACCAGCGGGGCGGGTTGACCACCCGCCCTTCGCTCCAAAATAGACAGACGGCTCTTGTAGTCGTCTGTCTGTTTTTCTATGATTATTTTCCACCGATTTTTCTATATTACCTGACATCAGTTAGTCTGCGCATCCAACCTATTTCGGACCTAAAAAAAGAACTTGACTTTCGATCCGACTTGTGCTATACTTCGGCATAGGAGTAGAAACAAATGACAAAACCCACGACAGGCAAAGTTATCCCCAAACGTTATCGCTGCACGCGGTGCAATCACGAGACAACTATCAGCACAAACCATTGGGGATCATGCTACCCACATTGTCGGAAATGCAGTTGGAAAAATCCCATGCAATCAATGGTGGAGCACGTTTGTCTTGAATCTTGCCCTGAGACTCACGACAAACCGGAACCGTGGAAGTTTGTCAAACTCGGTGATGTTGTCGAAATCCGACGCGGAAAGTCACCATAACACTTTTTTAGGATTTTTCGCTTGACTTTCACACCAGCATGGGTTATACTTAGGCAGTTGTGAGTGTTGGTCACTTTCACAGAGGAGTAGAAAATGAGAATCACAACGGACTTGCGACAGTCTCGGAGTAGAACCGCGAGGCATTACAGCATCGCGGACAAGACACAAGACTGTCTCCAGAACTTGGTAGTCCCGATTCATGCTCGGTCGGTTGCGATTGCAACCTGCCGAATCTCAATCATGGGTCGTGATGCCCACAATGACAACGGCGACGCCCCGACGCGGACGGGAGACTTCGGAAAGAATCGCCGCGGGTTTCAGGGTCGCTGGGTCAATACCAGAATGCAGACGCACGGCGAACCAGTCAGCAGTCTTGATTGGAGAACGAGAGGCCGATTCTCGGTGTCGGATTCATTCGGCGGAGCCAACGACTTGCTCGCTTGCTTCGGATTGTCGATCAATGAGGTTATCGACCACTACGGCAACGTCGGCGACTCCGAACGAAAAATGCTCGATCTCGTCGATGTGATCGAGGATTTAGCTCCGGGTCTACTTGATTGACTACTCCTCCGAACCTAGACGGATGACTAACTTAGTCATTCGTCTAGGTTTCTTTTCCCATGTCTATATTACCTGACATCAGTTAGTCTGCGCATTTCAGACCTGAAAAAATACTTGTTCTTTGCGGATTTTTCTCTTGACATTTACACACCAGCATGGTATAGTTGGGTATCGGTTGGACGGTCCAACCGAGACAGTTGGTCACTGGTAACGGAGTAGAACCCATGCGAGTGAATACGGATTGCGGTTGCGAAGATGCACCGTGTTGCGGTTGCGGGTCGGATGTATTGACAGGCATTGACGCAATCGACAACGAACTGGACCGGATGTTTGACGACGTTTCAGACGTTGCCGTACTCGACGCCGACGACGATCTGGACGTTGACGCCGAGGACCGATTGACGACCTGGGCCGACAACATTCTGGCAGACGCCGACGCTCTACTGGACAATCAGTTTTGTCCGGAATGATCGACCTAGACGGGAGACTAAATTAGTCTCCCGTCGCTTTTCACCGTCTCATCCTACCTGACATCAGCACCGCCACTGATCCAATTACCGACCCGTTTTGTCTGCTTATATTTTTCCCTTGACTTTTGCCGCCCGTGTGCTATACTTATGGTAGAGAGTCGATGATAGGTCATCGACATACGGACAGTTGGTCACTGAACGGGAGTCTAAATCATGCCGAATGTTTATGAGATTATCACCGACCGAATCGTCGCAATGTTGGACAAAGGCGAGATTCCGTGGCGGAAACCTTGGACCAGTCTCGGCCCGCCAAAAAACCTCATATCGGGTCGTGATTATCGCGGCATCAATAGGTTCATGTTGTCGCTAGGCAAGTTTTCGAGCCCTTACTGGATCACGCGAAAACAGATTTTCGCGAAGGGCGGCGCGATTCGCAAGGGCGAACGGTCGATGCCCGTTATCTTTTGGAAAGTCTCGGACAGCAAAACCGAGACCGACAAGAGCGGCCGACCGAAAAAGATGTTTCTTCTCCGTTATTACAACGTCTGGAACGCGGAGCAAACAAGCGGCATCGAGTATCCGAAACCGGAACCGATTATTCACGAGCCGATCCCGGAATGCGAATCGGTCGTCGCGAATATGCCTAACCGACCGACAATCGAACACGGCGGCGACCGAGCGTGTTACGCCGCTGCGTCCGATGTTGTGACGATGCCTCCGATGACGACGTTTGACTTGATCGAGGGATACTATGCGACAATTTTTCACGAGTTGTCGCACGCAACGGGGCACAAGTCTCGCGTCGGTCGCGACTTGTCGAGTGCGGGTCGCGGAACGTATGCACGCGAGGAACTGGTAGCGGAGATGTCGCAAGCGTTTCTATGCGCGGTCTGCGGAATCGAGATGAAAACGATAGAAAATACGGCTGCCTATATCCAGAATTGGATGAAAGCAATCAAAAGCGACCCGAAGCTACTTGTCACCGCTGCCGGTCGGGCACAGAAGTCTGCCGACTATATTCTTGACCGACAACCGGAGACAACCGGCGACAGCACCGAGGACAAAGCGACAACTGTAGAGAGCAACGAGACAAACGTAGAGAAGCTAGAGACAGCGGTAGCATAAGAGACACGCCGCCTCCGAGATACCGCAGGGCTGACCACCTTGCGGTATTTTGTCGCACGTCTATATAGACAGGTGTGTATATGTATATAGACAGATGCCTATACCCAGAATAGACAGTCGCATAATTATATAAATACAAGTGTGTATAAATAAAAAACACAAAAGGCTATTTGACCCGGTTGCGCCCCCATACTTGTAAAAATAGGGGTTCTTTTTTGCTCTCGGGGTTGCCTTGTTACTAGATTTACTAGCTCAAGAGAAAATGATCTACGTTTTTTTCCTGAGCACAGCAGGGGGGTGGGGTATGCCGTGGGGTAAAAATGGGTCCTCTTTTTGAGATTTGAGATTTTTATGGAACCAAAAAAATTCGCGGCAAAATATAAATGAGAGGTCATCTTGACATTTTCTCTGATCGGGGATATGATCACGCGCGAATCGGGGATATGATCACGCGCGATTTGGAGATGTTTAATGACCATCGAATTGTCTGTGCAAACCGTTACATTGATACTGGGCATTGCAGGTGTCCTGATAGCAGTGTTGTTAAATTGTCGTGGCCTATTGCGAGGCATTATGAACATTCTTAAGGGTCTTACAAGCGAGTTCTCACAACATTGGCGAGTACATGTAACTACTGGTTGTATTATATTGGCTCTTAATATGATTCATCCGACTATACATGGTCATTGGATGGTGGGAGGAGCTTGTGGTGGTATGGTAGCTGATGTATTTGGGGTCATTGCAATCCTAGTGTGGATAGGTGGAACCATAATAGAGGGCTGTCATAATCTGCCAGTCGCCGGGGCTCCGGTACAACGTGGAGGGAAACGATGATAGTGTTTGATTTTCACGGTGTCGAAATCTCACCGTCTGATTTCCCACGGACACTTCAGGGTTGGGTGGCCTATTCAATCGCATTCGCCCACAACACACACTGTAGAGACAAGGCCGCGGCCCTGGATCTCCTAATGCACGAGGCCGAGCAAATCATTGAGCGGGTTAGGAATAAAGCAGGAGGCGAGGCATGAGTATTAGAAAATTCGCGGCAAAAATATATTGACATTTCAGACTGCTCATAGTACGATATTGGGTGATCGGAGATGTCTATGACCATCGATCTGACAATACGAAACGTAGCCATAGTCTTGTGCGTTCTAGGCGCTCTGATGCCATTATTAATGAATGCAAGAGCCATATTGGGAGGTATTGCATATTGTTTTAGGATTTGGCTATATCAGATCACGAGTGATGACTGGCCAATACATGCAAGTGTTACAGGGGGCATATTAGCATTTTGGACGATTCACCCAATCGTGCATGAGCACCTAATGGACTTTTCTTGTCCGGGGACTTTTCTTGATGTCATAATTGGTATTATTACTCTGGGCTATATCATCTTAATTATTTGGTGTGGTCATGATGAGAAGCAGAGGGAGAAGCAGAGGGAGAAACGGAATCTACCAGGCGGGCCGCTACAATGACCATCGAACTGTCCGTACAAAACGTGACAATAACCTTGGGAGTTCTGGCCCTTCTGATCCCATTATTGCTGCATATCAGAGTCATAGGGGAAGGCATTGTATGTGGCTTTCAGGATTGGCTATGGGAAATCAAGAGTGACTGGAAAATACATATAAGTGTCATGTCGGGCATATTTGCTCTCTTTATGATTCACCCGTCTATACATGGTCATTTCATGGCAAGATGTTCTGAAACCTTTTTTGACGTAATATTATGTATTGTTAGTTTGGTCTACATAGGATTAGGTATAAACTTTGGTCACGCCAACAGAAAGAGAGGTATATGACCATTGAACTGTCCGTACAAAACATTGCATTGGCTCTGATAGTTCTTGGAGTATTGATACCATTGCTTGTGAGTATGAAACACATAAGGAAAGGCATCATACATGGTTTCAAGGACTTCGTGTTTATTACACGTCGTCACTGGCTATTTCAGACCAATTTCATATGTGCTCTAGTGGTCACTAGCATGATTCATCCATTAATTCATGGGCATTGGCTATTATTCAATTGTAGGGTTTTTCCGGCAGACATGTTCATATGTTTGATAGCAATATGTTGGATAGGCTTGAGTATAGCAGAAGGTTATGTACAGAGAAAAAAGCTTCCATATGACTCTAATACCGACTATAATGTTTAACGTGTTAAATATGTAACACATCATGGATTATAAGAAATTCGCGGTAAAATAAAATCTGTGTTGTTGTTAGATTACATCCAATCGTTGTCTTCATCACCACAGGCTCTATCTATTGCTGATCTGGTTATCCAGAGACTCTGAGTGACCTCTCTCATCCAAACAAGACAAAAAACATCTGACAGTGATTCTGGTTCTGGCTGTTCCTGACATGTACATTGTCGTTCAGGGGAGTAGCAGGTTCTGCCGCAATATTGGCATCTAGATTTCATGCCACTTCTCATAGATTGGTAACCAGGTCTCGCAAGTCATAGACACTGAGATTGAGATTTAGTACACAGACACTCCGGTGAGATAGATTAGGTTTAAGTGCATCACAATATCGTGTATGTTCATAATATCGCCCTAAAGATCCACATCTAGGACATTTATGATATCCGTCACTGGCGGCCATTGGGTTTCTACATTTATAGCATCTATGACATTTCATGGTATATCTTCTAGTCCTGTTGGTGGACCCCGGTCTCTTATGAATGTAATATGTGTATTTTGTGGATATCGTAGACTCGTAGGGTGCTGACCAATGTTTATGATATAGTCTTCACAGTCAGCAAAAACATTTACTGTTTTGCATTTAATGCATGTAAAGGATCGGAGGATATAATCACGTAAGCTTTCGATTGCCATTGGGTTTCTACATTTATAGCATCTATAGCAGTCCATTATTCGTTCATCCAGTCATTGTCGCGGTCTATATACCACCACATAGAGTTTGTCGATCTTATCTTTATCTGCTCCATAGGATCTTGCACCATATACCACCAACGAATAAACTTTACATGCCCTTTGGTTCTCCTTGGCGGACACCTCTTACATTAACATTGTTTATCAATGTTTCGCATGCAATATCCACAATACTGACAAAAGGAGAGTATCATGTATTAACCTCATTGTCGTAATCTCTATAAAATGGGTCCAGTATTGTTAGGACTCTTATTTTCTTTTCTACATTACGAGCACGCTTAACTGGCAACAACGTCTTACTGATGCCTGAAATATTTATGGGTCGGTGTGGATAATGACAAAAACAACATTTATATGAGATTATAGGATAGAGTTTACCACAATGAGAACATAATTGACATCTAGAATATATCATTAGATCCAATCATTATCATAATCATCTTGCCAGTATTGTCTTGTTTTCAAGACTGGTTGTTTGATTATGGCAAATTTAGTAGTTCTAAACACGGGTTGTTTCCACATTCTCTTATGATCAGTTGATCCGTTACATATACATTGGCGTGCAGGATCTCTCATTAATCTGCTACAATATTGACAATAGGACTTCATAGGTCATAGGGTTCCCTGTAGTGGTGGTCATAGGATTCCCTGTAGTGGTCTGAGGATTCCCCTAACGGCCTGAGAGGATATACATATAGTCTAGTATTCATTTGAGGATACACTGGAATCTCTAACAGCCCGGCCGGTCGCGCTCGGCGATGTTTACAGATACAGTCTTCATTTATCTTTTTGCGCCAAAGTCCACAAAAAAAGCATTGGCTTGGTATCATGTATTAACCTCATTATCGATATCGGCATAAAATGATACTCGTGTTGTTAATATCCTGATGAATCTACTGAAGTTACGTGTTCTTCGGACTGACAATATTTTGGGTCGGTGTACATAACAACAATGGCTACATTGTAGTGAGTTTTTACAGTATCTGCCACAATATTGACATTTACAGTAATCTCCTCTTGACAGATGCAATACAACCCGAGAGTTCATTCCAAAATAGCATGCGTTGTGAACCAACGGTCGTCTCATACTGTATGTTTGGTTGCATCGTGGGCATACATAGTAAGGAGCGAAATTATGCATTTCGCAATATTGACATTTAGAGACTATCATTGATAAGGTTCCAAATGAATTCCTGTTCTCAGTTCGTATATCCATACTCTGAGGTTGATTGGAGGATGCAATCTCTCTGGCATATCCTTATAAGTTATCCAATCGTTAAGGCCGAGTCCACACCCACATAGTTTATCATTTTTTATCTCTTTCCCACAATGTTCACAGAGATTAAATATCATTCTGTCCACTCATTATCTGTATCATATCCATAAAATGGGAATCTTAGTGGTGTAACAAAGGTTAGGTCTCCTGGCCACCTGTTTGGGAATTTTCTGGGCATTCTGAAAGTATCTGCGGCTGGTTTAAATGGTCTCATATAAACTGTCCTATCACATTTTGTGCAGATATGAAATGGCATATGCGAACAGTATGGGCATCTATGCGGCATCATCTGTCTACCCATCTATTATCAAAATCAACGTAGTCGCCTCCCCTTCGTAAGGATCGTACTGGTTTTAGTGAACACTGATCACGATCAGTGTTCCGGGGTGGTCGTTTACCGTCAATTATTATTTTACTTCCGCAAATTGTGCAAATTATATATGGTTTTGCGAGGAATCGACAATATGGGCATCTATGTGACATCATGCATCATGCGTCATCCATCCATCCATAATCATTATCATAGAAGTATGGGCCTATCAATTTAACTACTCTTATTGGATAACCAGGTTCTCTATCAATATAGCAACCTACGGTCTTTATTCTACAAAAATTTGTTATGGCAGGACCATCACATACACATATATTATACCAGGTAATTTTACATCGAGGACATTTGTGTAGTATCATTCTATGCAGTCATTATCAAGATCGGAGTATCTTACTCTTCTTCTCACTGTTGACACAATTCTATGACAATCAAACCAAACTCCTATCCGATAAATAGGGTATACCCCGAAAGAATATACTTTTTACACTTACAGATATGGTAACTGGTATGTCCACATTTATGACAAGTATGCACTATCATTAGCAATCAGCCACATCGTTATCTCTATCATTTACTCTCTTAAACGTTCTTGCATTATGTATACTACCGAATCCATGATACATTACCTGTAATATGTTCATTGGTGGCTGGATGCTGGTCGGAGAAAAATACGGATATGTTCTTCCACACGCACATACAAAAGAGATGTGTCTATGAGTCATACCACAGTATGGGCATTGTGATTTAATCATTCCGCTTTTACTTTAGATTGCCAGTGGTCGGCCGGGCGGCCTCGGAAGTCCGACAAATAGACCACCTTTACGAAAGAATTTGGATATCCGCCGTGTAATGGTCGATACGATTTCGCTGGTGACAATTTCTCTGGTGGTTGCCAGCCTGGCGGCATTGGCGGTGGTGGTCCTAATGGCTGAACCATGGTTTATCCTCTGATCAAATTACGGAGTCTTTTGCCTGTCCAACAGATAATGCATCCAGGGCAAGGAGGACGGCCCGGAAATTTTGGTTCATTCCGTAATGATTCAATGTGGTTAGCTTTGTTTGTTAGCTCCTGTTGCAATGCTTCGATTTTTGCATCTTTGCTTTTACTTCGATTTTCTTCTGCCGTCCACAGTGTTTTTACTTCGAAGAGTTCGTCTAGTAGGCGTCTTATTCCTTCCTGTAATTCTTCAATCTGGTTAGCTTGTACCGCTAGATTTCTCTTTGCTATTTTCAATGCTTCCATTTTTAGCAAAACATCTTTAGTGTCCCGCAGATCATCTATTGTACTGTTTGAGTCACTCATTGTGTTTCTTAGTTGTTCTCTTAGTTTTCCTTCTGCACGCACAAGCTCTTCAATCTGGTTGGTTTGGTACACTAGATCTCTCTCTAATAAGACGTTCGTGTATCGAAGACTATATGGGTATTTTGCATCTTGGAGATGGGTATTTAGTTCTTTCCGTAATGTTTCAAGTCGCTCATCTTTTTCCCTTAGTTCCCACCGCAGATCACTTATCACTTTGGTTTGTTCGGCAGACACTCGTTCTGCTTTTTTCGTCAGTCGTTTAATCTCCAACTCGGCCAGTTGTCGAAGATCATCATGCCTCTTTAGTTGACATGTTATTTCGAGCGAAGGCGAGCGGATGGCATTGGCGGCGTCTGTGTCATATAATTGGGCTATAGTCTTGGGCTCGTTCATACCAGCATCGTCATATTTATCTTTGGTAGAACTCGCGCCGCCGCGTTCGCATACGGTGTCATAAGTATTGTCATAGATTGTGACCGTTTCGTCGGCGTCGGGGTAGGGGTCGGGATTGACGACATCGGCTTCTAGTTTATCCATGCTTGCCGCTAGAGCCGCACGATTCTCGGCTATCTCGTGTTCGGTCGGCATGGGCTGCGCAAGGATATCGGTTGGCACTGCTTTTTTCATCAGTTTCTTTGCTTTTTTGATTGCTTTGTCATTTGCTCTTTTGATTTCTTCTTCGTTTTCTCTATTTAGGTTCGTTACGAACTCATCGATTTCCGCTACTGTTGGATCTCGAAGCCGTGTATTCGAGAATCCGTAACATGCTATAGAGCATTCAGGAATTGCGGAAGTCCACTTATATTTACGATTATCATTTGGGTGTAAAGGCTTTGCCATGGTTTATCCTTTCACCATATTGTGTAGTGTTTTGAATAATAAATGATACGGTGAACTTTTCTTTAGGACAAGATGTGATGCAATTATTCCAGCACCAGCACCAATGGCTACAATGAGAAATAGTGGGATCAGAATCGCCAGGATTTGCATGTTTATCCTTTCACCATGTTACTGAATTTTCTATAAATTCGATCTCGGCCTTGTATGGACAATGAGACCAGTAGTATTGCAAACGACATCAATACGCTGAAGACCATTAATAGCACTATTGAGAGAATGACTGCAATGCTGGGGTAATCAAAAATGAAATTCAGCAGAGCATCCATTATTTTTCACCGGCAAATTGTTCAACATGCCAGGTTTCTGGATCAAGGGTATAATTGTATGAGGCAGGATCTGTTTCTTGTCCTTCGCCTTCGATTACGCGATTTCTAGCATCATTTTCATTTGAAGCATCAACGAGAACACATTGAATGTGAACTTCTTTACGTCTCACCAAGAAGGATCTCATTTCGATACTCCAAAATTCGGTGTTCGAGCCAAAAAAACAAAAATCGAACCGTTCGAGCAAAAAACCACGCACCCTGCCCGTCCGCTCTCAAAACAGTCTCTAATAGTATCGTCTGACCCAAAAAATGTCAAGGTAAAACCACCCTATTTTGCGTATTTAAACCATGATAAAAGGACGTTCTCTTAAGGACACCGAATCTAATATAAACACTAATGGAGGATTAAATGAGTTATCCATTATTGCTGAATTACGTAGCAAATGTCGATACCGACGTGACTGCTAAACAGATGCAAAAAACGTTGGCACAGATAAACATTGATTTGGGTGATATTAAACCATATATCAGTTTTTCCGCGAAAGATTATGAACGGAATCTTATCGTTGCCAATGATAATTGTGAACTCTATATTTGTTGTTGGAAACCCAATCAAGGCAGTCATGTTCATGATCATCGAGATGCATTATGTGGTTTTATGGTATTACAAGGAACAGCAACAGAAACGGTATTCATGATGAACCCAACCCTATTAGCAGAGCCAATGATTGCTCTCGAATTGACCCCTGAAATGTCTAGCGTCCGAGAAAGAGGGGAAATTCATCAAATACAGAATCTTCATGATGAAGATCTGATTACAATGCATGTTTGTTGTCCGCCGTTATCGGGAACTAATTTATACGAATGCGCCAAGGAAGAGTGATGAACTGGCTTGTTAAAATTGCTGATCAACCAAGTGGTGAGTGTTTCAAATTGGCTGCCAAATGGGGCATGGATAATTACGCAGATGTTATTCACGGTACGATAAATATGGCTCAGGTTGGTGGTCGTCGGCCTCACGCATGGAATGAGAAGGATGGGAAAGTGTTTGATCCGACTTTGGATCACTGGTTTAGTGTTGAGAAGTGGTATTCACCGGATTGGATAACACAAGCCCAGGGAGAAACTCGTTATAATGGTGAAGAAGCGGTTGTCAAAGCTATACAGGAAGGCCATTGGGGACCATGGTAAATTGGTTATTAAAGTTCACTGATAAGGGAGCGTATTTATATCACAAATATTTACCGATGGCCAAGCGTGTATCTGATCCTGCGGTTCCCGGTAGATTGACTGATTTTAGCACATTATTTGGTCAAGTGACTGAATCGGCCTTACAGAGAATCATTGAAAAGGGCATTGCTTTTAACAAAAAATATGCTGAATGGTATGTATATCAGCTTCTAACTTCGGCAGGGATTTCGAACATGGCCAACCTGCCAAATTGGACTCTCTCTGAAATACGCAATATCAGTGATTATTTAGAGTATGGCCATGGCAGGATACCTTCTCTAAAAACACCTCCGCAAGATGTCATTGCAGCCGCTAATCAGTGGCATGAAGAAATGAAAACGAAAGGTGGTACACTATATAAAACGAATGATGTTTGGGCCGAATTATCAGATGGTTTTAAATTGGTAAATGTTCTTAAGAAGGATTTAGGGGTTGAAGGTCATTTGATGGGTCATTGTGTCGGTGGTTACTGTGAACAGGTTGAAATAGGTACGATTATTCTAAGTTTGAGAGATGCTAAGAATCAACCACATGCCACTATTGAATTAACACAAATGAAGATGAGTGATCTTTCTGATCCAAATTCAACAGCATTTGTGGACACTGGTCATTATAGAGTTGATCAGATGAAGGGTAAGGGGGATGAGCCACAGCCGAAGTATGGCAAATGGATCAATGAATCCCTTACTGCTATGATGGCACGAATCCCTATCACACTCAGTGATGAGGGAGCAACAGATTTTTTCGGTTGGAATCCTGAAGACATGGAATCTCAGTTGGCGATATTTGAGCAAATTCAGGATCAGGAAAAATTCAAATATCATCATGTTGGCACCATATTTGAGCTTCATGATTTAGCACGACATGGAGCTGAAGCTGGAGATATGACGACATGGCTTGGGGAAGAAGAAGGAGATGCATTTAAGAAGCGAAGAGTTGATTATGTAGGTGATAAGTATTTCGACTGGCTTCTTTTGAAATATACGGATGTAAGAACTGAGCTGATTAATCATTTTGAGGATATGCGTAATTTATATGTAACTGGTCAAGATGATGGCTATTCTACGGAAGATTATGATGAGTTCATTCGTGATTTAGAAAAAGGTGTAGTTGGTTATTATGGCGATAGTCTTGTATATGCACTACAGGAACAAGCTAGATCATTTTGGCATGAAGATTATAGTGTAACAGACTATTTAATTGAGGAGGATTCAGAATCGGTCGAAGAGGCATATACAGAATCAGTGTTAGATAAGATCGATGTTAATATTGATGATCCGTTGGAGTTATTTCAGGCTTGGCAAAAGCACTATATAAGATTCGCTAATAACAAGGCTCGTGAGGAGCATAAGGCTCGTGTGGAGCGTGTCATACAGGAATATGGTATTACTTTTCCGCCTGAAGCGGATCAAGCTGAAACATTAGGTCGTTTTCATAGTGGTTGGTTGCCTGAACAAGAGACAGACGAGCAATGGGCTGCACGTATGGAAGAGATGATTGACCGTAATGTCAAAAGCAATATTGATTTAAAGAAGACTCAAGATCGTTTGGAGCGTAAGTTTCAAGATTTTTCTGCTCAGTTATCTACGATAGTTCCTGGTTTCAGTGAAATCACTGAATATGACCAGCGTGCCCTCATTTCGCATCATTTACATAGATGGGATGTTCTTGATGAGAAGGCGATTGAGTTTGCGAATGCTTTTGTTAAGTCTCTTCTTGAAGGACAAGCAAGTGCTGCTCGTTTTCAAGAGATGCATCAGCAACGAATGCAACAACCACAACCGCCACAGGCTTATGCATCATCTAATTGGGAATATAAATTTGCAGAAGAGGAAAGAATCATAGCAGCGGCAATTTATGTTCGTGGAACTTTTTATACTGGTGAGCATCACGGTTTGGCTGTTGATAAAGCTATAGAAGCTGGTGACCTTAGTTTTGACGATGACGGCCATATTGCGGATTATCCTTCTCCCGACATTCATTTAGATCTCTTTGTGACGAATAAGGGTCGATATTTAGATCGTTTTAACGCTTACTTTGAATTTAACATTTCGGCTTCCGAGCATATAGAGGAGCGGTCTGCATCGAGTAACTGGATGATAAAGTTTGCTGATCCAAGGAAATGGTTAGCAGTACAGGGTGTTCCTGAAGAGATCATAGGTTATGCTGTTGATGATAATAAATTTCCCCGCAAAATGCAAAAATGGGTAGCATTTCAGCTACGCAATCTACACAAAAAGGAGATAAAATCTGGAGTTGTCCCCATGATGCACCGGACATCAACTGAGGCTGTAGAGAGTACGATTCAGCTTTATGATCCAGACTTCATTGAGATACGTGACTGGTATCGTTCGGTATCAAGATCTCCACAGTTTAATCTATATTCTCATGATTTTAAATCAGCCCAAAGAGGTGTTGAGGTTTGGCAACTCGACATGGCTAATGTACGCGGTGAAGGTCATGTTCGTGAGTACAAACATCCGGATCATAATGCTGATGACTTAGGTGATGGTTTCCATATGGTAGAAGTTCATCCTGATGATATGAAAAATGAAGGAGCCATCATGCAAAATTGTGTTGGTGATGATGATCAAGAATATGTGGCCGATGTTGAGCGGGGAGCGATGAAGATTTTTTCTCTTCGGGATAGTCGTGGTTGGCCTCATGCAACTCTTGAAATATCAGCGGAAGAAATTGATGAAGAAGAAGGCACATACACTAGTCATTGGGATCAAGGAGATCATCATAATTTAGAATGGCAAATTTCTCAAATACAGGGCAAGCAAAACAAACCTCCTATTAGTAAATATAGACCATATGTTAAGCAATGGTTAACACAACATCCTGAATATAATCCTACCAGTGGCGATATGTTGTCTATGTCTACTGATGAAGAATTATTGATTATGATTAGGACTACGCGCGACCTTGGTGACACCTATAATTATTTAAGTGCAGATTCCCTTAAAGAATTAGCCAGAGAGATTTTTGCTGATCAAGGGCAAACTTGGCCTGACGGAGGTCTTGCATGGTCTATAGGTATTGTCGGTCAGGAATACAGAGAACGTGCTCCCCAACATGTAATGAAGAATTTCGAGATTTTTCTTAGTAATAAATATAACGAGGAGATTCGGGCGGCTGCTACTGAAGAAATAGCCGCTGCCATTTCTGATACTGGTGCAATAAATATGCATAGAGAGTGGATCAAACAAACAATTGATAATGAACAGTCTCCTCGTGTAGTTTTAGCCCTTTTAGATTTGATGAGCATGGTGACAGACGGTTATGATGAATATAAATCCCAGCATAATAGTCCAGTTACTTTGAGGTATCCAGCAGATATAGTTCCATTAGCATTAGCATCGTCTGACAAATTTGCTAATCATCCCGATGCTCTGAATATTCATACGAATTTAGCTCGTCATCTATTGGGAGTCGTAGGTCCAGAACAAGGAGCAGAATTAGCAAAAAGAGCAATAGGGTCAGGGAAGACTAGTTCTTATGAAATCAGAGCAACATTAGGGAAGTTACCAACTCAGCATTTTTGGGAAGTATGGAGACGATTAGGGGGACCAATTAGAGAAAGATTAATTCATTCTGATTACATAACGGGATATAACGTAGGAGTCAGAGAGCATAACTTGTCCACATTAAAGAAACATAAAGCAGCAATTGATGCACTATCACAATATACCCAAGACATGAGTAATTACGGCAAAGAAAAAGAGCAACGTGAAAGAGATGTACAACGTGGATTAACAGTTCAATATGGCAATGATCTCGTACAGCCACAACATCCCGAATGGACAGAAACATGGGAGTCAAAGGAGGCGTCTATCAAACCTACAGAAAAGATTGCAAGTTTACCCTTGACTATCATTGATGAGAATGGTCGTAAGTTTGAGACTGGTGTTCCTGTTGAATTTAGATATTTGAGGAATATTGAGCAGGCTCCCAATATGGGTGAGAGATTTCAGCAACATCTAGAGCCTGCTGGTAGATACGTCATTCACAATGAAGAACCTGGAGAATTGCCTCCTGGTTGGGAAGAGGGGATGGCTAAGTTTGAGAATCCATTAGTTATTGAGTTCAATATTTCTGGTGAGCATTTATACAATGATCAGAGTTGGAAGGCTATCTTGTCGCAGGCATATGGAGGATTATCGGGAACTGATTTATCTTCCGCGATTATTAAAGAAGGCCATGATGGTATTGTAACAGTCATGGTTAAAGAAGGCGCAGCCGTTTGGGTCAATGAAATTGTCGATCTCAGAGGTTTCAGAGAAGCATCTAGTTGTTATCAAACGAAGTATGCTCAACTAAATGGCGAGTGGTTTATAGATGATAGTGGTTATGCTCAATTTGCTGATAGTGATATTGGTGATGTAAATCATGAGGCAGCAGCACTTCAATCAATGGTTCCTGATGAATTATGGGAAGCATTTGATAATCAGACATTAACTCCTGAACAGATACAAGAGATTGGGGAAGAGTTTGTTGCTTACATGTGGAGTGGTGGTGAAGCTCGTGAGTATATGGTCACTCATCAAAATTGGGTTAGAGTTCATGGAAGCAATTTCCAACTTAATATACTAGATGTTGATGCAATCCAAAGAATTGCTAATTTCCTTGCCGAAGAGTTATGGGATGAGGAAATGGCACAAGCACAAGAGATTGTTATACATGAGACAAAAAGTGATAAACTTGTTGAATTCACTGCTCGTGAGTTTATGGCTGCCGCTGATTCTCCGGATGCTCTAGCTAGATTGATGTTAAAATTCAATGGGCGTGCTTTTTATGGTGCTTCTGATTGGGAATATCGATATGGTCAACAGATGGAATTTGGTGATTGGGCCCAGCCCGAACAGCCAACTCAGCCGCCTCAGCCAAATGAAGATGCAACTTATTTGGATGATGAAATCGCGGAAGAATATTTAGACAACAATAATCTTAAGGGTTTGCTTGCTTTATTGAATGCAAATAGTATCACCCATTATCCGATTAAATTTCCTACTGGTAAGAGTATATATATACTCGATATGCCAAATGGCATGTGGGTTTTAGAGTTTAATCAGGGCACGATTCATTATGCCACAGATGTTGATGAGTGGATACGGGACGCTGCTGACAGATTCTATGAAGAATTTTATGGTGAGACAGACAGCAGCAAAGAATTTTGGGATGGTGTTGGTCCTGGCTTCTATTTATATCATGCGACTCTTGAGGAGAATGCAGACGCTATCAGACAGAATGGTTTGGAGGCTCGTAATGTCACTCGTGGATTAGATAATAGAGACATGGGTGCTGCTGTTTTCACGATCAGTGCTGGTATGGTTGACTGTATTCACACTGCATTGGAGTCTTATGGTGACATTATCATTCAAATTGACTTAAATGCCATGAAGGTAGATGGTTACATGCCTGAAACCAGTGGTGAGACACCTATTGAAGAGGCAGAACGGCGTGGAGCATTAGCTCATGCTATACAATATGAGGGTTATGAGCCATATGGTGATGTTAGTAGTGATTACATGGATGACACGATTGCTATTTACGGTGATATTCCTGCCAAGTATCTAACCTTTGTTGATGACAAACAAGCATCCAATTGGCAACATAAGTTCTCTCAGGACATGAAATTATTTGAGATTGCGAAGCAATTACAGGATGCTGATTTTCCGCCTGATCAAGCTGTAGAGATAGCTAAGCGTATCATGGAGGGTTTTCAGTTAACACGTAAGCCTCCTTATGGTGGTAGATTTTCTATAGACGGTATTTTGGATCGCATTAAGAACGATGTGTTCAGGAATTCGGATAGTGATGGACTTGTAAAAACAGCAACTAATCCTATGGAATTGATCACTAAGTTCTATGGTGATCCGGCTGTATCGAGTACCGTAGAATACTTCATCAAATTACACTATAGGGATGTAGAGAAGATCGATCCTAAGTTTTGGGATACGGCGATGGACACTAGTGATTTGGGAACATTTGAATCTCGTGTGAATAGTTTTGTGAAGGACAATTTGCATGATCCCTTGGAGCAGAATTTTGCTAAGAAGGTTTCTGTAAAGCCTGTATTGGTTGCCAAGTATTGGGAACGTTTATCACAAGCAGATGATTTTGCTGGAATGACTCCCGATCAAGTCGTACAATCAATTAACACAAGAAAGCTGGAGGCATTACAGGGATGGCTTCAGGAGATGACGAATCTGGTGCATCAGGATTACATTTCACGATATATGTTTATGAACAGTTTAGTGAAGAGATTTAATCGTTATCGTTTTGCCATACCAGATCGTGTTAATGCGGAGTCATTAGCCAAGACTAATGATATGATGGGGCGTGGTGATGGCATTCAGTTTGACGGCAACATTATTCCTTTCTGGGATCTTTATGATGCGGAATCTATTAGTGCTGCGACATCACAGAAGGTAGAGGGATCTGGTTGGCATGTATTTGCGAAGGGTAGTGATCCTAGCAAGTTGGCTAATGTATCTCAGGGAACTGGATGGTGTTTCGCGGCAGAAACAACTGCTGAGGAATATTTACAATCTGGTGACATTCATATATATTTTGATGGTAAGGCAGAAATAGCGATGCATACTATGTCTGATGGTCAGGGTCAATATGTTAATGCAGTTCTTGCCAGACATAATCTATCACCTGGAGGATACTCACAAGAGATCATTGAGTATATGGAAAAAATAGGTGCTGAGGCAGATGAGAGTACTGATGGATATAATGGCATACAGAAAGCAGTAGAAATTAATAAGCGTCTTGCAACTGGAGATGTTCAGGGTGTAATCGACGATATTTTGAGTGATACAGATACCTATAAGCATTTGAGAAAAGAACATAGATATTCACCTACCTTTGAGATACCATATGTTAAGGGTGTTTTATCTGATTTGAGCGGCGGAAGTGAAGTTATTCAGAGAGGCTGGCGAAATTTTGCACAAGATCTGGACGACATTGATTCCAGAATCGTTGATAAATACTGGGATCAACTTTATCCAGCTGTGGAGTCAATATTAGCAAAGATGCCAGATACCAGTTATGAATGTCTTGTAGAACTCTTTTCCGGTGACAATAAAATAGCAAAAGCTCTCGGGTTGAGTCCTGCAATGGCTTCAGTTCTTAAACAAAAGTTCCTTGAGGACTTTGCTGCTCGAAAATATCATACAACAGGTCAGGGCAAATTCGATCAGACAGACTATATGGTGAGCCTGTTTGAATCTGACCCAGATTTCTTGCAGAAGGCTGCTGATATTGCTTCAGAGACAATAATAGGGGGTGAGCCCCATCAGCCTCGTCTTGGTTCTAGGTTATCATTTTTGCTCAGAGAAATTTCTCCTCCTATTGCGGCTCATCCTCAAGTTCAACAAGCATCTCACAAGGTAGCTCAAGAATTTTTGTTGAATAATCCGGATCTTGGTTTTGCTCTTGGAACAGAAATAAGTCAGCAGTGGCGGCCCGGACAACCAGAAAATGACACGCCAATGGAGGTGCAAAGAAAACAATTAAAGACTTATTTGCTGTCGAACCCAAATGAGTTGCTTGAATATGTGGGCAAGAATCCAGATCAGGATCTATTTAAGATACAAGAACCGATTATTTCATGGCCAGAAATAATAAGTTTATTCAACAATGTTGATGCCTGGAGGAACATGTTTGGTAGAACTGATCAGCCTGGGAGTCGATTCGGAACTAATCCAGAAGCTTATAATGATGATCCATTTTGGCAAGCAAGTCTTGCAAACAGTGATCACTCTGCCTTGCCCATGGCATTACCTAGTCAATATTATGGTGGCAAATCTCTATTAGACGTGATGCCTGAGCAGGTTAAGGCAGATCCTATCATTCGTCAGAAAACTATTAAGCACATTGCCCTTACATTGAACAATGCTTTTAGTATGTATAATTTTGGTACAAAAGATAAAATGTATCTTGCAGCAAATGAGTTACCTGAAGCCGGTAGCAATCTTAGTGCATCTCTTGAGATGTTATCTCGTGTGGTCAATGGAGTAAAAGAGTTCACATCAGAGCCTATGATTTATGAGATATTACAGAGTCAAATGCCTACACAGATGGGACAGTTATTCATACAATCAATGGTGAAGCATCATAGATTACATTTTGGTGAGAATGCTAATTCTACAGAAGACGCCGCGGCGGGAATGATTCGTGGTGGCATTCCATCATCAATAGTGCAAACTCAACCATTTTTAGATAACTTGAATAATGCCAGAACAAAAGTTGCAATAGGATATACCAAAGGATTAAAATGGAAGCGTGATACACACTTCAATCAACAGGATGTTACAGAAAACACCTATGCATATTTGTCTCAAGATTTACAAGATAATCAATCGGTTCAAGAAGGATCTGGTTTGGGCACCCCTATGTCGTTTGATCCTAATCTGCATGACAGAAATCAAAAAGATCGCAGATATCATTCAGGTGATCCATTTAATCCAGTCTCTATTCCCGGTTTTATCTCTGGATCACCTGAACAGTATCCTCATTGGCAAACAGAATCAGGAGAGTCATGGGTTAAAAAACTATGGCTTGAGGAGTTGAAAAATGAAGCTAGCGTTCCATCGAGATTCCCATCTTATGTCTCAATCTATAATCGCAATAGTGATGCATTCCTTACTAATATAGAGCGTTATTGGAATGCGATACCCGACAATCTAAAGGCAGATGATGAGATTGTTCAGGCATTTGATTTGATGACAGTTAGTATTTTCGCTCATAAAGTAAAAAGCAGAGATCGTTCTATGGGTACTGGTGCTATTCCTATTATCGATAGAGAACGTTTTGACTTAAAAGATTTTCAAGAGGTTCTTCCTGTCCTTTTACAGGTGCAACAGAAATTAGAACAATTAGGAGTTAATGCTCCTAATTTTGCTGATACAGTCAACAATCTACAAGACAGTATTTCGGCAACCAGCACAGACGTACAAAGATTAGAAGATAATGCAGTAAGACAACTACAAGATGAAAATCCAGACATGCAGGCGGGCAACATTCCCCCAGATTATCTAGTCCCTATACGAGACAGGGCTCACCAATTAGGTATATCTGTTGATCGTATTAAGGCATTAGGATTAGCACCATCGACTGCACCCTGGCCAAGACAAGGACCAGAAGCACCCTTCGGAATACCTGTTGAGGCATCTTCAGAATGGCAACATAAGTATGCCTCTGAGGTTTGTCCTGCTTGTGGATGGGAAATGTTCGGAGATGATTGTGCCAATCCAAGCTGTACCCAACCAGATCAAGGAGGCGTAGCAGATCAGCCCCAACAAGAAGATGATCCTAGACGTAGATTGCCATCAGATGCGATACATGATGAAGTCGGAGAAGATCGACCACAATTGGGGGATAGAGTTTTTGAGGAATATGGTGTATGGCAATATCCATTTGATAAGGTTCAAAACGATCAAATGGAAGGCTATTATTTAGACTGGTTCAATTATCCTGGTTCTATTCATGATTTGAACAAGGTACAAACAGGTGATAAGATCGCTGATGAATCATTAAACATGACTCCATACTGGGAAGTCACACGTATTGATGAAGATTCAGGTCGTATCTATGTGGTTCCATTTGGAGCAAATCCTTGGTTAACTGGTGTTGGGGCAGGTGGTGCTAAATTAACAGACCATGATTTCGATGTTCATACTGGTAAATATGAAGACGAGAGAATGGATCAAGTTCTAGATGTGATTAATAACAAACAATACACCAGAATCAGTGATGTAGCTTATATTTTATTAGGAACTCTTCCTGTTAATATGGGGCCAAATGGTGCTCAAGGTGGTTGGTACAATTTGAATGATCGTGGTAATCGTGGATCACAGAGAGGCATGGACATTCAAGACATAATGATGCGTGATTCTCAGTCACTCAAGAAGTTAGGTTTTGACATTCCTGTATCTGCTCTTGATGGCACCATGCCACCAGACATATTCAAGTATGTGATTGACGGCGGTTTACCGTACAAGGCAGAGGAAGCAGAATTGTTAAAATTAGAAGGTGAAGATTTCAGTAATCTGGACACTATAAGAAGTATGATTTTGGGTCATCAAGAGCCTGGCATCAAGAACCGTAACTGGGAAGCAATGGAGAGGATTTATTATGGCGATGCTCGGAGACCCCAGACCAAACTAACTCCAGAAGATAAGGAAAAAATGAAGCCATTTATAAAAGAGATGATTGAAAGTATGGCATCTATGTATCATCCTAATCAACAGAACATTTCAGAGACATATGATCCTTATGAGTATTTGAAGGAACGAGGCATTTCTTTTGCTGCTTATGAGAAGTGGGCAGATACTGTCTCTAAGTTTGAGGGTGCTATAGATACTGGGAATAGAAGGAGAGTTGCGGGAGCATATAGCGATATGGGTATGATAGACGATGTAATTCGTCTTGAAGAGACAGAAGATCATCCTGAGCCATTGCGTGAAATTTTAAGTGCGTTACACAAAGCGAAAGTAGTTGGGGCAGAAATACTCGATAAGAATCTCGATAAGTACCGTCAGATAATTGCTCGTGCTGATGAGAATAGTGTATATGGTTATCATGCAAGAGAACTGTCTAATACGCCGGTATGGATGGTCCCAGTGGGTAGTGATGTAGATCCTAATGATATATTTCAACGGATTAATCTTATGGGTGGAGCTTTATTGAGTGTGAAACAGTATTTGGAGAAGAAGGTTGCATCTTCGCAGTGGGCATATAAGTTCGGTCAATCTGAAAAGGCAATGCCAGTTCCTTATGTAGTTCCTAATGACACGATGGCAGGGCCAGGTCACTGGGGAGTTGATAGCCTGATGGAAGAAGAAACCATGAGGGGAGAACAAGACAAGTATCCCGATATTCATTATGAAGGATCTGGAGTTTTTGGGACGGTTGGCAATATAAGCGACGACATGGTAGTGAAATACACTAAAGAAAAAGGGGATGCTGAGATTGCATTGCGAGTTCATGAACTTAGAGAATGTCCTTGTGCCGTCAAGGTTCACGATGTCAGACTTATACAGGGCACAGGTGAGATTGTGGGTAATAGTATTTGGGCAATAACAATGGACAGGGCCATAGTTTTCTCAAGAGAAGAACAAATAAAGTTTAATCATTTCATTGATTGGGTGTTGAACAGATTTTCTTACAACGCATTCAAGAATGTCTTAAATGATGTAAAAGATGGTAAACGTGAAGTGATGCAAACTGTTTCCGAGGAAGATTATGCTGAGGGTTTAGATTTTGTAACATGTCTAAGAGGATATGGTTTACCAACTGGTGATTTGCATGGAAAGAATGTTGGCAGAAATAAAGACACTGGTCAGTTAGTGTTGTTAGATTTAGGGAAAGGATTTGGATGAACTGGTTACGGAAAATTAGTCAAGGTAAACCATTCCCTTTACCATTTGATGTTCCTGATAGACAAGATCACGCTGGGCCAATCATTTTTCGCGGAAAAACAAGAATTGATGACACTATGACTCAAGATACTGCTGATGAAGAGCAACGTCGGAATGAAGAAATGAGTTATTTAGGTGTAGGATCTTATGGCATTGTTGCTGATTTAGGTAATGGCATGGTTCTCAAATACATAGCAAGTCCAAATGAGGCCGAGACTGCAAGACGAGTGATGCAAACTAAACCACCATGTGTTGTAAAAATACATGAAGTTCGAGAATTACAAGATGATTTATGGGGCATTGTAATGGACAAGGTGAGACTTCTTAATTCAGGAGAAAGTTATCAAGCTAGTGCCTATAAGTGGTATTGGATATCGATAACAGAAGGGATGTCACTTGAGGAATTTGTAGACAGATCTTCATATGTGCCTGAGAAATTTACTCATGAGTTCTATGATAAATATGCAAAAATGTTAATATGTTTACGAGAGAACAAAATACCTCTCGACGATGTACATGGTGATAATTGTGGTTACGATAATGAAGGTAATTTAGTAGTGTTTGATATTGGTGACGTATCATGAACTGGTTACAGAAAATTAGTCAAGGCAAACCATTCCCTTTGCCTTTTAACGTCAATGTCGATGACCATAATTTAGGGGAAGGAGTATCCAAAATTGATGATGTTATGACCCAAGAAACTGCCGATGAAGAGCAGCGTCGTTATGAGGATATATATTATCTAGGTGCTGGACAATTCGGTATTGCTGCTGATTTGGGCAATGGAATGGTTCTCAAGTACATAAAAGAGCCAACTGAGGCTGTTGAATCAGAACGTGTAATGAAGCTCAATCCTTCATGTGTTACGAAAATACATGAAGTTCGTCAGTTACAAGACAATTTGTGGGGAGTTATTATGGACAAGGTAAGGCTTCTTGATCCTATAGACATACGGCAAGTTACTGCTATGCGAAATCTTTGTGTTGCTGGTAGTATGACATTTAGAGAATTCATAAGAGAAGCACGGGTGAAAGAGTTTCCAACTGTAGATAATTGGACAGAACATCTTTTTAATGAATATGTAGAGATGATGAGTTGTTTACGTGCGAACGATGTTTATTCCCATGATATGCATGGTAAGAACTGTGGTCATAGTAGAACTACTGGTAAATTGGTTGCATTTGACATTGGTGATGCTGGTGAGGCAGAGCATGAGAGAGAGAAAGGGGAATCAGGAGAATGGAGTTGAATTGGCTTCAGAAAATAGCCAGTGTCAATTTAATGTATCATGGAACCAGTTCTACGCTTTCATCTTCTATTTTATCCGAAGGTTTAAATTCTGATCACGAACGAGTTTGGGATGAAGAGAAGGCCGAGGGTGATACACATTCTAGAGAGTCATATGGTGGGATTTATCTGACTAATAACTTCATGACTGCTTGGGCAGCTGCTAGAACAGCAACTGAGAAATTTGGTGGTCAGCGTTTAATGGTGATTGCTCAACTTGAGTTACGCACTCCTTCTATTGTAGTTGATGAGGATCAGGTGTTTGATCCACGATTAGCAATAGACACTGCAATGGGGGTTGCTGCTAATGAATGGTGGTATTGTTATTGGGCATCTGAGGGATTCCCTGGCATGGAGAAAGTAGTTGAGACATATATTGAGTTATGGAAGTACAGATTAGAGAACCATGAATCTGCTACTCAATCTCTGGATCATCCTGCTAGAATAGAGAACTTAACAGGGCCTATCATAGCAATGACTCAAGCATCAGTGATGCGAGAGATAGCGATTGCGATGGAGCGGGAGAAAGCACAAGAAACTTATTTTGGTCAATTACGTATGAAGTATCCTGCATTTGCTGACTTATCATCATCAGCAGCGGAGTCTAATTACAGAGATGCTGCTAACGAGTTCATGCAGAAGTCTAATTATCTAGCAAATGCTGTCAAGGGGCGTTGGCACAATGTCAGGACTTTAGAACCTATTTCATACAGTGGCAGAAATAAGGTAGTAGCAGTTGCTGTGTTTAACGAGAGCACTCATGAGGACAGAAAATCTGGTAATGATGCTTATTACGTTGATGTTGATGTCATTTATTCTCGCGATAACCGGGCAATTCAAATGTTAGTCGAAGATATCCGACAAGCATTAAGTCAAGACTTTAGAGTTCGTTCTAGAGATCAAGTTTTCTACGAACAAAAAAAGACCCAACCTTGAATGCTGTTAACATTCACGATTGGGTCTCAAACAGACTTTGCTCAAGATCACCACGTTTCCCACAGAATCCGTTTTCACAGCTGTGGGCAGAGGTAATAATCCGATGACAAGAATCCCGTCAAGTTTGTTAACTGCGTCCATCTGGTAGTCTGTTTTGTGGGTTTTTTGAACCCAACTGCCTTTTCGCCATCGGCTTTACCTGATGGAATGACAGTAATAGGCTTTTTCTCGGCTCAATTCCGGTTTCACTCATAACTTTTGTATTACAAGTTTCCCCTTAGTTTACCGAAAACAGTTCCTATCACTTCCCTGATTTGATATTGCTGGCGGGTCCAGCATCGTTTCTAAAGCCAGTGTCATTCTGGCTTAGGCTCAACAACACTATTCCAAGCATCGGTATGCTTTGCTTCGCTGACTCATGGTCTTACGAAGGGTTGTCCTCAAAACAATCGCAGCGATTATTTTGGTCGTTATCCCGTGTTGTAATCAGGATCGTTGGTTTGAATCAAGCAGTACCGCTGCTTTCATCTTAGTACGATATAGTGGTCCCTTGTTCTTCCCACCTGTTCTAAGCATTGCTACCTAGTCATCGGTGAGTCGCTTACAGGCCCACTCATCCTGATCCGAAGCCCGCCGTAGTTTTTCGCATTACGTCTCCCGATTTGATTTCTCGAATCGGCTTAGTTTCAGCGTTTTGCGTTCTTTTCAAACGCTTCCGCTCCCGTTTTGGCAGATTGGGAGTCTGTACCCGTGACCGCTTTTTAAGGTCAGTCATCGGTTCCTACGGACTTATCCGTGTCATTCGGATATGTATTCCCCGAACGACGCTCTTAGCCTTCCGGCCTTCGAGTAGGATTCTCGCCTATTCAATTTCGAAAGAGCAACTTGTTTCGTTCACAGCCGTGTTTCACCCTTCGACTATGAAAGAAGTATACAGTACGGATGCAGCGGCGTCAAGCGGTTTCCAGATTTTTTCTGAAACTGTTTTGCTTGCACACTCAACGAAGCACAGCAACATTGCGTTTGACTCATGAGCGAAAGCATATCTGATCTGCTAGATGATGCAAGCCCAAATTGGCAAGAAAAATGAATTTTTTAATCCTCGGCGGATCATAAGGTTAGGTTGAACATATAAATCAGGCACAAGAAAAGGCCCATCTGACATCAGATGGGCCTTTGTCAAGGTCTAGGGGTTTTCAGATAAAGGTCTGGGCCAGATCGTTGTCAGCGCAGATTGTTGCGGCCTTGGAAATAAGGACGAAGGGATCACTGCTGATTTTCGTCACCATCAATGGCTGTCGGCTTGTGATGGACATCTTCGGGGATCGACCAGGAGCGATGGCGTCTTGGGGTACTCTCAAGAGGCGACCAGCATTGTCCACATAGGCTCCTGGGGAGTTGAGGCTATCATACGGTACAGAGCTCCCAACGGGAAGGTCGTGAGGGTTGTCGGTGGGTGAATTTTCGTGTTTCGGCATGGTATGGCTCCTGTTTAGGTTTGACCTTGACTGCGAGCAGTCTAGCAAGAGCCTATAACGAGTCAAGCAAAAAAGAGGATCTTTTTCATTCTCAGGAATTATTTCTAATCTTATGTGGTATAAGGGTTTGCAGAATGACTATTTAGATAGTGCTATTTTCCAGCCAGTTGCGGTTTCTTGGAATTTCGATTGCCATATCAGATTCTGGTCACGGTCTTTCAGTTTCTGGTTTTTTTTGTGTTCAACTATGGCATCTTCAAGAGTTTTGGTTTCGACTTGCTCCTCTGGATGTCGAGGTTTAGGTTTGATTGGGCCTCTTCTTCTAAATTGATTACTGATGACCTTAAGCATAATATCCGCTCTGTTGCTGTTGTTGCTGCTGTTGATCTCCCTGCTGTTCATACCATCGATTATATTCTGGCACATCAACATCTTGATCATATCCAGTCTGGGATTTCGGGACAAGACGAACTCTTGTTATTCCTCTATTTTTGAGTTCTTCACTCATATTCATGATCTCTCCGATAATGTCTATCATCTGAACTTCGCCACCCATAAATGAGGGTGCGTCTTCCCCAAATATATCAATATCGTCGCCGTCCAGAGTCTCTCCCAAGACTTTATATTCTACTCCTGGAGATAGATCACCGGGTCCATCCTGCTCATAATATGGGCCTGGAGCATTTTCTCTGGCTCTTTCAAAGGAATGTTGAGCATTATCGAAACCGCCTTCCGGTCCACCAATCATCGGTTTAAAAGGAGCATTAAACTGGGCGGATTTGACACTATTACTGACCACTCGCAACATGAGGAATCCTCCTATTCGATATATACACTACATCTTAGTTCTTATCCTGCACAGATTTTTGATAGATTTCTGACCAATGGCAGTTAAGGCCCCATTTGCCATCGGAATACTGGCGATTTCCTACCAAATTGAACATCAGGTGACAATCCAATAACGGGTGGAGGAAACACCCAAATATCAAATGCAACACCCGTTGTGACAAAATCAGGCAGAAAATAATCTTCTATAAATTCAATCGCCCTCGGATCAGGTAAAACATTCCCATTCGATGTCACTGTATCAAATACATTCGAGACAGTCAAGCCACAACCCGTTGGTACATCTACTCCAGGTGGATTCGTCGATCCATGAATAATAAAACGCGATCCAGGAGGAGCCAATTCTCCAAGACCCTCATCATCAGTGCTATGATTAAATATTCTCTTGCTCTTCCTGTCATAAGCTACTGTAACACGCCATGGAACTGGTATGTGTCTCAATTTAGTAGTCTGAGCATAAGCAAATGTGCCAAACGTTAAATTCTGTTCAGCATATGAACCACGGATATGCTTGCATATCACAAATCCATAAGTATTGATACCAATCGCTAAATGCTTATAGAAACCAAACCACATGAAACGATTGGATTGTTCCATTAATTGATTTTCGGTAAAATGATGAATCGGATCATTGGGATTGCCAGCAACCCTATCGTCGAAGATATCTATCGATGTTAAGATGTGACCTCTAGCAGCATTACCAGATATATTAGCATTATTGTCTACCAGACCGTTAATCACGTCTGCATATGTCTCATTGGGAGCCCAAGGAACACTTATAATCATAGCATCCCATTTGTCACTACCTATTGGTAAATTCGTGTAAGGGATTAAATACCAAGGAGAATTTAAATGAACTAATTGACCTCCAACCTCATGAATTGGATCAACCCATAAATCCATGCTGCTCAATCTAGATATATGTGCTTTAGCCTTGCCTGTGATTTGAGTAGATCTTAATTGATCCAAATTTCTAGAATGCTGAAAAAGAGCCACAGGGAAAATTGCGGCAATCATTATTAGACCAATTCCCAGGATACCGATAGCAATAGTAAGTTCTAGTATGGTAAATGATTTATGGTTCATTCTTGACTTCAAATTCAGCATCAATCACGTCATCATCAGTCTTGTCTGTATCTGAAGGGTTTTCTGTATCTGAAGGGTTTTCTGGTGCTTTCTCCTTCGCTTTCTCGTACACAACCTTACCAATTATAGTACCAACTTTCGTCAAATTATCAAGAGATTTCTTAACAGCATCATAATCATTGCCATTGTTCTTCAATATATCTGTCATGTTGCTGAGAGCAGATTCAACACTCGCTTTGTCCTCACCTGACAAAGCGTCTCCATGCTCAGTCATGGCCTGGTTTAGACTGTGCATTTGTTGATCTGCTATATTCTTCAGTTCCGCTAATTTACGCTTTTCTCCATCTTTCTCAGCATTGGCTTCCGCCTCTTGTCTCATCTTCTCCACTTCATCTTTGCTCAAACCAGATGATCCCTCGATCTTTATGTCTTGCTGTTTGCCAGTCCCCAAATCTTTTGCGTTAACACTTAAAATTCCATTGGTATCAATATCAAATGCAACTTCGATTTGTGGCACACCCCTGTGAGCAGGTGGAATACCAGTGAGATTGAAACGACCTAGTGTTCTATTATCTATCGCCATTGGTCGTTCACCCTGTAAAACATGAATGCCCACTTCTGCTTGATTATCTGCGGCAGTAGAATAAATTTGTGTCTTGTTGGTTGGTATGGTAGTATTGCGGGTAATCATTACTGTCATTACCCGACCAAATGTTTCTACTCCTAGAGACAAAGGAGTCACGTCTAATACTAGAATATCTTGCATATCGCCGGAAATAATACCAGCCTGAATCGCTGCTCCAACACCAACAGCTTCGTCTGGATTAACAGTCTTATTCGGATCTTTTCCAAAGATGTCTTTGCACAATCCCTGAATAGCCGGAATACGTGTTGATCCACCTACCAATATACATTCATCAATATCAGATGCAACCAACTTGGCATCACTCAATGCTTTCTCGACTGGACCTCGCAACCTACCTGTTAAGCCTTCAATTAACTGTTCAAATTTAGATCTTGTGATAGTTTGAGTGAGATGCTTCGGCCCGGCTGCATCAGCAGTAATGAAGGGTAGATTTATTGTTGTCTCTAATGAAGTAGACAACTCACATTTGGCCTTCTCAGATGCTTCCTTTAATCTCTGATGTGCCATTGCATCTGTAAGAATATCAATCCCTGTTTCTTTGCGGAACTCTTCTGCTATATGACCCATCAATGCTTCATCAAAATCATCACCACCTAAATGAGTATCACCATTTATAGATAGTGTTTCAAAAACACCATCCCCAACATCTACAATAGAAATGTCATATGTACCGCCACCTAAATCAAAAACAGCTAGTTTGCTGTTCTTTTTTTTGTCAATGCCATATGCCAGGGCAGCTGCGGTTGGTTCTGGTAAAACTCTCTTAACGTCAAAACCAGCTATAATACCAGCTTCTTGAGTTGCTTTTCGTTGTGCATCATTGAAATAGGCTGGGACAGTAATGACTGCATCTGTGACTTTAGCACCGAGATAGTCCTCAGCAGTCTTCTTTAGATCTTGAAGAATTATCGCAGAGATTTCAGGTGGAGTGTATTCTTTATCACCGATCTTAACTTTGACCAGTTCATCATTTCCGCCAATAATTTCATAAGGAACCATCTTTTCTTCATCACCAACTTCATTATGTCTACGCCCCATGAATCTCTTGATGCTGAATACAGTGTTCTTCGGATTCGTTGTTTGTTGATTCTTTGCAACTTGTCCTACCAAACGTTCACTATCTTTGAACCCGACCACTGAGGGTGTAGTCCGAGTACCATTTGAATTAGTAAGAACCTTTGGCTCACCACCTTCCAATATGGCCACTACAGAATTACTCGTGCCTAGATCAATTCCGATAATCTTCGACATAACATCTCCATTCCAGATTAAAAATGCCTACAGCATACCTAATGTACTATTATACAGGGGATTAGTCAAGGGCTTGTATTATTTTTGCTGCTTAAACCTGGTCGCCGCCGCCAATGACAATCAAATTCGATGAGATACACTGGACAGATGGCAACCGGCAATCAGCTACATCTAAGCCGTATTTGTCTGCCATTACTTTAGCTTCTCGTTTAAGTCGTTTTGCAGTATTATCCACTGTGTTTGTGACATAGAGGATGCCGGAATCATCATCATTATTGAATGTATTGTTCGTAAAATTGTTACCGTTCCAGTCATTACCATTAAATGAAAAAGTAACTGTGTTGGATGGAGACTTGAGCATAGCATTTTCTTCTTTTAATAACCTGATTACGGAGTTAAGTTTGGTTATCATTTCTAATAGTTCTTTATGATCATCTCTGCCTGTAATATCTATAATCATTTCTTACCCCTATCTGATCTGTTTCTATCTGTATTGGCTAATTCATCGAACTCTTCTTGCAATTGCCTGCCTTTTTTAATTGCTTTTCGGTTCCTTCGTGCCTTGAGTTCGGAAGGCTTCTCATAATATGCACGTTTCTTTATTTCGCGAATAATCCCTTCTTTTTCGCACAATTTTCTGAATCGCTTTAAGGCATATTCTATTTTTTCACCACGTTTGGGATATATTTTGACCATAATTAATCCTTTGGCACAACTTTAACATTTTTGGCTTTTGGTCCTTTTACACCAACTTCACTATCATATTCTACGTGTTGTCCATCGACTAGAACTTTGAAACTTTCGTCGCCTAAGATATCGTTGTAGTGTACAAATATATCTTGACCACCATCGTTTGGAACAATAAATCCAAAACCTTTATCCTTGCTAAACCATTTTACAATGCCGCGCACAACTTCTCTCCCCTTTATTATACACTGTTTCCCCATAAAATTGACAAGAGAAAGAAAAGACTTGACAAATGGACTGTAATCGAGTATAGTGGGCTCAGAAAGGAGATTTGCGATGATCGTGAAGATGTTTGTAGGAACCGATGACATCCTGCTTTTTCGAGTGGATGACAGCGGTGAAGGGATTGGTGAGGATGAGTACTTTGAGAGTGAAGAGGACCGGGAAAGCTATGCAGTCCGCATGGTTGAGTTCCCAATCAGGATTACAGCCAGTTTGGAAGCTGAACCTAATCGAGTTCATAGCTGAGCAATGAGGCGGTGGGCGTCATGTGGCGTCCATCGTCTTTATTATTTCATCCCTAATTTGCATTATGGCTTTGCCGAGGAGATTCTGACCTGAACCGTCTCTCCCGCAGCCCCAAATATAGTCATACGGACTAGCTTCGACTAGTGTTCTATCACCTGTCTCAATGAGTGCTGCCTTAAATCCGCTATATTGGTCAAATTTGGCCCTTAGTGCCGTAAGCATAACATCGAACTTTACTTTTTCCCAGTCTTCTCTGAGTCCTGGGCTATCACTCGCTTTTTGCTTTGCTTTTTTACAAGAACGAATCTTTCTGATTGCTTCTTGCAATTCCTCATTATCTGGGAATTTCATGGCCTGATAATAATGTTCTGTAGTCGGCCATTTCTTTTCATCGATGGTAATTGGCGCGGAAAAGAAATTAGACAGGAATCCGTATGTGTCAGTTGTTCGCCAGAATCTAATGTCTACCATTCGTGTCATCTTAACCTCTATGTATTCTAACATCATATGGATAATTGTCAAATGCATTTCTTGGATAATCGAGTTGTCTTTACAGTCTGGTACGAAAGAGTAATTGCAAATTTGTTCTGCCATGCTGTTTTTTCTGCCTAGTAGACCTATTCTAAAAACAGATTTAGCTTCTGCAACTTGAAGTGCTCTAATGATATTAGCACTGTTCCCGCTGGTAGAAAAAACTACCAATATGTCGCCAGAATTAGCGAATGCACTTAACTGTCTAGCAAAACATTCATCATATCCATAGTCATTAGAGATACATGTTAAAACGGTTGGATCAGCACATAAACATATACCTGGAATTGGTTCTCTTTCTATATTAAATTTCCCTGTTAATTCTTCTGTTAAATGAAGTGCTTCGGCTGCTGAGCCACCATTCCCACAAGTGAATAATTTTTGACCAGTTGGCTTTTGGTTATAGATGAGTGTGTTATAAACTGACTCACAAATCTCTTCAATTAACGAGGCATGTCGTTCGAGGTACTTAAAAGATTCTATTCTTGCTCCAATAAGTTCATGAATCATGCAGCTTCGTCTTCGAGTAGTGGACTATCAAGGTTGTTCTTAAAGCATTCCACAGCAATTCTATGTGCTTGTTTCCAGTCACCTGCTAGTTCAACGGGTATAAACATAACCCATTTCCACATCTCATTACTTGTAGTGTCGTTATCTTGCGTGAGCCATACTGTAAATCCACCACCCTCTTTTTGGTATAGGGATTCAATCGTATTGACGATACCGCAAGTCCAGCCCATCACTTCCACCTGTTCTTTTGCCTTTGCCTTTGCCTTTGCCATCTACCCACCTTAATCCAGCATGGCTGGAATGTCAAGACGTAAAAAAAACGACCCACTAATAGAGGTGTTGCAGGGGATACAGCACATATCAGTGAGTCGAGAGGGATGTGGACTCAATTTAGTTCTCTCTTTACAACAGCATCAGTGAATTTCAGTATAATTTCCATTGCTTCTGATGTCCAATGCAGAGTGTTTAGCCATTTTGTAGGAATGGCATTTAGCCCTATTGATAGGGCACATAGTCCTCCAGCAATCGATGCCGCACCACGAGGGCAACCATTCTCTGCATTCTTAATGGCTTCATTAACACACAATTCAAAATCAAATTCATATTTCGAGTATGCCATCCAAGCACTCCAAAAACAATCTTCTAAGCCTGTTGTCCCTTTGCATTGATTATTGTTCTTCCAGTCTTTTATAGACTGAAGTTCGGATTCGTAATCGTGCATCTTCTTTGTTTTATAATAATCTGTTAATAGGTCAAATACCTTCTCTGAGTTTTGTTGGAGTAGGTTCCTTATGATTAGACAATAAATAGCACAACAGGCTTGACTCTTAATATGTCCATGAGTGATTCGACAAGCTGCATGAGCTGCATCCACTAGTTCATCAATAGAACTAGAAGACCAATATAGTCCAATTGGCAACATACGGGTCAAACAGTCACAATCATTTTGGTCTCTTGGGGCGCATTTATCTACCGGAACATTATTTGCATGATTAGCTATAGCTTGTGAGGTAATAGGTCCTAAATTTACATATTCGCTATCTTCATCTGGCATCAGATAGCCACCTATATAAAGATCATATAGTTTTTCCATGAGATCTTCGCCATTGAGTTCATCATTCTCATTAATGGTTGCCATTGTGCAAAGATTCATGGCACTGAAGGACGAAAAATTACCCCGTTTTCCGTCTGGATCTGGCAGCATGGAAACGGGGTAATTTGGGTTTTTTATAAATGAGTACGGATGACCAACAGCGTCACCTGCAAATTGCCCTACAATCGAGCCTTTAACAAAAAGTTCGAGATGTTCAGCAGTTACCATGCTGTATTATACAGCATGCATTCTCAATGCATTACTAATATGGCATTGGAGCAGGAACGCTGCCAGCGCCACCAGGAGCAGCACCAGGAGCTTCAGGGGTCATTGGCATTTGTTTCTCAAGATCTGGGCCAAGGCCCGGACTGCCAAGATCATCGCCACCTAGAGCTTCATCTCCCAATGGGTCTTCGCTCATGCCATCTTCGGGCATCCCGCCGCCAGCTGCATCAATGCAGGCTTTAGCTTCCTCCGCACCGCCACAAAGAGCGATGAGACCATCTGCCATAGATGCTTTTGCTCCTTCGGTATCTATCTCAGGTTCACCCATTGCTGGATCATCACCCATTGCTGGATCCATTGCTGGATCCATTGCTGGATCCATTGCTGGATCGCCACCCATTGGGTCATCCATTGGTGGACCGCCACCCATTGGTTTTGCTGGATCCATTCCACTATCGAATCCTTCATTGCCAAATTGGGCTAGAATTTCTCGAAGTGATAGTTCTGGTGTTCTACTGGCTTGAAGAGATCGTTCCAGTATATCTGCAAAACTATCTTTTTTGTCCAGACCAGTTGGTTCTGAGGCAACAGCCTCGGCAGCCTTTTCAAGGCTTTTCATTAGCTGGCTGTGCCGATTTCCTTGTTTCATCATAATTTAAATCTCCTTGCAAGGTAAATAATTTTCCACATTTTCTCATTATAGTCCTTTATAAAGATTGCTCGAAAGCTTTGATGGCGCCCATAATTGTCTTATAATTTTGTATTTGTTTCACCAAATGTGGCGGGATAGCCCCAAAACCCAGTTGTGCTCCTATTATTGCTCCAACCATCGATGCATTACTATCTGTGTCTGATCCTGCATTCACTGTTTCTGTGATAGCATACATCAAGTTCCTATATGGCGAATACCTTGCGACTGCAAAGGCGACTAATGGATAAGAGTTCATAATAAAAGCGATATTGTCTCCACCAATTTTCATTGATATTTGCGTGGCTGAAGACATTGCTTCTGCTGGAGTGATCAACTCTCTGAATCTGTCACTCAATTTTTGTTTATCTGGTGACGATACATTGATATTTTTTTCGGCATATTCAGCGTCGGATACGAACAATTGCGATATCTCTATAAATGATGTTGGCATTTCATCCTGTAAAGCACGAATGATCATCCTACAATGACAATATGCTGCTACGATGCATCTTGCATCTCCATGAGTGAGACGACTAATTTCGCTACACTTCTTTAATAAAGATGCATTGAATCTATTTGTGAAACGACCTACCTCGGTTCTGAGAGTTTTATAGACGGCAAAAATAGCCAATGGGGCAATTTTCATGATTGGCCCATTGCCTGATCCCCTGTTGTCTCCTACAGGAATGAAGGTGTCCTCATGGCCTTCCTTGATCTTTTTTACCGCATTGATAGTTGTTCTGCCCCACCCTACGGGTTTCCCCCATTTTCCTTGCCAGGCTTCAACATGTGCAAAACCTATGTCCTGTTTATTGTATCCTCTTCTTCTAGTGATAGAATCCATGATTGCAAGGCTTAATTGTGTATCATCTGATACAATGACCGGGGAGCGGACGAATTTATCTATATAGCCAAAAGACTCCCTAATTTCGTCTGGACTCTTTTTCTCAACTGGCAATCCCATTGCATCGCCAATAGCGACTGACAATAAAGAACCAACAGTTTTGTCTCTTAGTCTAGTTCGGCTTAGGCTGGGCACTGATTGCCTCCGAATCGATATGCAGTTTCACAATATCGACTTGCAACATTTCCTGGTCTCTATCGTCGTCCTCGGCATCTATTCTTGCCTGATGTCTTATCTCCATGATCAAAGTCAGACAATTGCTCACAATGCAAGCATACCCCTCTTCATCAAGATTCCCTACATTACTGTTTAATATTGTTTGAATGTTGTATAACTGATCTCTAAGTTGATTTATTCTTTCCAAATATCGTTCATTTCTTAAAATGTATAAATGTAGAGCTTTGTTGGAATCTGTCCATCTCTTAATGGAGTTGAGATATTCAAATTCTATATCTAATACCTCAAGTGCTTTATCGCATTTCATGCAGAATGGTATACCTACAACCAAACTTTGGCATGTATTGCAAATACTATACTTCTTGCCTTCCTTTAGTAATTGTGCAACTTGCTTCTTAAGGATGGAATTTTGTTCTTGTGATTGAACGCTCTCTACGACGGCGCGTTTAATGTTCTCTACATCGAGTTCGCCTAATGTTTTCCCAAGAATCTTGCTTACTTGATCTCTTAATACCTGCTGTTTAGCAGGGCTTATTGTATCGTCACTAGCTAAGACTGATTTATCCGCTGCTTCTGGTCCTGGTCCTTGTTGATATTGCATATCATTCTCCATGATGATCAATGGGTTTCCATGGTTTCTTAGACATTATACTTGCAATCTGTTCTAAAGTCCATGGTTTGAAGTCGTGAGAATCAACGCCGCAATCTAATGATCGAGCATGTGGATCATCCGGTAATGTCCCGTGAGAGTGTCCGTAGAGATGCCAAGCACCATGATGAGAATTGGCCCAAGTACGCATAGCATAATGTGCTAACACAATAGATTGTCTCTCGTCATTAAAGGAGACCCGTATTCTTTGCATTATATGCACTTGACTAAAGTGCTCAAGCAATTCCGGCTTGGGAGACAAATCTTTATAATGTGGGTCATGATTGCCCACTATTAATATAATATTTCTGCAATTTATTTGTTCTCTGTAGTTGGCAATTGTCTTGCCTGTATCGGTCCTGTCCTTGTCCGCTGTTTTAGACCATACATGAGTGAAGGCAAAATCTCCTAAATGATATAGAATATCGCCTTCTTTCACTATGGCATTGATATTTGCTATGAGTGCCTCATCATGCTCTTCGATGGTTGCGAACGGCCTCTTGCAATATTCGAGAATATTGGTGTGACCGAAATGCGTATCAGCTGTGAAGTAAAATGCCATTGGTAAAGCATAACCTACTTGGTGGAAATGTCAAGAGTGGAATATTTATCCAAACCATGCTTCAGGTGTAGGTTCGAGCCATGAATATCCAAGTGCTTCCCATGTTTTGTTCATCAGTCCAAGATTGCGATGTCTATTCCATGCAGTTCTTGCATCAACAAAAGATCTCCAATCATTAGTTTGTGCTTCTATTTCCACTTTGGCAAGAATCCTGTATAACAGGAAGAGATCACTGAGATCAGGATTGGGTGCAGGTTGTGCTTGTGTTTCATTCTCGAATACTGTGAACTGAATAAATGATGCAGGCTCAGTAGGTACTGTCAGAACATTAATAGATGTTCCATGATTAGTTAAGTTCTGGTCCCAATCTGTTTTTATAATTTCAGCTGCATTAACGTATGCACGCAGATCGTCATTAAACATGGATAATTCTATAACGTAAAGATTATTATCAACAAACGTATGTGAAGCGTTTATAGTGCTGAGAACTAGAGAGGTTGTTTCGCCTCTGATATAGACATTATTAGCAGAGAAATCAACGCCCACAGCGATATGATTACTAGTGTCTGATCGACGACCTTGGATCTCGAATGATAACCCGGCCTGTGCTCTCAATAAGACTGTCAATGAATAGTTGGCAGAACCATTAATTCTTCTTAGCCCATTTAGGGGCGTGCCAGAATAAACCAGTTCATCGGCAACTGATGTTTCTAATGAAATCTCGGAGGAGACTGTAAAATTACTGGGAATCCAATTATCTGTGAATTCTCTTCGAGGTCCAGCTTCGCCTCCCTCGCCTCTAAATATGAAGGTGTCTTGAAAAAGATGTCCACTTACCATGGGTTGATTCGGAGTGAGTGCCATATCTATCTATTAGGAAGATGCAATGGCACATCCTTCATTGCTCAGATATGATTCGTGCAGGCTCACAACCAGTGTGTTGATCTGCTTTAAATCAGGCTCTTTTCTGATTGGAATATCAGATCCAGCCTCGATAGCCCGCAATTCTTCGATCAGAGATTGGGCAAACTCACGAAACTCTTCGTACTTCTTAAAATGACCATTTCTGATTGCTAATAGGAAATCAGCATTAGGACGACGCACCTTTAGCTTGCCTGTCAATAACAGTTCTTTCGCTGTTTGCAATAACCGAATTGTGTGGCTGGCAAACTTAGTGTCATAGCCATACTGTCTCACTATTGCTTGTCGGCCTAGTCCTCTTTTGTCCGGCTTCTTATTGGCCTTCTCAATTTGTCCTTGTGCATAGCCAATGTAGGGATTAATACATTTCTGTGAAAGAAATAAATCTCTAGAGAATCGTAATGCATCACCTTCTGTAGTTCTAAACAGAATATCCTCGTCTTCACAAAAAAGCATCTCCAAAACATTCGGTACGCATTTTGATGCCAAGGAAGCGAAATGCTTCAGAGAATAGGACATGTCATCAGGCGAATATCTCTTGCAGGGCTGAAAGGTAGACATGCCGAGAAGTTGATCTTTTGTTGGAACATAGATGCCCTTTGTGTCAGTATCAGATGCAGGCGTAGCAGTCCCGTATGCCTGGCTGCCTACCCGACAAACCAGGATTTCTCTTTCATTTTTTGTTCGTCCTGTATATTCTTCTTCATTCATAATCCACATCCCAAAAAGATGGGCGACCCATTGGAGAAGGCCGCCCAGCATCCGTTCCTCTGCGAAGAGTCACCATACCGAGATGCCTAAACATCTCGGCACCGTCTTGGCGACTCGACACCAGCCTGTGCGCTAGCCGCAAAGGACTTTCCGCTGGCCAAATTATACAGATTTTGCCTGGAATGTCAAGCAAATTAAATGACCAAGGCAGAAAAATCCTTTAGATCCTGATCGGCTTGTTTCTGAGAGAACTCGTATTGCAGAAAAGACAGCATATTGTGCGTTGTGTAATCGGCTCTGGTGGATTGTGTTCTCATGCTTTTTACAAATAATCCATAGTAGTCTTTATCATAGCCAAAATTATGTTCTGAAGTTATCTGTAATGATAATTGATAGTCCAATAATCGTTCATTTGGTTGTCCAAAAGCTACGTATGTTTGTTGTGCTACAGCGGCGAATAAACTCGTCATAGATAATACTGTCATTTGTCTGATACTGTCTACTGTATCGAATATCCTATTGATTAGAATGGCATTATCAGGATCTGCACATTCAAGATCTTCTTTATGTTCGAAAAGTAAAGCGAGAGCCCATATTTCAAAAGGATCATGTCTGATACCATATTGAAGGCAAATGGAACCAACATGGCTAGCCGACTGAAAATACAATTCATCTTCTGTATGTTGATAAGAAAGAAGGAGACATAGCAAGACACGACTTAGATGAAAATTATTGTAGTCCGGTTCACTGCTTATGTTGGGATCATATAGTGGCAACACTCCCTCTTTTTTGACACATCTGAGAACATTTTCAGAAAATCTAACTGCCTCTTCATTGCGTTTGCATTTAAACAAGATGATAGCATAAAGTGCATTGTACGCTGTCATTGATTGTTCGTTATATACTACAAAAGATACAGATTCATGCTTGAAGGTCAGATCGGAGATTTCATCGACTTTTTCTAAAATGTTATAAGTCTCTTGTTTCGGATATAGGACCTCGGCACTCTGTATGACCGATATTGCATGCAAATGTTGAAGAAATGTGTAGGCATTTTCTGGTGTGTCGCTAACTGATTTTAGAGAGCAAGTGCGTTGCAATGCAGACAAGCTTAAGAGGCAAGCCTCCTTTATTGTTGCCTTGATTTCTTCTGCACTTTTTGCTTTTTCTTTTTGCATGTATTTTTACCAAAAGCCATTTCCCATCTCTTCTGGAATTCTTCTTCGGAAATTTCCGACAACCGCCGGCGCGATCCCTTACCAGAACCAGACTGTTTATCCTTCATTAGTGGTTAGTAGATCAGCACAAATTTTTGTCGTTGATACTGATTTATGACCTAGAGATTTCTGGATATCGATCAATAAAACGCCAGCGGCTAATTGTTTGGCTACAAAAGTATAACGCAAAGTTGACGGAGAAATAATACCCATGCCTAATTTAGTGGCGTAAGTCTGCAATTTTCTACGAACACTCCTTGCGGTCATTTGTTGCCCATGCCTATTAGGAAACAATGATGCATCACTATTGATGTCTTTGTAACGAGGCAATCTTGCTTGTTGTAATTTCTGGAAAGCCTTTATCTTCAGGGCAATCTTACCTATAGGGATGATATCGCCATCCTTAGTCCTAATAGTTTGTTCTTTAAAATCTACATCTGACACACGTGAATCTAGGATTGTCTTCTGTTTAATGCCAAGAAGCAACAGGGAAAATATCGCAATATCTCTTGCGTGCAGAACATTATTAGGGTCAAGTGAGTCGAAAAACTTATCAAGGGCAGACTGTTTTATAACTTGTCGTGGAGGCATATCTGTTTTTGTAAATGCTTTTTTTGCCTTAATTTCAACAGGGATAATTCCGTTGTTGAAAGACCATTTTAAATATGATCTAACGGCAACTACCTTGCGGTTAATAGTGCTTGCTTTGTTAATGTTACCAAGTTGTCGTGCCCAGGTCAGGACATGTTTGTCTAGACACTGCTGTATTGTTAGTTTGTTCGCGTGAAGAAACTGTAGAAACTGTTGTATGTCTTTAAGATAGAATCTAATCGTGAGCGGGGTGCGTTCCTTGCGTATCAAGTAATCTCTGTATTTCTCTAGCTTGTTTGATAATTCTATTGAGGTCGATCCGCTTGCCACGTTCATAATTTTCTCCAAAAGCACGAATGGCTATAGGATAAGCTATTTTTTCTTGTTCGAATACAGCGTCCGCTAATGCATGGCTATCCCAATTCTCCTGGATTTTCACCAATCGTTGTAGAATTATAGCCCCGGTATCGTAGTCAGGATCACAAAAATGGACTGTGCAACCTGAATATTGGACTCCAGATGCAATCGCGTGATCATGTACTTTGTTCCCATACATGCCTTCACCACAAAAGGCAGGTATTAGCGACGGGTGGATATTTAAAACTCTATCTTCATAGCCATCAGTAATCTGAAGCTTTTTAAGAAAGCCTGCAAGACAGATTAAGTCAGCATGAAAGAAAGCAGCAGAAACACACTCCATTTCGGAAGCACCACTCGACTTGTCTACAAGAGGGATGTCTCGGCGGTGCAGTAGTTGGAGTACATCTAGTCTGAGTGCGTTTCGATTAGTTGTTACCACACAACAAATTGTGTATTCCGGTAATTCCAGTAAGAGATTGAGCAAAGTCCTCCCAGTGCCGGATATAAAAACAGCAATATTCATATTTCAATTCATGCACCTGTGTGCAACTATGCAGATCAGTCATCCATTAGAATGACTGCCAAAGGTATTGGTTAGTCACTTCATGATGGAACATGATCTCTGCGGTTTTGATTTTTGAGCCAAGGATGCGAGGACATCTATCTGCTGACTGCTGTTTCCAGTCAGCGTATTTCCTTGCTACTGTGCTACCCATTAGTTTAGGGATATAAGTGCTATCACAAAAATAGGCTATCGCCTCGCCCATGTTGCTCGGCAGATTATCACCATGTTGTACTTCCTCGGTTCCAGTATCAACAAGCCCTGTTGTAAAAAGACTGAATAAAAGAAGATAAGGATTAGCATCTGGTGATATCGATCTTACTTCGATACGAGATGATTTTCCTGAAGCGTGTGGGATGCGGATCATTGCACCACGATCAACTTGTGAAACGTTAATCTTGTTAGGAGCCTCATAGTCAGGATCAAGTCTGCGATATGAATTAACGCTTGAATTCATAACAAGACAGAGTTCGTTTGCTCGTCGAAGAATCCTCTCAATAAAGAGATCTGCCATATCAGATAACCGACCATCTCGACCTGCAAACAAATTCTTATCGTCCTTATTAAAGACTGATAGATTGATATGCATACCATTGCCATTTACACCAACTACTGGCTTGGGCAGGAAAGATGCCGTGAACCCCATTTGTGCAGCAATTTGGCGGCAAATGAGTTTATATAGCTGAATTTGATCTGCTGCTATTGATGCTTCAGTATATTTCCAATTTACTTCAAATTGACTGCAACCAACTTCTCCATGATCTTTTTCGTTCTCAAATCCAAGTGATCGTTGAATCCTAGCCACCTGATCAATAAATCGGCGTAGATGACTTTGAGGCAATGTATTGTAGTAACCACTTTGGGTCACGAATTCCAACTGCCTGGTTTCAACATACCTAGATTCAGCATCCAGTCCTTTAAAGAGAAAGCCTTCAATTTCGGCGGCAGCATAGCACCTGTCATTTCCTAGAGATAAAAAGTTCATAAGTTGCCATCTGATATCAGATGGATACGGTTTACCATCTCTGTCACATACTGAACCAAAGACATAAACCTTACCTTCGCCGACAAGTGCTGGCGGCATCAGATAAAATGCTGGCCAATCTATTTTTAGTAACAGATCTGATTCGTTTTGATCAGTAAAACCTCTGATTGAAGAACCATCAAATGTGAGGTTATCTTCATTTGCCAACAAGGCATTTTTGTCATAATCGAGAGTATGCAATCTACCTTCTATGTCGGAGAAGCAGACTGTAACGGCTTTAATGTATGTTTGTTCTTTTACAAATCTTCTATAGATTTCGGCGCAACTATCGGGATCTTTAATTCTGCGTTCTTTATTAGATAAGTTCAGATCTGTCGGCCCTTCGCTGTTGCCAGGATGATAGTGCTTTATCTGTGTAATGTCAGCAGACATCCATATCTCCTTTGCAGCTAAGTATATATTGGATCGGAAAAAGAGTCAAGGCTTTACCATCCCAATTCTGCGATTTCATCCTTGGGTGTCTCGGGCCAATAGGTATAAACGCTTTTGCCGGAATCTTCGGCAATTTTAATAGTATGTGCTGTCCCCTTAGAATTGCCGTCCCAAAAGGCAATAATCTCATCAGATTGTTCCACAATTTGGACATTCCTGCGATATCCGGCAGATTTCCCAAATTCCTCCCATTCCGGCATTATTACTTTTAAAGGATATTTCTTTTCGGCAGCATATCGTTCGGCAAGACTATCGGCCCCTTTTGCTCCACCACTGATGATTTTCTTAATATCGTGCCATTTAAGCATATCGCACAAGAATTGGTAATCATTGAATGTCCTAGAGCCTACAACCCCTAAATTGAGCGGTTTGAGATTGTTAAGGTAATCAGTTATTACGTCTGCATGACACTTTTTAGGTTTACAGAAGCAGCCTAATACTTTACCTTTCAGGGCTAGTACTCGCCGATGAAATTCGGGATCGGAGTGAATCTTCTCGTAAAAATATTTCTTGAACAGCTTGATGGATTTGTTTCGGTCAGCATTATTGAACGGATTTCCAAAATATCCATCTTGTCCTTTACCGGCCCGCCCAACGTAAACGTCATGATGATCTTTATACAGATTGACGACGACCGTTTTCATGATCGTATTATACGATATCTTTGCGGGTAAGCCAACCCTCCTTATGAGGAGTTGCAAGTGCATACAAAAGAACAGGTGTGAGGATAAAGAACGCAAATAAACTATATAGAATAAGCCAACCGAACTTAAAAGATTTTGTGTATAGATACCCGATACTAGCCCTGGCCGCAGAGACTAGCAACATCACAGCAATAAAAACAAAGAACGGAAAAATAGACCAATCAAAAGCCATTAGGTAAGTGATAATGAAATATATGTATATATAATACACATACTTAAAAAGAACTTGAAGGTTTAAAAAAATAAACATAGGAGACCATCGTCTTGCATTCTTTAAAATAAAAGGAGAACATAGCATTATGCTACGTGTCCATCTTATTTGTTGTTTCAGAAATGCGATCAGTTGTGGTGGTGAGACAGTATATCCTAATGCTTTTTGAGACCAACAAACTCTCTTGCCGTTCATGAGAAATATGTTAGTCAGATGTCTATCATCGCCTGTTAGAATTGGTATACTAAAGAACTTTTGACTCAAATATAAATCAGTGTTTTTTATGATAGTATCTTTCTTGTATAAGGACATGGCACCTGAACAACATATAACACATCCAAAATATGACTGTGATGCTCGATCTTGATTAAATGAGAACCAATACATCGTTGAGGTTATCTTTGTCAGGATATTCTCATCTTCGTTAAGCAGTCGAATGGTTCCTGATACGGCATCAGCATTTTCTTTGACCGCAGTGATATATAAATTAATAATTGCTTCCGGTTCCAGCCTTGTGTCACTGTCGATAGTAACAATCCAATCATAAGAACATTTTTTTATACCATGTATTTGTGCATGCTTCTTACCCCGATTATGATTAAATGTAAATAAGGTCACATCTGGGATGTCTAAAGCAACGGGAGTAGGTGAACCATCATCAATAACGATGATTTCTATTTCTATGCCCCTTTGATTCAAGACAGATTGAATTGTCCTGTTGAGATTATAAGGAGATTCATTGAACGTTGGAATGATGACTGAAACCTTGGGAGGAACAACACATTCTAAGTGTTTGTCTCTTACAACCCTTCCAAGACGTACCGATGACTCACGTTCAATTCTGTATGCCAGGTAAGCAAAAACTAATTGAAAGATCCATAAAAATGCCGCAGCTAGTGTAAAAAACACTATCATGATCGATATGATAATTGGCAGATCCGTCACCGATTAATTCCGTAGTAAATAGTTCTACAAGATCTCCCATTATTATACCTTTAATCAAAACGTTCCTTTCTGAGTTGAGTGTCCACATGTACCGGATACTTCCCTGTAAAACAAGCTGTGCAGAAAGCATCCTTATTGTTAACACATTTCAACATACCACCGATAGAAAGATATTTAAGAGAATCGACTTTTAAGGCAAGTTGGATTTCCGGGATGTCTCTGCCATTTGCTATCAGTTGCATAGGATCTGGGAAGTCAATACCAAAATAACATGGATGTAAAATAGGAGGAGAAGCAACTCTAAGATGGACTTTTCTGGCTCCAGCACGACGTAGTATTTTAACCATCGTTTGCATTGTCGTGCCTCTGACAATGCTATCCTCAACTAAACAAATACTCTTATCTCTAACGTTGTCTTTTATAATGTGAAGCTTTGCAGCAACCTTTTGTTGTCTGGATGCTTGTTCTGGCATAATAAATGATCGGCCGGAATAATTATTTGTGGTAAAAGCCCTAGAGTAAGCAATTCCTGTAATAGAACTATAGCCTAGTCCAGCATCTAAACCTGAATGCGGGACTGGAGCTATAACGTCGGCTTCGACAGGCGATTCTCTGGCTAATTCTTGCCCCATTTTATATCGTATCGTATGAACATTTTCTCCGAAAATATCACTTGCAGGATCAGCAAAATAGATATGTTCAAATATGCACTGAGCCTTATTTGTAGATGACCCGAAATAGAATATTTGTTTATTCTGGTTGTCTATTGAAGCAACAAACGCTTCTCCTGGTGTAATATCTCTGACAAAATCAGCACCTATAGCAGAAAGAGCACATGTTTCTGATGCTATAATAGTTGCCCCATCCATTGAGCCTAATACTAATGGTCGAAACCCTAAAGGGTCTCGTATAGCCATAATGATATTTTTGTCCATTAGTAATAGACAATAAGCCCCTTCTAATTGGTTTATTAATTGGAGGGATTGGATTGGAGTATCTGCCGTTTCGATGAGTTTTAAAATTACTTCTGTATCTGTGCTGGTCTTTAGATTATCGAATTGTTGTCTTAATTTTTCCGCGTTTGTTATATTGCCATTATGTGCAAGAACCATATCACCTTCAGAATTAAACATAGGCTGCATATTCTTGAGTGTGCTTTGCCCGGTAGTGGAATATCTGACATGACCAATAGCCGTTCTTGTTTTTGGTAGATCTCCTGGTGTGATAGCATCGGATACGAGGCCCATTCCTCCATGCCTGATTATATCACCATCGACTAGAGAACAAATTGCGGCAGATTCTTCACCGCGATGTTGGAGCGCATGTAATCCCATCCTGACAAGATGAGCAGCATTGCTGTGATCTATAACGGCAAAGAGTCCGCAAGAGTGCATGTTACAAAACTTTCGTTAGTAATTTACGCAGAGATTGTTCATTAATTCTCTTAAAGGCTGTGTGGAGTTGTTTGTTGCCAGATGGAAAAAACTGATATGTGGCGGCACCCTTGCGTGGCAAGGGTACGGGTCCGCGTCCGACTGCTGTTGCCATTGCATACCACCTGCGTGCCCAACGACTCATGTGAGTGTTCCAGTTAGAACTATTCACAGGCACTTTACGATCTGAAGCCAACACTGCTACATGAGCACGTAATGGTCGCTTATGCTGGTCAGATGGGTACATCCAATACAATAATTTTTCCTGGGTAGCGACTATTCCACCAGTTCTGGTATGCTTTACAGGAATCCAAATAGGAGTCTTCTTTTCTGCATGATATCTTAAACGCTTCCTGTCCGATGCTGGTAAGGAAGTGACAGCTAATGTGATTGTGTCTTTTGCCTTTTGCAGATCCATTTTCCTATCCTATCCGCTAGTGCATCCCATTTGTTGCTGCATTTCCGAAATCAAAGCAAGTTCTTCCGGTGTCTTCACAACCAAGCCAACCTCGGGAACAACTAAGTGGCATAGATCCTGTGCTGCCATCGCGGTAACTTGGAATTGCTGTGGAATAGGAAGTGGTGCGCTAATAGTCGAGTATTGGTCGCAATTCTCAGGCGGTAGGATGTTCCCAAAAGTATAAATTGGTCCCATCCCGCTTGTTGTAACTATGTCACCCTGTTGTGTTTGGCCGCAACCCGGTCCATTGTCCCATGAGTCCCCCCCAGGATTGCTCCCATAGACTAAGCCACTATTTGACATCAGTGTCGAGAGAAAGTAATTGTTAATAATGTTTTGGCTAGATTGTGGCTCATTTGGTCTGTTTTCAATTCTAACACCGTAGCCCCAGGTTGCTCCTTCGGACCACTGGTAGAGCACATTGTTGACAAAATCCAATTTCTGAACACCACCTCTGACTTTCGGCTGCCTCTCGTGGTTTTTCGCATATACATTGTGGTGGAACGAAATATTCTCTCGCAATTGACTGTTGATGCAGGCCGTGTCGCCGCTGTTGCAGTCAAACGAGATGCTCGTGGGATGCCGGTTGTTGAAGACGAAGTTCCAAGAGTAGGTGAGGTTGGAGATGTTCCCTCGAAGATCCGGCGAGGCGTCGGTGCCGTTTCGGAAAACGTTATGGTCAATCACGATATTCTTCGCAACATTATCCGGCCCTGCATCGCCGAAAATGGTCAGGGTGGCCGCGCTGTTTAAGGAAGGGCCGCCGGTCACGTACAGCCCGTGGAAGCGCAGGTGAGTAATGATGAGATCATGCGTTCCCCGGATCTTAACCTCACCATCTGTAAAACTAGTTTTTCGGATAGTAATGCCCGGTGCCGGTGCTGTGGAACCATCCAGAGTCAGATATGGTTCTTGGATTACGATGTCGCTTAAGAGAGTAATATCACCCCCCACGGTAAAGACAACCTCGCGGGGAATCGCGGCACCCGCTACGTCATGATTGCGATTCTGGATGCCATCCCTGAGCGTGCCTGGGCCGCTGTCCGCCAGTGAACTCACTGTGTAAATTTCTCCGCCTGCTCCACCGTTCGTTAGTGAGCCGAAGCCTTGGAAGGCACTCGCGCTGCCACCTGGATTGGTAGTTGGAGTACCGCCTGCACCTGCTCCTGCTCCAGTCGGATCGAATCTTGTCCCAGCATTACAGACCACAGTGTCGGGCTGTCGCCCAGTTTTCTCAATTTGATCCCAATCATAGAAATCAACCCGTTTGTCTATCCCATGAACCATCCAAGAATTATTGACCGATGGGCAATCTTCTCTGTGATACAAGCCTGCTCCATCAGTTCCAACCCGAAGTGGTAAAGCAATAGTAGGATTGATTTGTGCTCCCGGATAATTATTTGATACCCAAAAGGTGTTCCCTGAACCTATCGCATTGATGTAGTTATTGAAATCATCAAGGTCTATATCACCGTCAGCATCCCAGTCAAAAGCACATTGACACGGCTGAGTAGCAGTTCCACCTTGATCGGTCCAACAAGCATGGAAGAACAAATAATCTTCTAATGTGCAGTCCCCGTCACCGTTTCCATCACCTAAGAATCCATTAATCTCATTCAGTGTAGAGAACACTATATTGAAGGGACCGCCACCTGTTACTGACATTACCCCACCTTGATTAAGAGGGCAGTTCATAGGATCAACCCAGGTGGCCAGGTATCCGTCCAGACTGCAAACTACATAATTCGAGGGAATTTGGTTCAGTAGTGGGTCTAAAGCATAACTTGCTCTGGGCAGTTCACATCCACAGGGATCATCAGCAGAAGCAGCGAACAATTGTGGATCAAGAGTACAATCAAAGTGGGCTGCTCTACAGAAGAAATCACCACTCTTATTGCTTGCTTCGACTTCTTGTCGGGTCCAGTAATCAATGCGCATCGTTGGACCATGTGTTACAAGAGCCCGCTTTGCATATGGACAGAATACTCTGTGGTAGATGCCTGCTCCTTGAGTAGCGACCCGGAGAGGCATAGGAGGAAAAGAGCTCATGATTCTGACTGATTCCCTGTCCTGTTCTGAGATTTCTACACGGGAGACTTGCTCTGTCGGCACATCTAATTGATCAGTCGGTGGCTCAGCCTGCGGCACAACCTGTTTTACGGGAGTTTTTACCATGGAAGGCGGATCTGGTTCCCTCCATTTTGAACAGCCTACTGAGAATGCAATAACAGCAACAGCAACCCATAGCCTAATCATCTACAATACCTTTCGATAATACCTTTCGATGCACTCAAAACTGCCACGTTCTCGATGAACCTTTCCGGATTCATGTCTTTCCCGCTCATGGTTTAACTTCCAGGCACATCTTCCATACCATCTGATACAGGTGCCTCGACAGATTGACCCATACTTGCCCCAAAACCAAACGCTTTCCTACCACGACCAATACCATCTTCCGGGCGAGTATCAATGAATTCTCTGATAGCAAGATCAACATCCCAATCGATTTTGTGGAACAAGAAATTAGTAACCAATTGTGCCTTGACTGCTTCCAAATCAGCAAATGAAAAGTTCTTTGTTTCTGATGCAAGCATATCGGAATCGATGTTGCTTAACACAGACTCAGGCCATCTCTTGATCAAGTTTAATCGAAGAGCTTTGTTTGGTGGATCAAAAGTGTACCAACTATCAATACGACCAGGACGCTTGAATGCTTTATCCACAGCATCAACGGCTTCATTTGATGTGAATATGCGTACTACGTGTTTGTTAGGACCAAATCCATCAAGGGCTGATGCAAAAGCGCCTGCGGCTTTAGCATCACCACCGGCACCTGGATCGCGTGACAAGAACGATAAGTCAATATCATCAAAGAAAACCATTGGAGCTGAATTTAACAACTCGATGAGGCTATCATTCCCAAATGCTTGACTCAGAGCTGATATTGTGATGGATTTGGTGTCTATGCCGGCGTCGTTTGCCAATTTTTGCAACCATCTGCAAGCCATTGTCTTGCCATTGCCAGGTTCACCACCTAATAGAATTCCACGCCTGATTCTAACCTTATAATGTTCAATGGCATCAGCCTCATCAAGAAACTTGATACTCTTTTCTGTAATTGCTTCCAGAAGTCCCTCTTTGAGAACAGGCGGAAGAACTTCATCTTCGTTTCTGTCCTTCATCCTCTGAATATGACGTTGATAGCGAAACAGTTTTTCGTGGGCGATAAATGCCAAGTAATATGTGTTGCTACCAAGCCTGGTAACAAAGATGATATAGGCAACATCGGGATTTGTTGAGCAAAGGTATTTGGTCAGACCAAAGGCGTGAAAGTCGGAATTCTTATGAAGCCCATTAAAGATGATCGGTTGTTCTAGAACTTCTGATGGACCAATACACTCGACTGCCTGATCTTTAAACTTGACTTCACGCATATGCTCTCGATATGTCTCTTCAAGAATATATACCTTGTCCGGTTTTACACCGAGCATTTTTGCTGCACGGGGGAGCGCGGCTTTCACTTCCTCGAAAAGTTCCCGAATCATCAAGGTTGCTCCCATATTGGCTTCTTCATTCACGTGTCTTACCGTTGATAGCCGCAAGCGATATCGACTCGGACTATCTGATACCGGGCTAGGCCACCTACCTGATTCCGGGCGAGGCCACACAGAATACTACCTAATTGAGAAATGAATGTCAAGCTGAAACTGTCGCATTTTCTTCTTTTCTCATGTGTGCAATAGCAACATTCTGGAGGAGAATTGCTACCGTGACAGGACCAACGCCACCTGGTACAGGAGTGACCAAACAGGATTTTGCCACATCTTCTCGCACATCACCAACAATTTTCCCGGTTTCTGGGTGTTTAATAATGCCAGTATCAATAACTAATGTGTTATGCCGAAGCATTTGAGGCGTGATGAGCCCAGGTTTGCCCACTGCTGTAACAATAACATCTGCTCGGCCGGTATGAGCAACGAGATCTCTTGTGTATTTATGACAAGTAGTCACACTACCAGCATGAGCACGCATTAATATATACGACAGTGGTTTACCAACTCGTTTCCCATAACCAATAATGGTCACGATCTTGCCCGTAATATCCATTTGTGATTCAATAATCTTGAGACAGGCACGTGCAGTACAAAACACTTTTGTAACGTCGTCATTACAATCATCACCTTCGATATTTTTATCTGGGTAAATGGAATTACGTACTTCAGAGTAGGTTGCTGGTTCACTGAGTAGCATAATGCCATCACCATCAGACCGATTGAAAGTTTCAACCCTTGCATGTGCTTCCCCTACTTTTCCAGGCATTCTATGCGGTCGGATTTCTATATTCAGATCTTTTCCCTGCTCGTCCAATCGCTTCCAAAATGACTTACTTGGTTCATCGTCATATCGGAAGATGATATCTAAAATAGCACTGCTGCCATCGAGAATAGTCTTTGTTTCGTTGCAGATTTCAGTGACAATTGATTGACAATCTACTAGTGGCATTACAGTCTCCTAAATAATGGGCACCTTTAAAAAATAGGCACGGCAGGACTCGAACCTGCGACCCTCTGCATGTCGAGCAGATACTCTAACCAACTGAGCTACGCGCCCTCTCTTTTTTGCACAATCACGCCTTCCAAAGCCCCCTAGCGGAATCGAACCGCTATCTCCTCGATACCAACGAGGCGTGTTACCACTAGCACCAAAGGGGCAAAAGCATAAGTCTATTCATCTTCATGACTCTCTCCAAGCAACACCTTGAGGTTTTGATTGCCTGACACTCTTTCTCGTCGAACGACTCTCAAAGCCCAGTTCTTCTCTAGTGGCAACCACTGTAGCGAGATCACAGTCTATACTATCATCTCCTAACATCTCCACGAGTTGCTTGTCTGTAACAGGATGTCTTTGCAACCAAGGATCAGTTGTCTCCGCTGTCAGAATGTCCTTAATTGCGTTCCGGATCTGTTGAGTCATTCTTGTCCTCTTTGTCTTCGCTTCCAGAGTCATGGATCATCCTTGGCCCGTCCACAGGGTTAAAAAATTCCTTTTCTTGCAATATTCCTCTTGCTACGCTCCCTGAATATGCAGCAGCACTTGATGCTAGATTCTTGAATTCCTGTTTTGTGCCAGCCTTTCCATAACCTTGGATGTTTCCAGCACCAATACCGTATGATCCACCGACAGCAAATGCGTCGATATCCGCTCCTAAGAAAACAAATGACCAGTTACCTTCAGATTCTTTCTTCTTAATCAATGCTTTGATGTTTTCGTGACCAGCAGGACCGCCAAATTCAACAGAGTTGTTCTCGTATCCATCCGTCATGATCACGATCAGAATACCAGCCTCCTTGTCTCGATCAAGCTGAGTTTCCAGTGCAACAATGGTTTTTGCAATGGCATCATTTAGTGCGGTAGAACCACCTGGCTGATAAGTTGCTGTTGTGATTTTATCCACATCAGCAACAGGTTTTGCCTGAAACACCACCGATACATCTGAACTAAATTTGGTTAAGGACAAGAAAATTGGGTTATCAGATTTTTGCTGCTCAGCTACAAAATCATTTAGTCCCGCGATTGTCTCATCTCGCACGCTGCCCATTGATCCAGATTCGTCAATAACGAGTCCAATATAGGTACGTGGTTTATCTGACATTTGTGTTGCTCCCAATCACTGTGACCCAATTCGCTTTCCGGTTTAATACCGTAGTTGCAAATCCAGATCGTTGAAGTAGGGCATCAATGTTTCGCCACTTGTTCAACTGGTATGGATTCTCTTTCTTTTCCTTTTTGTCTTCCCTTGAAACAAAGACTGCCACTTTACATTGTGGCAACATTTGTTCCACCATTAGGTTAATTTCCAGCTTCGTTAAATGGTATAGTACACATGAAGCAAATACGGCGTCGTATGTCCAACTTTTGGACAATAAAAAGTTTTCGACAGAACCATTAATAAAACAACAGTTTTCAATGTACTGTTTCGTTACAAGTGCTTGCCTGTAATAATGATCATCTGATTCTATCCCGATGACGCCTTTCGCCAATTTGGATATATCATGCGTTATTATACCAGCATTACAGCCAATGTCAACAACAATATGTCCTTTCAGGACAGATAGTCCAGCCAGAACATATTTGAGTTTTTTTCCTAGCGGTTTCTGGTATATAGGGCGTTTCCATTGACGGGAGATAGTTTTATAAAGTGCGTTATCCACAATCCACCAATATCCATTGTTTACGTTCAATGCAATAGATTATATCACCTATCTTTTTGCCTATGTCGCGTAATTTTTTGCCTTTTAATGATTGTCCGACATGTTGTCTGAACTCAAGGAACTGTTCAGAAGTATGTTTGGGGTGTTGCTTGCGAGACAAGCAATCAAAGTCATAAAGTAATCCTTGAGCCAATTGCAGCATTGGTTCTATAGGAAAATGAACCCTGTCTATCAAAATGCCGTAGACGGTTTTCCTTACTCTTTTCTTTCTGTTCATTATCAGTATATTTATACGAACTTTTACTAGTTCATGGACTTCTGGTGACAATCCGAGTTTTTGGCACTCTTGATATTGCTTAAATCTTAGTTTGACTTCTTGTTTGGAGAAAATACTATTACGAGTGATACTATAGAAAACTTTTACTCCCGTCTTTTTATCAATCGGAAAAAAGAATCCATTTTCCCCATATGGCAAAAATGTCTTACCTAAGTAGGCACCATGAAAACCTTTAATCCGTCTCTTCCCTGCTGCAAGTGATTTATTACAAAGAGCGAATATGTTTTTGTCTACTACTGTCTTTCTGCTTATATGAGACTTCTTTAATCTCCTAATTGTGCCTTTTATTTCAATCATCAGTCTTCAGGATAGCATCTATTTTTTCAACACGTGCTGTATGTCGGCCTCCACCGAAACCAGTTGTGAACCATGCTTCTAAGATCGGATATAAATTTACCATTCTGGTGTCATCAGCACCGAGACAAAGAATGTTAGCATTATTGTGCTCACGAGACATGATGGCAGAATCGACACTATAACAAACAGCAGCTCTGACATCGGGGAACTTATTGGCTGCCATTGCCATGCCTATGCCGGTTCCACAGATTAGAACTCCTCTATCGTGAGTATCTTGACTAATAGCATAAGCTACAGTGATTGCGATATCGGGATAATCACAAGGGTTGGGGTCAAGAGTACCAAAGTCAGTAATTGAGGATAAAAGGCTTCGTGCTAACAGAAATCGCTTAATCTCTTTTTTTAAATCAAAACCTCTATGATCCGCCCCAATTACTACGTTCATGTTTGATTATACCTGCTATCGGCTCATATCCCGTATGCTATCCTCCACACGATCAGGCCCAGAATGAAGACAGCAAACACGACTATCGCCCCTCTCCTCACATTACGCTCCACATTCGGATATTGGTAAGGCGTCATGGGCTCATCCCAGCACGTCGGCATCGATCCGCCGGATCGATTCTAGTCCGGCGTCCTCACAAATAAACCTCTCTTTGTACTTGTCTGGACATGTAATATCTTCATTGAATCCTGTCCACACTGCTCCATGACAATGTGGATAGTTTACGCAACGCCAAATCATGGTTTTTCCATGGCCGGGTTTTGGATCTACCTCAGTGAATCTAACATCATCTTTGCAGACTGGACATCTCAAGGTTTCTGCTATGATCCCGAGGCCCTCGCCTTCATATCCGTTTCCCGCTCGAATGTACGAGATCGGTTCTATTTCTGCCTCTTTTTTTTTTCTGTTTCTTCCCAGATAGACGGTAATTCTACATAAGGCTGTATTAAATCTCGCGGTTCATTTCCAATCGACCACCCAGAAAAATACTCGTTAAAAGCCTCTATTGTTATTGGAGGCAACATTTTGAGATTTGGTTTTCCATGGGCTAATGTCGGTAGATTCTGTTTCAGAATAGCCCATCTCAGTGAATTGGAACCAGCACTCTCAAGTAAACCATGCAAAATATACCACTTGTCAGGCAGTGCCTCCCGTATTTTGCTGTCTTCTTCAGATTCCAGTATTTTTCTCTGTAAATCTCTCTTTGCCTCCGCATTAGCTGTAAATTGTTTTATTCTGCGGACTAAATCTCGAATGCCATATACAATGAAAGGCAGGAGAATTACACCACCAGCGATTGCTCCAACATACCCAGGGATGGTAATCATCATGAACCTAACCTCACAAAACTAGACTGAAGGTTTTTTGTCCAGTACTAGGACACCTATCGATTTCGGCATCAATCATATTCCGAAACTTGGCATCTAAGATTTCAAAGGTATGAGCACTAACTCGTGTAATGCCCAAGTGTGGACGCTTTGTAGCGAACCTTTCCAAAATATACTTCTTGGTGGCAATCTTATTGATCTTCATTGTCTCCTCACTGTTTCTAACGCTCCGAGCAGGACTCGAACCCGCACAAACGGTCTTAGGAAAACCGTGCCCATCCTTTTAGGCGACCGGAGCACAAGATGGGATAGCTGCAAGATAGCTCATAGTGGACGGAACGCACTTTTTAATTACTTCACCTAATTTACGGTTATACCGCGCGGTGACTTTAGCAATTAGCTACGTGCATTTCCCATCTATTTGCCGCCTTTCGCTCTCGCGATCAAACAAGAAGTTACCCATCTCGCCTCGCAGATTATTCCGCGAGATTCATCTCGTAGACTATTCTACGAGATTTTTATCGATCTCGATCTCAAGTTCCTTTGAATTGCCCATGGCAATTGCTGCCCGCAGGTTGCCCGCAAACTGAGATGCCTTTCGGGCTGCCGCTAGACAATCCGCAGCACTAATGGATCGAGTTGCGACTTCCGTATCCTTCGAACGAGTTCGTTCGCGGTTTGACCATCGATCTCGACCTGAATCGGTTGCAGCATTCCGCCACAGCTTTTCAAGTCGGCCTGCACCACCTACCCGCTTAACCGCAGTCGAAAGCGTCATTCTTTGACCACCAACATTCACCATAATCTGTTGATTATAGAATTGTTGGGCTGTTTCTAGTGTTGCAATGGCCAAGTCTGCTTCCTCGTACTCAGCAGCGATGGTTTTGGGTTTGGCGTCCAATTCGTCAGAATCGAATCCCCAAATACTGTCTGGGAACTGCTTTGCAGTAACGTCTACAACGCCACTCCAACGCCTGATGGCTTCCCTGAGTTGATACCCTGTCACTTTCATGTTTTTCTCCAATCTTCAAGCATTGTACCTTATCCTGATCTTTTTGTCAAGCCCCCAATTCTTCAAAACGGAATTCTTCGCCTGATAAATAGGTCATACGCTCATCGCCATCGACTACTTCACAATGAACTACTACTCCATGCTTCTCCAGTAGTTTTATCCCTTCCTTCATCAATTCTGATGATCTGCGAAAGTCGGACCTTCGTTCATTATCACTCGCGCCGTCCATAGTATTCTCCAAGTTATGGCCTAACGGATGGGGAGGGAATCGAACCCACAACACCCATTAAGGGTGCTCCTGATTTCCAATCAGGTGTCCCGCGCCTTGGGAATCCAGCCCATCCTCATTTATATCTTTCCACTCGTTTATAGCCAACCTGGAAGCCTCCCGCACAATTGATCTTGGATTACAACCATAAAAACCAGAACAACTAAAACTATTAACCTCTAATAGATGATATGTCTTACATCTCGCTTTTGTACTCAGATGTCCACATATATCTATGGTATAGATTGGATCTGGTTGCCAAATTTCTTCAGCAATTTTTTCTGCCAATTCACGGGCTTCCCGTGGAGGGCAATCCAATTGTATCCCAAATGACTCTGTATCGGTGTTTCCATCAAGTTTATACAGAAAACAAGCTATTAACTTGCGATCTCCTATTACAAAACGCCATTCATCACTGATGTTCTTAACGGGAGCTAATAAAACCAATTCTTCTTGATCATTATATGCTGACAATGCCCTTAGATTTGACTCTAAATCAAGAGCAGAAATGACATGCCCTACAAAACTTTTTGTTCCACTATTGGGCCGTATGAATAGAGAATCTTGACCGAAATCCACAAATAGTTGCAAGCCTCGTCTGATGACTTCACCGAGAGGCAATAAAAATGCCTGGCTATTGAGAACGTATTTTCCCCAATGGGCATAATACCGCCTGCATTCCATGTTGGCAAAATTGCACCAAGTCCCTGGAATCCAAGGCTTAGTTCTTTGAATTTGGCGGATAAGATTTATCGAACCATAGCAGATTACACAATCATCCTTGTCGGCCTGATCGTATTTTCCTGATTCAAATGGTGCATATTTAACAACAAAAACTTCGTGTTGTTGTCGTTTGATTTCTTCAATTAGTGGTGTTAGGTCTTCGGCAAAGGGACCGTCTTCGACTATCCATTTAACCATGTCCGGTTCAATCCTCTTGCCGAAGTCTGCGAAAAATAAGTCCCATATAAATTACGAACATAATAACAAATATCGCAAAAAAGAATGTTAACCAGTCATCGGTCCTCATCATATGAAACGTGTTGATTGGCCCCGTATGATACAGGGCGTATAAAATATCCATAACCTTGCATGAACCTCTCAAAACGGAAGGTGGAGGAGTCGAACCCCAACCCCGAAGGGTTCCCAAGCGTTCGAAGCTTGTTACCGACCGACCAGTGGCACCTTCCAAGCATTCTTTTCTCCTTAATCTGACATTGTACCTCGAAATGATTTAAAGTCAATACGAATATTCTGAAACAACCATGTATAATTCTAGGACATTCGATTCGGTCCTTCTGCTTGGGACTACTGAAGCACCGATAATGCAATGCCCAGAAATGGGATTGGCTGATTAGGACAAGCAGACCCAACATCAGGGGTTGTATGGTGGTTTTGCTCTGAGAGAGTAATAGTGTATTCAAACCCTGCTATTACGATAAGATCTCGGCGTGGTGGGTGAGAACTGGTGGCCACGTTAAATAAAGCACGGTTGGTGTAAGAACTCATTTCTCAAAGGTATGAGTCTGAAAAACCGCCCCTGACTTATATCAGGGGTTGGTGCGCAAATCTAATTCTAAAGGTATAAAACTACCACCCTCTATCTTCTGTATCATCATCCTCTTCATCGTCCCCGTAATCTTTAAATTCGAGTTCTCCAGTTATCTCCGGAAATATACCTTCTACGAGTGTATCTCGCCAACCCTCGAATATCTCCCGTTCTGTCGAGTCTGCGTCAGAATCGCTAGTCTCAAGGGCTTCCTTATCCTGTATATCTGCCTGCATCCCCTTTAATTCAGTATCAGCCGATACTAAACACGATATAATATGATATCTACCTAAATCATCTAATTGTAAATATCTACTCAATAATAACTCTGCGAATTCGTGCTTTGTAATATTCATAATATTTCTCCATATTACGCACAATAGTACAATAGTACAATAGGCGAGCAGGAATTGAACCTACACTACCGGCACTCAGGTTTTAGAGACCCGTTGAGGCTCGATGCATTCCTGGGACATAGCACGCTGGCGAATCGTAACGCCAGAATCGAATAAACTAGACTGACGCTTACCAGAGAACCATCAAATAATGATGTTTCCAACACTACTCAACCTGCCCCGTTGTAGCCCTTCCAATTAGGCCGCCTAAACGGAAGGCAAGGGATTCGAACCCCCATCCCCCTTGCGGGGGAACGTGATTAGCAGTCACGCGCAGCAAACCGTATCTGCCTACCTTCCAATATTTGTATTGTACGACACCAGGCGTTAGATGTCAAGTCGAAAACGGGCCTGGAGGGATTCGAACCCATCAATCCGAGCTTCGGAAGCTCGTGTGATATCCAGTTTCACTACAGGCCCATAATGACAGCCCCACCAAGAATCGAACTTGGGCCTTGAGATTCAAAGTCTCATGCGCTACCATTACGCCACAGGGCTATGTTTGGATGATTAGAGTTTGGATTTTTCAAGGGCTTCGGATAATACTTGTTCGATAGGTATGTCTTCATCTACTCTATCTCTTAGTTCTTTAAAGCCTTCCATGGAAAATCCTGCGGCTACCAAAATATGCTGAAACATATAGATGGTAGTATCTTCTAATACTCGTCTGGTTAGGTCGGTTTCTATTCTGTTTCTATAACCAGTGAGAATAGAGTATTGCTTGAGGGTTACTGTTTTCCCTGGAATATCACAAGGTTCATACGAACCGACTGTTTTTTCTTTTCGTAATTCCTTCACTTTCGCTGGTTCTATGCCAAATAATCTACATTCTAAAGGTCTTATATCGTAGATAGAACAATGCCCGTTATAAAATGGGCATCCTAGAAATTCATCCTCAGCAAGAGTTAACAAATCTGAAATGGTTTTCTTAAATATCTCTATTTGTCGATCTCGATCAAGAGTCTTCCAAAGATAATGAAATTCGGCAAGAGTCACAACTGGCTGTTGTTCTGTGCAACACCAGTGTTTTCTCACACCATTGATCTGTCCGCATTTATCACAGCCTGTAGTTTTGGGACTGGCTTCGTAGAGAATTTTACACTGTACGTCTGACTTTGAATAATCCAATTTCGCACCCCCGCTTCTGTAAATGGGCGGGCGGGATTCGAACCCACACAGCACAGGATCAAAACCTGTTGCACTGCCATTATGCTACCGCCCAATCAAATACACCCCCGGCAGGACTCGAACCTGCAACAAATTGCTTAGAAGACAACTGCTCGTCCGTTTGAGCTTCGGGGGCACTAGCGTTTTAATTTACGCACCCGCAAGGGTGCAAACTTAGGTGGGCGGGACTCGAACCCGCATGTTTCACATCTTGTCCAATCCGCCATTGTGCGTAGAGGATCACTATTGCTTCTTTTCCATCGTTTCCAAACATCCAAACTCTAGTTCACAATAATTTTTTTCTTTATTGCGAAACACTCTTCCGATTAACGCCACCTAACGGAAGTATTGTACCTTTTCGGAAAAGATAAGTCAAGACTAAACAGGACAAGTCCTTAAAATATGGTATAATCTAACAGAAGGAGACGATTATGAAGAAATTTCTTGTTGCTCTCGTTTTTGTGCTCGTTTTAGGCATCACTGCTCGTGCTGCTCCTCCAAAAGGCAAATTGGTAGTCATTGACAACCAGCCTCTACATCAGGTTATAGAACTCATAGCAGTTGCGGCAAATGTCAATATTGTAGTCAAATGGGATGCTCTTGAACTAGATGGCATTGAGAAAGAAAATGAAGTCTCTTTGCGTGTTAGAAATGTCAGCTATGAAAGATTGCTACGTCTCGTTCTGGAACAAGTCAGTAGTGGAGAACTAGACATTGCTTACGAAATTGATGATGGTATCATTACAATATCTACAAAAGAAGATTTAAGCCGACATATTAAGACCACAGTTTACGATATTGCTGATTTAGTATTTAGTGTTCCTGATTTCAGAGGCCGACAAATTAGTCTCGATAATATCGGTCAAAACCAGGGCAATGGTGGTGTTGGCGGCCTTGGTGGTTTCGGTGCAGGTGGAGGTAGTGGGTTATTTGGTGGTAGTGGAGATGGGGACGATGAACTAGTCAGCAATGTTGATCCTGCTGAAACACTACTTAATCTAATTCGTAGCACTATAGATCCGACGAGTTGGAGAGTATCAGGCGGTGCTGCATCTGCCACAATTATTGGTCCACAAGTAATCGTAACAAATACTGCAACAGCTCATTCACAGTTGAGGGATTTATAATGACAGCCAACGATATTTTAGAACAATTGACTCTATGTTTACATGGAATTATTCAGAGAAGTGCTGTACAGCCAGAATTAGAAGCATTGCTTAATAAAGCAAATCAACTACCTCCCGATGCTTTTGTGAATCCTACTGATCTTGTTGGATTCAATGATGCTATTAACAAAATCTCTCAATTGCCGCTGGCTCCAGAGGTAAAAGGTGATACCACTAAACGGGACTGGAAGGATCAGATATATTATCATGGTGCTTATATTGTTACTGCTAGAATTATTTATAGAATAACAAAACCACTACCTGAATTGTCTGCTGCCGAACAAACAATATTAGACACACTACGACAGAAGTATTATATTGGCGAAACACCACATACTGATATGGCGAATAAAAAATTAAGTTCTCTTTTTAAAACATTATCTGAAGAAGGTCAACGAAAATGGACTGAGAAGGCAGCTACAATTCGACAAAATTATACAGTTGGTCTCTATCGTGCTTTAACTAATCAGACTTATGTAGAGTCTCTCGATGATCATCATCTATCAGATGTCAGAGATTTTTTTATTAATAGCTGTTTCGATAAAATTCTAACACATTACTTTAGATCACATTATGGTATTTGTAACATAAGAACATACCAGTTCACGCCGATTACTAAAAAGAATAAAAAGACTGATACTCATATAGGGATTCATCGTGATGGATTAGCTAAAGACAGTATTAAATTCATGTTCTTCGATGGGCTGATTACTGAAAAGCTCGGATGTCTACGTACTCTAAACAAAAAAAATGTGCTTCTTGATAGTGTTACCGGACTCAATCCATTCTTGCTGTTTAATCCTAACATTACAAAACATCAAGCTTTTGCTCCGAAAGCTGGTCGAAGAAGCACAATAGAAATGACAATGATGCCAACACTGACAAACGAACTACCCGTGGTGGATGCTGGATGTAAAGCAGGTAGCCCAATTAACCCGTTTAAGTCTTGGAAAAAATTAATCTAACATTCTAGTATTTGTACTGTTTATACCCTCTTTAGCTCGTTTGATCAGATTGGCGTACATGATCGCGGTCGTTTTTTGATTCAATTTGTCATCACAATCTCTAACCTTTGTCATAGATTTGACGTGCAGTCTATGGTAGGACACTGTATCGTCAAGTTTTTTGTGTTTAACATTCCCTATTTTATTATGTGCCCGTATTGTTGATAAGAGTTTCTGTAAAGCATATTGAGCATCCATCATGTTTTGTTTAATCGTTATTGTATGAGCACAATATAGTCTTCGAGTAAATAATTTGTTGTCGATTAACCCAGTAGCAATAGAATTTGCGAATAGTCGAATAGCCATTTCTTTATCTACCCGACACCGTAAATCTTCATCATATAAACCATAATCAACATGCAACTGTCGATCATATAAAAGAGTGCCGCCATGAATTATAGCCCCAGATTTAAGTGGGAAATCCTGTTGATAAGCAGTTGCCAATCTAATGTTGCCTTCTAGTTCAAATGCTCTTGCGTGTATAAGAGGAACATCATTCTCTTGAAAGAACTTAACTCTTAATTCTAGAGAGTCCTTGGTAAGCATATCATCAGCATCAAGAATTGTAATCAATTCTCCTTGCGATTTAATGATTGCTTCATTTCTAACAAAAGCACATCCCATGTTTGTTTTAGTTTTTCCCACTTTTATTTTTGGTGATTGAAATCTCTGTGCTACTTGGAAAGATAAATCTTGAGAACAATCATCTATAATGATCATTTCCCAATTTGTATATGTCTGTTGTTGCACAGATTGTATACACTGAGGTATAAATCTTTGATAGTTGTACAAAGGAGTGATAATACTGACTAAGGGGTCCGACATAAGATATTATACATAACGACCCAGGCGGGACTCGAACCTGCAACCTTCAGCTTCGCAAGCTGCTGCTCATCCGTTTGAGCTTCTGGGTCAAATTTCTAACTTTTTTGTGTAAGGTTATTACACATACAACGTTAAACCTATTAGGAGGATCTATTATGAAATATCTCTTAACAACCCTTTTTGCAGTTCTTGCCTTCGGTTTTTCCACTTCTACTGCTGATGCACAGCGAAGGGGAGGCCAAAGACAGATACAGAATCGACGGGGACACCAAACACAGATGAGATCAAATCATCAACGTGGCAACCAACGACAAATGCAAAGTCAACGAGGACAACGCCGAACACAGATGAGATCAAATCATCGTCGTGGTGGACAGAGAATGCCTGTCAGGCGATTCCAGTCCAGACAATTTCAACGCAATTCTCATTGCGGCTGTCAGTGTCATCAGCGTCGTCATGTAACCAGACGATTTCAATCAATGCGTACTCAGAGGCAATATCAATATAATCGTTCGCATCGACGATTTCGATAATCGGGATGACAGGATTCGAACCTGCGACTTCAAGATTACCAAATGCAATCTGATGACATTATGCATCCTTTGGCTTGTCCATTTTTTGCTGGAGTATATCTGATGTATAACGATTGTTTGTCTTTAAATACATCAGGTTTTAGCCAACATAGTTTATCAATTTTAGGAACGTATACTATGATGACATCTACTTCCAGGTCCGAATATGATTTCAGTTTTCCTTTGCGGAATCCAACATACACTGCTCCTTGCGAATGGCCAGATTTACCGTCCGCATACTTAATTTGGACCTTGTGAAGTTTACTGCCGTCATCGAGGATCTATCTTGGTTTGATTCCGGAGAAGGTTCTCTTTCACTAGAAGTTTGATTTGTGGGCTCTTTTTCAAAGTGTCCAGAGACATAGAGAGAAGTTCTAATAGCAATAACTAAAGACAGTACTGCAATGAATGAAGTTATTACTAGTATGACAAACCTCCGATGTTCTTTGCTTTGTTGTTTTTTGTCTTTTATCTCTTGCTCTTTCTGTGTTTCTTCCTGCTGTAATATAAATGCTTCCATTCCAGGAGTAGTCAAAATTGTATCTTCATTCTGATAAAAAATGTCTGGTGGTTGTGGCATGGCGTCTAAAAGCTTTTGTTGATCACGAATAATTTTGTTACTAAGCCGTGCTATATCACGTTCGCTCATAAAACCTCCTCATCTTCTGTATATTTATTATACACATACGAAGTTCAAAGAACTATAGCCTCCTCCCGGAATCGAACCGGGTTCTCAGGTTTACAAAACCAGTGCATCACCATTTATGCTTAGGAGGCGAAGGCGGGTGGCTATACGAGCCACCCGTGCAAAAGTAAGGATATTAATTCAGATGAACATGTCGTGGTTCACATGTTTCCACGACTTCATCTGTTTGATCACATTTACAAACGTATCTATCAGAGGTATAGACGGCTTCGATTGCTGCCATGGCTCCGAGGGCAAATCCTCTTTGCATTCCCCAAAACGATAAAAAACGTTTGTTGTTTCTGTAGATGGTGTAAGTTTTTTTCATAGTAACTCCCGGTGATTCATGAGTGCTCTTTCATACATGGTTTTTTGATCTTGTCGGGCAATTTCTATGTTTCTTCTTTTCTCTAGGATTATCCTATAGTACCAACAGAATATCCAGTTGTTTTCAATCCCATCTTCAGCAACTGGTACAGAACAGTCTACCTCAATATAACCACCTTTTATTTTGATATGTTGGTTCTTTACCGCGACCCATACCCAATCAGGCAACCAATCGTACCATTCTTGGAGTTCTGGGATACATATTACACCATCAACCATGCCTTCTGCCCATTGTTTAATATGGAAGTTTAATTGAGCTTTACCAGTTAATACACGACGAAATAACAATGGGTGTCGTGTTGGAACGACAATGCCATGACTGTCTTTGATGACATACGCTTTGAGTGCGCTAACACCTCGTTGATCAGGTGTACAGAATTCATCGTCAAGAGGTAGCTCAATCTCAGTGAAGAGACCGTGTTTGTTGTAGATGCGAGCATAGGCCCAGAAGTTCTTACGATGAGAGTCTTTGATTTTAGTCTTTTTTAACCGTTCAATGCTTGGCTGCGGTTCATGATTATTCTCCTTGTGAAAGTGAAAGAAAGCCTCCTCCCGGAATCGAACCGAGTTATCTGCATTACAAGTGCAGTGCATCACCATTTATGCTTAGGAGGCGCAGTTAATAATAGGATCTCATGATTTTGACAATTCGCGGAAAAGAAATATCAGCAGGCAATTCTTTTTCTCCGCAAGGGATGGTTGTTTGGTAAATCTCAATGCAATGTTTATAAAAAGTAGATTGCCGCTTATCTACTTCTTTACATTTAGCTATTGTCATCACTATCAAGGAATCGATTGCTTCTTGTTCTGTATTATAGAAACTGCCATGTTTGTTGAATTCTATACATTGCATGTTTAATGATATATATAAGAACAATCCGTCTGTTTTACGTTTGATTCTATAAACAATCACTTGTTATTCCTAATGGGTATGGGTGGATTTGAACCACCGACCTTCTCCTTATCAGGGAGCTGCGCAAACCAGACTACGCCACATACCCAATTATACACCGAATAGCCACGACTGGAGTCGAACCAGCACAACATGCCGTATGAAAGCACAGCACTAACCATTATGCTACGTGGCCAAAAACAGCCCGGGCGGGAGTCGAACCCGCAACAAACAGCTTCGAAGGCTGCTGCTCGTCCAGTTGAGCTTCCGGACTAAAAATCTTCTTCTACGTTTTTCGCGGCAGAAGATGAAACCTTGTTAGGTGCTTGGGTATCACAAGACGGACAATAATCAACCGTCAGATAATATACAAAACCACATTTTTCACATGTATGTTCACCTGCCGCTTTTGCCTCTGCTAACTTCTTGTCGAAGTCAGGTAGTAGTTCCCGAATGTCAGTATTGCAAAGTTTGCAGTCTTTGTCATACTTTTGATGTTTTGAACATATACTCATAGTTGAATCTCCTGATGCAGTACCACCGAGAATCTCTTGCTTCCATGCTGGCCAAGTTCTCACGACAGCACTAGCATGCTCCAAATGTGCGATAAATGCATCCTTATTCGGCATCTCGACTACATGCTTTTTCATATGAAGAACCAATCAGATTATACAAGTCTTCTGGACTATATCCTTCTGCGGAAGTTCCTGTCCAATGAAACTGTTCAGCCTTCCAATGACAGTCCCTACATAAAGAAACTCCATTTTCTTTGACGTAGCCGCCATTAGTCATTTCATTGCGATCTGTTATATGATGAGCATTCAACTCATCTATACAGCCGCATTTGACACACTCGTATCTGTCTCTCCTGAAGACTTCGGCTCTAAAATGCTGTCTTGTCTGTTTCTTCGTCATAATTACACTATAGTATGAAATGAATGGATTGTCAAGCATCATTTGCCTAAATCAAATAATACTAAATTACCATCACTATCATATCCGATATTCCCGCCATGTGCATCTTTAATTGTGATCGCATGTTTTTGGAGACATTTGATGAATTGCATATATTGCGGCACAAAAATAATTTCCTCTGGAGTGAATGCGTCGGGTTCGTCCTCATCGTAATTGAAATGGTTCCGCATAGATGTAGCTAATGGTTTTAAATAATCTGGGAGAGTACGAACCTCATCCATCTCAATACGCCAAAGATTAGGCATTTTTTGAATCATATCTACACTATGAATTTTAACTAAACATGGGATATTTTCAATCATTTGCCTTCTGGCAATATGTGCCTCATGACGCTGATTAGTATATTTGATGATATGACCTTGAACATCCCCTCGTTCGTATGCTATGCCTCTAAGACCCGATCCTCGGTATTTAAGTGGAAATTGTTCCCTTTCACTACCAGCAGTTTCCTCGCTCATTTCTCGATCAATTTCTCTTATGCCTTCTACAGATTGATACGTATTCCAAGAATTTGCTTGTTCAGGCCATGGAGCAGGAAGGGCCATCGGTTTGCTGATTTTAACAAGCCAGCTCATCGTATCAAATAAGCCCTGTTAATTGAACAGCACGCCATGTACCAGCATCGTGATATGCAAGATATACATCTCCAGTACCATTCTTATGGATAGCAATATCACCATCAACTACATTGTCATGATTATTGACATTTCGACCTTTCCAATTTAAAATTGTTGGTCTTGATCCGCCTCCATCTTCGTCAGCCCAGTATTCACGAGCCATCACACCGCCTTGGTCGCGAATGGCGATAATTTTACTGATACCAGTACCTTGACTGATATCTATACGTGCCCGGTTATTGCAAACTATTGTGCTCATTTGAAAACTTGAACCAACACCAAAATGATGGAAAAGATCTAAGTCCAGGCCAGGATCTGGTATAGCTCCATTATCTCGTCTCGTGATATTAAAACTGCTATCAACTATATGAGTATTGTAAAAAACTATGTTTGGCTTATTGCTGCCTTCGTCCCAAACATAGGTTCCTTTATTTCCTACGAAGTCATTATTATTCATGATTATGTCAAAAGCACGTAGTGTTGTGTCGCTTGTCGCAATAGAGTCAGTTCTAGTAAATTTGACTGTCGATTCACGTGCTTCCATTCTGACGTTTTGTATGGTCAACCCTGATATATGGGTTTCGACAAGAACTGCATTTTTTGCTCCTGAAGTTTCCCAAAGACAATCTCGAATATAAATGCCTCGTATACGTAAAGCAGATGAGTTTACAATATAAGCGTCATCAACATAATCAAAATGAATAGCTGCCTTGCCACCCAGAGTTGTGGAAGATAAATCACTGCTCTTATTTGAAAAATCACAGCTTTCTATAAACACGCTATGCACAGCAGGCGTAATGATTATATTAGTTTCGGATGCAGTTTGACCATATACACCAAAGAAACATCTATCAAATTTTATGTCAGTACAAGTGACGTGATCTTCAACAATAGTGCTAAATGGAGAAGTAAAATCAAATACGTTGTAACGACCAACAAAAACACCGTTACCACCATCTTGCCAATTCCATGTTTTTACGAACGAATATCGGTTTACTTCACTGCCCAAATTGGCTAAACAAAATTGCAGGAAGTAACCTGAGATATTTATATTAGTAAAAGTATGAAAACCAGCACTACTACCACCATCATTTCTCCCCATGAGTATTCCAACTGATGGTCGATTACCCGTAGAATTTGGGGAGTATACCGATATGTTTGATATGCCACATGCATGAGCCCCAACCATGGAAATACAAGGTTGAAGATTACTCGCCATCTCAAAACGGAGAATACTGTGTCCTGTTGGAACTAATGTGTTAATATTACCCATACCAATACCAACAAGATAAACTCCTATCATATTTTCCATATTGATAGTGACAGTCAAGTTTTGCTCTTGAGAGACCAAGACAGTACCGCCACCAGCAGCATTTGCAGCATCGAGAGCAGCCTGGAGAGTAGCAAATTGATCAGATCTGAATTCACCCGGAACAAATGCATCTTCTATTGTGGCTGGAGTAAAATCGTCCGCTCCAGAGGCTGGTTGTTGTCTGTCAACAGAAACTGTTCCGGCATCGACCAATGAAGCTAACGCTTTTGATTGTTCTATGAGTTCTCTAGGATGAAATCTAAGTAAATCTACGATTTCACCTGGTCGTATTGTTGGCACAAAAGGTAAATCGCCGATAGATAACACTGAATTTGATAGATTTGTAACTTCTATTTTTTGTTGTTCGTTATTTGTAGTAATGGCCATACATTCATTACAACACGATAATATATAAACCTGCTTAATAACGACACAGAACTTTGAAAATATTAACTCCTGGGGCTGGATTCGAACCAGCAACCATCTGGTTAACAGCCAGACGCTCAACCGTTGAGCTACCCAGGATCAAATGGGATCGCCTGAACCAACGTCGGCTTCCCAGGATCATTTGCGTTATTGAGGAGTGAAAGCGCCTAGCGAGAATCGAACTCGCATCTCGACACTGGCAATGTCACGTAATACCACTATACCATAGGCGCATTTGAAAGCGGGCGACGAGAATCGAACTCGCACATCTAGCTTGGAAGGCTAGCGCTCTACCAGATGAGCTTCACCCACACAATGGAATGACGGAGAATCGAACTCCGATCTCCAGGTTGCAAACCTAGCGTCTTCCCGTTAGACCATCACCCCGAAAAAGACGAGCAGGAATCGAACCTACATCATTGTCATTTGGCCAATTAAAAGCTGGCCGATGCCCTTAGAATCCGGCCAATGGCTCTCAGACTCTTAGAACAATATAAAGATTCTGATTGCTCCGATTGCATCGCCTCATCATTTTGTGTCGAATAGGAATCGAACCTACCTCAGTTCATTTTTGGACGGATAGGAATCGAACACTACATCATTGCCCATTTGCTACCTAGCACGGTAGCGGACTTTGATTGCTCCAATTGCACCGTCAATGGAACTACGGGGAATCGAACCCCGACTTCAGCATTGCGAACGCTGCGTGATCCCAATTTCACCATAGCCCCGCACTTGTTTTGACAAATGGAACGGATGGGAATTGAACCCACAACCTCTTGCATGCCATGCAAACGCTCTCCCAATTGAGCTACCGCCCCGTTAACAGGTTATCTGGTCCAATACGCCTATTTCTTCAGTGACAACAATATCATACCATGCTGGACGTATTGGTTTCTGTTCGTCAAGATGACCAATTATCATACCACCAATAATATCTGGATAATCCACAAAGTATTCACCACTACCCGTGATTTTTCTATAATGGCAGAGTCTGCATTCTGTTTCATACATAACCTCATTGTCACCGTTTTCCCAATGACAAATATCTACCTCGAATGTTCCACATTTAGAGCACAAATCAATCGATGGTTGGCCGCTGGATAGGAGTGGAATAAAGGTTTCTGCTCTATGGCACCTGTCACAACTCCAAGCAGACATTCCGAAGTTACCACATTTTTGACATCTGTGATAAATCACTGTGGATCTCCAAAAGCCACTAACAGGATTCGAACCCGCATCTCCTTCTTACGAGGAAGGCGTGCTACCATTACACTATAGTGGCGTTAATCATCATCGTCGTCGTTTCTCCCAGTATAGTAGTCATCTTCGTCATCTTCTCCCAACATATGACGAGGCATTTCCCTATGTGGAATCAAATGATACCATGCAGGTTCTGTCATATACTGTAGATCACTGAATATGTCAATGAAACCATTATATCTATCTTGTTCTGTATCTTGGACAAAATACTCGCCAGTAAAAATAGTTCCTCTGTATTCGCAACGTGAACAAATAATATCACAACAAATTTCATTGCTTGATAAATCTATCCAAAAACATTTTGTCGTGTCAAATTCTTCACACTTGTTACATCTAGTAATCAGACCGTTTTCTGGTCTGCGAAAAAGACGAAAGTTTCCTTCTCCATCAAAACGAGTTCTAAAACAATCCCTACAGTGATTTTGGTTCAGGTTGAAACTGCCGCATGTTTCGCATCGAAAAATAACCATTTGTTCACCATCCAATTACCTCTTCTGTCGTCCTACAGAAATGCCGAGGTTTTAAGTCTCGACTACCGAGTATGTTGTGCAAAACATCGACTTTATAAGCGTCACCATTACACTGATTACATGTGACAAACCAAAAATGTTCACCATATCTTCCTGAGTTGATATAGCAATTCAATTTTCGTAGGATTACGTCGAAGCTACCACACTGTCTACATCTAGCTATTGTCATGTACATTTAATTGCTTCAAAAATTCCATTGTGTAATTTGTGTAATTGTGTTCTTTGAGGAATTAAACCTCTTATTCCGGTGTAATAACTGTCTACATGTATCAGATCTGGTATAGATATGTGCTGTTTTGATGGCTGAAGCGAATTTTTGGTGGTACACGACCCAAGTCTAATATTTTTGTAGATATCTAAATCGAGTTCTGTTATCTCGAAAAGCACCCATGTTGTCCCGCATTCTTTACAAAGCATTCTTATAGACTTCTCAAACCCAGTATGTGATGAGTGTCCTTCCAGCACTATAGCATTCCATTCTTCGCATATGGGACAGTATTGGTTGTCTCCCATGCTTTTGGGGATCACCATAGTAGTGTTACTCCTCTTGCTTTATCTCTTCGTTTGTGTAGGTATATTTTCGTCTGAATAGTAGTGTTACTCCTCTTGCTTTATCTCTTCGTTTGTGTAGGTATATTTTCGTCTGAATGTCCCTATGTGGATATAAGGGACGCAAATGTACAGCGACTCGGTGATCATAAACATCATCGGTTATGCGTGAATACTTATGATGGCATATTGGACAATTAAAAAACATAGATTCTTGACAATTATCAAAGTCAATGCTATGTATGCCACCTGAACCTGAAGCAAACCATGTGCCACACCTAACGCATCTTTCTATTGGAGAATTGCAAAATTTTCCAACGTTCATGGTTGTTTCTCCTGGGGATCGGACCCTTGGCTAATGGGCGATACTGGATTCGAACCAGTGACCTTCTGCATGTAAGGCAGATGCGCTAACCAACTGTGCCAATCGCCCTTATTTTACCACAAGTACGCTATTTTTGCAATGTCTTCGATGTGAAACTCTGTACAGTCATCACAAACACCCAAGAGCTGGTTAACTGTACCAACTAAATGTGTAGAACCATCCCTTAGTTTTAAGACAGCTCCAGGTATGAGTTGTTCTCGCGTTTCTTCATCAACCAATCCGTGTTTATTAAAAATGATGTGAAATTTGTTAAACTTTAAGGTAGACGCCTTTTTTTCCAATGTCATGTCTTTTTCTTTTCCTCCGTCTCAGGTTTTATTAATTGAAGTTGTTGGTGCATAAAAGTATGTTGTTTAAAAGTATAATCACGCAAATCGAACCAATCACATGTAAAGAGTTCGGTTTGGATTTCCCGGATTGTCATTGTGGGACTACCGGACTTAAGTTTAACCAAGGAACCTCTTTCAAATCCACCTACATCTGCTCGGACTGGTAATTCGTTCATGAATTAACTCCTTAATTCATACAATCGGAGTGGCGAGATTCGAACTCGCAATCTCAGCGCCCCGAACGCTGCGGCCTACCAGATTGGCCCACACTCCGTAACTCATACAATCGGAGTGGCGAGATTCGAACTCGCAATCTCAGCGCCCCGAACACTGCGGCCTACCAGATTGGCCCACACTCCGTAACGCATCTTCTCTTCATACTCGGAGTGAGAGGATTCGAACCTCCGGCTTCAGCGTCCCGAACGCTGCGGTCTACCAGACTGACCTACACTCCGTAAATACTTAGAGTTCGCAGCCTACGCTTGCGCGATCAAGAAAATTCGGGGTGACTGGATTCGAACCAGCGCTCTCGTGCTCCCAAAGCACGCGCGATACCAGGCTTCGCTACACCCCGTTATGTATTTCTCCATCATTAGGTCAGAATCACCTTCTTTTTTCGTCTACCAGGCTGCGCCACACTCCGTTTTTTCAACACCACAAATCTTGGAACCATTTTCCAAATAGTTTACATCCTGCTTGGACCTTATCATTATCCTCACGTCCTATGAATTGAACACCATCTACATCTTCTATAATTCTTTCAAACGCAAAGATTATTTTCCCCATTATTTTTTCCCACTCTTCTTGGGTTAGTCTAGCTGGGGATCCAGCATTCGCATATTGGAGAATTTTTAATCGAGGCAATGTAAATTTCGCGATATAATATTGAAGATTCCAGATTTCTATATCAGGGATTTTCTCTTTCTGAAAGAGTTGTTTTACACGAGATAACATGGACTTTTGCATCTTCTATTATACTACAAATATTTGACCGAAAAGTCAAATGATGACCCAGACGGGATTTGAACCCGCAACCTCTAGGATGAGAACCTAGCGATCTGCCTATCGATCTCCTGGGTCAAGCTTACGCGACCGGATTCGAACCGGCGACACCCTGGTTAACAGCCAAGTGCTCTAGCCGCTGAGCTACGCGCAAGATAAGACTAAACAGGAAGGAATCGAACCTTCTTGATCCACTACCCTGTACTACATACAGAGGCATGGTATCATGTTCCGATTACACCGTTTAGTGAGATAATCGCCTGGGGTGGATTCGAACCACCGACCTTCTCCTTATCAGAGAGCTGCGCCAACCAACTGCGCCACCAGGCGTGGTTTCGGTCTAAACACTCTCCGGGGCTACAGGTGCAGTCGATGATGGTTTCGCCGCAGTCGGGGCATCGGTCGTTCATGTCTTGTTTTCCTCGCCTGGCTTCACCGGCCTGTTGATAAAATTGTCGCTCGTATTCTACTAATCCTCTTAGATTTGTCAAGGGTAACTGGGGCGAGAGGATTTGAACCTCCAACAACCTGCTTCAGAGGCAGGTGCTCTGCCGATTGAGCTACACCCCAAATAGAGGCGGGGACGGGAATCGAACCCGCCAGTGATGAGTCAGGACCTTCTGTCACCCGCACCGGAGAATAAAGGAATCGAACCCTCAACCCGAAGGTTGGCATGGCTTTCAAGGCCACTTAGACACCAATGTCTGCTACTCTCCAAATACCCACGACGGGACTCGAACCCGTGTTGCTAGGATGAAAACCTAGTATGCTAGCCGCTGCATTACGTGGGCAAAGGCACGCCCTAGAGACCGAAATCTCTAAGGGCGTGATTGTGCGCAAAGGATCTTTATAGTCTGCCGCCCCTTGCAGCAAGACTTGTCTAGCCTTTCGCTAGTCCTCTTCGATTGTCATCATCAGTCACAGCCGATGATTGCAATCCCCACAAAAAGTGGAATCTGTCCACGGAGTCTTGTTACTGGCTCCAAAGGATACCCAGTCAACTCACCGCTTCTTTAGATTGCGTTCCACATGCTATTGCATGTGCCATCCCTTTGAAATAGGTGGGACAGGGATCGAACCTGCTGCCTCTTGTGTGTAAAACAAGTGCTCTTCCAGATGAGCTACCCACCTATAATCCCAACGCCAGGAATCGAACCTGATCCTACTGATCCACAGTCAGTCGTGCTTGCCATCAACACCTCGTTGGGGGTCTCAATTTCTCCCAAAATTCTTTTCCAATACTCACCTTTGGGATTGTTTGTCCTGTAGTTATTACAAGGAGAACAAGCAATCACCAAATTAGATTCATCCGAAGTACCACCGTTTGATTTCTCCAACAAGTGATCGACAGTTGATTCCTCATATGTCAATTGCCTGAAACACCAGTAACACGACGGAGTTTCATCCCAAAGTATTCGACGCCTCTTTCTGGTATCCGAAAACACCACCTTCTTTTTCTTCTTCTTCTTCTTTCCTGGTTGCGATCCAGATTCTGTTCCTGGCCAACGCTGCGCGTTTGCAGCCCTTATTGCTATTATTTCCAATTCTGACAAAGCCATAAAAAAGCCCCACAACTTTCGGTTGTGAGGCTTTTAAAAAGCTATGGCTTTTATTGCCTCACAACTCTCGACCCATTGGATTGCCCTGTTCTGCTTCGGCGGCAATTCCGGGTTGATGCACGACGACTGATCTCCCGGTACTACGGGATGTCGGGGTCGTCGTCGGCCAGTTGTGAGACATTCGCAACATTGTCTGGTTCCTCTGCCAAACGAGACCATCTCGATGGCACGGTTGTATAGTACCAAGATTATACATGGAAGTCAAGGGGAAATCCTCTTTTTTTCCCAAAAAGTTTTCGTCGGCCCACATATATAGATGTGGAAGGAATCCGGCAATATTCTCCGTATATGGTAGAGGAGGACACATCCAATGGCAAGGCCAAAGAAAAAATCTTTGGGATACTGTCAAGAACGGGATCTCAAGGTGGATGAAGACCAAATGTGTGATCTGTTTGATCGCAAAACCAAACGATCTAAAATGTGTTGTAAGAATTGCAAGAAGTTTATCCCGATTCCTACGAACTCAATTACCCAAGTTCAAGAATAAGTTCATTCCTGTTATGATATATAGTTCTATTTAAGGAGATGAATCATGTACGATGTTTATTTGGGCGGAATCTCTGAAAAAACATGGCGAGAAGAATTTAAGAAGCAGATCAGTGACGATATAACTATCTATGATCCATTCGAGGATGATTATAGGAGATTCAGTGAGAGACAAAAATCAGAATGTGTGGGTGAAGAACTCACAGTTCTAGAAGAACAATGCTCTATTGCAGTCTTCTATTTTTATGAGTCAGTTTCATGCACATCATTAATAGAACTCGGAGATGCTACTGGTCGAGGTAAACAAGTTTTTGTATGTACAGAAGGAGAGATGTCTGGTCTGTCTAGCATTCAACGTTATTGTGATTTCCGTGGAATTCTATATATGAACTCATTAGAAGACTTGATCACTACTATTGAAGAATATATGGCTCAGGTAGAATTGTGTGCAGTCGAAGAAGAAATTAGCATATAATGTACAATGCTCAAACGTCGAAGATTAAATCCATCACAAGAAGTCCTCGTTATTTATGATGTAGAACTTGGGCATGTGCAACAAAAAGCAACGTTCAAATTCTATCGGCGTATAATGATAGAAGAGCAGGAACATGATATTCCTGTGTTCGAATATGCCGATAAGGAAATAACCGGATTGGAATGTTTTTGGGTTCTTCCAGAAAATGCAAGAACTCAAAGACAAATTGATAAAATACAAAGAGAACTTCCAGAACTCCAACTCAGAGCACTGGAAGTTTCATTAATGCATGAGTATAAAGTTCCTTCAAAAGTGAACGATCCAGAGATACACAAAATGGCTGAAGAAAATAATCAACGAGTTCAAAACGTAATTAAAAAGTTCGGATTTGATCCAGCTGATGAAAGTTGGATTGAGTCTGAACTAGCAGGCAATGCAATAGAAAAACAATGGTTCCAATTTGAAAGAGACAATGCTTTGGTTTTTACACTCGATTGGGGAGACACTGTAGAAAATTTTAATCATCAATTTAACACCAATATATCAATAGACGATGCCCTGAAATTATCAAAGAAGAGAATGCGCTACCTAATGGGAGCACACTTCACAAGAATGAGTGGCACCGCAGATAACGAAGGCTGGAAAGCATCCGCTAAGAAATTTGAACAATTTCATAGACATCGGGAAGAGAGAATGCTACAATGGTCAATGCTTCATCAGGGAAAATTTCCTCTGGTAAAAACCAAGAAAGAAGTTCCTTTTTGGTCTGGTCCATTTTATCATAAGTGTGTTGAGAAGATTCCCAAGATGTTTACGAATATTAAGTGTAAGTTTTTGAAGCCAGGTATAATGCTAAGAGTGATTTCATATGACCCAGAACATAAATATCTTCGGCTTGATTTCACTACAGATGTGCGGAAGAAATTAAAACCGGATGAACCATCTGATACAAGACCTTGGATAAAAGAACACGCAGATTATGATATTTGGATCAAACCGAGTGAGACTGAGGAACATTTAGAGTTTTTGGAAAAATTAGAATAAAGCAGGATTTTTCGCTTGACAAAATGTATAATCGAGTATATATTATTTAGATTGGTTGTGCGGTCAACGGGCATGCCCACTTCGCCGATTACAGCCAAACATTGTAAATTATTGGCGTTAGGTTGGAAAAGAGAGAACAGATGCGAACGAAACCGAACATAATAGGCAAGTTTAAAGCCGAGAAAGACGGTTCGGGGTAGGTTTGCATCACCACGGTTTCACGCAACCCCTTGAATCGTAAGGATTTGAGGGGTTTTTTTATGGGACCAGTTTCAACCCGTGGTGAAACTGCTTCTGGGAGTGAAATCATGTTGGCGGCAGAATTAGCGGCGATCCTGTTACGTCATCCAAAGGCCGAAGTTGATCTCATTCGGATGGATCACGAAGGGCCTTTAGATATCTGGGGGCACGAAGTTGATATGGATATCGAACATGTTATGTCGGAAAGCGATGATCATATTCAATTGCGAGTGGGTCCGGGTACTTGTGAGAACGACCGTTTCGACTATTGAGGAGAAAAACGATGGCCTAGAACCTTAAAATGTACATTCTCGTCAGAGAATCGGTTCCCAGAGGACTGGGAATCAATGCAGTCGGACATGTGGCATTGTCCACGTATTTGAAGTTCAAGGATCATCCCGACACCGAAGAGTGGTTGAGAGAGTCTTATCGCCAGGTCACATGTTTAGTGTCAGACAAGGAATTTGAATCGGCAAAAAAAGCAAAAGAGTTTGACATTTTTTACGAAAACGATTACAATGATGAGCCAGTGGCGATGGGATTTAGGCCGAGACGAGAATGGCCAAGAGTGTTCAAATATTTGAAGTTGTTCAGGTAAAGACAATAGACTGGGTAGCTCTAACGGTAGAGCGAAGGTGTGAAGTACCTTGCGTTGTGAGTTCGACTCTCACCCCAGTCAAGGGCTACAGGTGTTAGCGGCAGCATTGCTCCCTCTTAAGGAGTCAGGTCAGGGTTCAAGTCCCTGGTAGCCCATTATGAACAGTAAGTTGCTTAACGGATTGAGCAAGGAATGTCCCTATGTCTCCAGGGAAGAAATAGAGCGTTTCTGGCAGCAAGCTAAAGGACTAGCAAAATCTGGTCCGGCGTATTGGCAAATTGTATCAAGAATAACGAAAGCACGTGCCGAGAAGTTGGACGAAAAACGTAGACGGGAAGATGATATTCGGTGGTTAGAGGACAGGCATCGTAATACAATGGGAGACTGGAATGACTGAGCCAGACCACACAATTATATTAGATAATACGGAAGTCAAGTTTTGCGTTCATCTTGAAGAGCCGCCTCTGGAGATTTTGATTAGACAACCAACAGGCTGCTATAAAGTTGCAACGCAAAGCATGGCAGCATCCATAATTCGCATACTCGTGAAGGAGCGACAGGAGCGACGAGATTTAGAGAAAGGCCGTAAAATTGACTGACGAAAAAATCGAATTGCTCGTTGCAGCGTATATGGTGCGGTTTAAGGATGTAAAAACCCCGGAAATCTTGGGTCTGATTGAAAATGCCTACCGGGATGGCATTAAGGCAACCTCGGTCTTGAAGGATTTGATCAAGAATGCCTACCAAGATGGTATTCAAGCAGCCTTGGCCGTAAAAGATGTACAGGATCCTGTACAACAAGATGATGCGCCTCCAATTTCCGAACAAGTACGACGAGAATTAGGCAGATAAAAA
>SDBT01000255.1_pt1 | contig 79000 bp, 69 predicted proteins | sample 2277101 | NCBI WGS metagenome assembly SDBT01 (sample SAMN10404973, study PRJNA504765) | marine sediment metagenome | isolation source: marine sediment core GS10_PC15, 103 cmbsf | place: Arctic Ocean: Southern Knipovich Ridge | collected 2010
TTAATTAGAACCAATAATGCCCCCTGGATGCAGTGGAGATAATCAAGACCATGTTTGACAATGTTTACAAAAATAAAAAAGTAGTCATTACTGGAAACACTGGTTTCAAGGGTAGCTGGCTAACCATCTGGTTATTAAAATTAGGCGCCCAGGTTTATGGAATTGCCAAGGACATCCCTACTCAACCATCGATGTTTAAAGAGCTCGGTCTTAGCAATAAAGTAGACCACAAAGAAAAAGATGTAAGGGACCTATCATCAGTTAGCAAAATTATTAAGGAAATAAAACCAGATTTCCTCTTTCATCTTGCGGCACAACCTCTCGTCTCCATTTCATATAGAGAACCCATAGAAACTATCTCTACAAATGTTATGGGCACTGCGAATATTCTGGAGGTATTAAAAGAATCCAATCATGCTTGCACCGGAATTATCATAACAAGTGACAAATGTTATGAAAATGTTGAATGGGAATGGGGTTTCAAGGAGACAGATCCGTTTGGAGACAAAGGCATTTACGGTGGATCTAAAGGTGCAGCGGAGTTGATATTTAAATCTTATTATCATTCATACTTCAAAAGCGACAAATCCAATGTGAAAGTTGCTACAACCAGAGCAGGAAATGTAATCGGTGGGGGCGATTGGGCACAAGACAGAATTGTTCCGGATTGTGTTAGGGCTTGGACCAAAGGCCTTCCTGTTGAAATCAGAAATCCGGAATCGACAAGGCCCTGGCAGCATGTTTTGGAACCTTTAAGTGGATATTTACTTTTAGGGCAGCAATTATCTGAAGGAAAAAATCTAAACGGAGAAAGTTTCAATTTTGGGCCTCCCCCTCAGTTCAGCCGTAATGTCAAAGAAATCCTGGAAGATTTAAGTAAATACTGGAATTTTACAGATTTCTCACAAGCATATAGAATCATCCGTGATATTAAATTTCATGAAGCGGGTCTTTTAAAGCTCAATTGTGATAAGGCTTTCTATCATCTTAAATGGCTGCCCGTATTAAGCTATAAAAAGCTGATTGAATTTACTAGCACCTGGTATTTAAATTTTTATAGAGGCAAAACCGATATGCTTGATTTTACATTATCTCAAATTAAGGAATTCGAACAAATCGCCTTGGAGAAAAAAATGCCATGGACAACATAACTATCGAGGGTGTCATCTTGACTCCCTTAAAAAGAATAGACTCTCCTCTGGGAGATATTTTTCATGGGATGAAGAAAAGTGATGCTGGTTTTGTTGGTTTTGGGGAGGCATATTTTACTACTATTAATGAGAACCAGATAAAAGGGTGGAATAAGCATAATATAATGACGCTAAACCTTGTTGTTCCAGTTGGAAAAGTTATTTTTGTCCTCTATGACGGGCGAGAGAGATGGAGGACAAAAAACAACTTTTTCAAGGTTGAACTTTCTCCAGATAATTACCAACGATTGACAGTCCCACCAGGTGTGTGGATGGCCTTCAAAGGAAATAGTAATGAAACAAACTTGATTCTTGATATTGCTGACATGGAGCATGATCCAGACGAAATCGAAAAATTAGACTTGGACCAGATCAAATATAACTGGGAATCCGCATGAAAAAAGTATTGGTCACTGGAGGCTGTGGCTATCTTGGAGCAAGAATAAGCAAACACTTCGCAGAAAAAGGATACCATGTAACGGTCTTCGATAAAATTGATCCTTCTCCATACAGTCAGTGGACTTCATTTATGGAAGAGATCATTGTTGGAGATGTTCGAAATGAAGCGACCATCTCTCGTTTAGTAGAGAAACCATTTGATGTGGTTATTCATTTGATATCCTTGGACCATCACAAATCTGAAAGCAATCCAAGTTTTGTCTCTTCTATTAATGTTTTGCCAACATGGAATCTATTAGAAAAATTTACAAAAAAAGGACTGGATAAATTTGTATATTTTTCTACTATTCAATGCTATGGCAAAATCCAGAATGAAATCATTACTGAAGAATACCCTACTTCACCTCTAAACTCTTATGGATTGACACACTTATTATCTGAAAGTATTTGTAATTATTATAATAGAAAGACAGACACGAGTTGTATAAACATCAGGATTTCAAACGGTTATGGAAGCCCGGTATTTAAGGAAAATAACTGTTGGTGGCTGGTCATCAATGATCTTTGCAGAACAGCATATAAGCAAAACAAAATTCAATTAATGTCTGACGGGTCCCCCCAACGGGATTTTATTCATGTTTCAGATGTGAGTAGAGCGGTTGAATTGTTGCTAAGATCAAAAGATGCTGAAGACCGAAATAACACCTTCCACATTTCGTCTGGGAAGACATTAACAATTTTAGAATTGGCACACATCGTCAAAAATGTGTTCAGAAAAAGATATAAAAAAGAAATCTTTATCTATTTACCGGATAATTCCATATCCAATGACCCAAACTTATTTCGAGAAAGAGAAAGATTTTTGATAGATAATACAAAAATCAAGAATCTTGGTTTCCTGGAAAAAACAGATTTGTTTGCAGGATTGAATGAGCAGTTTGATTATCTCGAACAAGACTAGAGAGTTTCGTGTCTTTTGAAGTCTTTTAGAATAGAATGGATACGCTTGAAAAGAATTTGCTAATTACATAGTTTTTACGATCAGAAAATATGGATAAAATTCTGGAGTGGTGGCCGGTTGGAATTGTCATAATAATTATGGCCATACTCACATTTCTAGATCAATCCTACCTGAAGAGCAAACGCAGATTTTTGAAAGCTTTATTGGGGAACTTGCTTAAAATAGTATTTGGTGTATTTATTGTTCTTTTAGTTTTGCTTCTGTCAGGGATAACACGTGCATGCTAGCTGTTTGTTTTTTATGAAGTTTGATTTTAGTTTATCCAATTTGGTATGTTGACTTTTTTGCAACTATCCGATTCAATGTGTTCAATACTTGAACAGACCATTTCTGATATTTTTGTCGTCATGAACGAAAAAGATTAGATCTCTAACAGCGGTAGCCTGCCTATAACAAATTCTTTAAAAAGATGGACCAACTCAAAATCCTTAAGGGGCTTTCAGAAGACAGCACTCTTACTCAGCGCGCTCTGTCAAAAAAGTTTGGCTTTAGTTTAGGAAAAGTGAACTATATTCTTAATTCCTTGATAGATGCAGGCTTGATCAAGGCGGAAAGATTCAAAAATTCAAAAAACAAAGCTGCCTATATGTACATTCTCACTCCAACAGGCATGGCAAAGAAAATGGAGCTGACCTTCGGTTTTTTAAAAAAGAGGATAAAAGAATATGAAGTCTTGAGGATAGAGATCGAAGATCTTAAGAAAGATTTGGAGATACAACTGAACGAAAAAAAACATCTCAAATCCCAACTTGAGCAAAAAAGATTATTTCTAGACATTGGTTAAACAACCTCCTTTTAAAATAAGGTATCTCCTTCTTCTATAAATAAATTTATGAAAAAACTTTTTGTTGTTACAGGCATACTTGGAATAGCATCCCTAGTGAATCTAATTACAGGTTTAATCCGGGCTAAATACATGGCTTTAACATTGGGGCCTGAGGGAATAGGCATATTTTCACAGGCCTCATATTTTTATATATTTTTATCCAATTTTGGGACATTAGGCATTGGCTTAGGAGTTAATAAATACGTTGCACAAAATTGGAAAGAAAAAAATATCAAGAAAACAAAGGAAGCCATTCTTTCCTCATTTCTACTTGTTTTTTTAGTATCGTTCCTTTTAATTGTTGTTGCATTGATTATGGCTCCTCAATTATCTTACTTTTTGTTTGCAAGCAGAAAATATGGAATCTATGTTTTAATGCTGACTGCAAGTTTGCCTTTTGTTGTATCAGTCTCTTTATTTACAAATATTTTTTTTAGCCTTCAAAAAATTAAATCGTATACTAAAGCTAAGATTATAAGTTTAATTTCGGGTTTAGTTTTTCTCTTTATTTTGGTTTATTTATTAAAATTGAAAGGTGCTTTTTTATATTTGGTGCTGAATGGGATAATAATGGGATTGATATTTTTTATTGTTGCTTATCGGGAATTGCCAAAGACGCTAATTGACTCTTTGCTTAAAAGACCATTCATTCAACTAAAAGAAATTCTATTTTGGTGGAAAAAATACTTTAATTATGGGGCTGCAATATTAACCTCTACTGTGATAGGGCTCTTAACTGTTTTATTTCTGAGGGCAACTTTAATAAGAAAATTTGGCCCCGAATCAAATGGAATTTATCAAGTGGTTTTTGCTCTGTCAGGTTATTATCTGCCATTTCTTACTAATGGTCTATGGGGATATTTTTTTCCACGCATGAGCACCTTTAACAATAAAGATGATATTATCAACGAAATAAATAATACATTTCGGTTACTCATAATTTTAATAGTTCCTTCAATAATTACATTTTACATATTACGCAATTTGTTTATTAAAATGGTATTTTCATCAGAATTTTTAACCGCATCGTCTCTATTTTCTTGGCAGCTATCCGGAGATTTTTTCTTCCTTCTTTTATATGTATTAAATACTTCACTTATATCAAGAGCATTTCTCAAAGAGTATCTACTTATTGGGATTGGATATAATTTATCTCTCATTATAATTTTCTTTTCTACGTATAGAACCTTAGGAATAAAGGCAATAGTTCTGTCCTATCTTTTAAGCAGCATAATCCTATTCTTAATAAATTTTATTATTCATAAATATAGAATTGGATTTAAATTGTATTCTAAAAATTACAAATTAATTATTTTGTCCTTGCTTTTGATCATTTTTTGTATGATTGTCAAAGACAGTTACTTGCTAACACTCACAAAAATAACACTGATGGTTGGATGGTTTCTCATGATAGTCAAAAAAGAAGAAATACAAAATCTGAAATCACTTCTATTTTCAAAATATTCACGTTCTAATACTTTTCAGTAGCAAATAAAAGGTGTTATTTCTTCATAATTTTGATAATTGTCATTCTAATATAATTGCTTCAAAAGCATAATCAATAGAATAAATGAAGAATAAAATTGCCACTATTATTTGGTTTCTAAAAAGACCTCAATACATCTCTCAAATATTCCAAATCTTAAAACGAAAGAAAAATAAAATATTCGAAAACACTCGCGATGAATCAACCTTATGGTGTAAAGAGAATCGTGTTACTCAAAATGAGGCATTAAAGAAATTAGTAAATATTAAAGATTATCAACAGTTAAACATAATTTTTTCAAATGTGATAAATGAGGCACATTACAAAGTTAATAATTGCCAAGTAAAAATGGGGGGAGAAGGTGCCATATCCTTTTTATATCACCTTGTTAAAGAAACAAAAAGTCAGAATATCGTTGAGACAGGAGTAGCTTATGGGTGGTCATCGTTAGCTATTTTGTTGGCAATAAAAGATAGCGATAATGCGAAGCTAATTAGCAATGATATGCCTTACATAAAAATGAATAATGATGATTATGTAGGTTGTGTTATTTCTGATGATTTTAAGTCAAAATGGGAATTACAGCGTTTGCCTGATGTAAAAGGAATTCCTTTGGCTCTATCTAAGTTTAATAATTGCATAGATTTTTGTCACTACGATAGCGATAAAAGCTACACAGGTAGGATGTGGGCATCTCCATTATTATGGAATGCGCTGAAAGAGGGAGGGTATTTCGTTTCTGACGATATTAATGATAATTTAGCATTTAAACATTTTTGTGAAAGTGTTAATCGAAATCCAATCATTATTGAACATTTAAGTAAATATGTTGGAATAATTGTAAAATAATTGAACCCGATTAAAGTAACTTACATATTATCAAATATTGATAAAGCAATTGCTTTTGAATGGATTGCGGATAAACTTAGTAACAAGAAGTTTGAAATATCGTTTATTTTACTAAACCCCAAACAACCCTATCTATATATTTGGTTAAAAGAAAAAGGATTAGAATGCTATTATATCCCTCATTGTGGAAAAAAATTTTACCCTATAACCTACATTAAAACTTTTTTACTACTACGTAAAATAAAACCCAATGTAGTTCATACGCATTTGTTTGATGCCAACTTAATTGGGCTTTCAATTGCAAAAATCCTAGCGATAAAAAAACGTATTTACACAAGACATCACTCTACATATCACCATGACTATTTCCCCAAAGCTGTAAAATGGGACAAAAAAGCTAATAGTTTGGCAACTCATGTGGTTGCCATTTCTGAAAACGTAAAAAATGTATTGTTAAAGCAAGAAAAAGTTCCTGCGAGTAAAATTGTTTTAATTTATCATGGTTTTGATGTAAAAGGTTTTCAGAATTTGAGTGTTAATCAAATAGAACTAATTAAAGATAAATATCAGCTAAATAATAGTGATTTCCCAATAATAGGCGTGATTTCTCGTCAAATAAAGTGGAAAGGAATACAATATATTATTCATGCTTTTAAGCAATTATTAAATACGTATCCTAACGCTAAGTTATTGTTAGCGAACGCTTCAGGACCAGACAAAATATTCATACAGTCTTTATTAAAAAATGATTTGCCTAAAAATAGCTATATAGAAATCCCTTTTGAAACTGATTTATTTGCACTTTATCAGTTATTCGATGTATATGTACATGTGCCTATTGACTCCAATATTGAGGCCTTTGGACAAACTTATGTGGAAGCCTTGGCTGCTGGTATCCCATCTGTTTTTACATTGTCAGGTGTTGCACATGAATTCATTAAACACGAGCATAATGCATTAGTAGTTAGTTACAAGAATAGCGATGAAATATACTATTCAATAGTTAGACTTTTAAATAATAAGCAACTTTCAAAACAATTAGTTGAAAATGGAAAGAATTCAATAAAGCCATTTAACCTACATTTGTTTGTTCAAAAACTTGAATGTCTCTATGGTTAAGCCTTAACCAGATCTTTGATTTATTTTCATTGCTTAGTTTTTCTCCTTTTGCAGGCTTAAATTAATGACTCGTTCTTCATCAATTTTTTTTATAATATTCTTGAGTTTGTTATTGGGAGTGGGACAAATAGTCTCACCCGGCTTTATCTGTCTTCTTATTATTAATATTATTTTAGGCTACTTGTTATGGAAATACTCAAAAACAGAAGATAAACGCTTTATTTTAATACTATTTGTTTCTGGGATACCCATTTCACAGCATCATGCCTTCTAAAAAAAAAGTATGGGAAGATGTCGGTGGTTTTCCAGATTTTAGAGCGGCCGAGGATAAAATATTTATGAAGAGGATAGAAAGAAATGGATATAAAATTGGTTATGCTCCCGGAGCAACTGTCTATTGGGAGATTCCTTCAGATTTTAGAAGTACATTTAAACGCTTTAATGAATTTTCCTACCACGACATAATCGCCGGCAGGGCAAAGGATTGGCACTATCCCGTAATTCGGATTTTGCTTGTTTCTGTTTTAACAATCACAATAGACATTGCTATGTTTGCAGGAACCCTTAGATGGTTATGGATGAATAAAGTTAGATTTAGGAAAAAGAGTGATTAAGAAAAAATTGGAATTTAAGAAGCCTCATTCAAAAGAAACCTTTGAGTGGATTAAATTGCCTTGTAGTTGCTGTGACTCTATAAACTATCAGCCCTTAGGTTGCAGAGGAGGTTCAGCCCATAGAAGAAAGATAGGGATAAAATCTTTAATAGTCAGATGCTCTTTGTGTGGCCATATTTACCCTAGTCCAATGCCTATCCCAAAAGATATTAATTCACTATATTCTGATTCCGAACAATATTTTATTCATCATGACATAAATAAAAAAATTTATTCTTATGAATCAATTTTTGATCGAATTGAAAAAATATTAGGCAGTCGAGGTAGATTATTAGACATCGGTTCAGGAAGAGGAGAATTTTTATACGCTGCAAAAAAGAGAGGATGGGATTCATATGGAGTCGAAGCAAGTAAAGAGTTTGCTGATTTATCCCGTTCAATGTTTGAGGTAAAAGTATATAATTGTTCATTAGAAGATTCCAAGTTTTCTGATAACTATTTTGATGCTGTAATTCTTAATGCTGTTATAGAACATTTATATAATCCAAAAAAAGTATTATTAGAAATTAATAGAATATCTAAGTTTAATAGTCTGCTATATATTGATACTTCAAATGAGTTAAGCCTTTATCATATTATCGGGAATTTATATTTTAAAATAATAGGCAAAGATTGGGTTACGCAGCTTTCGCCTACTTTTTCTCCATATCATGTCCAGGGTTTTACAAAAAATTCTATGAGAAGGATCCTTGCAACAACAGGTTTTTTTATAAAAGAGTTAAACACTTATTCAGGAAGAGCATTGTTGCCCCATAGAGATTTTAAAGAGCTTTGGGAATATATAGGCATGATAGTCATTAGTAATGTAAATAAATTTCTGAAGATGGGAAGAGGTTTTAAAATTGTGGCTCAAAACATAAACAAAAAATAAAGAAGGATGAAAGTGAAGGTTTATGGAATATTTCATCCTTTGTGAGTTTTACAAGGTTCTGTTTTAACAAAAACATTGGATATTGATATATTCTCAAGAACTTTTAGATGTTAATGGATAAACTCAAGATGCCTTTAGAGAAAAATTCAAAATCCGTGAATCGATTTTTAAAAATTTTTGGCATAATTCTTGTTGGTGTTTTACTCGGAGTGGGACAAATAGCCTCACCCGGCTTTATCTGTCTTCTCTCTATTTATATTATTTTAGGCTACTTGTTATGGAAATACTCTAAGGAAGAAGATAAACGCTTTATTTTAATACTATTTGTTTCTGGGATACTTTTAAGGGTAGTTCTTTCTCTCTTTTTGTATTCTCAATCGTATGCCCAAGGATATAGTGGATTTTCCTCTGGCGACGCTGCAGTTTATTCTGAGAGGGCCTGGCAGATAGCTCAGTTCTGGCTAGATCCGGATAAATATTCATTTCCCCGTATAAGACATGGGATAAATGGATATACATATATTATTGCCTTCTTTTATTCCCTTTTTGGTTACAGTCCATTGGTCGCTAAATTTATCAACTGTCTTCTGGGAACAGCAAGCGGTATATTGATATTTTATATAACCAAAGATATTTTTAATGCAAAAATTGCAAAATTATCAGCAATATTCGTCGTATTTTCCCCTTCTTTAATTAGGTGGTCGATAGATACTCTGAAAGACCCGCTGGTAATCTTCTTAATCATTCTATTTTTTTGGATATTGAAAAAATTTCAAGAAAAAAAATGGTTCTTTTTGATACCATCAATCTTTGTTGTCATACTATTAAAAATATTAGGAAATCCTCTCTATACTATTTTATTATTTATTCTTGTATACGCATTCTTCATAGTTTTAAGGTTAAAGCCGTTAAAAATTGTTGGCTTAATTTTTCTGGTATTTTCAGTAATTCTATTTTCCAATTTAATAGACTTGAATCCAAGAGATTTGGCACAAGAATTAATAAAAAAGGCAGCCCATTACCAAAAAATGCAAGCTGTTAGTGATGAGGCAGGCTATTTAATTTATGAAAATACTACTGCTATGGAAGGAAGGATTAATTTAATTTCAATACCTCTGAGCTATATTAAAGGTCTATCCTATGCTCTTTTCTCTCCTTTCCCTTGGGCTATAACATCCCGCCTTCAACTGTTCGCCTACCCTCAGATTTTAATGTGGTATTTTTTATTCCCTTTCACAATAATAGGCATCATTTTGACCCTGAGATACAAAACTAAGGATATTTCACCGCTCATCATATATATTTTCTTATCTTCTTCATTACTTGCTTTGGCCGAAGGAAATATTGGCGGTGTTTTTAGACATCGAGATTGGATAAGCCCATTTTTTCTTATGTTTGCTGCAATAGGTTTGATATGGGTATTCGGCAAAAAAGAAGTTGAATTATGGAGTTGAATGTTCTTTATATTTCCTATGATGGGGTAACCGATCCTTTGGGACAATCCCAGATTCTCCCCTACTTAAGAGGATTGGCCAGGAAAGATAGAAAGTTTATTCTGCTCAGCTTTGAAAAAAAGAAACGAATTGCTAATAAAGAGCAAGTTCGTAAGCTCAGATTTGAACTTGGCCAGAATAATATCCAGTGGAAAGTCTTAATGTATCATAAACGCCCTCCTTTGATATCATCTTTATACGACATTCTAAGAGGAATAATCGTAAGCTGGTATTTGGCAAAAAAAAAACGTATTGAAATCGTCCATGCTAGGAGTTATGTTCCGGCACTTATAGCTCTTTTCCTCAAAAAAAAATGGGGAGTTAAGTTTATTTTTGACATGCGAGGTCTCTGGCCAGAAGAAAGGGTAGAAGGCAATTTATGGAAAAAGGACGGTTTAGTCTATCGCATCACTAAATTTTTTGAAAAAAAATTCCTCTTGAATGCCGATGAGATTATCGTCCTAACAGAAAAATCTAGAAGAATCATCAGCGCTTTGCCTTATTTACAAAAAAAAGATATTAAAGTGAGTACAATCCCCACCTGTGTTGACTTGGATAAATTCCAAGTCTATTCTTCTCAAGAATGTTTTCTTACGAAATTGAAGGATAGATTCATAATCGTCTATCTTGGCTCCATCGGCACTTGGTACATGCTCGAGGAGATGATTGGTTTTTTTAAGTTCCTCAAATTGAAAAAAAAGAATGCTTTTTTTTTATTCTTATCTCCAGGAGAAAAGCTATTAATTGAAACTCAGTTGCAACGTGCAAATGTTCCTGAAGATAGTTTTCACATCAGAGAAGTCTCACACAATGATGTACCTATGTGGCTATCTCATGCAAATGTTTCTATTTTTTTTATCCGGCCTACATATTCTAAAAAAGGATCCTGCCCAACAAAGTTTGCAGAATCTTTAGCCTGTGGGTTGCCGTTAATAATTAATTCAGGCATAGGGGATTGTGACGAATATATAAACAGAGAAAAAGTTGGAGTTTTAGTAAAAGAATTTTCTACGGATGGCTATTCTCATGCTATAGATGATTTGCTGAGATTGCTCAATAATAACAATCTAAGCTTACAGTGTCGAGATACTGCATCTAAATATTTCTCACTAAATGAAGGCATTGAAAGATATAATCAAATATACCGAAATTTAATAAATTGAAAAGATAAATGAAAAAGTTACTCCAAGACTTGCTTGTTTGTCCTAAATGTGGAGATTCCTTGACAGTGAAGCCAAATCGTCAAGAAGGAGCTAATATCATCGAAGGTCAGCTGAATTGTAGATGCGGAATGGTCTATCCTATCGTCAATTCAATCCCTCGTATCTTGTCGAGTAATTTTGAGAATGAGCCGGTAACGGTAAAGAAAGCAAAAGAAAAAACCCAGAAAAGTTTTGGGTACCAATGGACAGAATTTTCAAAAATGTCCAATGATTTTAAAAAAAATTTCTTCAACTATATAAAACCTGTAAAGGCCTCCTTTTTTCTTGGAAAATTCGGACTCGATGCCGGCTGCGGATTTGGTCGTCATCTGTTTAATGCCGCTCAACTTGGCGCAGAAATGGTTGGACTCGATATGAGTGCAGCCATCGATTCAAGCTATAAAAACACAAAGCATTTAAATAATGTCCATCTCGTCCAAGCTGATATGTACTTCCCTCCAATACAAATAAAGAGTTTTGATTTCATATACAGCATCGGTGTTCTTCACCATCTTCCAGATCCAGAGGCCGCATTTAAGAAATTGCTGACTCTCCTAAAGCCAAACGGTGCAATTTTTATCTGGGTTTACAGCAAAAAGCGAAAAATCACAAATTTTTTCTTGGAAATACTTAGAAAAATCACAACCCGGATGCCTTTTTGGCTATTAAAAGCATTATGCTTTGCGGCTTCAATTTTTGAATGGATTTTCTTAATACAGCCATACAAGCTTTTTCAAAAACTCCCAGGGTTTAAGTGGATTGCTGATAAACTCATTTTTCCACACATTAAGCTCTATGCGCAATATCCTTTTCAAGTCGTCTATGCAGACTGGTTTGATAGGCTTTCTGCTCCAATAAGATTTTATTATAACGAAAAGGAATTATTAGGCTGGTTCAAACGCGCGGGGCTGGTCAACATTAAAATCTCGCCGACTGGACTCTACGGTTGGAGGGGATATGGAGAAAAAAAAGCTGAGTAATAATGAGGGTTCTATTTATTCTTCCTTATCCTACTGATACTGTTCCAGGACAGCGATTAAAATTTGAACAATATTTTACTTATCTCGGAGAGAACAAAATTGAGATCAAAATATGCTCTTTCATTAGTCCTCAGTTTTATAAAATCCTTTATAAAAAAGGACATTATTTAAAGAAAGCATTCTATGCTTTCAAAGGATATGTCTCCCGATTACAAAATATATTAGATGCCAGAAAATTTGATGTTGTCTACCTCTTCCTTTGGTCAGTACCCTTCGGTCCACCCATATTTGAATTCCTCCTCAAGAAGATGAACAAACCGATCATCTATGATATAGATGATTTAGTTTATCTTCCTCATTACAGCGACGCGAACAGACTATTTCGCTCTTTTAAGAGTAAAGACAGAATCCCTTTGTCTATTAAAATGGCAGATCATGTTATAGTCTGTACAGAATACCTAAAACGATATGCTCTCCAATATAACAAAAATGTTACTGAAATCTCTTCAACTATTAATACAGATACTTATTTTGTAAATAATTGTTACAGCAATGACAAAAAAATAACAATCGGCTGGACTGGAAGTCACAGTACGGCTCCATATTTGCACCTTCTTGATAAAGTACTGAAAACAGTGCAGAAGAAATACAATGTCGGGATAAAGGTTATAGGAGACAAGAATTTTTGTATCCCTGGCGTCGATATCGATGCTCGGGACTGGAACCTGAAGACAGAAGTCCAAGACCTGCAAGAGATAGATATCGGGCTTTATCCTTTACCGGATGAAGAATGGATATTGGGGAAAAGCGGCCTCAAGCCAAAACAATACATGGCACTCGGCATTCCTGCTGTCTGCACCAGAATTGGAGCGGTTTTAGACTTTATTCAAGATAATCAAAACGGATTTTTAGCTGAAACTGAAGAAGAATGGATTCAAAAACTCTCTTTATTAATTGAGAATCCGGAATTAAGACAAAAAATAGGTTTGGCTGGAAGAAAGACGATTGAAGAAAGATACTCCGTGCAGGTGAATGCACCAACATATTTAAAGATTATAGAAAAGGTCTATAAAGAAAGAAGAATAGCAGAAAACTAAAATGTGTGGAATTGCCGGCATATACAATTTCGGAACTAATAATCCTGTAATACCCGCATCACTAAAAAAAATGACAGATACTCTTAGGCATAGAGGGCCGGATGGTGAAGGTTTCTATGTCAGCCGAGAAAAGACCCTTGGTTTCGGGCATCGGCGTTTGAGTATTATCGATTTGGAAACTGGCTCCCAGCCGATGAGCAACGAAGACCAAAGTATCTGGATTGTCCATAATGGAGAAGTCTACAATTTTATGGAATTACGAGAAGAGCTCGAGAAAAAGGGACACATTTTTCGAACAAAAAGTGATACCGAAGTCATACTGCACCTCTATGAGGAAAAGGGAGAGGATTGTGTAAATTTTTTAAGAGGCATGTTCGCTTTTGCTATCTGGGATGAAAAAAATGAGCTTCTTTTTTTGACACGGGATAGACTCGGCCAGAAGCCTCTGGTCTATTTCAACAATGGATCGAAGTTCCTCTTTGCCTCAGAAATAAAGGCTATCCTCGAAGACCAAGATGTTCAAAGAGAAGTCAATATTGAAGCACTGTATGACTATACCTCTTTAGGTTATGTCCCAAGCCCTCACACCATGTTTAAAGGCATACATAAACTGCCTCCCGCGCATACGATGATTGTTTCAAAAGGCAATATAAAGATCGAGCGCTATTGGGATCTTTATTATGAAAATAAGCTAAAACTCAGAGAAGATGAATATGAAGAACAACTACTCGAAATTTTAAAGCAAGCTACAAAACTAAGATTGGTCTCAGATGTCCCGCTTGGTGCATTTCTGAGTGGAGGGGTGGATTCCAGCCTTATAGTCTATATGATGAGTCAGCTCATGGATAAACCCGTGAAGACTTTCACCATTGGATTTCAAGAGAAGCATTTCAATGAACAAAAATATGCCGCTATCGTGGCGAAACATCTGGGAACCGAACACCATGAACTTTTGGTCAAGCCAGATGCAATAAATTTGCTGCCTAAACTCATATGGCACTACAATGAGCCTTTCGCAGACTCCTCCTGCATTCCCACTTACTATGTTTCAAAAATCACAAAAGACTACGTGACAGTCGCACTCAACGGGGATGGAGGAGACGAATCGTTTGCAGGGTATGACAGATATCTCGGAATGTGGCTTACCTCATATCTGGACAGACTGCCTCTCCCTCTGTATAAAACGATTTTAAAAACAATCGGGACCTTAGGCTTTCTCTGGGGCTCACAGAGGACAAGCAGGATGCAAAAACTTCGCCGTGCATTAATTTATTATAAAGATCCAGCCAAACGCTACGACAATTGGATGGCTTGTTTTTCAGATGAGGAAGAAAATAAATTGTACTCAAACTTCGTAAATAACTGGATTGAAAAGTCCAAGCCTTCACGAAAAATACAGAAGACTTTCGGAACAGCCAATGCTTCTGACATTTTAGATAAAACCTTCTACGTGGATGTCTTCACCTATTTGGCCGAGGAACTTTTGGTAAAAATCGATATTGCCTCCATGGCCAATTCACTCGAGTCCAGGTCTCCTTTGTTAGACCATCATCTTTTAGAGTTCGCAGCCAGGATTCCTCCTCAAATTAAAATGAAGCATTTTTCCACTAAACATATCCTGAAAAGAGCACTTTCCCAAAAAGTGCCAAAAGAGGCCTATTCTCGTCCCAAGCAGGGATTTGGAGTTCCCATAGGCGATTGGTTCCGAACTACATGGAAGGATTTCATCAACAATACATTATTAAACGATGAAAAAGCCATTCATGTGTATTTTAATAAGAGCTATGTAAAGAATCTTGTTGAGGAACACACATCCGGAAAAGCCAATCACGATTTTAAAATATGGGCACTCTTAAATTTCGAACTATGGTATCAGCAATTTATTTCAAATTAATTCACTCTCACTTTCAAATGAAAAAGACTATATTTAAAATATTAACACCCATTGTTTTAATTGCTGTCATAATTTTGGTTCTCAACATCAAAGTCACCACCCGGAAGGGAATCAACTACCAAGTTCAGACAATCAAAATACCTCTGTATCTCAAGTTTCTGGATTTTTTTGATAGACATTACAACTATAAACAGCTTGTCAAAAGAATAATCAAAGACGAGAAGAATGATCAACAAAAGATCATGAAAATATTTTCCTGGGCGTATAACAACATACGAGAGCATCCAGAGAACCTTCCCATCGTTGATGATCATGTTTGGCATATAATAGTCCGTGGCTATGGAGCCACAGACCAGTCGCATGATGTTTTTACAACTTTGTGCAATTATGCTGGCAGTGACGCATTTTACGAACGAGTTCATACAAAAAATAAACAAAGTGAAATATTATTATCATTTGTAAATATAGACAATCTTTGGTTTGTCTTTGATCCCTATAATGGAGTCTATTTCATCAACACTTCAGGGGTGTTTGCAGATCTAAGCTCCATAAAAAATCAAAACTATCGATTAGAATCAATTGGTCCTCAAAAAAGTAAAAGTATTGATTATAAAATCCACCTTGATTATCTGCCGGATATTAAAGAGGCCGACCTAAGAAGGGCCAGAGTCCAATCACCGCTTAAACGACTGATGTACCAACTGAGAAAATGGCTCTAGCCTTAAAATCTATCTCATATAAAAAATTTTGATAGAATTCAGCGTTATTCTGACCACATATATGCTTGAAAAATACATACAATCCTCTGTTAATTCGGTTCTTAGTCAAACATTTAAGGATTTCGAGCTGATCATCATCGACGACGGCTCCACCGATAAAACAAAAAAAGTTGTCGGCGAATTCGACGATCCGAGAATCAATTATTATTATCAATCTCACACCGGATTACCTGCAAAGGCAAGAAATAACGGAATCAACCGCACAAATGGAAAATATATCGCTTTTCTCGACGGCGATGACACTTGGCATCCTGAAAAATTATCCAGATGTCTTGAGATTTTTAATAATTATCCAGAGGTTGATTTGGTCTGCAACGATGAAATGATGACAGATTCATCCGGAAATGTTATCAAGAACCTTTCCTATGGACCTTACGTCCCGAAAATGTTCAGGAGATTATTATTCAGAGGAAACTATCTCTCTACTTCAGCCACTGTTGTCAGAAAAGAACTGATTCCGGAGGATGGCTTCTTGTTCAGAGAAAATCCAGAATTTTTTACGGTGGAGGATTATGACTTATGGCTCAGGCTTTCCAAAAAGTACACATTTTTTTTCATTCCTGAAGTCTTGGGCGAATACATGCTTCATGACAGGAATATAAGCTCAAACATCGAGAAACACTACAAAAATCTCATCACTATGCTTAAAAAAAACTTTAAAGAATATGAAGAAAAGAAAAAATTTGATTTCTTCTTAATCAACGTAAGAGTCTCAAGGACATACTTTATATTGGTTAGACATTTCGCACGAAAAGGAAACATCAAAAAGACATTAGAATATTCGTTCAAAACACTCTTTCCACATGTATAAAAATTTTCTTCCAATATATGATAAAAACAAATGTATCCTTTTTGCTCTCGGTAGGAACGCCATGTATGCCGCCTGTAAGGCTTTAAAGCTTCAAGCCGGAGATGAAGTACTGACACCCGCATTCGACTGTGACGGATCACTTCAACCTTTCCGAGTGCTGGATATCAAACTGCGCTTTTTCAAGTCAAATCCTTACAACTTCCACGTGGATATTGATGACATAAAAAACAAGATATCCTCGAAGACAAAACTTTTACACATCATAAACCACTTCGGCATGCCTCAGCCCTGGGATGAATTGATATCTCTCAGAAAGGAAACTGGTATCCCTATATTGGAAGACAACGCTTATTCACTATTTTCAAAAATTAATGGCAGATTATTCGGTACATTCGGTGATATCTCTATATTCTCCTTGCGAAAAAACCTGCCTCTAGCAGATGGAGGGTTGCTGCGCCTAAATAATCCGAACTACGAATTTAGATTATTGAATAATAAAGCTCCTTTATTCTATTTAGTCGATCTGTCAAATTGGCTGAAGATTATAAAAGATAAATTGGGAATCAACAAAATCCCACCGTCCTTTAAAAAACTAATAAAAAGATTCTCCCCAAATATAATGCCTCCGCCACCCCTCTACTCTGGATCCAAAAACAGCTACCCCGAATGGCCTCTTCGTGATGTGATAGGCAAGGAATTTTCTCGTGATTATTTACGGCCTATGTCACGCTTTTCGAGAAAGATATTGGGCAGGTTTTCCCATATTGATTACGCAGAAATTATCAAAAAAAAACGTCAATACTACCATTGGCTGTCAAATAGGCTAAAACAGATTCCAGGAATAAAAATCTTATGGCCCGACCTTCCTGAAGGTATTGCTCCATTCTGTTTTTCCCTTCTTGTGCCCTCAGATAAACGAGATGCTGTTCTTGAAAAATTACAAAAAAAGTACAATGTCATGGCCTGGCCGATATTATCAAAACTCGTTCTCGATCAGCTTGAAGATTTCCCAGATGTTCAGCTGCTCGGCAGAAAACTCTTGCAGTTCAATCTGCCTTCAGAAAAGGTGTGCCTCCCGAGATTTTCTAGATATATAGAAAATCTAACGAATGATGTATGCCAATTACTAACGTGAACCTATCAATTCCTGTGTTTTCGTGGGTATAAAAAGAACCATTAAATACAAAATTTCTGGCTTTCTCTATGGTTACAGGAAAGCAGCCAAAGAAAAGATTCTAAAAAACGGAAATTGCCGTATTCTTCTCTATCATTCCATCGACAACTTTGATTCATCTAAAGATAAAATGGGCTTGGCAGTACCCGTGCAATCATTTTATGAGCATATGAAATATTTGAAAGTCAATGATTTTCACGTGATAGGTCTTTCTGAGCTCATTAATTTTATCTCTTCAGGATTGACGATACCAAAAAAATCTATCGTGATAACATTTGACGATGGATATAAAAGCATACAAACAAATGCTTTACCAATACTAAAAGAATTCGGTTTCACTGCTACTTTATTCGTAAATATATATTTCCTGGAAAAAAAGATCCCAAAAGAATCATACTGGTCAGATTGGCAGACTCTTAACTGGAAGGAAATAATACAACTTCATGAATCAGATATACATATCGGTTCTCATGCCTTAACCCATAGAAAGCTTACCAAAGTAAGCGAAAAGGATCTACAAAAGGAAGTGATCGGTTCTAAAGAAATAATCGAACAAAATATTGGAGAAAAAATATTTGCTTTCAGCTATCCACACGGCGCATTCAATCATAAAATTAAGAATACCCTGAAGGCAAACAATTTTCGCTGTGCATGCTCAAGCATCCATGGGGATAATAATGCTCGCTCTGATCAATATGCTTTGAGGCGAACTGAGATTACCGCCTTTGATGACACCATTCCTAAATTCGAAAAAAAAATATTGGGATGCTTTGACTGGTTAGGAAAGGTTTCTAGATGGAACACCGCTTAATAGAAGATATCAACAAATTCCAGGATATCGCAAAAGATTGGGACGAAGCGCTTGTCCAATCCGGAGAAGACAATCCTTTCCTGCTGTCAGATTTCATAACAACATGGTGGAAACATCACTCAGAAAACAGAAAACTGATGATTTATGCATTGTATGGCCAAGGACAGATAGTCGGAGGAATTCCTCTCTGTGTACAGAAAAAAAATTTCAGAAAAACTCTTTCACATATCGGTGGAATCGATGCGAATATCACGCATTTCTTTTCAAAAATAAAGAGAATAGATTTTGTTGAGCATTTGATGTCCTATTTGGAGAAAAAAGAAAACTGGGATGTCTTTATTCTAGATAGAGTTTTGTCGAGCAATCCCCTTATAAAATATATTAATGGAAGACAATCTCTCGGTTCAAATGGATTTGCCTATTATATCTTCGATGCTGGTTTCAACGGCCTAATCGATCTGACAAAAGGCTTTGATGAGGTATTCGAAAAAATAAGCAGACGCCTGAAAAGATACTTGACTAAAGGAAAAAGAGAATTGAACAAATTAGGAGAATTGACTCTCCATAAAATAAGTGGAAATTCAAGTATAAAACGCTTATTAAGAGAATACACAGAGCTATCAGTAAAATCATTCCGAAAGAGAAACAAGATAAGCGCATTCGAAAAAGCCAATCGTTTCCATTTCTACGAGGATCTGCTAGTAAAATTTGACATGAAAAACATGCTCGATGCACATAGGCTGACAGCAGGGCCTCATACATTAGGAATCAGTTTCGGATATAGGTTCGGAAAAGGCTTTAAATGGATATTGACAGCATTCAATTCTGATTTTTATCAATTACGCCCCGGCCACCTTCTGATAGAAGCGTTGGTAAAAGAGGCCATCAACCGGGGAGATCCCTATTTTGATATGTTCTACGGAGGCGATGTTTTTTACAAACAGCAGTGGTGCCAGAAGATGATTCCTCTAAAGCGAATTGAGATCTGCCGCAATAGTATTTTCAATAAATCATTGATTCTAACAAGGAATAAGCTCAGATCGAATAAGACATTTATGGATTCAGCAAGAAAAATCAGAAAAACGGCACAGAGAATATTTCATTAATCTTTTTACAGGAAATAATATGAGATTCACCATAGGTTTCGAGAGAGAAGACAAGAAGAAGCTTCACTCATTATGGGATGAAATTATAGAATCCCATAAATGGTCAGAAAGTAAGTTTACTCAGATGTTCGAGGAGAAATGGAGTGCTTACAATGAAGCTGATTCAGTCGCATTTTCCGGCTGGGGTGGTGCGGCTTTAGCCACCTTAGAATTTTTCAATGTTAGAAACAAGACAGTCTTATGCCCATCCAATACTTTCATGGCTACACCTTTAAGTGTAATCAAAGCAGGCGCGTCGGTGGAATTTGTGGACTGTAATAGAGATGATCTGTGTTTATCACTCGAAGATTTAAAAGCGAGAGTCAAAAAATACAATCCTTCAGCTGTTTGGGTGGTCCATATTGGAGGGCATATCGCCTTTCAAATCGAAGAAATCGCTATGTTTTGCAAGGATAATGGAATCATTCTTCTGGAAGACTGTGCTCACGCCCATGGAGCTTCATGGAATGGCAGGAAGGCCGGAACTTGGGGTGATGCCGGCATCTACTCTTTCTATGCCACAAAAACGATTTCAACGGGAGAAGGAGGGATGCTGGTCAGCAAAAACAAAGAACTTATTGATTTTGCTAAAAAATTCAGAAACTGGGGAAAATTCGAATATGATGTCGACGGTTTAAACTTTCGTTTGAACGAATTCACCGCGGCTCTAGGCTGTATCCAAGTGGACAGATTGGATGAAATCGTAGCCTGGAAAAGGAACTATGCCCAAAAGAATCTGGATGCAAAATTCTCAAACAGAGTAAAATTTCCAGAGGGAATGGTGTCTGGATACTATAAATACGTTGTGTTCGAAGAGATAGAAAATTCGACAGGCAAAGTGTATGACCAGCCCTGTCATAAAATCATGAGAAAAGATTATGATTTGCCAAATACAGACTGGATAGCAGAAAATCACTGGTGCGTACCTCTGTACTATAAGGGTAACTGAGATTAATATAAATTTTATACGCAATGAAAAAACTAAAGAAGAAGGAGTAAACAGTGAAAGCTCTAGTCACAGGAGGATCAGGTTTTATTGGCTCACACGTCGTAGATAAACTAAAAGACAAAGGAGTCGACGTCAGAGTTTACGATATGGTCATGCCAAGCTATCGCAAAGATATCGAATTCTATCAAGGCAGTCTTCTCGAATTCGATTCTTTACGGATGGCACTGAACGGGATAGACGTAATTTTCCATCTCGGTGCTGTTGCAGATGTTAAAGACGTATATCAGGAACCTCACTATTCCGAAGCAATCAATGTACGTGGCACATTAAATGTCCTTGAAGCATCCCGGATTAATGGCGCAATCAAGAGAGTCGTTTATGGGAGTACTGTCTGGGTTTACAGCGAAGCCGATGAACAAAACGTGGATGAAAAAACCCCTCTCCATTCTCCTTCTCACCTGTATACAGCAACCAAACTTGCGGGAGAATATTATTGTAACGCCTATAATAAGCTTTACAATCTTGATGTGACTATTCTCCGATATGGGGTTCCTTATGGCCCAAGAGCTCGAGATGGGGCTGTTATTCCTATATTTGTAAAGAAGGCTTTAAATGGAGAACCCCTTACAATTGCGGGTGATGGTTCTCAGTTCAGGAAGTTTGTCTATGTGGAAGATCTTGCAGAAGGGAATGTCTTGGCCTTAAAACAAATTGCAATTAACAAAACTTATAATTTAGATGGGAAAGAAAAAATTACGATTAAACAAATCGCAGAGAGTGTCCAGAAGGTTCTAAATGAAGCTAAAATCGAATTTACACCCTCACGTCCTGGCGACTTTTCAGGTAAGGAAGTGAGTAGCCATCGGGCTATGAAAGAATTGGATTGGAGGCCTAAAACAACCTTTGAAGAAGGCCTTAGAAGATACATCGATTGGTACAAAAAACGAGAGGAAAAACACAAGAGTGATTGGGAAAAACTAAGCGAAACACTAAAAAGATAGAGTAGAATAAAATTATAATTTCTAAATACAATTTCCCACCAAGAGATCACTTCATGAAAAAAATGTGAAATAATGAAGGTCCTATTCTTTAATCCATCAAGGGCTGGTCAAGGAAATATTCCCCTTAACATCCCTATACTAATCAGCCTTTTAAAAAAACATGGTCATAAAGTGCGTCTTTTTGACATATCAGACTATGAGATATTCAATGATAAATCCTACGAAGAAATGTTTTTTAAAAAAACTGTCTTTGACACTAAACACATTACTCTAGACAGGAAAAAATTCTATAAGGGGGAATTTGGAAGAACTGTAATCGAGTGCAGTTTAAAAAAATCAGATTATATTAAAGACTTCGATTTGATGCTGAATGATTACAAACCTGATATTATTGCAGTCAGCAGTCTTTCTGTCGATTTCAGATTTGCCTCTCAATTCCTATTACTTTTTAAAAAATACAAAATTCCTATTATCTTTGGAGGAATTCATGCCATATTATTACCCGAGGAAGTTCTAAATAATCAAGTCTGCGATTTCGTCTGTACAGGAGAAGGAGAAATATGCTTCATTAATCTGTTAGATGCTATAGAGAATAATAAACCGCTGGATACAGTAAAAGGAATTTGGTACAAAAAAAACGGTCATATCGTTAATAATCCACCCATTCCTTTATCAGATTTGACCAAATTGCCTCCCTCTGATTTTGAATGTTTTGATCCTTTACATTTCTACAGGCCGTTTGATGGAAAAAGATACAAAATGCTCAATTACGAGTTGAGCCGGGGATGTCCTTTTAATTGCTCATATTGTGTTAATAGCGTCCTCAAAAAAAAGTACAAAGAACTTGGAAAATTTCATAGAATTAAAAAGGTAGAACAAAGCATAAGTGAATTAAAATTTTTGATTAATAAATATCATTTTAACTTCATCCGTTTCTGGGATGAAGATTTTACATCAATTAACAGCTCGTATTTGGAAGAATATGCGAAAATTTATTTGAAAGAAATTCATCTTCCATTTATCATATATGCCCGTACAGATACTGTGACAGAGAATAAAGTTAGAATTCTCAAAGGGATGGATTGTAGAGGATTTTCCATGGGGATTGAAAGTGGGAATGAATTCATAAGGGCAAAGGTTTTAAATAGGAACATTTCCAATAAAAATATTATTGACAAATTCAATCTTGTAAAATCTTATGGAATCAGAGTATCAGCTTATAACATTATTGGACTTCCATATGAAACCAGAGAGTACATTTTTGAAACTATAAGGATAAACAGAAAAGTAAAACCAGATTCTTTTTCTGTAACTTTACTTGAACCATATAAAGGAACTCCGATTAGAAAAATGTGTGAACATCTAGGTTTAGATCCTTTTCATGAAACCACTAACAACAAGCCTCAATTCATACCTGCTGGAATGACGTATGATGAACTTATAGGTTTATTTAATACCTTTGTCTTTTACATAAAATTTCCTAAAGAAAGACATGACGAAATTGAGCTTGCAGAAAAGGATGATCAGGTATTTCAAAAATTAAAAAGTGAATTCGAGAAAATGATGTGAAGCAAAATCTATATAAAGAATCCCGTGACTATTCCAAACAAAAAATGTAACGGCCATAACATCATAATCAAAGAAGCAAATGCTGACTGTGTCGGATAAAAGTCTTACGATACTTATTTGTTGCTATAACGCAGAAGAAACACTAAGCAAGTGTTTGGAATCTTTAGTCTGCCAAAAAGCTTCAAGTGTAGTTTATAAAATATTATTTATTAATGATGGTTCAACAGATAATTCTTTTGAGATCGCTAAGTCATATTCAGAAATGGTAGATAATTTTACTATCCATAGCAATAATCATAACCAAGGCCTTGTATTCTCCTGCAATAAAGCGATAGACCTCCTTGATACTTCTTTCTTTATGCGTCTTGATGCAGATGATTATATCGCCTCAAATGCCATCGAGAAAATTGCAGAAGAAATTCATTCCCTAGAAGAAAAAAATTTCATTGTGTTTAAGAGATGGGATACTTTAGCAGATGAATTAAAAGAGATAGAAATAAAAAATGACATTTATTCTTGGATCGCCGCAGGAACAGTGTTAGATACCGAATCAGTCCGCGAAGTGGGCGCATATAGCAATGTGTTTTGGGAAGAATATGATTTATACATCAAATTACTCGAAGCCGGAAATAAATATAAAATTTCTCCCTACAGAATCTATTATTATTGCCGAGGAAATAAGAGTATGACCGAAGACAAGGAAAAAATAAGACAAGGATTTGGTGTGCTTCAAAAAAAATGGGGAGATAAAACTCTGAAAAAATATGGCAATTTTAAAACGATTCTAGAATATTATTAAATATACGGGCTGCACATGCCTCATAAAATTATTATTGCAGAAATAGGGGAAAACCATAAAGGAAATATGGATATTGCTAAAACCCTTATAGAAAAAGCGGCAGAAGCAGGAGCCGATTATGTTAAATTTCAATCCTATAAGCCAGAAAATTTTAGAAAGGAGGATCCTGAGTATGAATGGTTTAAACAAGTTTCCCTATCTGATGAGGATCACTTTCTACTGAAGAAATATGCTTATAAGAACGGCATCAAGTTTTTAAGTTCACCTTTTAGCGTAGAGAGGAGCAAGTTCCTTTTCGAGAAAATGGGACTGAAAGAGATAAAAATTGCCTCTGGAGTTATGCTGAATTTTCCTATTCTTGATCTTATAAACGCTCAGGCCAGAACAGTTTTTTTATCTACTGGGATGGCAAAAATCCATGAAATTGAAAATGCTTTGGCCCACTTACAGAAGATACCAAATCTTTACATCCTTCATTGTGTCACTCAGTATCCCTGCAAAGATGAAGAAGCAAATCTAAAATCCGTATTAAGTCTCAAAAAAATCTTCCCACAACATAAAATTGGGTATTCTGATCATACTATCGGCATAGAAGGATGTTTGGCTGCGGCAGCCTTGGGTGCTGAAGTCATTGAGAAACATTTTACTCTTGACAAAAATGCAACGGAGGGAACAGATCATATTATTTCCGTTGAACCAGATGAATTGAAAGATATGGTCAGGAGCATAAGAAAAATTGAATTACAATTAGGCGAAGAAAAAAAAGAACCCACATTAAGCGAACAAGAAATAAAAGACTTTGTGAGAAAAAGGTTTGTCTAGGTCAGAATGATTTTAGGTATAACTCCAGCAAGAAGAGGGAGTAAAGGAATACTCCAAAAAAACATCAAAACTATTGCTGGGAAACCTCTCATTGCCTGGACATTAGAAGCAGCTAAAAAATCAAGATTAATTGATAGATATCTTGTATCAACTGAGGATAAAGAAATTGTGAAGATCTCGAAAAAATATGAGGTTGAGGTTCTTGATCGACCTCCTGAACTGGCAACTGATGAGTCAAGTACTCTCAGTGTGCTTCAGTATGTCATCAAGCAAATTCCATGTGAGATCGTGGTCCTCCTTCAAGCAACGTCTCCTGTAAGAAGACCTGGATTGATAGATGAATGCATAAAAGAATTTAAGGATAACAATTACGACTCTTTAGCAACTGGATTTGTCTGTAAATATACAGAATATGGTCAAAATGATTTGCGAAGACAAGATATTCCAGGTTTTTTTTATGATGATGGCAATATCTATGTTATTAAGGCTTCCTTTCTCAAAAAAGGCAATCGTTATGGGAAAAAATTAGGAAGAAAAATTACAAGTGGATGGGAAAACGTTGAGATTGACAATGAATTCGACTTCTGGCTTGCAGAAAAAATATTATTAGAGAGAAATTATTTGAGATAACATCAACAAACTCATAAATTTCATAAAGATCAAAGTATAATGTTCCCTATTATTAAATTTAAAAAATAATAAAGATTAATTACCCACCACTCTATAATTCAATAATCTAAATGTTTCTCGCAACAACAGCTATAACTCAATTATGGGATAAAAACCAAAAAATATTATTCCTTGGACCTTGGTGCCAAGATAATAAAAAAAGAACAGAATGGACTGACCTCGATTTTCAAGTCATGGATAATCCTTGGAAAGATCGAAAACTATATTATGATGCTTTTTGTTATACAGATAAAACATTTGAAAAATATTTGAAATACTTAACAGAATTCTTGAATAAATTACACGAAACATCACACAGCAAAAGATACTGGCGTATTCTGATTGGACCTTGGTTACTCCGCTTTATTTACATGGTCTATGACCGATATTATCATCTTCTTTCGGCATTCAGAGAATTCGATTCCTTGGAAACTTGGTGTTTATCCTCGGATTGTTTCGTAACTCCCCAAAACATAAATCATTTCAGGGAGTTATATCGAGAGGATTTTTATAATTTACAGTTATTTTCACAAATACTTACTGAAATGGGACACAGCTTCTCAAATTTTCATTTCTCCTCTTCTGTTCCATTGAAAAACAATTTCAACGAGACTCAAAGAGATATTCAGAGAATAAAAGGAATTGTACGAAAACAAATAAAACATCACTATTCAATGACTATAGACAAAATTTCAAAAAGGAAAAAATTTATCCTCTGTGATATTTATATCCCCAGACGAGACATGTGGGAAATCGTTTATAAAAGTAAATTCCAAGCATGGCCGTTGATGAAACAATGGGAACGGGACTGGCCGAATATAAGCTCTTTGAATGATAAAGCACGAGAAGGCTTAAAAGATTTGCCAACTAATGATGATTTCACAAAAATTCTAGTTCAATCCTTCCCTATAAATTTCCCTACGCTTTACCTTGAGGGCTATCATAGATCACGTCAAGAAATACTCCATAATTGGAGAAAATTCCCTAAATTGGTCATGTCCTCTGTGGGTTGGTTCTTTAATGAATACTATAAATTCTTTGCTGCGGAAGCAAGTGAAAGTGGAACACATCTTCTCGCATGTCAACATGGCGGTGGATACGGAAGTGGAAAGATACCCGTAGAAAAACAAGAAGTAAAAATCTCAGATGTCTTCTACAGTTGGGGATGGACACCTAAAGAACATTCAGAAAAAGTAAAGCCCCTGCCCAATCCAAGGTTATCTAAGAAATTCTCTAAAAAGGATACGTATAGTGTAAAAAAAAGAATAACAGTGTTGTTTGTAGGAACCAGTAATCCACGCTACTTAATTTATTTTTATAGCAGCCCTGTTAACTCTCAATTTGATGAATACATTAATACGAGGAATGATTTTGTAAGATCTTCGCCACCAAGAGTCAGAGCTTCTCTTTTATTCCGACTTTATCCAAATGATTTCGGACGCTATGAGTCCAAACGTTTAGAAGAAGAATTTCCAAATCTCCGCTTTGACCATCACCGACTAAGCCTTGCTAAACAAACCCAAAAATCACGGATCGTAGTAATCGATCATCCTTTATCATCTCATTTAGAGGTATTAAGCTTTAATACTCCGTGTATCCTGTTTTGGAATCCAAATTATTGGGAAATCAGAGACGAAGCTCTTCCTTATTATGAAAGATTAAGACAAGCTGAAATTCTCTTCGATACCCCAGAAAAAGCCGCAGCCAAACTCGAGGAGGTCTATGATAATCCGGCTCACTGGTGGCTTTCAGCGGAAGTGCAAGAAGCAAAAAATGAGTTTGTCCATCAATTCGCCTTAGGAAGCAAGGATTGGGTGAAAAGATGGGTGAGTGAATTTCAATCCATATAATTAGGAGTATAAGAAAACTGAGCGAACAGGGTATAGTATTTTTCGAAACTTACTCCATCTTACAAACTTTATTTGCATTCAGATATATAAGAAAGGCAAAAATTATTTATTTCCACAATAGATTATCACCTCACCTAAGATATAATCCTCACCAAAAAAAAATTATTGAAAAGCTTATTCACTATATTAACAAGAAAATTAAGATTGAAACTCTTCCTGCTGAAAAAATTATTGAGATTAACTGGATTGTGAATAAGAGGGCAGTCGAATTAACAGAGGCATTAAGTGTGAATATAGAAAATTCCACTGTCTTTAAAGGTATTTTAAAGATTGTTAAAGATAAGAACATTTTAAATTTTTATAAAATGCAGCTTGTGGATAATATTTCAGCTAGACTATTATTTTCAAAAACAGCCAAAGACATAACTGAAAAATGCAAAAACCATATCTATCTGATTCCAGACAACAATAACTTTCATAAAATGGAGAAGGAACTGATCGTTAAAGAAGAATTAAAACCATTTATTATGCCAGGTATTTCTATTATAAATCAGATAAGGAACATATTTCTTAAGATCAATTCACTTTTAATTTTTGTACTACTTCCCTCTGCTTATATTATTTTGAATCTAAAAAAAATAACTTTAGGAAAAATCAATAAAAAAAAATATAACATCGCAATGCCTGTTATTTGGGGATTTCACAGGGGGGATATCATAATTAACGGAGTGAAACGCCTTGAAGACGACAGTTATTTATATAATGAAAAAATTAGGAAAGGTCAGATTGTACATATATTCAAGCACTGGAGATTTACAGATGAAGTGGAGAAAAAATTCAAAAAAGTAATGGACAATGAAGGTATTTCTTATCTAGATAGTCTGTCATATAGAATAAATCTAAACCTCCTGCTAATTTTATTGAAAATGCAGCTAAAAATAATCTCACAGATTCTATTAAACTTATTTTTTGTGCGTGATAATAAGGATTACATCATTTATTCTAACAAAGTTATTTATTATATGATCAAAAAATATCTTGAATTTGAAAATGTCGATTATAAAGTGGAATTGATAAGACATGACTATGATCCATCACACATAGTCGAAACCATACTCTGTAATCAACACAATAAACAAACTGTCGGTATTCAACATGGTTCAACTGCAGGTCCTTATATCTTTCCTCAATTATGTTTTATCCACTTAAACAAGTACTGTATCTTCAGCAGGCGCCATTTAGATCTCCATGCACCTTTCTGGAAAAGTCTAGATTTTAAAAAAACAGGAAATTATAGAGTTGATCATCTGGTATCTCTATCAAAAAATCATTACTTAAAAGAATCGATTAAAAAAAAGATAAATAAATTACACGGCTCAAAAAAATACAATGTTCTTATTTTATTTCCTGGGCCAAGAGATATTAATATCAGAAAAAAATGGAGTGAAATATATGAAGCCTTACTAGATTTAGTTTCACTAAATATTGACTGCAATGTATTTTTACGATTTAGGCAACTTGATAATCTTGATTGTCACCATATCAAATGCTTTAAGAATCTGCCTAAGATGGACAGCCGGTTTATTATCGATCTTACAAACTTCACTTCATATGAATTAATGGCTGTAAGTGATTTGGTTATATCCAACTCATCCTCCTCAGGAATGATAGATGCCATTTCTATGAATAAAAAGGTCTTTACATTTGATTTCCAAAAAAACGCTCAATATAGTTTTGGCAAATATGGTAGAGATCTTATTCTAAATACAAAAAATGATGTTTTGAATCTGTTTGAAAATTTAAAGAACGATTTTACTGGATATGACTGTGACTGGAATCTGTTAAAGAAGGAATACAATTATTTTTACGATGGGAAATGTTTAGAGCGGCTGCAACATGTAGTATCAGAAACAGTCTCAAAAAATAAATAACAAGGTAGCTATGATGCGCACGCCGTTGTTTGATCGAACAGAACTCGATATAAAACCTCTATCAGAAAGAGACCATGACTTGGATGTCTCGATAATAAGCGATTTGGATCACTCCATAAAACCAGATTTAGATAGCAAGATTTACGAAGTTGCTAAAAACATTATCCAGGCCAAAAAAAACTCAAGCGCGGTTATTTTGATGATGGGTGCACATGTTTTCAGAGCCGGTGTTCAAAATTACCTAATCGACATGATGAAAAGAGGATATATATCGTGTGTGGCACTCAATGGCGGTGGAATGATCCATGATTTCGAATTCGCCATGATTGGAGCAACCACAGAAAATGTAAGTCGATATATAAAAAAGGGACAATTTGGGCTGTGGAAGGAAACGGCTCAATTGAATGATATTATCAATTTGGCCTACAAAAAAAATAATTCCATCGGAATGGGAGAGGCAGTTGGACATTTTATTGAAAAATCAGATCTGAAGTATAAATCAATAAGCATTTTAGCCGCTGCCCGCCGCTTAAATATTCCCGCTACCGTTCATGTAGGAATTGGTTATGACATCCTCCACGAGCATCCCAATTGTGATGGGGCAGCAACGGGTTCACTTTCCTACAATGATTTCCTGAAATTTGTTTCAGTTGTCAAAAATCTTGAGAACGGTGTGGTCATGAATTTTGGAAGCGCCACAATGGGCCCAGAGGTTTTTTTAAAAGCCTTGAGCATGGCCAGAAATACGGCTCATCAACAAGGAAAAAAGATCACAAATTTTACTTCTCTTGTCTGTGATCTTGTAGAACTGCCCGAAGATATAAGAAAAGAGCCCTCACATAAAGATTCTGAATATTATTTTAGGCCTTGGAAGACTCTGCTGATACGTACAATTGCTGAAAATGGGACAGGTTATTATGTAAGAGGCAAACATTCTAAAACCATTCCCAGCTTATGGGCTAGCATAAACGCGCTGGAGGCAAAAATTGGGAAGAGTGGTTGAACTAGATATCCTGCCCGAGGAATTGAAAAAGCTTAAGCAGGCCGGGAAAAAAATCGTTCATTGTCATGGATGTTTTGACCTTATACATCCAGGACATATAAAGCATTTTCAAGCGGCAAAAAAGATGGGTGATATTCTTGTTGTAACCATTTCTCCGGATCGATATGTTGATAAAGGGCCCGGAAGGCCGGAGTTTAATCAGGTTTTAAGGGCAGAAAGTATAGCCGCACTGGAGTGTGTCGATTATGTCGCTGTAAATAAATGGCCAACAGCAGAAGAAACATTAAGTTTTTTAAGGCCAGATCTATACGTGAAAGGGCAGGAATTCAATAATTTTAGAGACAAAACCGGAAAACTGCAGAAGGAAAATAAAGTTGCAAAAGAATTGGGCATTCAAATGTGTTTTACTCATGAAATTGTCTTTTCCTCTACAGAATTAATAAAAAAACATTTCAAACAAAAAGAAAAAAATTAGTTGAGGTATGCATTTCCAAAACCGTGATTCTATTTAGAGTTCTGGGAAGATGATGGAGAAATCCGTATCGGAGGACGAGCGGGCATGGTTCATTTCCCTATTGGGGAAATGAGAGCGAGGAACGGAGATCGAGTGAGTTTTCCTCGCTGGGGAAAACGCAACGTGGTTTCTCATCACTTTACAGAACTCGTTCTTGAAATCACGGTTTTAGAAATGCTTCCTTGAGGTATATCCATTGAGAGAAGAAATAAAAAATAAGATTTTGTTTTTAGAGGAACTGGCTGAAAAGACAAATCGTCTAAAGAAACAAGGAAGAATTGTTGTGCAGAGCCATGGGATTTTTGATCTCATACATCCGGGGATTCTGAATCATCTCTATGAAGCCAAAAAACAGGGTGATGTTCTTGTCGTAACTGTCATCAAGGACAAAGATGTGCGCCGAGGTCCAGGAAGGCCGGTTTTTCCCGAGCAGCTTCGGCTAGAAAATGTGGCTTCTTTGCAGCAGGTCGATTACGTTTGTCTGGTAGACGATGAAATCCCCTTCGATTGTCTCAAAAGAATCAATCCCGATGTTTTCGCCAAAGGTCAAGCTTATAAAGAAAGAGACCAGAAAATTCATGAAAAAATCTTTCAGGAAGAAAAAGAATTCCACCTGGGAAAGTGCAAAATTTACGAGACCAAAGGATTTTCTTTCAGCTCTTCTGAGATAATCAACAGTTTTTTAGACATCTACCCGGAAGAGACAAAAAACTTTCTTAAAAGCCTCATGCAGAAGTACAAATTTGAGGAAATTATAGAAAAAATAGACAGCCTAAAAAATCTGAACATTTTAATAATCGGTGATAGTATTATCGACGAATACCACTACTGCCTTCCCATGGGAAAATCCGTAAAAGCTAATCTTGTTGTGAACAAGTACTTAAATCATGAAGTCTTTGCTGGGGGTGTCCTTGCAGTAGCCAATCATGTTGCAGGTCTATGTAGCAAGGTTCATCTAATGACTTTGTTGGGAAAGGAAGACTCCAGAGAAGATTTTATTTTGGAAAATCTCAGACCAAATGTTCAAACAAAGTTATTTTTCAGAGAGGACGGACCAACTATCGTAAAAAAAAGATACGTAGACAAATATTTCAACCAGAAATTATTTGAAGTGAACTACATCAACGATGAATTTATTGATGAGGAAATCGAAAACCAGGTTATCGACTATCTCAAAAAGGAGCTGCCAAAATATGACTTAGTCCTGGTCTCTGATTACGGACACGGTTTAATCACAAAAAAAATTATTGATGTTATCCGTAAAAACTCAAAAATATTGGCCATCAATGCCCAGACGAACAGTGTTAATGCAGGATACAACTTAATCACAAAATACAATAATCCCGACTATGTTTGCCTCGATGAACCAGAGCTAAGACTTGCATGTCAGGATAAATTCTCAGATGTTAAAGACATCGCAAAAAAAATCATCCAGACAATCGATGCGGAATGTTTGATTGTAACCTTGGGAAAAAAAGGTTCCTTCGGAGTTGACAGTAAAGGCCAAACGAACAGAACTCCCATTTTTTCCTCGAAAGTAATAGATACAGTGGGTGCCGGAGATGCCTTTTTTGCATTCACAGCTCCCTGTTTTAGCATTGGCATGCCTCTGGATTTGATGTCGTTTATCGGAAATGCCGTAGGGGCTTTAGCAGTACAGATAACATGTACTAAAAAACCGGTTGAAAAATATGAACTTCTCGAATTCATCAACACTCTTTTAAAATAATTAACACGTGATGAAGCATAAATTTAAAAGCATATTAGTCACTGGTGGCGCGGGATATATCGGAGCCGTACTCGTGCCCAAGCTCTTGGAAGAGGGATACGGCGTAAAGGTAATCGACTTATACATTTATGGTGAAGATGTACTGCAATCAGTCAAGAACCACCCAAACCTCCAAGAAATCAAAGGGGATATCCGTGACAGGAGTCTCTTGGAAAATGAAATCCCAGGAACGGATGTTATCATTCACTTGGCATGCATCTCTAACGATCCGAGTTATGATCTTGATCCAAAATTAGGGAAATCCATTAACTTTGATGCTTTTATAAGCCTGGTGGATGTAGCAAAGAAGAATAAAGTAAAAAGATTTATTTATGCCTCAAGCTCGAGCGTCTATGGTGTTAAAAATGAAAATGATGTAACTGAGGATCTCCCCTTAGAACCACTCACAGAGTACTCAAAATACAAAGCAAAATGTGAAGATGCACTTTTAGAGGAGGCCGAAGACAATTTCATCGTATCCATTATACGGCCGGCAACAGTCTGCGGCTATTCCGCCCGCATGAGGCTTGATCTCACCGTTAATATTCTGACCAATCATGCGGTAAATGACAGAAAAATAACTGTTTTTGGTGGTGAGCAAACGCGTCCAAACCTTCACATAGAAGATATGACAGATCTTTATGTTTATCTGTTAGAGCTGCCAAGTGAGAAAATCCATAAGAAAATCTACAACGCAGGTTATGAAAATTATAAGGTAAAAAAGATCGCTAGGATGGTTCAATCAATTGTAGGTGACCACATTCCAATAACGACTGTCCCGACGGATGACCTCCGTTCCTACAGAGTTTCATCCGATAAAATAAGAGAGGAACTGAATTTTTCACCTAAACACAGCATAGATGAAGCCATTGAAGATCTCAAGGAAGCATTCAGAGAAGGTAAACTCCCTTTTCCAATGGAAGACAAAAGATATTACAACATCAAAACAATGGAAGAAATCGAACTCAAATAGAATGAAAGTAAAATATTCATACCTTGAAGAACAGTTCCAGAATCATGAGAAAATATTTAAAGATCTGGAAAATCTTATTAAAACAACCGACTATACTTTGGGGAAACCTGTCGAAGAATTTGAGCAGAAATTCGCTAAACTTTTAGGAACCAAATACGCCATAGGAGTTAATTCCGGAACAGATGCGCTTTTTCTTTCCTTAAAAGCGATTGGAGTGGAAGCGGGAGATGAAGTTATCACAACACCAAACACATTTATAGCTACTGTGGGAGCCATTGTAGCCTCAGGTGCGACTCCAGTGTTCGTTGATGTTCTCGAGGATTACACCATAAATCCAGATTTGATCGAAGAGGCCATAACTCCAAAAACAAAGGCCCTTATCCCTGTTCACTACGCAGGTCATCCAGCAGAGATGCCTTCCATCGTGGCCATTGCAGAGAAGCATGACTTAGAGGTTATTGAAGACGCCTGCCAGGCTATTACGGCATCCATTAACAACAAAAACGTCGGAACCTATGGTATAACGGGTTGCTTCAGCCTTCACCCTTTAAAAAATTTGAATGTTTGGGGTGACGGTGGAGTCATCGTGACCAACTCCGATGAAGTTCGCAGCAAGTTGATCCTTCTGAGAAACCACGGCCTCAAAAATAGGGATGAAGTGCAAATATTCGGATACAATACCCGCCTGGACTCAATTCAAGCCCTAGTAGGCAATTTTCTCCTTCAGCACATGGATGAAATAACTGAAACAAGAATAAAATGGGCACAAAAGTTTGATTCTGCCCTCGCAGATCTTAAGGAGTTTATCTCTATACCTAAAAGACAGCCTAACAGAAGATATGTCTTTCACTTGTACATGATTATGGCCAAAGAAAGAGATAAACTGCTCTCTTATTTAAGCGAAAACGGAATAGAAGCAAAGATTCACTACCCTATCCCCCTCCATCTTCAGGAAGCAGCCGCATACCTGGGATACAAAAGAGGGGATTTTCCCGTAGCTGAATCTCACTGCGAATCAATCATCACATTACCCGTGCACCAGCATCTTAAAGAAAACCAGGTAGACTATGTAATCGAAAAAATCAGAGAATTTTATTTGTAGATATCATATTGAAAGTCCCATACTTAGACCTTCCCTCCCAATTCAAGGACAATTCTCTCTTTGAAGAGATAAAGGTTTTGTTTGAAGACTGTCAGTTTATTCTTGGAAAGGAAGTAGAAGAATTCGAAGCGGGTTTTGCCAGAATCTGTCAGACTCGTTATGCTCTCGGCCTTAATTCGGGAACAGATGCTCTCTTTTTTGCACTCAAATCTCTTAATATCGGTAAAGATGACGAAGTCATCACCGTCCCCAATAGTTTCGTTGCCACTACGGGTGCGATTTTCGCAGTGGGAGCCAGACCTATATTTGTGGATGTCGGAAAAGACTACAACATTAATGTTGAACTCATCGAACCCGCGATTACTGGCCAAACCAGAGCCATCCTACCTGTTCACCTCACAGGAAATCCCGCTGACATGCCGAAAATTTTGAAGATTGCCGAGAAATACAACCTCTCTGTTATTGAAGATGCCTGCCAAGCGGTTATGGCATCGATCGACAATCAAAGAGTAGGATCATTTGGTGACGCAGGGTGCTTCAGCCTCCATCCCCTTAAAAACCTTAATATCTGTGGTGATGGAGGTGTACTGACAACACAATCCAAGAAGATATATGAGAAAGTAGAACGGCTCCGGAATCATGGGCTTAAAAACAGGGATGAAATTGAATTTTTCGGTTATAACAGCAGGCTGGATACTCTCCACGCAGTTGTGGCCAATTATTTCATGAAAGGCCTTGAAGCCATAACCAAGCGAAGGCAGAGAAACGCAGAACTATACGATGAGGGATTTAAAGACATGAATGACTTCATTACAATTCCTCCACGGCAAAAAAATGTCAAACAGGTCTTCCACACATACGTAATTCAAGTAAAGAAAAGAGCGGAATTGATAAAACATCTGGATAAACACGGCGTCGAAACCAAGGTTCACTACCCCATTCCTATTCACCTTCAAAAACCCGCTCAGGAGAATGGATATAAGAAAGGTGATTTCCCCGTATGTGAAAAACAGGCAGAAGAAATCCTGAGCTTACCTGTCCATCAGCATCTTGCCAAGGAACAGATCAGCTATACCATAAAACAAATAAAAAATTTCTATGGGATCAAATGAATCCATGAAAAAACTCGAAAAACTACCTGACATACAGCTTAGAAAAAAAGCGAATCAAATCCGGAAGGACGTGATTGAGATTTCTGTAAAAAATGAAGCCGGTCATATTGCCCCATCTCTTTCCTGTATCGATATATTGACAGCCCTCTATTACAGAATAATGGCCCTTTCTAAAAATCCTGAATGGGAAGGAAGAGACCGTCTCGTCTTTTCCAAAGGACACGGCTGCTATGGACTTTATGCCATCCTTGCCGATCTTGGTTACATCGCCAAAAAAGACTGGGCAAATTTTTACAAAAGTAGTTACCTCGCAGGTTGTGCAGAAAGAAGCATCGAGAATGGAATAGAGGCAGGGTGTGGCTCGCTTGGACATGGATTGCCCATGGCTGTTGGAATTGCGTTTGGCGCACGAATGCAGAAAAAAAAGTATAGAGTATACTGTATTCTTGGTGATGGTGAGATGCAGGAAGGATCCAACTGGGAGGCGATTCAATTTGCGGTTAAACATAACTTATCAAATTTAACTGTGATTATTGATAACAATACCCTGCAAGCTATGGATTTCCTGGAGAATATCTTGACGCCGAAGGGAAGGAAGAACGATCTACAGAAAAAACTTAGAGCATTTGGATTTGAGGTTAAAACCTGCAGCGGCCACAATATTAAAAATATAATTTCTACCATTGAAAAATGGGTGACTTGCCAAAATGACCTAACTGCACCCCAGGTATTAGTAGCCAAAACCATCAAAGGTTACGGGCTAAAATGTATGGAAAACGTTCCCAAATTCCATTTTCGTCTTCCCTCAGATGAAGAATTAGAAATGGGAAATCGTTATGAATAACAAGCTCAAGAATTTCCGAAAAGAAATAGTGGATAAAATCATTCCTTATGCAAGAAAAGACTCAAGGATTACTTTGCTTGTTTGTGACATGGGATTTGGAGTTGCCGATAAATTTATAGAGGAATTTCCAAAAAGAGTTGTCAACATGGGAATCATGGAACAGGGAACAGTCGGAATAGCGGCAGGTATGGCGATATCAGGTTTGATACCCATTGTCTATTCAATCGTGAATTTTCTTGCCTTTCGGGCCGTAGAACAGATTCGGAATGATGTTTTAATGCAGAAGTTGAATGTTAAATTCATCGCCACCGGCGTGAACGATTACTTCCAATTTCTAGGATTCTCACATTGTTGTGGAGAAGATGATAAAAAAGTTATGAATCTAATAAACATGCCTGTGTTTGATCCCTATGAAAAAGAAAATATTAATTTTGATAAGATGATTGAAGATTGGATTACCGATACAAAAGCTGGATATCTTAGAGTATAGCGGTGAAAAGAGAAAAAATCATACTCGATGGAAACAAGCTTTTCTGGCACAGAGATCGCATGGAGGCTTGGCTTAAAGGAGAACGGATTGCGCCGATAACAATAGACTGTGCCTTTACTAGAAGATGCACTTACAGATGCGTTTATTGTTACGACATGCTTCAGGCAAATGACGAAAAACGAATGACCAGTTTTGTAAGTGACGGAGAAAGCACGTGCAGCCCCCATATTATGAGGCAATACATAGAGGCAAAGCCAATGGATTGGACATGGCCTTAGGAACAAATGGATATCTTGTTAAGGCAAAATGGTCTAAAATATTAGGTGGGGAAAGCGTGAATATTCCCAGTGTTATGGACCTCCGTTTTTAATGCAATTCTCTGGATCAGGTCTTGTAGCTCCATGTGGAATGCTTTTCAACACCAAGTATAAAAAATACCGCATAGGAAACCTAGTGGAAACGTCATTTAAAGAGCGATGGAAAAGCGATCGGTACTGGGAGGTTATTAACCTCATCGTTTCTGAAAAGTTCGATGCCAAAACCATGTGTGGTTCTTTATGCCTACAGCACAAGGTTAATGAATTTCTGTGGGATTTAAAAAAGGGGAAGACTGCTATCTTTGACCCAACCAGAAATCCACTGATGCATCTTAACTTTATTTAAAAATTATCATAAAAATAATATGAACTTTATTAATAAAAAACATAAACTGAAATTGTTGAAATGATGGATATAACTGAAGAGAAACTTGATCAAATAAGAAAGCAAACATTTGTCAGGGCAAATCCATCTGTAGATAGGTAAAAACACTACATCATGCTTTTATTTATAGTGACATTATTTTTTTGGCCGTTTGTGTTGTGGCTCTACACACGCAATCTCAAACTTGCAGGTATTATATTTGTCGTTATCGGTCTGTTTTTTTACTTTCACCAGGATCTATTACTTGGAGAAATTGCTGCCACACATGACAATGTAACCGCAATTGTGTATGGACATGAATATCTACAATTATTTAAAACAACACAATTTCTTGATATATTTTCCAATTTGAGTTCTTGGAATCCCTATAACAATTGTGGAATTCCTTTTGGTTTTTTAATTAGTCCTATATTCGAATTCAATTTGGTTAATTTTTTTATCTCTCCCATGCCGCTTAATCCGGCTTCTGTTTATAATTTTTTAATTCTCAATTATGTTTTTGGATTGGCCATAGGGATGTGTCTTGTTTCACGGCTTTTTACAAAAAACGCTTTTGTCTCTTTGTTTGTTTTTGTTTCATGTTTGTTCTCAAATATTCTCTCTACATCTATGATACAGGGTCATCCTGTGATTGTATTATGTTATTTTGTCTATCTGCTTTATTTTCTTTTATCGTGGATAAAAACCGGCCGCCAATCGAACTTTTTATTGGCAGTAATCTTTTTTGGCTTATGTTTCATAGTTTATGTTCCGACTTTGCCGGTGTATTCACTATGTGTTTTTTTGCTGTTTTATGTTTTTATTCAGTATGGGGGAAAAGGATTTATAAAGAGGATTTTTGCTATCCGGCCTAAAGCTTGGGTAATAATAGCAGCATTATGTATGTTTTGTTTTCTCGTTTCCTCAATGGCTCATTCTTACTTTGAAATGAAAGATGAAATTGTGGCAGCAAAAGGTTCCATAAATATAGCAAACCCTGATTTTAACAAGGTTGAGAAACTCAGTGATTCCATAAAAGGGCATCCTGCAGAATTCAAAGATTTCCTTGCCTTTGCAATAGATAAACCCTTTTTGGTTCCGAATCACGTATGGCATTATGCAGGTCCTTTTGTTGCCTACTTTGCACTCATAGGATTGCTGCTTGGTTTTTTTAGTGAAAAAAGAAAGATTGTTCTTGTCTTATTTTTCACAGCATTTGTTCTTGGAATAATATCACTAGGATATAAATCCCCTCTTTTTCCATTGTTAAAAAGCATTCCATTATTTAATGTCATGCGTAATTACATTTATTTTATCAGCTTAATGTTTTTCTTTATTATTATCTTGAGTGCGATCGGTTTTTCTCTCTGGATGAAAGCCATCTCCAAAGCTTCTCCTTTCTCGAATTATATGATTCTGATATCTTCTATTGTCCTTGGATTATTATATTTTACCTTTGGATTCCTACACTTTTTGAAGTATGACACGATAAACTTTGATACAAAAGGTATCACAGCAGTTTTATCAGTGGTTCTCATTTTCTATTTTGGCCGCGTTCTTGTTAATTACAAGCGATTTAGCATAAAAAATATAAAAGGCATATCAGCAAGTGTAGTCATTATCATAATTATTTTACAGTTAATTCCATACCAAAGAAAATTACTGAAATCTGCTGCAAAGCCTTATTCCACGATGACATCAAAACCAATCAAAATTCCAACGACCAGAAATTATTTATTCCCTCCTGTCATTCCACGTAATTCCCCACAATCCCTCGGTATAAACACTGACGCCTTCTGGCCATTAATAAATAAGGAAGCCTCTGTATTAGGTTCGGTTAAGCCTGTTTACGCTGGGAATTTTCCTCAAAGAACAAATAACCTATTAAATGTGTTATTTCCTGGCCGTGATAGTCTCGATGTAATCAGAAAGGATATCTCCGAAACGATTTACTCACATAGAGAACCAATTCTGGGAAACGATTTTCCGATTTTCTTTTTCGTTCCTGGCTTTGAGATTATTCCAAAAGGTTGCGTGGATAATGAAACCTGTCTTAAAGAATCACTCGGGAAAATGGCAGAGCATTACAGAAAGGACACACCTAACAAAGTATATTTTTTTGAGGGAGATGAACTACCTCCACGTCTACCGGAGAACCACTCCCTTCGTAAATACAACAAAATTACGCCCTTGAATATTAATCAGGAAAAATCCACATTACATGAGATCTTCGCTACTGTCGATGCCCCTGATGATGGATTCATCGTAAGACTGGAAAACTATCATCGTTACTGGCATGTTACTGTAGATGAAAAAAAAGAACAGATTTATCGTGGAAATTATGCATTTCAAGCTTTCCCTATTTCAAAAGGCCATCATAATATTCACTTTACATTTAGATCTCCGTTCCCAATTTTTTTTATTTTACATGACATAACTTTCTTTGCTGGATTTATACTGTTTCTTTGGATAGGATTTCTGAAAAGAACTCTATAAAATATTTAGGAGAAAATCCGTGACATTACGAAAAAAAGCCCTAATTACAGGGATAACTGGTCAGGATGGTTCTTACCTCGCTGAATTTCTTCTATCCAAGAATTACGAAGTTCATGGTTTAGTTCGCAGGTCGAGTTCATTTAATAGAAATAGAATTGACCATTTGTACCGGGATCCCCATCTCCCAAGTACAAATTATTTCCTACATTATGGTGATCTCTCAGATTCTGGACAGTTGACTAATATTATTTATAATATTAAACCAAATGAAATATATAATCTAGCGGCTCAAAGTCATGTTAGAGTGAGTTTTGATTTGCCCGAATATACAGGAGATGTTACTGCTCTTGGAACAACAAGACTCCTAGAGGCAATCAGAAGAAGTGGAATTAAGACAAAATTTTATCAAGCCTCAAGCAGCGAAATGTTTGGCGATGCACCGGCGCCGCAAAATGAAAACTCACCTTTTAGACCTAGAAGTCCTTATGCTGCCGCCAAAGCTTATTCTTATTGGATAGTAAATAATTATCGCGAAGGTTATAACCTATTTGCTTGCAACGGAATTCTTTTTAACCATGAATCACCACGGAGAGGGGAAAATTTTGTTACCCGCAAAATAACCAAAGGATTAGCAGATATAATCGCTAAGAAGGAGAATAAAATTTATTTGGGTAATATAGAAGCCAAAAGAGATTGGGGTTACGCTCCAGAATATGTTGAAGCGATGTGGTTGATGCTTCAAACGAATGAACCTGAAGATTATGTAATAGGAACTGGTGAAGTGCATTCTGTAAAAGAATTTTTAGAAGAAACATTTAGTTATCTTAATTTGGATTGGAAAGATTATATCGAGATTGATCCTAAGTATTATCGTCCAACAGATGTAGAAATCCTAAGAGCTGATCCCACCAAAGCTAAGAAACAATTAAACTGGTTTTCTAAAATTTCATTCAAAGATTTAGTGAAAATTATGGTTGATTATGATTTAGAATTGAAAGGTCTCTCTTCTCCGGGTGAAGGGAAAAAAATCCTTCAACAAAAAGGGCTAGAATGGAGTTTAAATCAATGAATTCTCCTCCAAACATTTTAAAAACCGCCTTTAAAGGCAAACGTGTTTTGGTTACAGGTCATACTGGATTTAAAGGTTCGTGGTTATCATTTTGGTTAAATGAATTAGGTGCGGAAGTCATTGGTTATGCCCTCGATCCTTATACAGAGAGAGATAACTATCTTCAGTCAGGTATATCTGAACACATAACGGATATCCGTGAGGATATCCGGAACTTTGATTGTTTAAGGCAGGCCTTTCAGCAGTATTCTCCTGAATATGTCTTCCATCTTGCAGCCCAATCTCTTGTGAGAGAGGGATACGAAAAACCCAAGGAAACTTATGAAGTAAATGTGGGAGGAACAGTAAATCTTTTAGAAGCCTGCAGAATGTCAAAATCTGTTAAAGTGATCATTAATGTTACAAGTGATAAATGTTACGAAAACAGAGAATGGATTTGGGGTTATCGCGAAATGGACCCTATCGGCGGATATGATCCTTACAGCTCCAGCAAAGGTTGTTCAGAGCTTATAACATCCGCGTATAGAAATTCGTTTTTTAATCCCAGAGACTTCAAAAACCATAAAAAAAGCCTTTCTTCCGTGAGGGCGGGCAATGTGATTGGCGGGGGAGACTGGGCAAAGAACCGAATTATTCCCGACTGTATCCGTGATTTAGAAAAGGGCAAACCAATAAAAATAAGAAATCCTCATGCCACTCGGCCTTGGCAATATGTTTTAGAACTATTGGGTGGTTACCTGTTTTTGGCAGCTCGCATGGGTGAAGATCCAATAAAGTATTGCAGCGCCTGGAACTTCGGTCCTGAAAGTTCTTTAATCCATGAGGTTCAGGAAATAGTCGAGCTGATAATAAAAAATTGGGGATCCGGAAGATGGGAAAAATTTGATGAGAGTCATAAACCACATGAAGCAGGACTCTTGTCCTTAGATATAAGCAAAGCCAAATCTGAGCTCGGCTGGCGTCCCATTTTAAATTTATACAGCACGGTTACTAATACCATTAATTGGTACAAAACTCATCGATCTCATGGAAACATGTCAAATTTTTGCAGAAATCAGGTGATAACTTATATGGAGAACATGAAGATAAAATGAGAGAAGAAGAGGAAAAAAAAAGAAAAAAGATTTTCAGCTTAGTTCGAGAGTTATACCAATACAAATTTGAAAATAGAGATTTTATTCCAGGCAAAACTCCAATTCGTTACGCCGGACGTGTTTTTGATGAAAAGGAAATGATTAATCTGGTAGATGCAAGCTTGGATTTTTGGTTGACATCCGGCCGTTATTCAGAAGAGTTTGAATCTCGGTTTGCCGATTTTTTCGGAGTCTCTGATGCCATCTTGGTCAATTCTGGTTCATCGGCTAATTTAATAGCTTTTAGTGCTCTTACATCTCCCAAACAGGGCAAGCGCAGGCTTAAACCTCAGGATGAGGTTATTACCATAGCAGCAGGTTTCCCCACAACCGTAGCTCCAATCATCCAAAATGGTTTAGTCCCGGTTTTTGTAGATATAGATATAGGCACGTATAATGCAATTCCCAAACAAATAAAAGAAGCCATCAGCCCTAAAACGCGTGCCGTTTTTTTACCCCATACGCTTGGAAACCCCTTTGATCTGGATACGGTCCTCGAGTTAACAAAAGTACATGATTTGTGGCTCATCGAAGATAACTGTGATGCATTAGGAAGCACCTATAGGGGAAAACTTACAGGCACTTTTGGCCATCTGGCAACTTGCTCCTTTTATCCTGCCCATCACATGACTATGGGAGAAGGAGGATGTGTGGTCACTAATGATGATGAATTAGCTAGAATTGTACGCTCCCTTCGTGATTGGGGCAGAGATTGCTACTGCGCTCCGGGAGAGAATAACACATGCGGCAAGAGATTCTCACAACAATTCGGCACTCTTCCCCATGGATATGATCATAAATACGTCTATTCACACATTGGTTACAACCTCAAAGCTACAGATATGCAGGCGGCTATTGGAGTTGCACAATTAGATAAACTGAATGCGTTTACTCAAAAGAGAAAAGATAATTTTAAAAAGCTATACGAGGGCTTAAGTCCCTTTAAGGATAAAATAACTTTACCGGAGGCTACTCCAGACAGTGATCCTTCCTGGTTCTGCTTTTTAATTACAGTCCGTAAAGATGCAGCATTTTCCCGCAATGAGTTGACAGGTTTTTTAGAACAGAACGGTATAGAAACGCGTAATTTATTTTGTGGTAATCTAACAAGACAACCGGCTTTTTTAGATATTAAAAAAAGATTGGCATGTGAGCTTAAGAATACCGATTTTATAATGAGTAACACCTTCTTTTTTGGTGTATATCCAGGAATTGATGAAAATCAGATAGATTATATCGTGGAAACTTTTTCAGAATTCTTCAAAACAATCTAAGATGCCCACTCCCCTAAAAATTCCAGCAATCGTTGAAAAAATCATCCTGCATACGAATGATGTAAAATCTTTTATTATGAAGCCTCTCAAGCCCTATCCGAATTTCAAGCCAGGACAATACCTTCACTTGGCCATTGATGAGTACGATCCGAGTTTTCATTGGCCGGAATCAAGAGCCTTTTCTTTAGTTAATTCACCTACACGCAAGGATAGCCTTAAAATAACATTTTCAGTCAAGGGTACATTTACGAATAGAATGTTCAATAAGGTAAAATCTGGGGATAAGGTTTGGTTAAAACTGCCTTATGGAAGTTTCACTTTTCCTGAGTGTATTAGAGAATTCGTGTTGATTGCAGGTGGCACTGGAATAACCCCATTTGTCTCTTTTTTGGAATATGCTATCGATAAAAAACTGACTAATAAGATAAAGCTCTATTACGGTGTGCGGAGTTCAAGACATGTTATTTTTAATGACTTGTTATATGAATGTCAAATTCGTTTAAATCATTTTTATCTTCAACTCTTTGTTGAGGATGGATCTAAAATTAAAGGATTTGATAAAGTTAACTTGGGAATGTTGGCAGCTAATCAAATATTGAAATATTGGGAGATAAAAGAGAATTCATTATGCTATCTTTCCGGTCCCCCAGAGATGATAAATAAATTGAAAAACGTTTTTATGGAAAAAAATATATCAGAGGAAAATTTTAGGGTGGATGAATGGGAATAATAAATAGATATTCAATTTTGGGATTAAATGATGAAATTATCAGATTATGTAATTGATTTTCTTGTCTCAGAAGGCGTTACTCATATTTTTGAAGTAGCAGGTGGAGCGTTAGCCCATTTGCTCGATTCTATGTATGACAGAAAAGATATCTCAACTTTATCTATGCATCATGAAATGGCTGCTGCAATTGCTGCAGAAGGGTACTCCCGAACTGGCGGAAACATAGGGGTAGCAATGGCAACAAGTGGTCCAGGCGCAACAAATTTGATTGTTGGTATTGGAAGTTGCTTTTTTGACTCTATTCCATGTTTATTTATTACAGGACAGGTGAATACTTATGAATTCAAATTTGACCGTCCCATCAGACAAGTGGGTTTTCAAGAGACCGATATTGTAAATATAGTAAAACCTATAGTCAAAGATGCTGTGCTTATTACAAATCCTGATAAAATAAAATATTATCTAGAAAGATCTGTACATATAGCAAAGTCCGGACGTCCTGGGCCGGTGTTGCTGGACATCCCTTTAGATATACAGCGGGCTGATATCAATCAAGAATCACTCGAATCTTTCTACAAAAGTTCAACTAACGAATCTGTTAATAAATTAGACGACGATATTAACAGGATAGCACAATTAATAAAGTCTTCTCTTCGACCTGTCGTTTTGGTTGGAGGGGGAGTAAGATTATCAAAAGCGCAGGACGAACTTTTTAAATTTATACAAAAAACTGGAATTCCTGTGCTTTCTTCCTTATTGGGCTTGGACACCTTCCCCCATAATAATCATTCATTTATAGGCATGATCGGCACTTACGGGAACCGTTATGCTAATTTGGCAGCTGCAAATTCGGATTTAGTTCTTGCCTTGGGAACAAGATTAGATACTAGGCAGACTGGGACAAGACCGGAAACTTTTGCACGAAATGCAAAGATGATTCATGTAGATATAGATCCAAACGAATTAAATAATCAAATCAAAGAAGATTTCAGTATTAATTCAGATGTGAAAAATTTTTTATCCATATTAAACAATTATATACGTGAATATGATAAGTATAAGATACAACCTTGGAAACAGACAATAAAAGGTTATAAAAGCCGATACCAGTCATATAGATTGCCTGTTAATGACAATATAGAACCCAACTTTTTTATGCACAAATTATCTGAGTTTGTCTTGGAAGATACAATAATATGTGTGGATGTCGGTCAGATTCAAATGTGGGCAGCTCAAAGCTTAAAAGTAAGAAAATCTCAACGATTCCTTACCCAAGGCGGGATGGGAACAATGGGTTCAGCATTGCCAATGGCAATTGGCGCTTCTCTTTCCAAACCAAATAAGACTATCGTCGTTATAACTGGAGACGGTGGATTTCAATTGAATACCCAAGAACTGCAGACAATTTACCATCATAATCTTCCTATTAAGATAATTTTGTTAAATAATTGTTGTTATGGGATGGTGAGACAATTTCAGGAACAATATTTTAATTGTAGATTTCAATCGACTGTTGTCGGATATAGCTGTCCGAATTTTCAGGATGTGGTCTCAGCTTATAAAATATCAGCCAGAAAAATTACTTTCAATACAGAAATTGTCGAAGCACTACAAGAACTTTTTAGTGACTTGAAGCCAAGGTTCCTTGAAATGAGTATAAGTCCAAATGTTAAGGCTCTCCCTAAATTGTCTGTCAATAAGCCAATAGAAGACCAGGATCCACTCTTGCCACGCGAAGAATTTAAATCAAATATGCTTATAGATACTTTGCCTGAAAGTGAAAAGACTTGAAAAATAAAAATGAGTTTATAAACAAAGTCAAAGAACAGTATATCATGAAGAAATCACAAGATATTCAAACCCGATGAGACAAGAATTAATTATTCAAGCAAAGAAGACTTCGCTCTAGCTCTAGGAACCAAATACTGTCTTTAATTGAGAATTCAGAATTTAAAAAAAGTATTGAAAGTAAGAGGAGAAGATATCTATGTCTAAGAGAAAGCCACTAAGTAATTTTGCTAAAAGAGCACTTAAAGTCACAACCACTGAAAAGAAAAAAATGACTATTTTGAAATTAAATAGGATGAAAAAGAGAAAAGAGCCAGCAGCTTGGGTGACAGCGTATGACTTGCCGTTTGCATACGTAGCAGAACAAGCAGGTATTGATATGATTCTTGTAGGAGACTCTGGAGGGATGGTACAGCTAGGTTACCAAACAACCAATCCTGTTACTATGGATGAAATGATTATTCTCGCAAATTCGGCTCGACGTGGTGCACCGAATACCTTTCTAATCGGAGATATGCCACAAGGTTCTTATGAACCGTCTGAGCGTGATGCTGTAATCAATTCATTAAGATTTATTAAGGAAGCCGGTTGCGATGCAGTTAAGTTTGAAGGTGGTAAGCGGATAATCAGACAAATAAAAGCAGTAGTTGATGCTGGAATCCTTGTTATGGGACACCTCGGACTTACTCCACAAAGCACTCCTTCATTTGGAGGCTATCGAGTACAAGGAAAAACTGAGGAAAGTTTCGAAGAAATTCTCCAAGATGCATTAGATTTACAGAATGCTGGGGTTTTCTCTATTCTTTTGGAAGCAATGCCTACAGAACCTGCAGAACAAATTGTAAAACAACTTGATATTCCCGTTTATGGGATCGGGGCTGGCAGTAAGGTGGATGGGCAACTTGTTATCATGCATGACTTAATGGGATTCTATCAGCCATTTAGACCTTGGTTTGCAAAGTGTTATATACCACAAGTGGTCCGAGAATTTGAAGATTATCTCGCGAGCTTAGATGATCTTAGAAAAGTTGGACGTGAACATCGTAGAGATGGACTGCTTGTGCTCGCTGAAATGGCAGTCGTAAAATTTATCGAAGATGTAAAAAATAAAGTGTTTCCTGGGGAAGATTATATTTATCCTATAAAGAGTGAGGAACTAAAAATACTTAAGAAGTCAGAAAAATGGAAATGATGAATTAATATGGTAATTTTGAAAGGTTCCTACATTAGTTATAGAGAGAAAATGGTCAGCAGATCGAAAAATTAGATAACGAAAAAGAATCTTTTTTAATTAGTTGTATTCCATTATCATAAAATAGATCAGTTAGAATGAAATCTTTATTTAGTGAGGTTTAATATGGTAAGGGCAGCAGATTACATCGCAGATTATATATATAAATTAGGGGTGAAAGAAGTATTTACCCTTGTAGGCGGAGGGATGATGTTTTTAGCTGATGGAATTGCGTTACATCCTAAGTTGAGAGCAGTACATCATCATCATGAACAAGCTGCAGCAATGGCAGGAGTATCATATGCAAAATACAATGAAAATTTAGGAGTAGTTTTTGTTACTACTGGCTGCGGCAGTACTAATACAATAACAGGATTATTAGGAGCATGGCAGGATAGTGTGCCATGTTTATTTATCTCTGGCCAAAGTAAAAGAAAAGACACCATTCGGAATTCAAAAGCAAAATTAAGGCAGTTTGGAGTTCAAGAAGCTGATATAATTTCAATCATTGAATCATTAACTAAATACGCTGTAATGATCAATGATCCTCAAAAAATTGCTTATCACTTAGAAAAAGCTATTTATCTTGCGAAATCAGGTCGTCCAGGACCAGTATGGTTAGATATTCCTTTAGATGTTCAAAATAGTATGCTAGATGAAGAATCATTAATACATTTTTCCAAAAACGAAATGAAAAAGGAATATAAAGAAATTCCTACTCAAAATGAAATAAAAGAAGTGAGGGAATTATTAAAAAAAGCTGAAAGACCAATTTTGATTGCAGGACAAGGCATAAGATTAGCAAAAGCAATAAAATATTTTAAAACATTTGTAGAAAAAAATCAGTTTCCTTTTGTAGTTACAAGACTTGGGATAGATCTTCTTCCAAGCGCTCACCCTTTTTATATAGGCCGCATTGGCATGAAAGGTGATAGAGCAGGAAACTTCGCTGTTCAAAACGCGGATCTTGTGATTGCTATTGGAAGCCGGTTAAGTGTCAGTTCAACAGGTCATGAATATCAAAAATTTGCTAGAGAGGCAAAAACTGTAGTTATTGACATCGACACTGAAGAACACAAAAAAGAAGCTGTTAAGATAGATCTATTCATAAATGCTGATGCCAAACAATTTTTAAAGAATTTAAAAAACCTTAATATTTCCAATAATGAAAAATGGTGTAAAACTTGCCAGGAATGGAAACAAAAATGGCCTGTATGTCTTCCTAAATATAAAAGTGAAAAAAAAGCAATTAATTCTTATTACTTTATTGATTGTGTATCAAAAAAAATGAAATCTGATTCAGTTATAGTTTCTGATGCAGGCACGGTTTTTTTTGTAGCTTCTCAAGGAGTTAAATTAAGAGGAAGTCAAAGATATATAGCGTCTGGTGGACAGGCTGATATGGGTTACACTCTCCCTGCCTGTATAGGGATTAGTTTTGCAAGGGGAAGAGGAGAAGTATTAGGTATGACTGGAGATGGAAGTTTTCAATTGAATATTCAGGAATTACAGACGATTAAATATTATGATCTTCCAGTTAAAATATTTGTATGGAATAATGATGGCTATTTGGCAATACGACATTCTCAATCAAAATTTTTCGAAGGAAGGTTCTTAGGGACCGATCAGACATGTGGAGTGTCTTTTCCATCTATTGAAAAAATTGTGACGGCATATGGTTTGAAATATTTTAAGATATTTGACAGTAAAAAATTGGAGGAAGAGTTAGAAGAAATTTTAAATTATCCAAAGGCAGCAGTTTGTGAAGTTATATGCTCAAGAAATCAAGAAATTGTTCCCTCTGTATCTTCATTTACAAAAGAAGACGGCACATTGGTTTCTAAACCCTTAGAAGATATGTACCCTTTCCTTGATCGAGAAGAATTTCGAAGGAATATGATTGTAAAGCCTTTAAATGAATAATAAAGTGAAAAATATTGCAATTCTAGGTGCAACAAGTCATATCGCAAAGAATATTGTATCTAACTTTTATAAGCAGAGACAATATAAACTTTTTTTGTTTTCTCGTTCATCTGAACGCGTACAAAATTTTTTAAAAATTATAGGTCATGATAGTAGAGAAGACAATGTAACCCTGAAAACCTATAATGAATTTAACTGTGGAAAATATGAAATAGCTATTAATTGTGTCGGAATAGGCGATCCGGGTAGACTCAGGGAATATGGCCCAGCGATATTCAGATTAACTGAAAGATTTGATGATTTAATCTTAGATTATCTAGAGAATGCTCCTGACACTCTTTTTATAAATTTTAGCAGTGGTGCTGTTTTTGGTTTAGAGTCTGATACCTTTATTTCTGAGAAAAGTTTAGTTTCAATAGATATAAATAATATTAATAATTCCGATTATTATCGCCTTGCAAAAATGAACTCAGAAGCAAAACATAGAGCTTTAGAATCTTTTAATATAATTGATTTAAGAATTTTTAATTTTTTTAGCAGGTTTATCGAATTAAAATCCAAATATTTTATAAGTGAAGTACTTTCATGTATAAAGCAGAAAAAAGAATTGAAAATAGAGAAAGATAATATAGTAAGGGATTATGTGCACCCAAAGGACTTAATAGATTTGATTGAAAAATGTATAGAAAAACATTTCTCGAATGATGTTTATGATGTCTACAGCTTAAGCCCGGTGAAAAAATTTACGATATTAGATTATTTCGAAAAAGAGTATGGATTAAAATATATTATTAATAATGATGTAAACAAATCTACAGCAACAGGGAAAAAAAATATCTATTATTCAAAAAATAGAAAGGCTGAGAAACTAGGCTATAAGCCTAAATTCACTTCTCTTGATTGTATAATTAATGAATCAGAAGAAATATTAAGAAAACAAATTTAAAAAGGAAAATTTTTCATTTATCTCAAAATTTCATAGGATGGAGAATAAAATGCAGCTAATCAGCATTGTCATCCCAATCTTTAATGAAGAAAAGAATATCGAAATTCTATCAGAAAAAATTGAAACTATCTTTCAAGGTTTGCCTGATTACGACTATGAAATAATATTTGTTAATGACGGAAGCACTGATAATTCTTATTCTAAAATAGTAGGCATTGCTAAGGAAAACCACAAAATAAAATTACTAGATTTCTCTAGAAATTTTGGAAATCAAATAGCTGTATCTGCCGGTTATCAATTTGCTAATGGTCATGCCGTAATAAACATGGATGGAGATTTACAGCATCCACCAGAGTTAATACCAGAGTTCATTTCCAAATGGGAAAATGGATATGAACTTGTTATTGCAAGGCGAGAAGCAGATAAACATTCTGGTTTCTGGAGAAGAAAGTTAACAAAAGCATATTTTTATATTTTTAATAAAATTGCAGAAATCGGAATAGAAGCTGGAATCTCAGATTACCGTCTTTTAGATAGAAAAGTAGTTCAAGTTGTGAAAAGCTTCACTGAGAGGAATAGATTCTTTAGAGGAATTATAAACTGGATTGGATTTAAACAAGATTTCATCTCTTATCGAGTCGAGAAAAGAAAGGAAGGTATCAGTACTTTTTCTTTTATTTCCTTAATCCGTCTAGGATTCTCTGGATTTACATCTTTTTCATTTTTGCCTTTAAAGCTAGCCGGATATATCGGAATGTTCATCACAAGTCTAAGTTTTTTAATATTATTATACATGATAATAACAATGGGAATTTTCAAATCTCAATATTTTACTCCGATTGCTTACTTTATAGTATTTAATGCTTTTTTAATTGGTGTGGTCCTTATATGTCTCGGCTTTCTAGCTTTATATATAGGAAATATTTATGGAGAAATATTAAATCGCCCACTTTTTATTGTTCGTGAAAAAATAAATATTGAATAACTGAATTAATCTAAAATTTTTGGGATTACCTATCCATAGTCAGAAATCATGAAAATAAAGAATTATAAACAACTGATAAATGATTTAAAAAATAGGTATATCAATAGCTTTATAGGTGCTGTCGGTATTATTTTTTTATCTAGTGGAATTGTAAATGTATTCAATCTTATTTTCTGGCTTTATATGGTGCGCAACCTCAGTACTGTAGAATATGGTATTTTAAACTCTTTGATTTCTTTGTTTATGATTATTTCTTTGCCTGTAAGTTCGATACAGACAGTAGTAACAAAATTTGTATCTCAATTTTATGGTGAAAATTCCAGCTTTCAAAAGATACGTCTTTTCCTCTTTTATTTAGGAAAGCGTATTCTCATCGTGTTTGGTGCAATATTTATTTTATTTTTAATATTCAGTCCAAATATCGCTTCTTTTATGAAAATCCCTTCAGTTTCTTTGATTATCGCTACAGGTGTCGCAGTATTAATTCTTATTATTTCTCCTTTTCCTAGTGGCACATTGCAAGGATTGCAACTTTTTCCAGCCTTAGCTGTCATTGGCGTTATAGTTGGATTTACTAAGTTAGCCTTTAGCATTTCTTTAGTAGCTTTAGGTTATAGTGTAATGGGAGCAATGTTGGGCCTTATTTTTTCTTCTTTCTTAGGACTAATTATAACAATCTTTAAGATGCCGAAAGAATTGTTCTTATCAAAGAAGAAATACAAAGTTGAAAGCAAAATAATAAAGCCTGACTCGATTTATAGATATTTTATTCCTGTGACCGCAGGTCTTTTTTGTTTTATTGTTTTAACTAATATCGACATAATTCTTGTAAAACATTATTTTTCACCTTTAGAAGCAGGCTATTATTCTGTTGCTCAGCTGGTAGGTAAAATTATTCTATTTTTGCCTATCGCTATATGTGTCGTAATGTTTCCTAAAATTGTAGATTTATATGCACAAAATAAAAATACGATTCCTATTTTAAAAAAAAGCCTTACCTTTGTAAGCATACTTAGTTTTGGGGGAGTAATAATTTCTATTTTATTTCCCCAGTTTATTCTTAATGTACTTACTGGAAAAGCCGAATTACAAAGTATACCTCTTGTTCCCATATTTGCTTTAGCGATGGGTTTTTTTGCGCTTGTAATCGTCCTTATGTATTACCATTTATCAATTCATAATTATAAGTTTATACTCGCAATGGTCTTTTTTACATTTTTGCAGATTATTTTGATAGCATTATTTCATGAGCACTTAAAAGATGTCCTTTATATTCTGTTATTTAGTTCACTTTTTTTATTTTCCATTGGGATGAAGTTTGCAAATTTTCATAAACGCTGAAGCACCAAATATGCTAAAAAATAAAATAGTAGGGAAATTTATCCATCCGAGAGGCAAATGAAGAATAATTCTCAAAACTCTTCAATAAAAGGGAACTTTGTTTTCATATCAATCATTATCGCCGTAAAAAAATTAAATGATGATCTAAAAGAATGCATAAGACACTGTCTGAATCTGGACTATCCAAATTATGAAATAATTGTGTTTCCTGATGCCCCATTTATTTTCAACCATCCTAAAGTTAAGGTTATAGCAACTGGAAGCATTTCACCTCCTAAAAAAAGGGATTTAGCGCTAAAAGAAGCTAACGGGGAAATTCTGGCTTTTATCGATGATGATGCCTATCCAGACAGGAACTGGTTGAAGAATGCTGTAGGATTCTTTCAAGATGACAATATTGGTAGTGTGTGTGGTCCTGCAGTATCTGCACCGGGTGGAACACTTAAACAGAGAGCAAGCGGGGCTGTTTATGAATCGATTCTTGGAAGTGGCGATCAGTTGTTTAGATTCAAGCCTTTAGCTAAAAGAAAGACTAACGACTATCCAACTTGTAATTTACTTGTCCGCTTTTCAGTAATGAGGCAATTGGGTGGTTTTAATACTCGCTTTTGGCCTGGAGATGATACTTTTCTTTGTTCAGGTATTACCGAGAAACTAAAAAAAAAGATTATCTATACGCCAACTGTATTGGTCTATCATAAGCGCAGACCTCTTTTTTTGCCTCATCTAAAACAAATGACTAATTACGCTCTTCATCGTGGATATTTTGTTAAAAAAGGACACAAAAACTCCTTAAAGATCTCCTATTTTTTGCCTTCTTTTTTGTTATTAGGTATCGCTGGTGGAGCTCTATTATCTGTTATTATTCCCACATTGAGAGTAATTTATTTATCAGGAGTTATAACATATCTTTTTTTGGTGCTTGTCTTTTCTATTTCTAAGGACTTAGAGCTGATCTTACTCAAATTTTCCGGAATAATTCTTACTCATTTCTTATATGGTTTTTTCTTCATTAAAGGCTTTTTTTCAAGAAAGATGAAAGAAGAAAATAATGAAGATAATCATTCCTTACCTACTGCTTAAGACCTAATATTATGCAAATAAGAATTTCTTATCCCCCCCTTGAATCTAAAAAAGGTATCCCTTTACTTTCCCAGAACCGCCAATTCCAGTGGTTCAAAAAACCAACCTACATCTATCCCCTAGTTCCGGCTTATGCGGCAACCTTACTTAAGGCACGCGGCTATGATGTTTTTTGGGATGATGGAATCGCAGAAGAGCTCACTTTCGAGAGGTGGTTTTCAAGACTCAAGCAAGAAAAGCCGGACTTAATCGCGCTTGAATCAAAAACACCGGTGATCAAACGTCACTGGAAGATTATTCATAAAATCAAAAATGAGTGTTCTTGGAATCCAATTATTGTCCTTTTTGGTGATCACGTTACTGCGCTTCCAAGGGAATCCATGGCTAATTCTTTGGTAGATTACGTCATCACAGGCGGCGACTATGACTTCATTCTGGCTGATCTCTGTGACTGTCTCTCTAATTCCACTCAACCCAATCTTTCTCAATCTTTCCCGCAAGGAGTCTGGTTTCGCGCAAACAATGATATAAAAAACAGCGGAAGCCCTAACTTAAATCACAACATCAACGATCTGCCCTTCATCAACCGGGACCTCACGCGTTGGAATCAATATGCATACAAAAACGGAAACTTTAAGTTTACCCCAGGCACATATGTCATGGCAGGCCGCGATTGTTGGTGGGGACGCTGCCGGTTTTGCTCTTGGACAACACTCTATCCAGGCAAAACATACCGAACCGTCCATCCGAAAAGACATTTGGAAGAAGTTGGTCGTTTAATCAGAGATTATAAAGTACAAGAGATTTTTGACGACAGCGGATGTTTCCCGAAAGGAAAGTGGCTGCAGACTTTTTGCGAAGGAATAATAAAGAGCGGCTACAATAAAAAGGTTGTCTTTGGCTGTAACCAGCGAGTTGGTGCACTGTCCCAAGACGAATGGAATCTTATGAAACGAGCTAATTTTCGATTCATTCTAATAGGACTGGAATCCGTAGTCCAGAGCACACTCGACAGATTGAATAAAGGGATCGAGGTCAAGCAAATCGAAGATACTATCCGGAATGCTAAAAAAGCCGGACTTGAACCCCATGTTACCATTATGGTTGGTTATCCCTGGGAAACATTAAAAGATGCAGAACAGACAGTTGAGTTCGTAAAGCATCTTTTCAAAAGAGGATATATCGATTCTTTACAAGCTTCAATCGTTGTCCCTTACCCGGGAACTCCAATTTTTAAAGATGCGATGAAAAATGGGTGGCTGAAATCAAAAGACTGGAACGATTACGATATGAAAAAATCGGTTTGGAAGAGCCCTATATCTGATGAAGACGTACTCCGTTTTACACAAGGTTTGTATAAAACTGCTTTAAATCCCAAATTTATATGGAGAAAAATGACTTCCATACATAATGTCAATGATATTCTATTTTTATTGCGCGCTGCCAAAAAGGTTTTTGCCCATATTTCTGATTTTAAAACAGATGAAAATTTTAAAGATAATAGCTGAGCATTTATTTCCTTCGCTTATCATAGGGCTGATAGGATGGCTGTTTACAAAAAATGTAATCCTTTTTGTTGTGCCCCTTGCGACCGGATGGCTTATTGACACAGACCATCTTTTGGATCTTCTTATAGCACGTCAAAAGGATAGAAAAAGTGACTCTTTACTCGAATGTCTCACCGGTGGTTCTTATTTCATGCACAATGACAAAATTATTATTCTGCTGCATTCCTGGGAATTGGCTTTTTTGTGGGCTGCAATATGGTGGCTGATAGAAAAACCAGGAATTGCTGTTATTGGATCATTGGCATGGGTTGTGCATCTCACTATTGATCAAAATTTAAATAAGGTTGGTCCTTGGGCATATTTTTTGTCATATAGACTTGCACATAAATTCAATTTTGCGTTTTTATTAAAAAATCCAAAAGCATGAAAATTCTAATCCTAAGTTGGCGAGATATCAGAAGTCCTCTGTCAGGAGGCGCAGAGATATTTACATATGAAAATGCAAAGCGTTGGGTCGCAGCCGGTCATGAAGTAACTTGGTTTTCTTCTGATTTTGGAGAATGCAAAAAAGAGGAGACAATCGATGGTGTCAGAATAATCCGGAGAGGTACAGAAATAACTATTATATATCATGCTTTTAGGCATTATAAAAAATACTTTAAAGGCAAGTTTGATTTAATTATTGACCAGATAAATACTATTCCGTTTCTAATCCCTCTGTACGTTAAGGAGAAAAAAGTTGCAATGATTTTTCAGCTTGCAAGAAAAATTTGGTTTTTTGAGACTTTTTTCCCGCTGTCGTTCATTGGATTCATACTGGAATATTTATATTTAAATATTTATAAAAAAACACCAATTCTAACTATTTCTGAAAGTACAAAACAGGACTTGGTCAATTTGAAATATTCTGAAAATATTACAATTTTGCCTATAGGATTATCATTTAAACCCTTAGAACGAGTATCTGAGAAAGAATCAAATCCCACGCTAATATTTGTAGGCAGGTTAAGAAAGTCAAAAAGGATTCATCATATAATTCAGGCTCTGGAGATAGTTAGAAAAAGAATTCCTAACATACGACTGCACATTGTTGGTGGACATGGTAAGCCGCGTTATATAAAAAAATTAAATTATTTGATCAGAAAGTACAATCTTCAAGATAATATTATGTTCCATGGTTATGTTGATGAGCAGACTAAACGAGTTTTAATACAGCAGTCACATGCTATAGTTATTTCTTCTATTAGGGAAGGTTGGGGGTTGGTAGTCAGTGAAGCAAACGCTTTATCAACTCCAGCAATAGGTTATGATGTACCTGGTTTAAGAGATTCAATCATGGATGGTCAAACTGGTTTGTTAACCAGAAAAAACAAGCCTTCTTCACTAGCCCAGACAATAACAGATTATTTTAATAATAAAGAGTTAAGTGCCTTGCTCAGCAGAAAAGCCCTGGAGAGTTCAAGAACGTTCTCTTGGGAACTATCTGGAAAAGAGAGCCTTAAAGTTTTAAAAATATTACTTGAATAGAAAGCCATGAGTTTTGGCCTGCCCTTTTAAAACTCTTGAACAGATTTTGTAGATGAAAATTAATTATTTTTATTTGATGAAAACAATTATTGAGCCAGAAAATTGTTGTAATGCTCTAAACTTAGGGAAGCTTTCTGATAAGCAGCTAATGCAGCTATTAAAGGTTGCATCAAGCAATAGAGTTTTATTTGTTTTCTGCAAGAAAATAAAGCATTACGACTATTTAGGCATAACCGGCAGAATTGCTCAACTTATTGAAAAAATACTAACTCAGGGAGAAAAAATAATTAAACAGTATTCTCAATTATTAAAAAAGATAAAAATTGAATTTGAAAAAAATGACATTTCATTTCTTGTTGTTAAAACAGACCGGAAGGTTGATTATATCTTATCGGATGTCGATATTTTAATCGAGGACATTAAATTTAATAAGGCTCAAGAATTGTTGGAACAAATGGCTATAAGTAAAAAAATTCGCTCTGAAGATGAAAGATGGCATTATGAATTTAAGAACAAAGTCCAGATAGATATACATAAAATGGGAACCGACTGGTATTCTGAAGGCTTTATTGATACGGATACTATCTGGGAAAATACAGAGCAGCGTCAATTCTTAGGAAGTACATATCGATTTCCTTCACAGAAAAATGAATGGATTTTCAATGTTTTAAATGTTATATACGAAAAATTTACTTTGACCTATCTGGATTTACTTTTTTTCAAGAATACTAAAAATATTAATTACGAGGAAATTAATGCAATTGCAAAAAAACACAGTTGGGATATTAGCTTGCGAATTTTTAATAAATATATAAAGAAATTAGAATGGATGTATGAACCAAAAGCAGGTATTCAAAAGATAAAACTTCCATTAATGTTTTCTTCTAGTGATTTTTTAAAAATCTTTGTTTCTAGATTAATTAGATTCCCGAAAGAGACCCGGCTATCTTTATATTTTTTTCTTTATTATTTTTATTGCAAATTAAGATATTGGTTAAGTGGCGGACATAGGATTAGTTATGTAAGTGATTGGTTGAGTTATTGGAGATAATGAAGAATTTTTTTCTTAAATTAGAATTCAAAATGAAAGTAGCGCTTGTTAATCCATGGCTGACAATGAACGAAGATTTTCGTTCTTATTCTGTTTTTTCTTTAAGATTACTTTCTTTATGATAAGACTTTGGTAAAAAAAATTCTAATAATCAGCGATGGTTTTTTGCCACCGGGGGTCAAGGTTGCTGGAATAAAAAACCTATACTTGATACAAAAATATCTTTCTAAAAAAAATTTTTTGATCCATATATTAGTATTTGTACAACAAGATACTATTAGCAAGTGGAATGAGTGGAAGAATTCTGAGGAAACAAAATATAATATCCGATTTCATGTCATTAGTACTCCCATGAAAAAAATTCATCTCCTCCATCTCTTTCTTACAAGATTATTATCTTTTTTTATTGCCCTCTACTTACAAATACGTAATAAATTCGATTTAATACATGAATACAGCTCAACGCCATTTTTTATCAATAGAACTTATTTGTTGGGTTTAATAACAAACATTAAAACTGTACACACTCTTTGTACTATTAATAAGAGCTTTTTAGGCTCTGAAAAATTATTGTTTAAAAGTACGGATAAGTTGATTTGTGCAAATAAGAATATGAAAGAAAAACTTGAAAAACGAGTTTCAACAAAGATAAATCTTATTCCAATTCCTATCGATGATAGCTTTTTCCATATTCCTTCAAACAATAGCAAAAAAAAATTTGGAATAAAAACAGAAAAAATGGTTCTATTTTGTGGACTTTTGGATCACCGAAAAGGAATTTCATGTTTTTTAGAGGCAATTCCAGAAATAATCAGATTGAATTCTGATACGAGCATAGTAATACTAACAGCACCTGGATTAAACACCTTTCAAAGTTCAAGGCAGAACAGAAAAAGAGTGCTTTTTCTTATACGTCATTATGGCGAACGAGTGATTCTAATTGATGAAGAAGTTGATATGCCGTCTTTATTCTCAGCGGCAGATGTTCATATTTATCCTAACTTAACGATGCATGGAACATTGGCTTCTCCTTCCATTTTAATAGAAGGGATGGCTACTGGAAAGGCAATTGTGGCCTCTTGCTTGCCGGAGATTGCTAGTATAATAAAAGACGGGAAAAATGGTTTACTTTTTAAGCCCGGCGATAGTCAAGAATTGGTTCGAGCCGTGAATGAGTTATTAAGAAATCAGAAGTTAAGACAATGCCTGGGAGAGCAGGCAAAATTGGATAGCCAGAAATATAGATTATCTGTAATTTGTAAGAAGATAATGAATTTATACAAGGAATTGGAGGCAAAGGAAATAGCGTGAAGGTTAGTCATCTAAGAACAATAATATCTTTTATTAGAAATCATTAATTAAGAATTCCGCCAATATCTTAAATTGTAAGAAAATGAATTTGACTTGACACTTTGGGGAAGTTTGCAGTCAATTACTGCAAGTTTTTTCCAAAAAACATTTAAAAGAGGAATCCGTGACCACCCTAAACAAGTTTAACAAAAGGAAACACACAATTCTAGAACTTGCTGATTTTCTTCAGAACGTCTCACTGGTCAGTAGGAGAATTACCTCTTGATTAATTTTAATAAATTTAACACAAAGAATATTCATTTTAATCAACCTCAAGAACTTAATATACTTTCTCAGAGAATCCTAACCCGTCCCTTTAACCGAATACTTGATATCGGATGTGGAGGAGGAACATTATTATCCTTGATTGCCCAGCAAAGCCAATTTCATCCCAATTTACTTTGCGGCATGGATTTATCTCCTCAACGACTAAAACAAGCAGAGTCTTTTGTGTTCAAATGTAAATTTGTTTGTGGGGATGCCGTGAGACTTCCCTTTAAGAATTCAACAATAGATTGCATTGTTTCTAGCAATCTTCTAGAGCATATCCAGGAAGATTATAAAATGCTTTTAGAAGTTCAACGTGTTCTTTCTAAAAAGGGCCTGTTTTATTTAGAAACAATTCTAGCCTCTGGCAATGGAATTTATTTCTATCGAAATAGCCATCGTTTTGTACTTGACCCTACACATGTCAGAGAATATTCATCTCAAGCTCATGTCCATAGTGTTATGGAGCAATCAGGGTTTAAGGTGATTGAAACGGATATTTGTCCTGTATCTCATTCCGTCTGCGATATAATATTACGTACACTACATCGCCTAGGAATTCTATCAGTGGACAAGCACTATGATATATACAAAAATCATAAAGTGCTTAGCAGGTTTAGGCATATCTTTAAAATTAGAATACCTGGATGGTATTTTATTCGTATTCTGGCCATTCCCAAATGCTAAAGAGAAACCTGGTCAATTCAGAATATACTTTAAATAAAGTCAGAATGTCTGGAGTACCAGAGGACAAAATCTTCTATCTCCCTAATGGTGTTGATCATATGCATGATATTTAACATTTATTTAATCGATTTTTTGTTAAGATTAATTGAAATCTAGAGATATTGGGACCAAAACCATTAGATAAAAAATGATCTTTTTAGACATGGAAGAATTTCATATTATATAATATTAAAAAGGATTCAATAAAAGATGAGAAATCCGATTATAGAAGAAGATTTGAAATTTATTGTGGACTCGCCTCTTCCGTGGGAAAGATTGGAAGGAAAGAATATCCTTATATCTGGTGCAAATGGTTTTGTCCCTGCGTACATGGTCGAAACCATTCTGTATTTGAATGAAAACAGGTTTAAGAATAAAGCAAAGGTTTTTGCTCTGGCCAGAAATAAAGCGAAGGCTCTAAACCGATTTGCCTTTTATAAGGGAAGAACCGATTTGCAGTTTGTAATTCAAGATGTTTGTGAAGAGGTCAATATAGAGGATGATATCCATTTTGTTATTCATGCCGCAAGTCAGGCAAGCCCTAAATATTTCGGTAAGGATCCAGTCGGGACTTTGCTGCCCAATGTTTTAGGAACAAAGAATCTTTTAGAGCTCGCCAGAGCAAAAAAATCCGAGGCTTTTTTATTTTTTAGTAGTGTAGAAGTTTATGGGGAGATTAATAAAAAAACCAGTACGGTCAATGAAGATATTTATGGCTGTCTCGATCCAACTTCAGTCCGATCTTGTTACGCAGAGAGCAAGCGGATGGGTGAGACAATGTGCGTTTGCTGGAATGATCAGTACGGAGTTCCGACAAAGATAGCACGATTGTTTCACACTTTTGGGCCGGGCATGAGTCTTGAAGACGGGCGAGTCTTCGCTGACTTTGTATCGGATATTGTCAACAATAGAAATATAATCCTCAAAACTGATGGTAACGCGTTGAGGTCGTTTTGTTATCTTGGTGACGCAACTGTTGGATTTTTTATAGTCCTATTAAAAGGGAAAAACGGCCAGGCTTATAATGTGGGCAATGATAAAGGAGAAATAAGCATTCTTAACCTTGCCAAAATGCTGGTTAAGGTGTTTCCGGACAAGAAGTTAAAAGTAGAAATAAAAAAAGTCGCCAAGCAGAAAGAATATCTTAAAAGTAGGATCTATCGGCATCACCCCGATTTCCACAAGATTTGTGAACTTGGTTGGGCACCAAAGCATTCTATCAAGGCAGGATTTCTCAGAACGGTAAAGAGTTTTACATGGAAAACCGATTAAGATATTTCGAGAATGAGTTTAAGAAGGGAAGCCTTAAAAAAGATAAGTACATTAATAAAATGCATGATTTACATGTGCTGCTGTGGAATTATCTAGATTTTATCAAGGATAAAAATGTTGACTCTATTAAAATTACAGAAGAGCACATAGTGCTGAAGACAAGAAGCGGAATAAAAATGATCTGTGATCCGGAAGATGAACGAAGTATACCGATAGAGATCTTAAATTTCGGCGATTATGAATCATCCGAAATACGCATGATGCACCGCTTCTTGAAAGTGGACAGCATATTATTGGATATTGGAGCGAACATTGGCTGGTGTTCTTTGAATCTTTCCAGAGCTGTTCCTAAGGGACGCATATTAGCATTCGAACCTATCCCTAAGACATATGATTATTTAAAAAGAAACATCGAGATTAACGGCGTAAAAAATATCGAGAAGTATAATTTTGGCTTTTCAGAAAAGAAAGGCAATTATATCCTTTATTACAACCCGAAACTTTCTGTAGCGACTTCACTGCAAAGACTGTATGACGACAAGGAAGTGGTTCCGATAAAATGTAAACTTAAGAAACTGGATGATTTTGCTAAAGAAAAAGGCCTTTCGAAAATAGATTTTATTAAATGTGATATAGAGGGCGCTGAAATACTTGCAATTAAAGGAGGATTAGAAACTATAGAAAAAACGCATCCGGTGATATTTTTAGAGATGCTCAGAAAATGGTCCGCCAAGTTCGGGTATCATCCTAATGATATCATTAAGATTTTGAGTGATATTGACTATAAATGTTATTTTATAAAAAACATGAGATTAGTTGAAATAAAAGAAGTCAAAGAAGACACCATTTCCACAAATTTCTATTTCCTTCATCCCAAAAAACATGCCACTATTCTGAAGATATACAAGATTTAGCTTACTGTTTTCAATAGAACTTCATCATAGGCACTGTATCTTCATTAAATTCTAATTTTTTCTAGTTAGGAAATTATGCATATTTTAATGGTAATGGACATTCCTTTTGACACTGGATCCTTTATAGGTCGGTATATACCACTGGCGTATTATCTTGGCAGAAAAGGACATAAGATAACTATGTTTATGCCAAATCATGACCCTAAAAAAGAAGGATATTCTTTAAAAAACGCAAAAAATGTATTTATTTATGAAACAGGAATTCCCTTTTTTAGGAAAATTGACTTGGGAAGACGGAACTACACAACATTCATCTTAATTAAAATAGGTCTCGAAAACATCCTGAGATCCATGCAGTTATTGAAGCGTTTAAATCCTGATCTTATGATTGTATGTAAGCCACTGCCTATTGCTGGGATTATCGGATTACTTTTTAAAACACTTAAAGGGAAAAAGATCGTTTTGGACTGTGATGATGCAGAGATTGCCATTAATTCTGTCCGCTCAAACTTGCAGCGAAAAATTATACGGATATTTGAAAATTTGCTGCCAAAGTTATCCCATATAGTCCTGATCAATTCAGAATATACTTTAAATAAAGTCAGAATGTCTGGAATACCAGAGGACAAAATCTTCTATCTCCCTAATGGTGTTGATGTGAAACGTTTCAGTAATATTTCTCATAATCCATTACTGGAAAAAGAATTGGGAGCACATAAAGTTATTTTATATTACGGAGATTTAAGTTTCGCCTCTGGACACAATATAGATATATTATTAAAAGCATTTAGACTATTCTTATCTAAGTGTCCATCTGCAAGACTGTTGATAATTGGCGATGGAAAAGATGAGGGAAAGCTTAGGCACCTCGCTTTACGATTAGGGATTGAATCCAAAATTATTTGGAAAGGGAGAATTAATCCTGAAGAAATTCCAACTTATGTTGCAGCTTGTGATGTTGTCGTTGATCCAGTTAAAAATGTTATAAGCAATTGGGCGAGGTGTCCTTTAAAGATTATTGAGGCAATGTATTTGGGAAAGCCTGTTGTAACCAGCGATATCGGAGATCGAAAAAAGCTTCTCGGAGATTTTGGATTTTTCGCTCATGAAGGTGACCCCAATTCAATGGCTGAGAAAATGTTAGAAGCGATAGAAAATAGCGAATTTGAGAAGAATAAGCATTTAGTTATTAAGCATGCCTTAGATTATGATTGGGATAAACTTACTGATAAGGTGGAAATTTTACTGAAACAGGTGTTGAAAAAATGATCGTTGGTTTTATGGGGAACGATGGTAGTGGTAAAACCACGGTCATAAAATTACTTGAAAAAAAACTTATCAACAGAGGTCTTCAAACAATTTATGTTCCAGGATATGAACATTTTTTTCTCAATTCTGTTAAAAACTATTATCAGAAAATAACGGGGAAAAGTATTCATAATCTTCAAAATGAATATGATGATGCTTCGAGGTCTAGAACATATAAGTTTTTTTATCTTTGGCCTTATTTTGTTCTGATTGATTATTTATTCCTCATTTTTAAATATTGGCTAAAATCAGGGAAAATTGTATTATTTGATCGCTACGCCTATGATTACGTTATTAGTTTTAAATATTTGGGTGTTAGTACTGCATATGCTGAGTTTCTTTTTTTATCATTGCCAAAACCTAGATCCTGCTTCATTTTGGATACCGCTCCTGAAATTGCATATGAGAGAAAGAAACATGATCATAAAGGAAGTATCGAATACTATCGCACACAACGCCAACAATACCTATGGTTGTCAAAAAAGAAGAAAATACCAGTAATTAATACCGATAGATTCACTCCAGACGAAATTGCTAAAAAAATATTAGATCAACTTCTTTAAAAAGAAAATACGATACTTAATGATTGCTATTATTTATGATTGCTTTCAAAAACTAGAGTGCGATTATAATAGTAAATATGATGAAAAACGCTCTCCTAAATAGATTCACTGCGTGGCATGATAAGCTTACCGAATATAGGCATAAAATGTATATTTCTCTTTTTGAGGAAAGAGGAGCTTCTCTACTCAGTTTGGGTTGTGCCGAAGGAAAGCTTACATTTAATATAAGCAGGAAAGTAGAGACAGATACTGTTGTAGGAATAGATATGTATGCCGAACTTCAGGGATTATATAAGGAAAAAATTAAACTTATTAGAAGCGACTTAAACACAGGAATACCGCTTCAAGATAGATCTGTAGATATAATTTCTGGAGACCAAATTATAGAGCATCTCTTTAATACCGATGTCTTTGTAAAAGAAATATATCGGGTTTTAAAGCCAGGCGGATATGCTGTTATCTGTACAGAAAATCTTGCCAGCTTGCATAATTTATTTGCACTTTTTTTTGGAAAGCAAGCTTTCTCTCAATTCATAAGCTCAAGATATAGGCTGGGCAATCCTTTTTCTCCTCATTATAAGAAGCCGGTTAAAGATGGTCATTTTCATGTGCAAATTTTTACAGTTCAAGGTTTGAAGGATATATGTGAGATTTACAATCTCAAGGTCGAAAAAATAAAAGGAATAATATATTTTCCGTTCTTGCCATTTTGGAGCGGAAAGTTATTTGAAAAAATATTCCCTGCTCATGCTCACTTTATTGCTGTTAGAGCAAGAAAATTGAAATAATGAAATGCAAGAAAATTTGAATGCTATGAATGTAATACTCATAAATCCGCCCAATATTGATAAGGAAAGTTATATAGCACGATCTGCAGATCGTTGGCCTCACAGGGTAAAAAGAGGCAAGTTATTCTCAAACAAGATTTTTCCTAAATACCCGTTGTATTTGATGTATGCGGCTGCTGTTATTGAAAAAGCAGGATTTTCTGTTACTGTGATTGATGCCGCAGAAAGAGATTATGATGCTCAGACGACAATAGACCTAGTTAAGAGTATTAATCCGGCTCCAATTCTCACAGCTGTTGAAATATCATCTCCATCAATGGATCAAGATGTCGCATTCAGTCAACAATTAAAAGAAAACGTATCTACACATCTTAGTGTATTAGGTGCTCACGCCACTGTTTATCATGAAAAAATCATTAGAAGTTTTCCTTTTATAGATAGTGTTGTCAGAGGAGAGGCTTTTTTATCTCTGGCGGAATTAGCAAAATCAATAAGAGAACAGTCGGATTTATCTATAGCCAGAGGTATTACATATAGAAAAAATAGCACGATTAATATAAATGAAGATGCGCCTTTTATTGATGATTTAGACTGCTTGCCCTATCCTGCCAGGCACCTTTTAGATCCATCTAGATATTTAATGGGTCATTATACTTATGAGCCACAATTGTTGATGATTACCTCAATGGGCTGTCCTTATAAATGTATATTTTGTCTCTGGTCCAAAGTTTTACATAAAAGTAAAGTTTTCCTTCGTTCCCCCCAAAATGTGGTAAAGGAGATGGTGTTTTTGAAAGAAAACTATGGAGCTAGGGAAATATATTTTGATGACGATTGCTTTAATATCAGCATATCCAGGGTTCTGGATATCTGTAGAGAAATTATAAAAAATAAAATAACTACTCCCTGGATAACAGAGATGCGATGTAATAATGTCACTTTCGAAATGCTCAAGACAATGAAAGAGGCAGGATGCATTAAGATCCTTTATGGAGTTGAATCGGGTAACCAGGAAATATTGGACAATGCAAAGAAAAATCTAAACTTAGAACAGATTAGAAATGCTTTTATGTTAACAAAGAAAGCTGGTATTAAATCCCATGCCACTTTTATGTTTGGACTCCCTGGAGAAACTGAAGAGACCATCCATAAGACAGTAGAATTTGCTAAAGAATTAAATCCGGATACTATACAATGTTCTATCGCGTTACCTTATCCGGGAACCGAGTTTTATGATTTGGCTAAAAAAGATAATACTTTAAAAATTAATACCTGGAAGGATTTTGACGGCGAATTGTGCGGAGCAGTTGAATATCCTAATTTATCAAAGGATATCATTCGTAACTCTGTAGGTTGGATGTATAAACAATATTATATGAGACCGGCTTATTTAATTAACAGGATTATCAGTATTCGTTCTTTTGCCGATGTGAAACGGTTTATTAATCTTGCTATGGGCTATTTCAGAAGATTTAGTAATTAAATATTGATCAACTAAATTATGAGACAAAAAGAAGATCTAACATTGCCTTTTATCTCTTTTATTGTTCCTTCTTACAATGCTGAAAAATATATCGAACAGTGTTTATCAAGTATTGAGAACCAAATATATCCCAAGATAAAAATTGAAATATTGGTTGTTGATGGTGGCTCAGAGGATAGAACTCTAGAAATAGCAAAGCGTTTTTCGGTGAAAATAATTCATAATCCGAATCGCATCGCAGAATTCGCCAAATCTATCGGCATAAAAAAAGCAAGAGGAAAATATCTTGTTATTCTGGATACAGACAATGAAATTGTACAGGAAGATTGGTTAATAAAAAACATTTTACCTTTAGAAAACGATGCTTCTCTCATTGGGATGGATTCTGTTTTTTTAGTCAAGAAGGATGATTTTTTAGTTAATAGATACTGCGCTTTACTTGGTTTAGAAGACCCTCTTGTAAGGTATATGGCTGACTTAGCAACGAATTCTGATATCGAAGAATTTTCAAGTTATGCCGTCTATAAAGTGAAAAACGGAAGATTTCCGATTTTTGGCTCTAACGGTTTTATTTGGAGAAGTACAATTTTTAATGAAGTAGGTGGATTTATGCCTCGTTATGACGAAGCAGAATTTAGTATAAAAGCTAAAGAACGTGGTTTTAGCAAAATAGGATTTGTTAGAGAAGTCGGTATTTATCACCATCATCTCGAAAATATCTGGCAGTTTATCGGCAAACGAATCAGGCGGGGAAAAGAATTTATGTCTCGAAAATTGATGACCGAAGATTCAAAAAAGATTGAATCTGGAGTGTGGTTAGATAAATATAATAAACGGGAATTTTTAAAATCTGCATTTCTTTGTGTAAGCATTATTTATCCTACATATGAATGTATTAGAGGATATTTAAGAGATAGAGATGTTGCCTGGTTTTTACATCCCTTATTTTCTTTTTTGACAATTATTGTTTATGGTTTTGTATATGTTCGATTTACGGCAGGAAATCAGGTAATAAAATGAACAAACTCCTTGAAAAGACTATAATGATGACGTGTATGGGAAGAAAAATTTCATTGCTTAAGCAGGAGGTTTCTGGGTTGTGTTGAATCTACTCATATTGTGAAATATAATTCTCAAAATAGTTTTGGCTTGTTTAAATTTCTTCCCCATGAAACAATTAAAAATGGAAAGACAATCACCGGAGAGAAATACTACCTAAAATGTACAGGATAATAAGCTGCATTTTGACTTGACACAAACTGAAAAAAACACAATAAAATGGCCAACATAAAACCAAAGATTGTTCTTTCTGATTTAACATACGATAATCAAGAAGAGAGAGCAGTTTTATCTGTACTCCGTTCTCGCTGGATATCCTTAGGACAAGAGTGCCAAAAACTGGAGAAAGAATTTTCTGCTTATATTGGAGTATCGAATGCTCTTGCGGTAACCAATGGAACAGCAGCTCTCCATCTTGCTTTTGCCTCATTAAATATTGGACAAGGAGATGAAGTCATTGTCCCTTCACTTACATTCGTTGCGACAGCTAATGCCGTGCGTTATACCGGAGCAACACCAGTATTTGCAGATGTATCCAGCCTAGATGACCTGACAATATCGTCAAAGGATATTGAACGTAAAATCACTAAAAGGACTAAGGCTATTTGTGTAGTTCACTATGCTGGCTATCCCTGCAATATGGATGCCATAAAATCAATCGCTAAAAAATTTAAATTATATGTCATTGAGGATGCCGCCCATGGTCCTGGATCTTATTATAATGGCAAGCAAATAGGAACACTTGCTGATATCGGCTGTTTTAGTTTTTATGCAAATAAAAACTTAGCGACAGGTGAAGGCGGAATGATAGTAACTGATAATACAGATTTAGCAACACGGATAAAATATCTTCGTTCGCATGGGATGACCACTATTGCATGGGATCGACACAAAGGGCGTGCATATAATTATGATGTTCTCATGCTGGGATACAATTATCGTTTTGATGAAATTCGAGCCGCTCTTGGAAGGATTCAATTGGCGAAGTTAACAAAAAACAATAAAAAACGCGGTCGCCTAAACACACATTATGTAAATTTACTTAAAACAGTTAAAAAGGTAAAAATACCTTTTTTAAATCGCAAAGAGATAGTTTCACACCATATTTTTCCTATATTACTAGAGAGCAACGTTAACCGCATTAAGTTGATGGCAGCACTGGCTTCAGAGGGTATTCAAACTAGCATTCACTATCCACCGGTTCACAGTATGTCAATTTATCTAGATTCTCATAAAACTGAGTTGCCATTTACACAAATAGTAGGTGAACATGAACTGACTTTACCTATGCACCCACGCTTGGAATTTAAAGATATTGAGCGTGTTGTCGATGTATTAAAATATTCTTTAGATAACATTCAATAATATATATCTTTGCTTTACAAAAATGAATCGATTTCTAAATAAAGTTTTTAAATAAAAATATTTATGAATATTACTATTCTTATTGACAATCCAAAGAGCTGGTTTTTACCGTATGCGCAAAAAATTGTTGCTCAACTAAAAGAGAATCATAAAGTAAGATTGCTTCATGATTCTAAAAAAATAAAAAAGGGTGATTGTGCATTTTTTTTAAGCTGCCTTAGAATCGTACCAAAATCTGTTTTACATCTCAGTCGAAATAATCTCGTTATTCACGGTAGTGATCTTCCTTCTGGAAGAGGCTTTTCTCCTATATCATGGCAGATTTTGGAAGGCAAGAATGAAATCACGCTTACTTTATTTGAAGCAAATGAGGAACTTGATAGCGGTGACATCTATTTTAAAACAAAAGTTTGCTTCAAAGGCCATGAATTGCTTGATGAAATACATCAAAAAATCGGCAATAAAATCATTGAGATGGCTTTTAAATTTATTAAAGAGTATCCAAATAATAAGAAAAAAAGTCAAAAGGGAAATCCAAGTTATTATCCTAAGAGAACCACAAAAGATGACGAAATCCCTGTTGATAAGACTATTACAGAATTATTCAACAGGTTTAGAATAGCTGATAACAAGGATTACCCAATGTATTTTGATTATAAGGGACACAAATATATATTAAAAATATATAAAAAATGAATACCCTATTTGAAAAAAGGACAAGTCTTTTATTTTGAAATATTTTTCTAATTAATTGAATAAAAACTACAGTTTTCAAAAAAACAAATGAAGCAACCTAATTTAGAACAACGAAAAAAGGAAGGCATGATCAGTGTAGTTATTCCCGTCCGCGATGAGGAAACTATAATCCGAGAGCTCTATGAGCGCATTGCAAAAGTATTGGATGATTACAGTCTTCTCTGGGAGCTGCTGTTAATAGAAGACAGCAGCATAGATCAGACAGCAGAACGCATCAAGGAAATTGCAGCGCAGGATGTTCGAGTAAAAGCTCTATTTCTCACACGAAATTTCAGTCATCATATAGCTGTCACAGCCGGTCTTGACTGTGCTTCTGGCGATCACATTGTAATTATGGACGGTGATTTGCAGCATCGACCAGAAGACATCCCAAAATTACTCGATGTGTATTTTAATGGATTTGATAATGTAATAGGAAAAAGAATTACTCAACAACCTGGGATGAAACAGATTGGCTCGAATATTGTGAATTTATTAGTAAATAAGTTATCTGACTATCCAATTAATCTAAAATCTGGAATGTTTAGAGTAATAAGCAAAGAGGTGAATAACCATCTTTACACCATGCGAGAGAAATCACGCTTTTTAGCAGGAATGATTGATTGGCTTGGATTTCCTACTGCGGAGGTCGATATTAAACTGAATCCTCGGAAAAAGGGGAAAACAAAATATAAATTCAGAAATTCATCATCCCTTGCATTAAATTGGATTTTTTCATTTTCTACTCGTCCAATGAGGATAGCAATATATATTGGATCAACTATCGCCAGCATAGGCCTTTTCTGGGGATTTATATATATTTTTTTGGCACTATTCTATGAAAAACCTTTCCCGGGATATCCTTCCATTTTTGTTTCTATTCTGTTTCTTGGTGGATTAATAATATTATTAATTGGTATTCTAGCTGAATATATAGCAAGAATTTTCATTGAGCAGCAAAATCGCCCTCTTTACATTGTTCGTGATAAGCTGAATTTCATCGATTCGAAAAAACCTAGAGAAGAGATATAAAACAAATATTCATTATGCAATTTTCCCTAAATCGATGATTATTTAAGGAACTAATTTGCTTTATAGGACTTCACTACTATGCTTAGCAAAAAAGAAATACCTGGTTTAAGAAGAAAGGACTGACAAAAAAGGGATGATATTATTAATTTATCCAAAAATCGTATCTACTTCACAAAGTAAATATTTAGAACCTTTCATATTAAGTAGCATACCGATTTCCTTAGGTTTTCTGGCAGGATATCTAGAAAGTAAAAATGTAAAAGTAAAAATAATTGATGAACAATTATTTAACTTTTCCTATGATTTTTTAAAACAAGAGATACATAACCTAGCCACACCAAAAATTGTTGGCATTTCCATCCTTACTATTTCTTATAAACGGGCATGTCAGATTGCAGAAATGATAAAGAATATAGATCCATCTACATTAATTGTTATTGGAGGAATACATCCTTCCGCTACTCCTGAGGAATGTCTAAAAGAAACCTTTTTTGACATTGTCGTAAGAGGCGAGGGTGAAGAAACATTGTATGAAATTGTAAATGCTCAAATGAATAACTGTAGTCAATCAGAAATTACAGGAATTAGCTATAAAAGCAATGGCCTGATAATACATAATCCAAATCGCCCATTAATTTCAAATTTGGATAATATACCATCTTTTCCTTATCATTTGTTTAAAGATTTCACAAGTAATTATAAAGCATTTGGCATAATTGTTTCTTCGAGAGGATGTCCTTATAGATGCATATTTTGTTCTTCTCGCATAATATCGCAATTCAAATATCGAACCCATTCCATTGAGAATGTCATTGATAATATTGATTTGTTGGTTAATAAATATAAGCAAACAAAGATATCCTTTCTCGATGATAATATACTCAGTGATAGAAAAAGATTTTTTGAAATTATCAACAATATCCTTGATAATAATTTTCATAAAAAGGCCAGATTTTATCTCTGTGCAAGAGGAAGAGATGTAGACGAAGAATTGTGCAAAAAAATAAAAGATGCGAATTTTGAGTTAGCGATAAATTTTGAAGTGGGAACAAACCGGATGTTAAAATATATTAAGAAAGCAGAGACAGTCGAAGAAAATATTGCGGCAGTATTAACAGCTAAAAAGTATGAAATTAATATAACATCTGTCTTTATGTTTGGATTTCCTACAGAAAACCAGAAAGACCGAAGCACCGCAATACGCTTATCACGAATCCTTCCTTTTGATTCCGTTAGGTTTAATATTGCTGTGCCTTACCCTGGAACAGAATTGTATCATATTGCAAAGACAAATAATCAATTACATATTAAAGGGAAATATGAAAATTTTTCAGTTCAACATTATCTTGAAAGAGATGATCTGCCCTATGATTTACCCCATGAAGAAAAACAAAGAGTAATATTTGATGTCTTTTGGGCAAACCTGGGTTTCTACTTAAAACCTGTTGTCCTCATAAAGAATTTATTGAACAAGAATTTTGCAGGGCATGCAATTAGCATTGATACAAAACATCCGTTCTTAATTCTTAAGAATGGATTTATTCTAATAATAATTTTAATTAAAAGATTTATAACAATATCGGTAAAAAGGTTTCTCCTCTAAAAATAATCAATCCCAAGATTTTTTTAATATAAACCCCTATGTCAAAAATGGTGATAATAAATGCAGATGATTTTGGAATTTCTAAGGGTGTAAACCGAGGAATAGAAGAGGCTCATCTAAAAGGAATTCTTAACAGTACTTCTCTGATGGTCAATATGCCACAGACACAGGATGCAATAAAGATACTCCAAAATTATCCTAATTTAAAAAGAGGGCTTCATATCTCTCTAATTGGTGGAAAGCCTTTGTCTAAAAAGGAAGAAATACCACATCTCGTAGATAAAAAAGGATGCTTTGCAAAGAGAGGAACACATTTAATTTGGAAATCGCTATTTTGTGGGAGAGAGATTTTAGAAGACATTAAAACAGAAATAATAGCACAGATAGAATTAATGAAGTCTTTTGGGTTACAGATACATCACCTCGATAGTCACGATTATGTTCATATCTTTCCTCCCATTATGAATATTGTGATACAGTTGGCAAGAAAATATCAGATCCCAAGGATTCGATACTCAAATCAAAAATTCATTTATTTCCCAAAGAATCCCTCTCAATGTTTTAAGAGTTATTTAATTTCACTTTTATCATCTTTTTCAAGAAACAAATTACTTAAAAATAAGATATCGATTTGTGATAATTTTCGGGGTTTAGTGGAAAGCGGAAATCTAAATGAAGCTTCTTTGATGGCTATCTTGAAAACAATCCCTGTTGGCTTGAATGAGATTGTATGCCATCCAGGGTATGTCGATAATGAATTGCTCGAAATTTTCCCTGTTGTTTATAATTGGGAAAATGAATTAAAAGCACTGACAAGTCCTAGAGTAAAATCACTAATACATCATTATGGAATTGAATTAATATAATTTTATAGTTATTAACAGATTGAAAAAGAAATGAATATTAAAAATAAACTAGGGCTTTGGTTCCTTAATTTAAAGTCAATAGATTTTTTTGTCTTTATTTCATACGTATTTATTTCCATTATATTAACTTACCCTATGATTTTTCGTCTAAATGCTTTTCCATATACAGGGGCCGAATCAATCCCTCCCGGTTCAGATATTTTTATTTATCTTTGGGATATGTGGTGGTTTAAAAATGCAATTACAAATTTCATTAATCCTTTTTGGACAGATTATATATTTTATCCACAAGGTGTATCGCTGTTGTTTTCATTGGGGAACATTATTTGGGCGATAATTGCAATACCCCTTCAATCTTTTTTGAGCCTTATTGCGATTTATAACTTGTCATTTATTTTTTCTTTAATCTTCTCCGGAATGGGTGCGTTTTGGCTGATTAGATATGTAACCAACAGTGATTGGGGAGGTTTTATTGGAGGAGTGATATATGCTTTTGCACCCTATCATTTTGCCCATATCGGACATATGACTGTTTTCTCTGTTCAATGGATACCTTTCTTTATATTATTTTTTCTCAAAATGTTTGATGAAAAAAAATGGCGTAATGCTATTTTTGCAGGCATTTTTTTGGCCGCCATTTGTTACTCCGATTTGAACTATGCAGCTTTTATTGCATTGTTTATTGTTCTCTACCTCATTTATAAACTTAGATACGAAAGATATTTGCTTTTCTCGAAATCCTATTTAAAGCAATTTATAGTAATGGTTTTTTCATTTTCAATACTTGGGGGATTGTATGTGCTTGCGCTACTCAGGTCTGTTTTTTCTGGTCAGGTGAATATCTCCCACCCTATCCAGAGTTCCGTGAATCAGTCTGCAGATTTATTATCTTTTTTTGTTCCTAGTTTTATGCATCCTATTTTTGGGTCAATAGTAAGGCCTTTTTATGATCATATTACGACCTTCAATGGGAGTAGTTTGGGAGGTTATATTGAAGTAACCGCCTATGTTGGATTTATTACGATATTCCTAGTTATCTTAGCGTTACGAAACCTCGAGTTGTCACGATTACGATTTTGGATTTTTATAACTATAATCTTCTTTTTATTAACCCTTGGTCCTGTTTTAAAGGTACATGGATTGGTACAGATACCCTCTGCTTGGATGCACCTGGACAAAATTGCATATCAAATAGAACCAAATTTAGATCCGTTGGCTTTGGAAATGATGAAAAAATCTATTGGTATTCCTTTACCATATTTAATTTTGCATTTTATGCCATTATTTTCTGGTTCCGAATCAGCTGGTCGTCTGGATATAATGTTTGTTTTAGCTTGGTCCATCCTATGTGCATTCGGAGTCAGGTCTCTTATTGAGAAGATCAGAAAACGAAACTTACTAACTACAAAAGGCCTTCATGTTGCTTTTGTATTTTTAGTTATTTTTATTCTATTCGAGTATGCTCCAATTCCAATAAGAATGATGGAATGTCCTGTTTCAATTTTTTATAAGGAACTCGCAAAAGACAATGATGACTATGCTATAATGGATTTGCCAATCTTAAACAACGAACTTGATACAGATCCTCATGCTCGAAGCAATAGAATGCTATTCCATGGATTCAATAATACTTCTTCAAAACGTGCATTGTATTATCAAACTGTTCATCAGAAAAAAATACTTAATGGGATAACTGTCCGCTTACAGAAGAATATCCGCGATTTCATTGATAATACTGATGTAGTAAGGCTATTAGCCTTCCCTGAACAAATCAATAAAGAAACAGTAATTGTAGACATAAATCCTCTGCAAATAAACAAAATTAAATATATTGTTCTGCATCGTGACTATTTAACAGAAAATGAATTTAGCAAATTAACATTTTTTTTGGAAACTAAATTTGAAAAAGTTTATAATGACAAAGAAATTGTTGCATATCAAACGTATCATTAAATTAAGCCTAATCACAATAAAGGATATTTTGTTTGAAAGTAATCCTCATTTCTTCCCAGTATCATGCTTATGATGAAGCTAGGCTTAACCTCAGGTTCGGTGTGTGGAAGTGTAGAACGCTCTTATCTCATTGATAATCGAGTGTTCTATCAGCTTCTAGAATATAAAAGGAATGTCGATTTAACTGTTAAACTGAAAATCCGGGAAAATCATTATAATTATCACCGACATCATTGTGCGAGCAGAGGCAAAACACATTATTGCTTTGTTTAGATAATTGGGAGTAGTTCAGTTCAAATATTTTCTTGAAAGAGGGCGAGGTGAAATTCCCTAGCCTACTCAACTAGCTGTTCAAGATGACATGTAATATTATCCATTGAGGAAATAAGATGCAAAAAGGTAAAATTTTATTTATTCAAAAGCAATTTGTTTTGTTAGGTATAAAATATCTCTCTGCTATGTTAAAACAACACCATTATGAGGCAAGAGTTATCTGCTATGATGACGTATTTGATCGAATTGAATATCATATTTTTAGGAACAAGCAATTACTTAATAAATTTAAAACTTTTTTATTACATACAATTAAAAAAGAAGCTCCTGACATTATTGGTTTTTCAAGCTCTACAAGCAATCATATATGGAATATTGAAATTGCAAATTTTCTTAAAGAACACTTTACAATCCCAATTATTTTCGGTGGATATCACACTACAATGGCGCCCGATTATGTTATAAAGCAACCAGCTGTTGATATGATATGCGTAGGCGAAGGTGAGGGGATCATAACCAAATTAATGGACACAATCGTACATCATAAAGATCTCACAAAAATAGAAAATATCTGGTTTAAAAAAGATGGAAAAATAATTAAAAATGCTATGGCACCACTTATTCAAGATCTCGACAGCCTACCATTTTTAGATACATCGTTCGATATTAATTCATCAAACACTTATTATATACTCGGAAGCCGCGGTTGTCCTTATCAATGCACATATTGTTGTAACAATTATTTAAAATCGATTTACAGAAACTGGGGAAAAGTTCGATTCCGTTCAGTTGAAAAAATTATTGAAGAAATAGAAATGGGAATTAAAAAGCAAGGAAAAATTAGTCTAATTGAATTTATGGATGATATTTTTGCAATTAGCAATGATCGAATTAAAAAACTCGGCTGCACAATTAACAAAAGATTTAATCTCCCATACAGCATATTAATAAGTCCTAATTTAATTAATGAAGAAGGCATAAAAATATTAAAAGATACCAATTGCTCACTTGTACGATTCGGCCTTCAGACCGCCAATGAGGATATAAGAAAAATCATATTAAAACGCACAGAATCAAATGAAAAAGTTAAAAATATTGCTGATTGGTGTCACAAGTATGGATTAGATTTTTCTATAGACCATATATTTTATTTGCCAGGTGAAACAAAAGAAAACCTAATAGAAAGTCTACGATTTTATAATGAAATTCGTCCAACTTTTATTACTTTCGGTTCGCTTATATATCTACCTGGCACTGAAATCATTGATATTGGAATACAAAAAGGCCTTATATCAGAATCTGACCGAGATCTCATCTATGAAGGTAAACATTATAGTGCAACCGAGAGTCATTTAAAGAGAATTGCTGGCAGTTCGGGAAAGAATAAGACAGATGCGGCATTTATTAATAAAGTTGCTTATACATTCTCATTAATCTCCTTCAAGTCCCAAGATTATGTTAATACTCTTATTAATAGTGATTTTTTTAAATCTGACAAAAATATTTCATTATTGAGGATTGTACTTGTAAAAATAATTGCGAAGTTTTATACAAAGCAATTTTATATTTTCAGAAATATTTTCAAAAACATTTTTGTAGCTATCTTTCGAAAAAGCTATTACATAAATTAAGGATTTTTGTATATTTGATCTGCTCTCCAGTTCTTGATCCAAATCAGATGTTAACATTTTGTGATAGAATAAGCATTCGAGATAGAGCAAAAATTTAAAAAAATTGGTTCCCTTAATGGCTTGAAAATGAGGTCTCCAAGAGTGTAGGATAGATTTTTTAGTTGGACATAATTTTATGAAAGTAACCCTTATTTCTTCATGGTATGATGCGTTTGGTGAAGCCCGGTACGGTGACAGGCTAGGTGTGTTGTCTCTAGCAGCTTTTCTTGAGAAAAATCATATTCAAGTAGAAATTATTGATGCGCTTTGGGATGATTTATCCTTAAATGATTTGGAAAAAATAATACTGAAGTCTAAGCCAGATCTTGTTGGAATCTCTTGCTATGCAGGAAGCCGCTCACAAGATTTCAAGGTAATCAAAATAGTAAAAAAAGCTAATCCAAATATTGTAACAGTCTTAGGAGGACCACAAGCTACGACAACTGCTGAGGAAATTCTGCGGAATATTCCGGAGTTGGATTTTATCGTTCAAGGAGAAGGAGAATTAACATTATTAGAGTTATGTAAAAATATTGAGAGGAACAAAGAGGTCAAAACAATACAAGGGATAGCGTATATGCATGACTCAACGTTTATCCAAAATCCTCTCCGTCCATTAGTACAAGACCTCGATACACTTCCATTCCCGGCAAGACACTTACATCCAAAATATAAATCGCCTGATTCATCACGAATGTTCTATATGGATAAAGCCGTTGGAATTTATGATGAAAAAATTTCCTCCGTCCATGTGATGGCTACTCGTGGTTGTCCTTATAATTGTTTATTCTGTTCCACGACACCTTTTTGGCGCTATAAAACCAGATTTAGAAGCGTTGAGAATGTTGTTAAAGAAATGGAGTCTTTGAAGAATTCATTTGGCATAAGTTCGGTTAATTTTGCCGATGATACCTTAAATATTGACCTTAACTATTTGTTTTCTTTATGTAAACTTCTGGTGGAGAAAAAACTCGGATTTACTTGGCAGTGTAACTTCAGAGCGAATGCTAGTGCAAATAAAGATATTTTGATGAGGATGAAAGAAGCCGGATGTACGGGAATAAGGATGGGTGTTGAGTCTGGTTCACCAAGGATACTAGAGCAAGTAAAAAAGGGAGTAACAAAGGAACAAGTTAGAAATATCACTAAATGGTGTGATGAAATTGGATTAGGGAGAAGATTGAACTTTATTATAAGTTTTCCTGGTGAAACTTTTGATGAAGCCAAAAGTACCGTAGAATTTGCCAAAGAATTAGGAGAACCTTACTTAGTGAATCCGCTTGCTATATATCCAGGCACACAAGTAGAGGCAATAGCTAAAAAAAATGGTTGTCTTCCAGAGAATTTTTCTTGGATTGATCCCCAACCTCATCTAAAATATTCTTTGCCAGGAAGAATTACTGATATACCTATGTTTATTGATAAGATACCTTTCAATAAAGTTGCTGATTTGATTTTCCAAATTGAATCCGAAAGAAAGAAATTTTTTTCACTTTCTAAAAGATTGAAAGAAGTCATAAAGAATATAAATTCATGGCGAGATGTTCTTCAATTATTATCATGGTCTAATTTCGTTTACCTTTTCATGTATATTAAATTCAGGTTTTTCAAATTTCCTGTTTTTCAAAGAAAAAAAGAAAAAATTAAACGATGATTTATCTTAAAAATAGAGTTTGTCCCAAAGTGACGGGAAAGATTTGACATGAACATAAAAGAAGGGCTACAACCTTCAAATGAAGTTATCAAAATCAATGGAGGTGTAGCCCAATGGACGAACTCGAAATCAAGAT